>Ga0164292_10000021_pt1 | contig 103441 bp, 78 predicted proteins | sample GEODES117metaG_FD_111486 | JGI IMG/M metagenome (GOLD analysis project Ga0164292, IMG submission 111486) | Eutrophic lake water microbial communities from Lake Mendota, Wisconsin, USA - GEODES117 metaG | ecosystem: Environmental > Aquatic > Freshwater > Lake | place: USA: Lake Mendota... | reverse complement strand
TCTATTTTTTCTAGTTTGTCTATTTTTTCTAGTTCGTTTACTTCTGCTACTTCGATTTCTTATTCTGTTTCTTATTCTGTTTCTTATTTTTGATTTATTTCTCTCGTTTCTCCCGCTTCTCTCCCTTCTCTCATTTTTAAACGTAGCCTTGCGACGTGTGTTTATTTTCTTTCCTCCTCCTATTCCTAGACCCAAATCTGGAACTACTGGAACGTTTCCTTGGTGACGGGAAAAACAACCACAACTAAGATCTAATATAGTAACACGTTTTTTTTTCCTGACACCTTCAAAGTATGCTTGATCGATTATAGATGAAAGTAATGAAGAAAAATCGCTCAATGTTGTATTATAATATCCTTGTGCATTGCGTCCTGTTCCATCAAAAATTTTGTGTATTGGAACATCGATAGAACTTGTTTCAGGAATTATAGACATTTCACCCTTGGCGTTTATAACTGAAACCAAATTATATCTATATATTTTTACTTTGAATGGAATATCCTTGTCATTTTCAGGATGATATTGGTATACTTTTTCAACATGAGTCGCGTTATATGCACCTTCTTTTACAAGAACTCTTACACAAGAAAACCTTTGATCCATAGTGTCCAGTGCATCCTTGCGTACAAGCCATGAATGTGAACCAGGAATTGCTAGGTCAATTGCAATTTTACAATTCTGTTCAAAATAATATGCATCGTGTCGTCGCAACCCCCAGAGTAACGAATATGAAAATGCATCAAATAAATCGTCGTCTATTTTTAAAACCCCGTTACGATTCATACAAATAATAGCACTAATAAGCCTTTTTTGTATCATATTATAACTTTCATGTCTAATATCTAAAGTTGCATATTGGACATTAAGTCCTTCCTCTCCCATTATTATTTTAACACAACCTCTTACAAGTGAAAACAATCTACTTTTTACGACACCACTTACTTTTGTAATTGAAGATGCTACGCCTGAAAAACGAGACCGAACCACCCCCGACAAACCAGCAAATGGTGAGGGGAAAGGAAACTCTGATGGAGATGGGTGTGGGCGTGGGGATGAGTGTGGAGATCGGCCTGGGATTTTATACCCTTTAACTTTAGTTAGATGACGCATGACGCCTGTAGGTGCGCGACTTGTAAATACACGACGACTAGCCCCATGTGTTTTTTGTGTTTGTGATTGTGTTGGCGTCGGCGATGGCTTTGACTTTGATGACGACCCTGGTGATGATCTTGGTGATGGCGGAGATTCAGGCATCTGTACTGCAGATATTTTCTCACTAAGTAATGTTGCAAATCTATCTAAATTATCACTGACAACGCGGTCATATACACCTTCTATCAAATTGGGTATACCAGTATTGACTTGTGATGGTGGAGCTGCTCCACAAATTGTTAACGAATTATATCCATCAAATTTATTTCCTGGAACTATTAATGGAGCAATTTGTCTTGTAACTTCCATAACGGGTCCTTTGGTATTATCTATATCATACCCTCCATGAACAGATAAAACAACGATGAATAAAGTTTCATCACTATTTATTTTAGGATTGCGTGAACCACCGCGTAGCGAAGCTTCTTTGTATTCTTCTTCTTCTTCTTTAAGGGGAGATAAAACAGGTTTAAAAATTGTAGTGGGTTTTGTTATAGGCTCTCGAGGTTCATAAATATACCTATTTAAATCAGTATTGTCTTGAAGCACACTATCAGGTAAAGGCTCTACGTGAGCATTTTCTAACGTTTTAAATAAACCAATTGGATCTGTAAATTTTATACTAGGTGGACTTCCGCGTGATCCTCTTGGCGATCTTAATTCTGACATATTTATTATACTATTTTTATTCGATTTATCTTGCTATATTATCTTAATATATTATCTCAAGATAATATAACTATAATACCCCCCAATAACATGAATAATGGAAAAGATATTTTATTAAATACTATTTACTATGAAAATCGCGAATTGGAATTATTAAAAAATGCCATGGATGTCGAAGCAAAAAAACGTGGCGAGCGTATTGCGCAAAATCCCATCATGAAAAATATTATAGACGTTCTTGAAAAATTTATTCATGATAAGAAGCTCGTATGTTACGGCGGCACGGCGATTAATAATATTCTCCCCAAAGAAGACCAATTTTATAATCGCAATATTGAAATACCCGACTATGATTTCTTTTCACCCAATGCAATGAATGATGCAAAAGAGCTTGCCGATATTTATTTCAAGCAAGGTTTTTCCAGTGTTGAAGCAAAAGCTGGTGTTCATTATGGGACATATAAGGTATTCGTCAATTTCTTTCAAATCGCCGATATTACACAAATCGACAGCAAGTTATTTAGTAGTCTTAAAAAAAACGCAGTAAGCAAAGAAGGTATTTTATATTCCCCACCGAATTTTCTACGGATGGCAATGTATTTAGAGTTATCGCGTCCTAGTGGCGATATATCGCGATGGGAAAAAGTCCTCAAGCGTCTAAACTTATTAAACAAAAACTACCCCTTAAAAGCAACCAACTGCGACCCAGAATCATTTGCCAAATCTTTATCCGCGCGTTCATATAATAAACAATACTTTCACGAAAAAGAGAAAATACAAGATGTTATCAAAAGTGTAGCAGCAGCGTCGTCGTCTTCGTCTTCGTCAGATAAGCTCGTTCTTATCGGCGGATACGCGTTTTCACTTTATTCGCGATACTTGAAAGCACGAGAGCGTGAATATTTAACAGAAAACCCGGTTTTTGATATGTTGTCTTTTAATCCTGACAAAACCGCGAAACTCATTAAAGAAAAATTGGAAGCCATCGATATTCGCGACGTAAGTATCGAAAAGAAGCCATCTGTTTCAGAATATTTATCGACACATTATGAAATAAAAATCGGCAGTCAGCCCATAGTATACCTTTATAGGCCCCTCGCATGTCATAGTTACAATACGATTAAAGTCGGCGATAAAATATACCGGGTTGCAACGATTGACACCATGCTCAGTTTCTATTTATTGTTCTTATATATTGACCGCCCATATTTCAACCCCAGACGAATTCTATGTATGTGCGAGTATCTCTTTAAAATCCAGCAGAAAAATCGCGTAAAATTGCGCGGAATATTGCGGCGGTTTAGTGTTTCCTGTTATGGAAAGCAAAAAACGATTGAAGATATTCGCAATGAAAAAGCAGAGCAGTTTAAACGTCTTAAAAACAAACGCAAAACACGTGAATACGATAAATGGTTTCTGCGATATAATCCTGAAAATAATCCATCAAATAAGCCATTTATCGAAAAAAATAAACCGAAAAAGACGAATGAAGATATAATTAACGAGGCAAAACTGGCCTTTGAAGCGAAAGCAATCGCATCGAATGCGGTTATTAATCAGATAGAGAAAATACAGAGAAATAGTGGGGTGGCATCCGCATCTAAACGTAGTCATAAAAGAAAAACGAAAAAAAATACCAAGGATACCAAGAATACCGCAAAATCTTATATGGGTGCGATTCCTGTTATGATGGAACCGGGTATAAAATCGCAAAATAATAAAACAATACGTCGGGGAGTAGACATAGAGGTAAAATTGAATAAAAATATCGTAAATAAAGAAGTTGAAAATATATTATATATAAAAGATATAATTACTCCTTCGTCGTTGTTGACATCAAATTCTATGACCCCGACTAGTTATGAGGATAGAGACACTGACAAATAGCAAAAATGTATTTAGTAGAAAATAAATAGATTTTTTTGAGTTATATTCTTTATGTGCATTATATCCTTTTTGTATTTATTCTCTCCTTTCTCTCCTTTCTCTCCGTTTTCTCGTCTATACAAATATGTAAATGAGTAGATATAAATAGATATAAATAGGTATAAATAGATATAAAATCAACAAGTGTAAATTATATATCTATACTCATCCCTATAAACATGACAACGCAAATTTCAGACAACAACGACGACGCTCATGATAACTTGTTATGGTGCGGACATTATAAATCGAGGTGCACACTAATTGCAAAATGTTGCGGACAAGAATTTGGATGCAGGTTTTGCCACGACACCCAAGTCGAGTCTCATATAATGAATCGCTATGATGTGGAAGAGGTAGTTTGTAACAAGTGCAAAATGAGACAAGCAGTATCGAATTCGTGTAAAAATGATAAATGCGCGAATAAAGACATTCCGTTTGCAAAGTACACATGCGACGTATGTCACCTTTATTCGGATAGTCATATAACCGAAATATATCATTGTGATAAATGTAAAATATGTCGCATGTGTAGTTTGGGATACACAAGTAAAGACTATATCCATTGTGATAATTGCGGGGGTTGTATACTTGGCAGTTTAAAAGATACACATAAATGTATTCCCGATGGATTGACAGGGGATTGTTGTATATGTTTAGAAAGTATATTTTTATCAAAAGAACCCATAAGACTATTGCCATGTGGGCATGCGATTCATGGAAAATGTTTAGAAGATTTATTAAGAAATAATAGAATATCGTGTCCCTTGTGTAGAAAGTCGTTGGTAGATGGCGAAGTATTGCAAAACCTAATAATAAGAATAGACGCAGTTATTGAATCCAACCCATTTCAACCTAGTGTATTAACAAAAATAAAATGCAACGATTGTGCGTTTAATGATAAAGTATTATATCATCCGTTGGGATTAAAATGCGGAGGCTGTGGCGGATATAACACAACAAGAGACACAAGTGCGGATGCGGATGCGGATGCGGACACGAATCAATAAAACCACAATAATACAACTATATAAAATAATCGAATATAAAATTTAAAAAAAATTATCTGTATACTATATACTATATACTATATACTATATACTATACAACCAACATAATACTATAAAATGAAATATATTTCAATACCAATATTTATAGCAAGTTTTTTAATAGGGATGGTATATATTCACCTGTCAAACCCACCTACTAGAAATATAACCATCTTCCCAACTATAGATAATGTTGGTAAATTCCAGTATAAAGACCGCGCGGATAATTGTTTTGCGTTTATACCAAACGAAAAGAAATGCCCATTCATGTCAAATTCCATTAAAAAAATACCAATTCAGGTTTAATTTATATAATTAAAATATTATACAATAGTTATATATAAATTATAATTATATTATATATAACACACACACAGAAACAACAACAAAACAATGAATGTTAAAAGATGGTTGCACTCGGATACGAGCAAGTATATAATTTCGGTTATTTTAGGATTAGGGCTTTCGACCTTATTTAGAAAAGAATGTATAGGCGATAAATGTTTAAAGTTTCTAGCACCCCCCATAACCGAATTAGAAAAAGAGACATATATGTATGGTAAAAAATGTTACACCTATAATAGTTCATCTGAAAGCTGTGACAATGAAAAAAAGAAGGTAAGTTTTGCGTAGTAAGTAAAATCTATCAATCTTTATAGAATATATTAAGAAAATGGGCGATACAACAAGCATCGATGACCTTCCAACAGACCCGAGTTCGGGGAATATGAACAATAATGTTGTTTTACAAAAAATAGAGTTAAGTAGCGGAGCAGGTGTGGGTGGTCAGGGACAACATCCTCAAGGACAAGTATATAATCCCAATATTTCGGGTTTAGGGGTTAGTGGACCATCACAATCGCAACAACCACAACCACAACTACAACTACAAATGCCACCCTCTTCCAATATCATGAATGAAATGATTTCCGGATTGCAAAGGGCAAGTGCTTCAGGTATGACAAATCTTCCATCTAGGGATATACCCATGAATACTTCAAATATAATGAATGATGCACAAATAAATACGAATTTTATTCCGAATCCGCAAGCACATGCACATGGTCATGGACCTAGATCGTCGATGTCATCTAATAATTATATTGAAGAACACGAACAGGATATGACAAGCGAAGAAAAATATAGAAAATCGCAAATAGTAAACTCGAATGCCGAAAATATATATAAACTTATTCAAATACCTGTTATTGTTGGTATATTATACTTTGCATTCCAACTACCCGTCACAAGAAAATATGTTTGTAAATTTATCCCCTCTGTTTTCAAGTCTGATGGAAACTATAATATTAGCGGACTTATTTTTATGAGTGCATTATTTGCGTGTTCGTTTTTTGGGCTGTCAAAGGTTCTTGAGATGTCAGAATCATGGTGATTGAGGATTACACGGGATGAGAAAGGAGAGAAAGGAGAGAAACGAGAGAAATAAACAAATATTCATATACTCATATACAAAATAATAAAATTGGTTTTATCTCCCATAAAATTGACAAATTTTATATGATATTATAGTATTATCATATCAAATCAAATAAAAACACACACACACACGCACACACACATTTCAATGTTGGAAAATTATTCATTACCTCTTATACAAACACCCACATATTATGGCTGGTATTCTGAAGCAGTTCAGTGTCTTCGTAAATGCAATCCAACAGAACATACATACAAAAATAAGGGCATCGTGTTAACATCCCCGCCATACACATACTGGAAACAAGGCGATAAACTTGTGCTCGTCACTGAAATAACAAATAGTGCATTCCCTACACCTAGACAAGTCAAAAATGGTGACATATTTTTAGGACCCCTTGATTCATACCAAGGACGTTCATATTGGCGCTTATCGGATAAGGACGCGCGGAACCACGCCCAGACTTCCCGCAATCTATTTGGAAAATGAAATAACTTGTGGGCGTTCAATATTTATTTCCGAGTTTTTTATATTGCTTATTTGTTGTATTAAAAGATATTCATTTGTATTTTCGTCGTATTCGACGCCGTTATATACATAAGTTGTATTCCTAATTTTTTCAGCAATCGGAACAATATAATTCAGGTATATTTCAATCGCCGGTTTCACAACTTCAATACGCCCTCCTTCCATATAGTCTTTCATAATTGCTTTAAATTGTTCAACGTAGGTATAAAGTTCGGCATTTAACACTTTTAACTTTTCAACCTTTTCCGGACTTTGTGTATTATCAATATAAATATTATACATTTTCTCGTATTTTGCAAGCTCAGTTTCTAACTCCTTTTTTGATTCGTCGAATTTTTGCTTGAGTTGCTCATCGGAAATATACCTAAATAATAAATCCAACTTAAATTTTATGATATTTTCCTTGATTTTTTCTATTTTTTCATAAGATTGTGTGATCAGTTTTTCAATATTCCCTTTTTTTCCTCTTGCAATTTCAATATTTAAACCGCATGGTTGCGATTTACTACCACAAACCGCTTTTAGAATACGATTTTCATTTGTAAAAATAGTTCCTCCGGCGGCTTTACAAACAACGCATTTCCTTTTTTGAGACAAATCTGCAATCTTTGCTTTCTTTTTTGAATACGCGATCGTAATATCTGAAATAATGGCGTGTTTTTTACTATCGTATGTTTTATCGTATTGATCTTTTAATTTATAATATTCTTGCAATGCATTATCAATCGAAATGTGAGGATGTGACATACTATTCTATATTTATATTATATAAAATAATAAATACTATAATCATGCATTTATTATTTACTATTTTCTATTTACTATTTACTATTTACTATTTATTATTTATTATTTATACGGATTCACAATAACATCTGATGATTGAACATCCCATATAGGTAAATCTGTAATTAAATTAGCTCCTGTTTTTTTATTCTTTTCAATATTAACATTTAGTGCATTTAGTCTTATCAAAACATCTTGTTTTTCTTCTCTGAATTTTCGTTCCTTTTCTTCCGGTGAAAGTTTTCCACGATACTTGTAATACAAAAAACCCCCTATTATCAAAACAAACACTAGAAATAAAACAACATTGAATATAAGATTACTAAAGACATGTTTTTGTTGACTGCAGTGTTTTAATACTTTGCTCATAAAAAATTTAACACCTGGTTCTGTAAGACTCGGTTTTTCCATAGTAAAGTATCAAATAAAACAACTATTACATTATAATATTATTTTTATAAATTAATTTATACATATTATACATAGTAAATATACCAATCATAATCAATGTCACCAAAGCCAACAACATCGGGTCTCCCACCTGCACCTCCCCCCACCGAACCGCAACTGCAATCTCCTAGTTCATTCCCCACCACAAATACTTCAACTTCACCACCTAACCCATCCACTGCAATTTTCGCATTCTTCATCATCACACTTATATTTACGATTATAAAATATAGCATACCCGATACTATGTTAACTTTAATTAATATAATATATATCGGCACGCTTATGGCAGTCCTAATAACAATAAATTCATCTTTAGCAAAAACAATATGTGATAATCCGCAGTCAACATCGTCGGGTATTGTAGCAACTATTTTTCCAATGCTTTTCATATTTGGTCTTTTGCAATTACTGCTTACCATATTTCCGGGATGGATGGAACCATTCTCAAATACATTTGGGTATGCGATTGCTAAAATAGGGGGTGCAGAAAAGGTAGTGAGAGAAGTATTGAAAACAGACACACAACAAGGGGATATATCAAAGGCAATATCAAATATATACAATGACCCATCTATATTTTTGAACCAATTTAACTACGAGAATGAGGAAGATTTTAAAACAAAATGGGCCAAAAGTGGGAATTTATTTAATACGGACGCAGGCGTAGGTGGCTCTAAATATAATGATTTCAGAAATATGGTAAAATTGAAAGACCTGGTTGCACAATTTGTATGGTATATGCTCGCCGGTATTTTGGTAACCTCGCGCAGTTATAACTATATTATCAACCAGCCATGTGGTTTAAGCCCCGAGGTTGCAGAGAAAATAGCATCAAACTATGCTAAAAGTGATACCAGTGGTGCCGATAAAAATACAACTCCAAAAGGGTTTGTATATGATGCAGCAAACTAATTAATATGTCGGCAAACCTTCATAGTCATAAATATACATCACTGCTATATAAACAATGATGGCTAGAACGATTGAAAATAGCCATATAGGGAGAACGGATTTATTTTTATATCCTATACCAAACCGACGAAAACTGAGGTCGCGATTATATATAATCGAGGGACGAAAAGCATTCACCAGGGCAAATAAAATAATAAAAATAAATATTGCTACATAAATCATATTATCCTTTGAAATCAAGCTTTGAAACATTTTGTATTTTCGGTATTTGGCGTATCGGCAACTATACTATATCTTATATATCACAGGTAAAATATTTGAACACAAAAACATCAAATATTTTACTCACGTGGCTACATTACACTTTTGTCTAAAGTCACTTCGCGTCCAATATTTTTTATTATTTTTTTCTCGTTTTTTTCAAAATCTTCTACAGGTTCGCATATATTGCGCATCATAGTCAGATACTCAATCTGCGTCGCCTCTGTATCAAACCAGTTTGGATTCTTTTCAACCCATAAATACAATGAGTTACGTTCCTTATTTGCTACTTTTACAATAGTATTTTTTATCTTACTATGATTATCATCCTTTTCCCATTTTTCCTTATCTTTTATATAAATTATATCCCTCTTTGCATCCGTGCAATGAATAGGGCGTTTATGAATATCTAATTCTTTCAAACCCTTTATCATAAGGTTACTTATACCTTGAACCATACCATTTTTATTTGAAAAATCCAGATCCTCCAATGTTATTTTAAGAGACTCAATAAAGTCGCTAATATTGAGAGCATCTTTGCACTTCTCATTCAAAAACAGATTCAAATTAAAGTTATTTGTATTATTGACAATATTATTCACCACACTTTTCTCACGAGATAAGCTAATAAGTTGTTCCTGTAGTTTTTCATTCTGCTCGATAAGCTTTATCACAACTTTGTTGCTAATCGTATTATCTTTGGATGTGACGGATAATGATAAGCCTTCTTCCTCCTTTTTAGAATGTAACACCATAAGACATTTTTTTTTATGAAAACATAAACTAGATGCGAACTTATATGAATGTCCGCACACACATTTACACGATTTATCGTCTTGGGTTTTTTGGAACTTTTTGTTAGTATTTGTTAGTATTTTATGTTTACGTGTCAACAAATGACGAGCATAATCATTCTTATGATGTGACTTATAGTGACAAGACGAACAAGAAAAAATGTCCGGGTTTTTTTGGGTTTTTTCGTTAGTAGACATTAGTATATAATGTCCATAGACAAAAATGTCTAAACCTTTTTCATAAATATTTTAAAAAGTTATCGTAACAAATTTTCAAACTCAAAAAACCAACTAACTATTTTTGTCTATCATTATTTCTTTTTCAATATGTTTTATAATTTTACGTTCGTAGTTCTCATAATTTTCAATCGGTTCACAAATAGAACGCACCATAGTTAGGTACTCGATTTGTTTTTGCTCTGTTTCTATCCAATCGGGATTATCTATTGCCCATTGTTGTAATGCAGAACGTTCTTTGTCTGCGATTTTCACAATTGTATTTTTCATTTTATCATGGTTGTCGTCTTTGTGCCACTTATCTTCATCTTTGATATACATAACGTCGCGCTTAATATCAGTACAATGAATTGGGCGCTTATACACATCTAACTCTTTAAGACCCTTTATCATAACATCTGTTATACCCTTGGAAATTCCGTTCTTCTTTGAAAAAAGTAAATCATCAAGGGTTATTTTTAATGAGTCAATAAAGTCATTTATATTGAGAGCATCTTTGCATTTCTCATTTAGAAAAACATTAAGGTTGAAGTTATTTGTTGTATTATTATTAGTATTTGTTATATTTGTATTATTTGTATTATTAGTTATATTACCTACTTTTGGTATAATAGTAATTATTTGTTCTTGTTGTTTTTTTATTTGTTCTTGTTGTTCTTTTATTATTTTCATCATTTCCTTATTATCATTTATCAATTCAATGAACATATGTTTTGTTATAATATTTTTACTATCAGAACATAAAATATAATCATTTTGTATAATTTTATCATCATTATTTTCAATATTATTATCATATTTGGTGTCATTATTTTCACTATCTTTTTTTAAACTATTTAAAACTATACAGGTTCGCTTATGCTTTGCTATACTCGAACTATGAAGATATATGTTACCACATATGCATTTAAAATGTTTATTTTTTATTAATGGCGTTTTTTTGCTAGTCTCTGCTAGTCTTTTATGTTTGATGGTCTCGAGGTGTCTATAGTAATCACTTTGTTTAGAGCATTTAAAGTCACATTTTTCACATATAAAAAATGGCGTTTTTTCGGCGTTTTTTCTACTAGTCATTCCTATATATTAGACTAGCAAAAAAACGCCTAAACCCTTTTCATAAATATTGTAAAAAAAATCAAAAAAGTTATCGTAACAAATTTTCAAACTAAAAAAAGCAAATGAGAGCATTATGGTCTGAGTGAGATTTTCAACATTTTTTTCAAATCTATAAATGAAAATCAGAAAATGGACATTTATAAATGTCCTTTTTTCAAAAATCCAAAATAGATTTGAAAAAACATTACATCATTCATTTTCACAACTATTGCGTTCCATTTCACCAAAGTCACAATATATTTATATAAGTTTTACACAAGTTTTACACAAGGGTTTTCTTTTTTATGATTCCAAAAGGTCAAACCACACGCTTCCCAATCTTATAGCAGCGGCGCATTGCGAACTTATGGTCGCTGTGTTTTATGCATTTCGTGATGTGACTGAATATGCAACCAAATGTATAAAATCGTGGTTTGGATTTGTTACGATAAAATGCGGCAAAATGGCTGCGTGTCTTTAAGCCGGTTTGGAAATAAAATATATATTATTGGTAAACATATATTTTATGAAATATAATGGAGTTGCACTCGTCTAATCATCCCCTAATCCACCATCACGCTGATTATATTCTCCGTCATCATCTGCACCATATTCATCATCGTCGCCCTGTAAACGGAAATCATCTTCTATTTCTGCTTCGACGAGGGCATCTTGTTGCATATTTTCTTCTTGCTCTGTAGTAAATACGTCGCGCATACGTTGCGTGACTTTGTCGTTCTTTTTAATACGATTTTCTTGTTTTGCGGCTGCCTCTTCGCGCTGGAATTCGGACTCCATCGCCGAGCGTTCTTCTTCATATGTCTCGGGGACATAGAAACGCAGACCTTTAGTGCCGCCGACATTCCAGTCGCCAATGCGGAGTTTCTTCATGATATTTTCAACCTGGCGCTCGTCTTGTTGCATATCCCGTAAATCCCTAGTAATAATGTCTTTTTCTTTGTCTTTTGACTGCGTAATATCTTCTTTGATGCTTTTTTTATTGACATTGATGGCTGCTTTGTCGCTTATCATCATGCCGATAAACACCCCTAGTAATTCGGCGACAACCTTTTTCAGTTCGACGTTCTCCGACGCAACCATCGATATTTCAGATAAAAGCCCGATACCATTTTGCTCGTCTTGTGCCTCTAATACGGACATTAGTTCTTGCTCCATGCCTTCCGGAACGGGAGCTTCTGCAACAATGATTTGCGGCGATTTTGCAAGTGTTATATATTTCATTAAAACATTTAGCAAATAGTGTGCAAACATATATCTTACTAGCTCGTCGTTGAAAATAGAATACTGACCTCTCACGACTATTTCGCCTGTTGCTGATGCTGATGCTTCCATGTATCCCATTTCCATCGCCGCTTCACTCTCTTGTGGTTGCTTGCGTCGCGACGATGATGCTGCCGCCATTCTGCTCGACTCAAGAATTCCTTGCATAAGAACTCCGCTTTGCCCCCTTGCACTTCCACGCCCTCGTCCTGGACCACCTCGCCCAATATCACTTTCGGCCAAATCGAACTCGACGTCTTCACCTTCAATGCCGACATCTATTACATCAATTACTCTCGCGTATAGTGGCGTATGGGTTGCAAATCGTAACCAATCTTGCGAACTCTTTTTTATATTTTTCATAATATCCGTCAAAATACTATCTTTGTCTTTTAGGAATTTATCAAGACGCGAATAATAGACCTTTATTATACTTTGAATGTCGCGGACATGAACCTGCGAAAGCCCCCAATGTTTAGGGACGGAAATCTTTTTATAGTCGATGTTGTTTAGGATTAAATTGGGGTAAATGTCTACCAAATTGCGCATCTGGTTCACGACAAATTGCATACCTTTGTATGTGGCAGTATCGCGTCGAGGACACAAAATGCCATCACCGACGCCCATTTTTCTAAAACTTGCTGGATTTGTTAAAAAGTCGACAAATCGCGCACGGGTTCGAGAGTCCATGCGCTTCTGTTCATTTAGAAACTGCATAACTTCTCCTACCATGGCGTTATTTGTTTCAGACAAGTAGTTCATAAAATCGCGCAACTCGGCTGTATCCTCTGTTATTTTAATATTATAGTCAAATGTATCCATGATGGTGAGAATCTTTTGCATAAATATTTCCGGGACATCACACTTACCGGATGGTTGCGCTTGGCACGCCTGTATCAGATCGCGCATCTGTTGTGCATACGATATTTCCTTTTTACTAAAATCGAATGGAATGAGATGTTCGCGGTTTACAATCTGCAAAAGTGCATAAAGCGATTCTTCGGTATAGGTATACTCTCCACTACTTTTCAGTTTATCAACTATTTTTTTGATAGATTCGTCGCTATTGCCTCTATCATATAAAGATGCGGGTGGTTTATCGTGGCATAAATGCTGAATACTTTCGGGGACGGGAACATCGCTATTGAATTTACAATAGGTAATAAATGCCAAATATATGGTATCTTCGTGAAATGTTGTCGGGATTACGGGGTATTTCGTTCTCGTATTTGTAGGGTCAAGTAACACGGCCGATTTTTGCATATCGTTGATATCGTGCATGATATCGCGAAGTTGGCGGATTTTTGCATCATAATCAGAGATAAGGGGTGCATTTTCCATAAAATATAGAATCGTATTTACGGACCCCATAGGATTACAACACGCATTTTCAACAAATGGTTCATTGGACGCGGTTGTTAGAATTAGTTTTTCGCGATCAACAACGCCCTGAATCATCATCTGTATAGCAAGCGAATAGTATATAATCTTTGACTTGATTGCCGATATTTTTTCAACCTGTGACCCCTGACCTCGTGAAAACTCTTCTTGGAGCGACTTTTTAAAGGCAGGCGAGAGGGGTTCGGGGGTGCGCATTTTAATACGCGATAACGGCGGCAAAAAAGTATTCCAGTTGCGGATGTCGTGGACGGCGGGTAGTTCATCGGAGAAGCTTATCTTATTATACTCGCGCTTTTCGGCAATGCGTGTTTGGTATGTGGAATTTTTCAAAACACACGTGTCGATTATTGTTTTTATTTGACTAATCAGCTTTTCTTCCGTTTTTAATATAGAAAGCGTATCCCATGGTTCAACGCTGGTTTTTATTTTAAACGCGATACATGCGACATATTTTAGAGACGAGTTGTCGCCATCGCCGTCTATTGGATAGCCTACAAATGAGCGAATGCATCCCGGAAATGTTTTTTGTGTTTTAATGGGCGGAATCGACACCTGAATCGAGACAATCATAAATGCCAATGTAAGCACCAATATAGTCATGTTTTTGAATGTCTTGTAGCTCATTTTTCGGGCACTAGACGTCGTAGAGGCCTGACTTTTGGCATTATATGCAGCCTCCGTGGGAAAAGACTGCGAAGATAGAAATTTCATTGCATTTTCAATAATGAATATACGCTGGGCTTCTAAATCAATCCCCATATATTTCGTCATTGTTGTTAATATTCCGCTCATTATTTGGGCATCCGGGTTTTTAAATGTCGGGATTTTCTTGTCTTTTATACTTTGAATCAATGTCTCGCCAATACTTTTTTCAATAACGCTGCGTGTCTGTAGTTTATATCCTGCGGCATCATACCCCTCGTCGGTATCCATATCAATCTGCTTAATTACATATCCACTATATTTATCCGTCCAAGCGTCGCCATCTTCGCTTATTGAGCCACGCTCTTTACATATTGTGTCAATCGTCAACATAATATCACCCTGGTTCAAAAATACCGAAGCAATCGTCTCAAAAAATGACGGGACTAGTTTTGTATTTGTCTCTTTACAATATAACCAAAAAGGGCTTTCATTTTCAACACTTAGAGACATGGAAGTGCTGACTTCAATAGCCTTGCGCGTAAATTTCTGAATAAATCGCATAATATTTTTCTGGCGTTTTACGTAGTCGGTTTGGCCAAGAATAAGGTCAAAAATGCGAGCATATGGAGAAAGACGTTCTTTATTCGAAGCGTCGACATCAATGCCGGATAAATACTGCTGGTCGTTATATTTATATGCATAGTAGCGGTGTATACCTATCATTTTTACAATATTATCAAGTGAATAGTTATACTTTCTATTTATTGCATCCAAAATCTGCTTACGACTTTGATGAAACCGGGAATCAAATTCGTCATACATTTTTGTAATAATATCGTCTTTGAGTGCATCATCGGCCAAGTCTTGCGTCATGCATTTTTTATTTATTGCGAAACAATTGCTTTTAACGTTGCAAAAATAAGACGTGTCATACATACTTGTAGACGATGGAATAGTATCGTCTTTTACCCACTTGCCATTGTTGCGAATAAAATATTCGTAGCGTGTTCCGGGCCCACCTTCTCCAAATGCTGCACCTTCCCCTGCTTCTTCGCCGCCGACACCCGCGACACCTCCGACACCCTCTTCATCGTCTATAACTAGAACCGCGTATTGTCCGTCCTGAACAAGACGTTTGCCGCGCAACATGTCGCGGATTTCCGACTTGGCATCGTGTACCGGTAGTTTTGTTTTTTTCATGTAACGACTTGTTAAGAACGTCTCAAAGTCAGGTGGTGAATAGTTTTTACGTTCATGTTCTAGTTTTTTAAGAAAGTCATAGTCTGTAAAATCGTATACCTTATCGTAGTGCACTTCGGCGTCTTCGTCATCTCTCATTTCTAATGCGTCATTGTATTTTTTAGCAAGAACAAAATTCTTGCACTCATTTTTTGAATGATTGTCTTCCATTCTGTCTTCGTATTTTTTCTTTTCTTGGGTATACAGCTGGTCAAAATCAAAAGGGGTAATGAGATCCTCGTTGATTACAGCCATCGTATTCGTATAAAGTCGCGCATTGTCAACACATATGAGCCGATATAAGATTTCGCTATTTGTAAGTGACACATGTGGAAAAATAGAAGAAACAGATTTCGCGGCAGATATTTCGCGCCGCTCTAGTTGTCGTTTCGTGTGTTTATATTCCTCGTTCGCTTTTACCATGGCAACCATAACAGGATAAATAATCTCACTTTGGACGAGTGCTTTATCGTCGCGCATTCGTATTACTTCCGCAAAGTCATCAGGATAACTTTTTTTCAGTTCATTATAAACCGCAATAACATCGTCAAAATCTTCAGGGTCAATCGTGCCACCATTCTTTACTTCGACCTTTTTTGCAGACATTGCAATCGCTCGTTCAATGGGTGTTTTTGCGAAAGATGAAATATCATACTCAAATTCGGTTTTGGATGGAGGGGCACCCAATGATGCGACCATGCCGCCGCCGCCGGCACCCCCCAATGCTCCAGCGGATCTACTTGACGGATTTTGCTGGTGATTGTCTACGTTTTTATAATTTTCGGTCGCCAAACCATAAATACTGAGAATATCTGTTTCAAAGTCGACCTGACGCGAATCTTTCAACAAATTATATAAACTAGACGAAGCTGCATATTTTGCGGCATACTTTGCAGCCGAAATTCCGGCATACTCTCGCGCACTTTGAACCAGCGTTTTTTTATACTCTAGCACTTTCTGTTCAATCATGGATGCAAATATCGAATATTGACGCGTAGTCAAGTCGCGCATATATACCATGAAAGGCTGAAGCACTCCGACATAGTTGCTTAGTGTTATACTTCCCATTGCGTATTTGCTCATAATATCAATTAACAACTCTGTATTTGGGACAAACATTTCGACGAATTTTCTATATTTTTCATCAGAGTCTATGTCCTGGTCGGCAACAAATGATACAAAACTGGATGCAAGTGTTGCAATTTCGTCGGAAGAATATTGACTATGCGTCTCGCGTTCTCGCAATTCAATCGTTTTTTGTGTAATACTCGTATTTTTACGAAGCAAATTCCAGTATGGAATGAAATGCCTATTTACATCAGCACGACGCATAATATTTGTATTTGGTAGTGAAATATTTGAAAAATTCATGGCGGGTTCAGGTAAACTCAAATACGAAGTAATATCTATTTTATCGCTTTTTGTAATAGGAACAACTTCAATGGTTTCGTTTGTTTTACGACCATAGGAAATACCAGTTTTAATCTTAAGATGCGATAAACCCATATTATACGTTTGGATGACAAATCGGTTGCGTTTTATGGTATCGCCTTTGACAATACTTGAATAAAAATCATTCAAGTTATCCAATACTGCAGTAATATTCGTGTGTATGAATTGCGTTGTCGCCGTTTCCGGGGTAGTGAATGGTGTAATATATGCGTTCATCTTTGATATATACGAAAGAAACGATTCCTTACTGGAAGCGTAGTCTTCAAAAAGTGCATTGGATTCTTCCAGATTTTCTTCCATATTGTTTGTCGTAAAGTCAGATGCATTGGACGGATCAGCATTGTAAAATTTGCGAATGTTTTTGGCTACAGGAAGAAGCCAGAATAGTTTTTGATTTAATGCGAGTAGCGACTTTGCGAGAGGTTTATGGTGCTCTGACCTACGTTCAGGAATAAGCGCGTTTCCGTTTGCATCAAAATTGGAAAATTCGTCGCGAAGTTGCTGAAAACGTTCAATAATAGTGTGAATATTATTTAAAACCGATTTTGTCCTTTCGGCATTGGGGTATTTCGAAACCAGTTCATTTAAAAGGTCGCTTGTTTGGCTTTCAATGCTGTATCGTTTTTGTTCTTCGGGGAGCTCGACATATTGGACGATGGGTTCTAATTCTTCGCCGAAAACAATGGAGTCTGCATCAAAAAGAATTTCTTTTAGTGCATTTTGAATTTCTTCAACGGGGGGTGCTGCGGCAGCTCCCGGGGAAGTTGGCGATTTTCGCATGCGACTGATAGAAATGGGCTCAACGCCGACTTCTTCTTCTTGTTGGTGAACTGGGATATCTTGTGCTGCGGCTGCGGCGGCTGCGGTGGCGGCAGTGGCAGCAAGTGAAGCGATAGATGTTTTGTCTTTTTCCTCAACAAGTGTGGGAGGGCTGCGTATTCTTATCTCTTCAATGGGTATATTTTCGGGAATACCTTTGTATTCAAAATCGATATAAAATACTTGTTCGCCGGGGTATGCTTTTATTTCAATTCTGTCATTCTCTAAATTCGTGATTTGTCCGGTAATAATCGTAGGCAAGTCTCCACCAAACCGGATATCAATCCATTTCCCTGGTAGTAAATCATTCTGGCGAGCATATTCGGGGTGTTCGGGGGAATCTAAAAGATTAATCGCGGTAATGGATTCGTCTGTGAATCCACCGGATGGGCTCATGATAAGCACGAGGTGGGATGCATTGGATGTATTTATTAACTTAATTTTCTGGTCGTCGATATATGTTATCAAATAAATTTGGTCATGTATAGTTGAATTCGTTTGAGCAATGATTTGTATAATATCACCTATACCAATATCAACACTTTGTGTTTGTAATACTTCTTTTTTTGGTGAAGAGGGTGTTGATACTTCAGACATTGATTACTTTATATATATAACAGAATTTTTTATGAACGTATATATGAATATATGTATGAATATATATATGAATCAATATTTATTTATTTTTACTACGATATTATTAAATTTGCCTAACTAATCATGCCTAACCATTATAATAGTTATTAAATATACATAAAGACTATCGCATATAAGTATACATACACACGCATATATACTTTTCCAGACCAAAGCATAACCCGCTGATTCCAATACAAAATGTATAATCTTAAGAGCATTGAGGGATTTGACAGACTATTGCAACTGATTCGAGAACAGAATGAAAGCAAACAAAAAGAATCTGCCAGCCAAAATACAACAACAAACTATGACGAGGAAATTCAGAAAATCCTTAATAATCTAAAATTAACGATGAAACACTGGAAGACCGCAACGGGAATGTATTCTATTATCAAATACGACAAACGGAGTATGGGCCTTACACATGAAGACTATAAAACGATTGGCATGTTGCGGTCGGTGGTTGTGAACGAGGAGGGAAAAATAGTTTGCTATTCACCCCCCAAGTCGCTATATATTACGGACGATCTTGAGAAGCAATTTGATGCAAACAATATCATGTCTGAATTGTCAGAAACGAATACGAATGAATGGTATGCCGAAGAGTTTGTAGAGGGGACGATGATTAATCTATTTTATTCACAGGGTGCAACTGGAGAAGCATGGGAGATTGCTACAAAAAACACGATTGGTGGGAATGCACTATTCTATTCACCGAAGAATCCAAAAGAAGAGATTGAAATAAGAGAAAGTGACACATTTCGCAATATGTTTTTTGATACGTGTGCGAAAATCGGTTTCGAATATGAGAAGTTGCCCAGAGACGTGGTATATAGTTTTGTTTTGCAACATCCTAAAAACCGGATTGTTTTGCCGATTACATCGCCTGCCATTTATCTTATTGCAGTATATCGCATAATGATGGATGAGTTAGAAGTCATTCAACATAGTCGCGACGGATTCTTGGAAAATATTATTAATTGTGACAATATTCGGGTGCCAAAAGCCCTTTCACTGAACGAAGGGGGTGGAGGCACAGGCACAGGGGCAGGTTCGGGATACACATTTAATAATTTTAAAAAAGAATACGCATCGATGAATTCGGCATATAATATGATGGGGGTTGTATTTTACAACATGGTAACAGGTGAGCGTATGAAGCTGCGTAATCCGATGTATGAGATGGTGAAAAATGTTCGCGGAAGCGATCAAAAAATTCAATTGCAATATTTGACTTTGCGTCATGGCGGACGCGTAGCCGATTATCTGAAAGATTTTCCCGAATATAAGAGCGTCTTTAGCCACTATCGCAGCCAAGTGCATTCATTTACACGCAACTTGCATCAAAATTATTTGGATTGCTTTGTGTTTAAGAAGAAACCATTTGCCGAATTTCCTGCACAATATAAAACGCATATGTTTGTGCTGAATAAAAAATATATAGAAGAACTGCGTGAGAATAAGAATAGTGTGACCTTTAACTATGTGGTCGAGTTTATAAATAACTTGAATCCTGGGTCACTTCTGTTTTCACTCAACTATGTCGTGAAAGAACATAAGAAGGAAATTCAAAGAGTGGAAGAGCCGATTACAGATGCAGGTGCAGGTGCAGGTGCAGACGCAGAGACTCAGACTCCGAGTCCACAATAACATATAAAAAACGAACTTAAAAGCTATTTGTATACTATATGTAGAATACTGCATATCGCATACCATACACCGAACCAAAATGGTCAAAACAAGAAGCCAGAATAACCAAAATAGTGCTACCAATAGCATCACCGAAGGTGTTGTTACGAGGTCACAGAAACATAAGCATAGACACCAATATCAGACACAACATGCGCCGGTCCAAAAAGCATTAAAAAAGAAAGAACTGCCCAAAGTGGAGTTAACCGATAGACTGAAACATCAAATTACAAAACGTCAACAACTTCGCAAACAAATTCAACAAAATCAAACATCTATTGTAAATGAAATTCATGCAGATGTAAACACGTCAAAAACCCAAAACAATGACGAAATGACATCCATTTGGAAGAACTTTGAGTCTATATTCAAATACATTGACGACTTTATGCGGTTTAAGAAACGCGTAGAGGGGAAATCCATATACATAATGTAATATACATTATGTAATATACATGATATAAAAGTATTTTGAAATATTAAAATACAATACGCAAATCGTATTTTAATATTTATTACAAGCTTATTTTAACTTCAATGTCGTATACATTATGTTTGAACATGATAGTAAAAGATGAAGCACATATTATTGAAAATACGTTTGAAAAACTTTTAGATAAAGTAAAAATAGACTACTGGGTTATCTCGGATACAGGGTCGACGGATAATACAAAAGAAATCATTATCGACTTTTTTAAACAACGGGGTATACCGGGCGAACTTTATGACGACGAGTGGCAAAATTTTGGACATAATCGAACGATGGCGTTGCGTCATGCATATAATAAAAGCGATTATTTATTAATATTTGACGCCGATGATGAAATCTGTGGCGATTTTCAACTTCCAAGCTTTGATTTGATGAACAATAACAATAACAATAACAAAGACGCATATAGTCTTCAATTTGGTGACAGCAACGGAATTCAATACATAAGAACACAGCTTATTAACAATAGAAAAAAATGGAAATACGTTGGGGTAGTGCATGAATACATTACATGTTGCGAACATTCAAGCGAAGCGGGTATTATTTTAGGCAACTATTATACGATTTCAGGTAGAACAAGCCAGCGTAATAAAGATACAAATAAATATTTAAAAGATGCGTATATTTTGGAAAAGGCATATGAAGAAGCCGTTCAAAATAAAGACGAGATATATAATCGGTATGGATTTTACTGCGCGAATAGTTACTATGACGCACAACAATATGATGAAGCACTGAAATGGTATAAGATAACCCTCGAGAATAAAAACTGGGCACAGGAAAAATACGTATCGTGTCAGCGCATATATAATATTTACACGATAAGGGGGGAAATTGAAATGGGTATGTTTTATTTAGTGAAAGCATTTGCATATGATACGCAACGTGTAGAATGTTTATACGAGCTGGTTGTTTATTACTGCAAACATGGTATGAATGATATTGCTTATAATTACTACAAGATGGTGAAACCATTTTATGATAATGTTTATTTGACAACACGCGGAGAGCATGAAATGTGTGGTAAACTTTTTTTGGATGGTAGCAGAGCCAACTTCTTTTTACCCTATTATATGATTGTTATAGCATATTATGCGAACGATCTGGAAACGGGGATACAAATGTATAGAATATTATTTACAAAAAAATACAAAGAGTTCAATACGTATTATATTGGCAACCTGCTTTCGAATATTCAGTTTTATATTGAAAAAGTCAAAGACGACATAGACTTTTTAAAATTATTTCAAGAATATGTCGACTTTTTACTTGCACATAATTATCCTATTGAAACACACCACGTGGTGATGGATAAATACGAAAAATATGGAATAACGTTTCCTATCAAACAAACAGATAAAAATAAATTCACCCCAACTGAATGCCGTGAAAGTAATAAGATACTACTTTATACGGGATATTTGAAAGAAAAGTGGAATTATACGTATAGTTTGGCGAATCCGGTAGGTGGATCCGAAACCGCTGCAATAAGTCTTGCAAGAAGTTTGCCACAAAAATACGAAATATATATTGGGGGTGATGTGATTGAAGAAAAAATAGACAATATTACATTTGTCAATTCGGACAACCTTGATGAATTGTTACGAAACACCGCATTTCATACCATTATTGTTTCAAGATATGTTAACTTTTTTGAATTCTACCGATCCATCTATACACATCAAACATATATTTGGGCGCATGATATACATTTAATAACATATGGAACTTATAGTAACGTCAACGACATATTAATAAATCATTATGACAAAATAAAAGGATGCATTTGTCAAACTGAATGGCATAAAAATTTATATACTCAGTCATATCATTCATTGCATGGGAAAATACATGTTATAAATAATGGAATCGATACTTCAATGTTTGAGGCCACAACCGCAACCGCAACCGCAACCGCAACCATCACCACACCCACCCCAAAAACAAAAGTAAAAAATCGTTTTATTTATTCGTCTTGTCCAGAAAGAGGCCTTGAACGATTGCTTGAATTATGGCCACGGATTAGTGAAAAGCTAGAAAATGCCGAACTATATGTATGCACGTATAACAATTTTCCAAGGACAGATAGCTACAACTATAGCAAAGACATAAAAATTCAAAAAATGATGGAAAGTCATGGCAACGTTAAATACGTGGGTAAGTTAATTAAACCAGACTTGTATTTACTCATGTCAACATGTGAATACTGGTTTTACCCGACAAATTTTAATGAAACATCTTGTATTACTGCAATGGAAATGCTTATGTCGGAAGTCGTATGCATTTATTATCCTATGGGTGGGCTGGTGAATACGATGAGCGAATATGGTATTCAAGTAAAAGAAAACGACGAAATAGAAACTTTTGTGGAATTATCGGCGTCAACACCTTTTGCCGAAAATAGGAAAAAGGAAATACGTCGGCGTGGAAAAGAATATGCAATGTCGTGTGACTGGAAGAATAGGAGCAAAATGTGGGAGGATGTATTGTTTAATAGCGTGGATGCACCGGTGCCCCAGGGGTTATCATATATAGAAAAACAAATGTTTGCACTACATGAATGCGACATGATTCCATCCGCCCATAAACGAGTTTTGAATGACATTAGTAAACATTTTACACCACGTGTTATATACGATATTGGCGCGTGTGTTCTTCATTGGACACGCATGGCTAAAAGCATATGGCCGGAACCGGAATGCATTACGATAGCATTTGATGCAATAAACGAAGTGGAAGCATTGTATAAATCAAAAGGTATTTTGTATCATATTGGAGTATTAAGCGACGAAGATAATAAATTAGTCAAATTTTATGAAAATAAGGAAATGCCTGGTGGTAATTCATACTATAAAGAAATAGGACACCCAAATGCGGATGCAGTATTTCCCGAAAATAGTTATACAGAAAAGTGCGCGATGACACTTGAATCTGTAGTCCGACAAAAAAACTTTCAAATGCCTGATTTGGTAAAAATCGACGTTCAAGGTTGCGAGCTCGATATTTTAAAAGGAGGAATAAATATTATTAACCATGCAAAATATTTGATTATTGAATTGCAACACTTTCAATATAACAGAGACGCGCCATTAGAATACGTAACGATTAAGTATTTGAATGACAACGGATGGGAAATAGTAGAAGCAAAGTTTGTAGATAATGGCCCCGATGCGGATTATTTATTTATAAATACGCGATGGGTTGAATCTCAAAATATATGATGATTTGTAGAAAAATATAAATGTAAAGAAAATATACAAATAATATACAAATAATATACAAATAATATACAAATAATTATTTATAAAATGGTCTATAAATAATTGTGGCATTTGAACTAATCCGATTTATCTTTCAATCCAAACCTCCAATGTTGAACCAATCGCTAAATTACTACCATTATCATCGAGAACTTTAACTGATGTTATACCACTAGTTGCTAGAGCAGGTTGATATATATTATTTACAATTACTGGCACGCCACCACTAAATCCACCACCAGTACTTTGAATGGCAACAATAGAATTAGTAGATGAATAATTTGGAATATAATTTTGATAAGGACCAAATTCACCTGTTGGTGCAGATGGAACACCTTCAGCCGGAAATTGTCCCATATATCCAAATATATTTAATAAAAATGTTCCTGTTGGATTTATTTGACCTGAATATACGTTAGTTGTATCACCATTTAATTGAAATCTACATCCTGTATTTGAAAAGTTACTCGTTCTAGTTGAGCGCAATCTTCCTCTAAAATGTAATCCTGTTCCATATTGAGGTATATTCGAAATTGTCATTGTTACTGCAAGACTAGTTAATTGAACCCTTTCAACACATTGTGCAAACGGGAGAACCCATCCAGCAACTCCTAATCCTAAAGATGGAATATATTGTAGTATAATATTTGTGTCTGATTCAAAAATTAATTGTCCAATATATGGAATTGTCGGTCTTGTTGCAGAAGTTACAACTTGGGGCGAAGGGCTCCATAAAAGACCTGTTGCTGTTGGCGATGAAGCAGTTAAAACATAATTATCTGTTCCAACTCCCAATCTTGTAACTATTGATGATGTTCTGGTTAATATATCCCCTTTGGTGGTTAATGTTGTTGTTCCGCCTTCGGGTCCTGTAACGCCTTGTGGACCAGTGACACCTTGCACACCCGTTGCACCTTGCGGGCCTGTAACGCCTTGCGGACCAGTGACACCCTGTGGACCGGTTGCTCCTTGCGAACCGGTAGGTCCTGTTGCACCCGTATTACCATTGTATGCAGCTTGCATGTATGTGACAATGATAGATGGAGATTCTGGAGAATCATTTGGAGGAGTACCGATTGCAGCAAACCTTGATAATGAAATATTTGATGAAGTTATACATTTTAAATAAAATTCAATGTAGTCTCCGGCATTTAAATTCAAAAGATAATTCCAACTAGTTATATTTCCACCTGTTTTTGCGGCAATGTTTACTTGCCCATCTGTATCTGGCACATTAGAACCATTTTTCTTAATCCAAATGTTGATTATATCGTTACCACTTCCAGTTGTGGTTGTCGTCACCTGAGCCGAAAATTGGACATTATATATTCCCGCATATGTGTTATAAATGCGAGATGTCGGTGAACCAATATAGACCCCATTTGTGGCAGTTACATCTGTTGAATTTATCGAAATTGGATATGCGGTGCCTAATGTGAATGGGCCTTGTGTGGTTGTGTCATAAAATGAAGCATAATATCCTGTGGCGCCACCCGCGCCTTGAGGGCCCACTGGGCCTGTTGTTCCTGTAGGGCCCGTAACACCCTGTGGTCCAGTAACACCTTGCACACCGGTTACGCCCTGCACACCCGTTGCACCTTGCGGACCCGTTGCACCTTGCGGTCCTGTTACACCCTGTGGTCCTGTTACTCCTTGTGGACCGGTATCACCTTGCACGCCTGTTGCACCTTGCGGACCTGTAACACCTTGCACACCCGTTGCGCCTTGCGGGCCGGTTGCACCTGTTGCACCTTGCGGACCTGTTGCACCTTGCGGACCTGTAACACCTTGCACACCCGTTGCGCCTTGCGGGCCGGTTGCACCTTGTGGACCAGTGACACCCTGCACACCCGTTGCGCCTTGCACACCGGTGACACCTTGTGGACCAATGACACCTTGCACACCCGTTGCTCCTTGCACACCGGTTGCTCCTTGCGGCCCTGTTGCACCCTGTGGTCCTGTAACACCTTGCACACCTGTAACACCCTGCACACCCGTTGCACCTTGAGGACCCGTTGCACCTTGTGGACCAGTGACACCTTGCACACCCGTTGCACCTTGCACACCGGTTGCTCCTTGCGGCCCTGTTGCACCCTGCGGTCCTGTTGCACCTCGAGGACCGGTTGCTCCGGTTGCACCTGTAGGACCTATTGCACCCGAGCCACTTACTACATTATCTCTATATGTTCGAATATATCCTAAGGTTGATGTATTTGTAACCCCCGACATAGTTTGCTAGTTACTTACTTATTTATATAATATAATAAATATTTATATTATATTATAGTCAACTATTTCTATTTTAGTAAATATTTTCACGCGTAAAAATATTGATATATTATATAATATAGTTAAACTTACCGCTTAAGATATTTAAAAGATGATTTCTAAAAAATTTATTATATTTTTTCTAGTATTTATTGTATTCCAGTATATACTTTTAATAACAGAATGGAAACCTTACTTGGATATGTATTCAGATATTCAAGGTTATAAGTATAATTGGTTTAAAAGTCAATATAATAAATTAAAATTAAATTCTTTAATAATTATGACAATGGGGTATCCGTGTTATTTGTTTACCATATACAAAATTATAGGTGAAAAATTATTTAGTATAAATATTATTTCATTTTTGATTGTAATTTTAACATATTTTATGTGGGATGTAGCTTATTATTCAATGTTAGAAAATGCAACAAGCCACTACTTAGTATTATTATATGATGTATTTATTGTTGGTGGACTATGTTTAATTTTGACACAATTTATTTTTAACAAATTTTATAAAATATTAGAAAAAAATATTCCAATACTTGGTTTATTGTATGTTACTGCTATGTTTTCTTTTTTATACGTATCTTTCAAATATAATCCTGACATATCTAATATTACGGGTATTTATAAACCACATCATACTTTATTTTTTATTTTATTTATATCAATTGCTAGTTATATTTTATTAAAACTCAAATAGGAAATGGTCTTTGATTTTTCTCAACAACAAGAGGCGTTGGCATAATGAGTGGTATTCTATCAAAGAAAGTGCATTCCGGTAGTTTCTTAAGTTCAGGCACTATGGGCGCCTGAGGAGTCACTAAATTCGTGGAATTGATTCCAAACAGCGCAGATTCAATATCGACAGAGTTGTTTGAGAAAGATTCGCGCGACATATATGTCGGACGATACCCTAGTGTTGGGAGAGCGGTGGTATACGCTTTTCCATTCTGTGCGTTTTCGTATGTGATGTGCGTAAATATACCAGTGTTTTGTTTCTGCTCTAAACAATAGTCGCTAGAAGTGTTTTTATTTTTTGTTGATGCCATTTGTTTGTTATTAGTTGTTTATTTTATTATATACTATTATTATTTATTTATATTATTATTTTCGGGTTTAGGTTTATATTTTATATTTTCAACTGCTCAATTAATTTATTTTTTGTCTCCGTAAACGTAAAATAAGAGTATACGCTATTAGGAATAATATGTATAAATGCATTGCTTACTACTTCTGAAGGGCACAATGGAAGTATATGGTTTGTATTATCGTTGTTGCTTTTATCTTTGCTTTCATCTAGTCTATGTTTATAAAGCAAATAAACTAAACAATTATGAAACAAATTAAACGTATCAAATGAAAACATAAGTTGCATGACAAATTCGTAGTTCTTTTTCTCTGCAACAAACCGCGGATGTGCTTCCAGTATTTCCACGAAGTCTTTGTCGCATTTCAATTTTTCGTATACTTCTTCTAATGTTTTCATAATGACGTCGGAGTCATATTCTTTAAGACCAAAAGCTGACAAGTAGTCAAATCTATAAATAACATCTTGGGTTTCTTCGTCATTGACGTCATGCATCTTATATGTGCAAATAAAATGAGTATTATACATATGTCGTCGGTTGTCGTCGGTTGTCGTCGATTGTCGTCGGTTGTCGTCGTTACCTATATATAATTTTGTAATCATAATCGTTTTAATACGTTTTAACCACATATTAAAATGATTTCTTGGCGTGTGTCGCAAACGATACACCGCAGTTTGCTTTACATGCCGCAAGAAGTATATTTAGTCTCGCGCTCAAGTTCGCGTGAAGGAATGCCACCACGTATCCAGCCGTTTACTGCAACACCCTCAACCAGATTTGCCGGGTTTGTAATCGTAGATGCGATGGAAGGAATGAGGGGATACATCTCGTGGTTTACAAAGCAAACTTCGGATGACGGATTTACGCTCTTCTTGTTGATATTGTAGTCACCCTGCCAGAGCCTGGATTCGACAAGGGGATTAGATTCACCTTTTCCTAAATATGGCACAGTCTTAAACGGACGCTCAAACAAACTGATGCGGCATCGAGGGTGCGTCATCATACTGCCATTAAATAGCTCACTATTGGTGTCAATGTTGCATCCACCGGCACCGACTTGATACCCACCGGTGTAGTTGACACCTGGTTGTGATGTTGCAAAATCAATGGGGCGTGCCATATTGCAATCTGCTGCAAAAAAGTTATTCAACATGTAATTACTTGAATTCAGATTTTGAACATTGCGCTGACTTTGCCCACATTTGTCATCACCAATTCGCGATAAATTATCAAATACGTAGTCTCTAACGATTGCCATTTTATGAATAATATATCTGTATATATCTTTCTATGTATATATGTATATACAACTGAAAATATATTTTTATTGAAAATATATTTTTACTAAATAAAATAAAATAAAATAAAATAAAATAAAATAACATCATGACACATTTTTGTACATGATCCATGATTCACAATTCACAATTCACGATTAGTTATACACTCCTCCAATACGTGGAAACCATCTTCCAAGAGCGTTGTCGTTGCCTTCTTTCGCTGAAATCATATCACCGAAGCAAAAGTTTGCAAAACCTCCCTGATCATTTGGAATCGTTGTATTTGGATTGGTATAAAAGTTTCTCATACCAAAATCAAAACTATAGTTATCTCCTATATCGCTAAATAGTTTACGGCGAATATATTCTTGTTGTTTTTTGGTTCCATCTCCAAATGTAGTATCTACAACATAGTCTTTTGTCTTATTGTTCAGGTCCTTTTCCACCTCCGGGTTATATGCCGGTGCTGCTTCACTGCGATTTGGGTCATATGATATTTCCGGTAAAAGAACGTTCATCATTGGATTATTCTCTTGTGGATTTGTGTAGTCGTCTTTTAATTCATTATATAACATTGCATTCGCAAACCCTTCTTTTATATTTTGTTTAGATTTGGTATCCTTGATATCCTTGGTATCCTTGGTATCTTTGGTATCCTTGGTATCTTTGGTATCTTTGGTATCTTTGCCACCCCCACCATCACTCGTAGATTCGTCTTTTGCCTTTTGATTGCGCTGGACGTTATATAGAATAGCAATAACTGCTAAAGTTACAACTGCTACCAAAATAATTTTTAAGTTGAGTGTAATTAAATATCCTAAAAGAGATGCGATAATAACAAATCTACTTATAGCATTTAATTTTTCTACACTTGACATATTTTCGCCGGGCCATACACTGCCTATATATTTTTTATTAAATAAAATAGTGGGTTCATTTAACCAAAATGGTATTGATGGCGTTAATAGTGTTGATGGTGTTGATGTCGTTGATGGTGTTGTTGGTATCGATGGTATTTGTTCCATTATATATATATTCTTAATTATTTTTTATTATTTTTATTCATTTCATTCTGGATTTGTTCATCGTTTATTTTTATTTAATAAAATGAAATGATGAAATAACTATAAAAAAAGGGTCTGGGCCGGTGGATTATTTTTTACTTTTCTTCTTTTTCTTTTGTCCCGAGCCCGAACCTTGAGCCTGTGGTTTCATGTGCGCTTGTGCCCACTCAATTAAATTACTTTCAGCCTCACTGATCGCCTGAGATGGCAACTGATTGGTGGTTTTGGGGGTTGCTTGAGGCGCGACTCTAGGAGTTTGAACTATTGTTTCACCCGATGATGCAGTATAAACCGATGTCGCAGGGCGTTGTTGTGGTTGTTGCTCCTGACGTTGCTGCAATTTTTGATGCATCCTTTCCTTCATTTTAGCATTCTTCATATTTTGCTGAAGGTGGCTTTGCATTGCACCAATATTCACCTTACCTCCTTTTCCTCCCATACCCCCCATACCTTTCATTCCAAGTTGACTCAACATACTCGACAAATTCCCCATACCTGGCATATTTTTCATATTACTTAAAAGATCACTCGCTTCTTGCATAAGTTCGCTTTCCTTAATATCGCCTTTCTTAAATTTATCGTCCAGCTTTTGACCAACATTCTTTACCATATTCATGAGCTTTCCTGGATTTTTAAACAATTTTTGGAATACATTCCCCATATTAAGATTCTCGGGATTCTCTAAATCAATTCCCAAATCCAATTCGCCCGCAGTTTCTTCGGCGATTTCCTTTGCAAGTGCACCAATCTTGCCATTCAATAATTTAGAAATATGGTCATGGACTGCTTCAGGATTAGGGATGTCTGGTTTTTTACCTGTATTTGCGCCAGCATTTGCCTCAGCATCGGCGCCATCGCCATCGCCATCAAAGTTAAAATTAGGAAACTTTGACATGTCAATTCCTTCAGGCATAAAGTTTTTAAATTGTTCCGCCATTTTTGCAAAGTCTTTCATGTGTTCTCCCGCTTCTCCTGCTGCACCCATCCCCATTCCCATTCCCCCCATCCCCGAAAAAAGGTCCTGCATATTCTTAAATGTCTCATCCAGCTTACCCTTCAACTCGTCTTCATTAATTGCTTCGAATAGTTTTGCAGTATCTCCAAATGAATTCTGGTCAGACACATTCGTAATAATTGAAAAAAGAATAAGCTGCAAATATTTCATAATCGTCTCGCGTGTTTTATCACTAATATCGGGTGTATTCCAGACATTTGCAAAGTCAATCTCTGGCAAAAAGTGCACGTCTGCACTCCGGTTTGTAAACATTTCAACATTTTTATACAAAACATCAAAAAAACGCACAGGATATATCTTCTTGCAGTGTTGATACAGCTCGGTTATGTTGTCGCAACTTAGTGTGCGACGACCGGTACCATCCACAGAAGAATATTTATCTAATTTTTCAGAATACTCTGGAAACGTCAACCCAAAATCGTTTATAAAATCACAAATCACTTTTTTAAACTCTTCGGGAATAACTTCTATTTCTGCTTCACTGGATGCTGGTGTTGATGTGTTTCCATTTCCGGTTTCGGTTCCGTTTCCATTTTCTCCAGAATTGTTATTATCTTTTTTACTCATTATATACCTTTATTATATACTTCTAACTTATTAATTACTATTTAAATCAAAAATGATAAATAATATATTTTAGTGTATTTCTTATTTGCTATTTCTTATTTGCTATTGTTCAACACAAATTTATTGACTATAAAGCTTCGAAAGGATACACAGATTTTTAATATACATTAGCGACTTCTGTTGATTGCTTTCGCCCATATTTCTTACCGGTTCACGCAACGAATCAATATGTTTCATAATATCATCAGACGAGTTTAAATATCTCAAATCATTCTTATAATCTTTCTCTATGAAAAAATTAATATTATTATTATCTATTTCATTTTCATAGTTTACAACTATGTATTTATACCATATTTTAATAACCAGTGCCGGATTTACTTTTTTTATTAAAATCAATGCAGTTTTTGCCCTTTTTATTGCATTATCATTCGCAAAAACACCCTCGATGTCGTCTATAAAGTCATAAAATTGTGTATTAAAAGCGGTAAGTAATATACCTTTATCGTTCTTTTCGTCGGTCATAGTTAGTAGATGGGTTATGCTGTTTTATTTTTTGTTTATTAATAATATTACTTTATATTCGCAATATTAGTGATACTATTGATACTATTATAAGTAATCCTATTTTTAAATATTTTTTTATTATTATTTAATTCCGCGCGTTAGTTAAACCTTACATTTTTTTGCTGCTGCTGCTGTTGTTGTTGGATTGGTTGTTGTATGGCTTGCTGTTTAACTTGCTGTTGAAACATTTGTTGCTGTGAAAATTGTGATTGGTATTGTTGTTTTTGTTGTTGCAGTTGTGTTATTTGTTGTTGAGATAGTTGTTCGCCACCCTTTGCTTGTGCACTCATATTTATTTGTATATCGGTATTACGTTTTTGTTGTAAATTTTCTAGTGATACACTTCCAATTTTATCGGGAGTATAGTCTTCCTTTGGTGCGTCGATGCGTATGTCACTATCAATCGTTGCGTAGTTATATAATTGCCGCATTCCACCATTTCCTTTTGCAGACAAGTCCTCGCTCGACTGATCCCAGTAACTAAAAGAATCAGATGCAACACCATACCCGCCAATGCAATCATCGTTTAGTGAAAAAGGCGATGGTTCCCCATTGTTGTTTGTAGCGACCATATTTATTGCAGTATCTCTTGGCTGCAAGTGTGCCAATATTTGGTCGCCATATAATACCTGATGCCCTTGTTTCATTAACAAAAGTGCAGGAACGCGATTTACCTGAGGGGGCATAATAATCTTTTCACCATTTTCAAGAACTATATACCACGAACCCGTTGTTCCTTTGACGCGTTTATCAATACATAAATAATGTAACTCTTCTTTGATATTACTTTTTGCCAAAGTTTGTAGAATTTTTTTAGACTTTTCGCAAAAGTTGCTATAATATAAAATGCTGCTCATAATATAATTACTACGAGTATATATCGTATATTTTAACTTATTTCATATATATTTAACTTGTTTATAACATTAAATAGATATTCCTTAATATCTATGTTGCTTCTTTGTTGCTTCTTTGTTGCTTCTTTGTTGCTTCTTTGTTGCTTCTTTGTTGCTTCTTTGTTGCTTCTTTATTGATTCTTTATTGATTCTTTATTGCTTCTTTGTTATTTTAATATTCGCAATTTATTATTTATTATAAAATTGATTTAATAAATAGTATATTAATAATATAATAAGACAGAATCAATACAAGTAGTCGTTACAAACAAACAAACAAACAAACAAACAAACAATACATATCAACACAAAATGGACCCACGTATTTCAAATCTTATCGAAGAAAACGGCACTCTTAAGTTTACGCTGACAGAATGCAATATGAGTATTGCAAATGCATTGCGACGTATTATTGTATCCGATATTCCAACATTCGTATTTAGAACATACCCCTATAATGAAAACAAGGCCGAAATAAGGCATAATACAACAAGGCTTCACAATGAAATTATTAAGCAACGTTTGAGTTGTATCCCTATCCATATTCAGGACATGGGTTTTCCATATAAGGACTACGTCATTGAACTAGACATTAAAAACGAAACTGACAATATTGTCTATGTTACCACAAGAGACTTCAAAATCAAAAATATAGTCACAGAACACTACTCCAGCGAGTCCGAGGTGAGGCAAATATTTCCACCTTGTCCTATCACAGGTGACTACATCGAGTTTGCACGACTGCAGCCAAAGCTGTCGGAAAATATCGACGGCGAAAGATTGGCACTGCGTTGTGCGTTCGATATTGGAACTGCGGGACAGGATGGCGCATTCAATGTAATCAGCACATGTGCATACGAGTGCACTCCTGATCTCGAGAAGGCAAATCAAGCATGGGCCGAAAAGGAGAAGGCGTTTAAAAAAGAACAAATGAAAGAAGAAGATATCGAATTTGAAAAGAAAAACTGGTTTCTCTTGGAGGCAAAGCGATTCTATGTTGAAAATAGTTACGACTTCATCATCGAAAGTGTAGGCGTTTTTGACAATATGGAAATACTCACAAAGGCATGCGATATTATGATTAAAAAATGCGAGGCTTTCATGTATGACCTAGAGCATGGCAATGTTGTAATAGTTACATCTGAAACAACACTGAAAAATGGTTTTGATATTACATTGAAAAACGAGGATTACACACTTGGAAAAGTGATTGAGTTTTACTTGTATCAGAATAATTTCATTGGGGATAAAAGTGTATCATTTTGTGGATTTAGGAAACCTCACCCTCATTCGCTTGATAGCCTTATTCGTATTGCTTTCCATAATCCAATTGAGGTTGTTGGTGTTTCAGGATATTTACAAGGCGCGACAGCCAATGCTATTCAGGCGTATAAACAAATCATGAGTCAGCTTGGAGGTGATATTCAGAAATCTGTATCCAAGTCGGAGGCTGTACCTATGACCGAAAAGAAATCAAGAGAAAGTCCTAAGAAACCCAAGCCGGAAAGTGAGCAACAAGAGGAAAAGCCCATTGCATCTGCATCTGCCGCACCTAAAAAACTATCAAAATTGCCAACTGCATCAGCGTCCGGTAAACCTAGTGCGAAATTAGATTTATCAAAATTGAAACCACTTTCGGTTGCAGCACCCGTAAGCAGAGCACAATCTTCGCCTTCTGATGAAGAAGACGAAGAAGAAGACTAGATCACAAATACAACAACTATATTTTAATATACTATATTTTTACAATATTTTTACAATATTTTTACAATATTTTTACAATATTTAATATAATATTATTGTATTATATTAATATATTAAATATATAATGTCATTTACACGTTTTCACGATGACCCATGTAGAATTGTAAAACAACAACAGGAATCAACCGACCAGGGCAAGTGGAGACTCAATGTTCCGGGCAATGGTGATAAACCTTGTTTTATGGTAGATCCATCTATACGTCTCCAAAAATGGGGTGCAAATTTGATGACAAATACAACCAATCTTGAAAGCTCTTTGTTTGGACTTGACAGGACACTGACGCGTGACTGCAATCCTCAAAATAACTATAGGGATACAGATGTATCGAGCGATGCAATCAAATACCCAACATGTTCGCCATTTACGGACCAGTCGCGAGTAACAAATCCTGCATGGTGGTATAGGGATTTAGAACAACCAAATTGGGACTACCTTTTTTTAAACCCCCAAGAAAATACATGTTTATCGTTTCAAAATAATATTAACACGCGAATTTTAGAAAAAGATAATTTTGTTCCAAAGCCGTCTTTTTTTTGTTATAATACGATTGATACAACAAGTAGATTATTTAATAATAGTTAACCAACTAAAATATAAATTCCATATAAATTCGGTATAAATATATTTAATATATAGTAAAAAATATATTACATATATATAAACATATATAGTAACACGCATAACGATATATAAGAAAATATAAATGGAAGTAGTCATACCTATATTAGCAGCAGCAGGATTAATATTCGCCGGAAAAGGTGATAAAAAACAAAATGATAACAGCATGCTTAATCGCGAAACCATGAAACAAGCAAAAAAGGAAGCCTTTACAAATATGGGGCGAAATAGAATCAGGTATCAAGACATGTTGCCAAATGCAGATGATAATATATACCAGACATATCCAAATGTAAGTATGAGTATCAAGGGTAATGACAATGCATACCCCTCCGGATCGGCAGTTACCGATAAGTATTATAATGCAACATTAGATAAACGTATTTTGTCAAAAAATACGCAATTTGGCAACCCGTATAATACAAATAGCGTAGTTACCAATGTAAATGGTGCACCCTCAACTTCACAATCTGCACTTTACTCCTTAACCGGGAAACAGATAAACGTTGATAATTTTGAACACAATAATATGGTTCCTTTTTTTGGTGCAAGGGTTCGCGGAAGCACTAATAGCGCAGATACACATGAGTCGATTTTAGATAGTTATAGTGGAACCGGTAGTCAAAAGGTATGCAAAGAAGAACGTGCACCTTTATTTGCTCCCCAAGCAAATATGCAATACCCCAATGGTATGCCCGATAATAGCGATTTTATTAAATCGCGCATGAATCCGGGCACACAGATGTCCAATGTCAAACCATGGGAAGAAATAAGAGTTGCACCGGGATTAAACCAGGGTTTCACTTCATGTGGAAGCAACGGATTCAATTCCGGTATGGAAGCTCGCGATATGTGGGTGGACAGGAATGTTGACCAGATGCGAACTACAAATAACCCCAAACTCACATATAGTTTAGAGAATCACGAAGGCCCGTCTTACTCGTGGAATGTGCAGCAGCCACCGGATGCGAAAACGTATGGTCGCGTCGAGAAATTCTTGCCGGATAAATTTTATTTGAATACCCCCGATAGATGGTTAACTACTACTGGTTTAGAAAAAGCACAATCGGGGCGCCCCGAAGAAATGATGAAAGACCAAAATCGTGTATGCACAACTTCCGAATACTTTGGGGCTGATTCGAATATAAGTGGCACAAAACAATATGCACCCGAATTTTATGAACCAGCAAAACGCACAGCAAACGACCTTGATAGAATTGAAAATGTTTCTTATAATGGAAAGAACGACCCCACAAAGATGGACCATCGGGGTATAGGGCGCATGGCGACTACAAATCGCTCCACTATAAAACCAAAACCATTTTTAGGGACTATGATAAATGGTGCATTGAAGGCAGTCGTTGCGCCGATTTTAGAAGCAGTTCGTCCATCTCGTAAAGAAAACGCGGTTGGTTCGATTCGTCCCTCTGGAAATGTCCAAAATGCGATGGGTTCTATCGGTGTTGCATATAATCCTGCAGATAGAATGCCAACTACTATTCGCGAAACAACCGAAAATTTGTTGGATTTTAATCACTTGAATGTTGCACCGGTGACAGAGGGAACCGGTTATTTGGTTGCGGATCAACAAGAGGTATACACACAGCGTGAAACCACAGAACCCGAATACTTTGGCACAACAGGGGGTGCAACGAGTCAAGGGTTTGTATCTAATTTGGCTGCAAGCAATCAGCATAACAATATAAACAAATTTTCAAAAGAATATACACCATCCGGCAACATGGCAATGTTTAATAACACTGAAAATATTAACATAAAACGCGCTGATAAAAATAATAATGCGTGCCCGTGGAATGCAGGGGCAAGCGCTGGGTCAGGTTTAGGCGGAATGCCACCATCTTTGAAACAATTTGGTGAGATGAGTAAAATGCCGCAGTATTATCAAGAGTCTATCAATTGCGAACGCATTCAACCGAACATCTTAGATGCATTCCGTCAAAATCCTTATACACAAAGTTTACACAGCTATGTATTTCCATGAAACACATAAATTATATATAAAAAATATATAAAACATATAAAACATATAAAACATATATAAAAATATATATAGTATATATATTACATAACGCATATAACATCCTCTCCCCATTCCCGAAATGAAAAATCTTTGCTTGATTGCACTTCTTCCGGCATTTACATGTGCTTTTTTTCTTCCTATTTCTCCACTATTCAAACATGAATTATCTGTTTCTTCTCACGCTTCTCACGCTTCTCACGTTGACGCAACAGACACCAACACCAACACTAACATCATGACCGGCCCCGAAATTAAAGAGATATGCACCATAGTTCATTTTGCAGAAACAAAATTATGTAATAATAAAAGTTCAGACACCAATGCCATTCCTCCACAACTTTGCTCTCTCCTCTCACTTATGAACCAAACATTTTGCCAAGATGAAAAAGGAGAGAAAGGAGAGAAAGGCGAGAAACACGTTAATGAAACTAGAAATACAGAATCGGATATTTCTGATATAAATGAAAATATTATTGAAAAATTCTATTCAAATGTGTATATCGAAGAGATTAAGAATAATATCACTAATTTCAATCCAAAAGATTTATGTCCCGTATTTGACCTTGTTGATAAAACATTCTGCACTTCGGCAAATAATAAATTAAATCCGAAAGAATTATGCCCTCTTCTTGAGTTCGTAGAGAAAGAATTGTGCACTTAATGCGTATATTGTCTATTGCATATAAGCTTTTAGTAACTTGTGTGTGTGTGTGTGTGTGTGTGTGTGTGTGTGTGTGTGTGTGTGTGTGTGTGTATGTGTGTATATATTTTTATATTATATATTTATTATATAATACAAAAAATAATATAATATATTATAACATAACTATATCAAGATAATCTAGAATCTAGTCAAACAATTATGAGAAGTTTTAGTTCAAAATCACCATTTTCATTTTTAAAAACGAATGAGTCTATCCCACTAATCGTATTTATTTTCATTTTTTTGGGTGTTGGTCTGTTTTTTTGTATTAATAAATTAACCGAAAAACAGCAACAAAAAATTGCCGATGCAAAGTTAGCAGCGGAAAACGATGAAGTAGAATTGAATGTTGTAAATTCAGAAAATAAAAATATTGCTTCAAGAATGGCGGCTGCACAAGGAGCGGATGCAGGCCAGGGGGCGGGCGACGCAGCACCCAATAAGTATACCGAAATGGATCCATTGTATGCACCATCAACATCATTTAACGAAGAAGTCAGACTATTTATAAAAAAAGGTAATGAAAACCCCGAAGAATATAGTCATACACCTGTATATATTCCTCCTTTTGGAACCGGAAAAGAAACACGATGTGCAGGTAGACAAGTTAAGCCCCCGAGTTCGACAACATATGTCCAATCGTCTTTATCATCTAATTTAGTAAAAACATCATCGGATGCTGCATATTTATCTTAAAATACACATCGTGAAAACCATGTTGAATAATAATAATAATAATACAAAAAATAATATAAAACTATCTTAAAAATAATATTAAACTATACTGATATTATTTTTAGTAACCTTATAAATATTATGACCGACCTTGACTTAAAAATTGCATTTATTACAGGGGTAACCGGCCAGGATGGTTCGTATCTTGCGGAACTATTACTATCAAAAAAATACATCGTTCACGGATTAATACGTAGGGCATCAACTATGAATACATCGCGTATTGAACATATATTTAACGAGAAAAACTTGAAACTCCATTACGGCGATATCACCGATAGTTCGTGTTTAGAAAAGATTTTAAACCATATTAAAAATACGTATCTAAATATGCAGCGACTTGAGGTATATAATTTGGCGGCACAATCTCATGTCAAAATTTCATTTGAGATGCCAGAATATACCGCCGATACATGTGCATTTGGAACATTGAAACTACTAGAGGCAATTCGAAATAGTAATCTGGAAAAGGTTGTGCGATTTTATCAGGCGTCGACAAGTGAACTATATGGAAAAGCCGCCCCCGAACATATTCCACAAAATGAAAATACGCCATTTTATCCACGTTCCCCATACGCAATTGCAAAATTGTATTCTTATTGGATGGTAAAAAATTATCGCGAAGCCTATGGAATGTTCGCATGTAATGGTATTCTTTTTAATCATGGGGGTATACGCCGCGGCCACAATTTTGTGGAGCGAAAAATAACACGGGGTTTGGGTAAAATAATTAGGGGTGAAACGGACCGCCTTGTAGTGGGAAACATAGATGCAAAACGTGATTTAGGGAATGCACAAGATTACGTAGAAGGTATGTGGATGATGTTACAACATGATACCCCCGACGACTATGTATTGGCGACGGGAGAGACACATACGATTCGCGAAATGATTGAAAAGGCATTTGCACGATGTGGATTTGAAATAAAGTGGGAGGGCTGTGGTTTAAGCGAGGTGGGATATAACGCGAAAACCGGACAGGCGATGATTTTTATAAGTGAGAAATACTATCGACCTACGGAAGTAGATGTGTTGCAAGGGGACTCTACGAAAGCAATGACAACTTTAGGATGGGAGCCGAAGACAACATTTGACGAGTTGATAAATATGATGGTGGATCATGATACCAGATACGTGTATGCTATGTTGTAGGTTAGGTATACACTTTTATATATTAAAATAAATAATACTATAATAAATTTTATTATATTATTGGGTAAAAATATCATATATTTAGTATATTATTACAATAATACACATGAATAAAGAAATAATTAAATTATCTATTTTAACATTTCTTGCAGGGTTTTTGTCTAAAATATATGATGATTTAAATGATAATAATTTATTTGACTCTATATTCTTATTAAAAAATAAAGAATATATCAATGAATTTCTCAAAGGAATGCATTACATTTTATTAATTTATGTATCGTCTATTCATATTTATCCACTATTATTATTTGCAATACCTAATATTATTTTATTTATTAAGGATTCGAATGCATTTGAAATGCCTTATGAATATTCTGGTATAATTGCATTTTTTATATTTACTTTTTATTTAATCATTAATAATTTTTCAGAATTAAAACCCATCTTTAACTATTATGTTATATTTTTTATTACGATATATTTAATATTAACGTATATATTTGATGTTCTTTTGTTTAAAAGTGTAGAATTTGGATATAAAAAATTTGCTGTTAGAGGATTTTCTGTAATTTTAATGATTTCAATATTAGTAATAAATTATTATTTTAAATTGTTACCCGATGAGTTACTATTTTGTTTATGGTACATAGTTGGTTATTGTTTAACATCGTGTTTTTTCCAAATATATTTAATTTTAAAATCAAAAAAACAAGATGATAAACAAGATGATAAACAAGATGATAAACAAGATGATAAACAAGATGATAAACAAGATGATAAACAAGATGATAAACAAGATGATAAACAAGATGATAAACAAGATGATAAACAAGATTATAAACAAGATGATAAACAAGATGATAAACAAGATGATAAACAAGATGATAAACAAGATGATAAACAAGATGATAAACAAGAGAAAACTAGTTTAGGAAAAAAAAAATAAATGAGTAAGATATTTTTTATAAAACATATACGGACATTATGAATGAAATGTATTAACACAATAATATTAATCTCGAATTTAATATTAAATATAAAAATTACTTATTATTATATTACTATACCACGATACCACGATATCACAATATGACATCAATGGAAAATACACAACACCATGATGATATTATAAAACCACTACCACACCTACCACAACTACTACAAATTCATACAGACATACAAGAAAAACTAAAATATTTCATAGAAATTAAAAAAATCCCCAATATTATTTTTCACGGCGTATCGGGGTGTGGCAAAAGAACGTTGGTAAAATTATTCATACAGGATATTTATAACCATAATAAAGAGTCAATAAAAAATTATGTAATGGAGGTGAATTGTGCACACGGGAAAGGGATACGATTTATTCGCGAAGAGTTGAAGTTATTTGCACGAACAAATATTAATGTAAAAGACGGCGAAACATTTAAGACGATAGTTTTGTCAAATGCAGATAAGTTGACCATAGACGCTCAATCTGCTTTACGAAGATGCATTGAATTGTTTAGCCATTCAACGAGATTTTTTATTATAGTTGAAGATAAGTATAAATTATTGAAACCTATATTGTCGCGTTTTTGCGAGATATTTGTGCCAGAGCCTATTATAAATCATAAAGTAGTCAACTTACACAAATATGCAATCAAGGAAACATTCGGTCTAGATAAACTTGCAAAAAATAAATTCGAGAATCTTAAACGAGAACTTGATTGTGGTGGCAATAATACTGAAAATAAAGAATATACATTAGTCGAACTAATTGAAATGTGCACAAAATTCTATGAAAAGGGATATAGTAGTTTAGACGTTATTAAATATATAGAAATGTCGCCTCAAAATCGTATTAGCGATGAAAAAAAATACGACTTTATGATTACTTTTAATAAAATACGAAAAGAATTTAGAAATGAGAAATTATTAATGATGTTTATTTTACATTTTTTTCTTTTTCGTAACAATGTGACTTTAGAAAATATTTCGTTTATGTAAAGTAGTTAACATGGATGACTTTTCGTTAAGCAGTTTACAAGAGTCGAGAAACGAGTATTGTTCGCGACTAATTACACTATTAACACCTTGTATTATTGACGGCATAAAGTCAATTTTTGATGAGTCGTGGAAGTTGTGTTTGGAAAATGACGAAAAACCGAAATATTTGATGACATTTCAGAATTTTTTAACACGCGTTCCCAAGTGGAATCCAAATATTATTTCACAAGAGTGCGAACGCATTAAAGAAAAAAGCAATTGTTCATATATTCCGGACATTATAACATGTGTTCATATCAATCAACTTAAAATGTTGTCATGTATGCGCGTAGGAACGACACAAAAGAAAGTTAATATCAACGTCCCAAATTTAGAAGAGTTTATTCACAAGGTCTACATTAATGCGGCGAGAAAGATTTACACCAATGTATATTTATTTGAGACGGGTATATCGTCGCTAAAGTTGCAACGAAATGCAAGAGACTTAGAAGTGCTTATCCGTGAGTGTATTATCCAAACTATTCGCGAAAATATACCCGTAGAAGAGTTGTTGAAATTGTATATGACCGAAACAACGGAAGACGCAATTGAAGTTCATGAAAAAGATGAAATTATTTCTCAGGAACCGATAGTTCAACAACATGGCGGAGGCAGAGGTGGAGTAGCAGGCACCATGACAAATCCTTCATCAGAAGAATCTGAAAAAATATCAAAAGAAGAAAAGGAAAAACTTGAAATGATTAGAGCCGCGAGTGATAGTAGTAGCAGCAATACAAATTCAAATGTAAGTTTTAATATGGATAACAATCAAGTTATACCAATACCCCCAAATGAAAATAAAGATAGTTCATACGATAACTATAACGATGATGACTACGACATGGATGACGATGATGACGACGACGATGACGACGACTATGCAGAAAATGTTAAACTAAAAATTGGTGGCAATGTAGAACTAAGCGTCGACCCCTTCCCAGCAGATAGTGATAGTGGTTCGGGAATGGAAAGCGATGATGGTGGTAGCGATGTAGAACTTACGATAGACGAAATTCCAATGATTGCTGGATATTAGTATTTAATTATAGATGTATCGAATAAATATTTTATTCTATATAATAGTATACGATTATATAGAAGACGCGCACACACACACACACACACACACACACACACACCATAAACTATGGAAAAAAGTATATTTAAAAATAAATATTTACATTTATCACTTAAAGTATCTGTTGGGGTTCAAATCATAACTGGTATTATACAACTTTTTTCATTATTTATAAATGTTCCACCATCATATATTATTTTAAAACAACTACTAGTTTTAGAAAATATAGTCCAAGTTATTCAGGGGTCTTTTTATGCATGGTTGTTTTTTAATATACAGAATGTAACAAATATAACATCAAAACGTTATATCGACTGGGTAATGACAACACCTATTATGTTAGTATCGTTGATATGTTATATGATATTTTTAAGAGGAAGCAGCGAAAGTCATCTAGACATTTTTAGTATACTACGTGATAACTATCCTATTATTTTTAGTATAGTCATACTAAATGCACTCATGTTATTATTTGGATATCTAGGAGAAAAAAATATAATTCCTTTAGTATGGGGCGTTTTGATTGGTTTTATACCATTCATAATTTACTACTATCTAATTTATAATAACTTTGTAAAGAGCGTTACCAATACCGATACCAATGTCGGTCCTGATCCCACGACGGCAAATATAAATAATACTATATTAAAACTATTTTTATACTTTTTGTTTTTTTGGAGTTTATATGGAATAGTTGGTCTTTTACCATACTATATAAAAAATACGATTTATAATATTTTAGACCTTTTTTCAAAGAACTTTTTTGGATTACTACTATCCTATTTAATCATTACTAAGTCTATTACAACAAGTTAGTTATTCGTTTGTCATTTATTTGTTATTCGTAAAAAAACGTAATAGATTATTCCTTTATAGATTAGAATAGCAAAAATCATGGATAGCAATCTTTACATATCAGCCGCCGCAGTTGCAGCTATTTTTCTTTTAGCAAAGTTTATCGACTTTCGGTTTATTTCAAAACCATCCGCGGAAGAAGGTCCAGAAGGAAATAGCCATCCAATGAAAACGGCACTTCGCGACGCAGCCCTTGTTTTTATTTGCTATATTTTAGGATACTATATCATAAAACAATTTTATGAAACACCTGCCATTTTAGGAAACACTAAACCAGAAATATTTACTGGTGATGCTGGTTTTTAAGTGGACACCACACTTTGTATTATTGTACTGCATCCACATCGGCATGGACAAGGAGCTGCGGAACAAGGGCTTACAAGGAGTTCCGCCAATTTCGTTCAGGCTTGAATTGTATTATATAATACATATTATATTATATAACACAATACCATGTGGGACGCATATGTCATAAATCTAGAAACAGAACAGACGCGGTGGAATCACATGGTGTCTGAATTCAAGGATACTCCATTAAATCTTATACGATGGGTGGTAAAAAAAAATCTGAACGGACTAGTTGCGTGGAAGGATGTTGCTATAAGCGTAGCCAACATCTTAAGAAAACATATGGAAACTGATCCTGAATTTAAGAAACTTTGCATAATAATAGAAGATGATGCATTTCGGATGGATGATAAAAAAACATTTAGTGAACGCATTAACCATATTTTTCCATATCTAGAAAAACATGTAGGTGAATACTCTCATTTTCAAGGGGGGGGGGGTGTATCCTATCCCAAAAAACATAGAAAATAAAGATCCCTTTATAATTCGGTGTGATTATATAACTTGTGCAACATTTACAATTTATGGTAAAGAAGCAGCTAATAGTGTTTTTGATTATGAAAAAAACATAGAAACCATTGAAATTACTTTTGACAACTACATTGGTCAACAAAATCGTGGCAAAATTTTAGTGCCTTTTCCTCATTTGGTGTGGCAAATTATTGGAATTCCTTCAACCCTTTCATCTGAAGATCAAAAAGTTACATTAAATGAAGCATTTCGTGAAGCAGCCACGACATTACGTCATTTTGTAAATCAAAAGTTAAAAAAGCATGGTGGAAAATCATACAAAACTCGCAAACGATGGGCGAATACTTCAAGAACCACTCTTCGTATTCGGGGCCGTGACACATCAGCGGCTTGTAAATGAACGCAATTGGCATTTTTCTAACCGCAATTTCGTAATGCTCTGGCACATTATCTATCTTATCTGTCTTATCTATCTTATCTGTCTTATCTATCTTATCTAGCTTATTAAATTATTTACGAGACGTGGTCGTAAATAATTTAACACCATATCATATCATATCACATGACGTCGAGTCTAGTTATCAATCCGTATAGGAAGGCAGTTTGTCTATATTCATAATACGATTTGTCGGCTTTATTTTCTTTTTTGGCACTTCATAGTCAACAAACATGGGTTTCAAAAGTTGTGCTTGTGGTGTATGTTTGTGCACACTTCGCGCAATCATTTTATATAATTTAAAATCCGGATACCTCTCTTCCCCATTTGTCTTATACAAAATATTCCTATTCTGGTCATCGGTTACCCACTCCACGATTAGTTTTGCCACCGCATTTGTCTTACACACTTTAGCAACATCTCCAATATTGTCAATAAAGTAATCAAAAATAGAACACCCTAAGCGGGACAAATCGAAACTGAAATTCGGTTCTAATCTTGGCTTCTTATCATTGAAATAGGGTTCGATGTTGTATTGCGTAGCAGCATCACCGGTGGCACTAAAACTATCGCTGCAGATTAGACGACCTTTATATTTATAAATCGCACGACCAAAGTCGATAATCTTAAAAATGCGATGGTATGTAGGAACGCGATAATATTTTTTATTGAAGAGATAATACACATGTGTCTTGTCTGTATGAACAAACATTACGTTATTGGTGTGAAGATCATTGTGTGTAAACCCGAATACTTTTTGGTATGTAATAAGTGTCATGATAACCTGCATAAGTGCCGATTTCCATTCGCCGTCACTCATTTCTTCCTCGCCCATCATAAGTGAATCAAGAGTATTATCGCATTTTTCGAGCATAATAGCAGAAACGGGAAAATCTTTAATAACCGACCATAGTGTTTCATCTTCATCATAGTATTCTTCGTCGCCGTCGTCGTCGTCGTCGTCGTCGTCGTCGTCGTCATCGCTTTCTTCGTCTTGTTCTATATTTTCTTGTTTTTCTTTTTTATTATCTATTTTTCTATTTTTCTCTCCTTTCTCTCCTTTCTCAACACCATCGCCACCACCTTCATCTCCTTCACTCTCACTACAAGATGTATAAGAAGAACGCGATGAACAAGAAGAATCGTCATTTTCATAATCATCATGGATATTTTCGTTACTATGTACACTACATTCACCCCCATGTTCATGTCCTATTTCGCTACTCATATCACTATCGCTATGATAATCCTTTAATTGAATATTAGAAACTGAAATAGAATTATCACTCGCATTAAAGTCATTTACTGCTATCATCGAGTCTAAGTTTACATCGGTCAAGCACGCCGCATCACGTTCATTTGTATGCGAAGGTGTAGCAAAAACTGCATTCAATTCATTGTCTATATTGTTAAAGTCATCGTGAATAATGTATTGCAAATCACCATCATCGCTTCCAGAACCCCCATCGCGACCACCATTTACTATTTTTATTTTGGCACGTCGATTGCGTGTATTATTTCGCGGTTTTACCTTTCCCATCGAGTCTAAACTAATATGGTCATCATCGTCGCTGTTATCGCTCATTGCATTTTCACCATAGTTATAACTTTCATCTTCAATGCTAAATAATATATCTTTGTTTTTACTAAAAAATGCATTCTTATCTAAATAGTCAATGTCGTCTATCACATTGTAATAAAAATCGGATTTAATACCATTAAAAGAACCATAGAAATCAAGCCCATGCATAAAGCCATGATGGTTTAAAAGCTGACTTGATAAATAAGAAAAAAAACTATCAACATAAGATGAATTATTTTTGTCATTTACTTTTGGAATACCGGATAAGGGGAGGATTTTAGATAGTTTTGGAACAGATATTACTTCGTTGCCGTGATCGGCACTGGCGTCGGTATCCATCGTCGCATATTTACCCGACAGGTATTTTAGAGGGTCAAGCAAAGGAGAAAACTTTATGTATACTGGTTTATGTTCAATCGTAAGCGAATGCTCTTTTTCGTTACTTTTGAATGTATCAACTACTCCCGCTTGAATATTATTTCTATCAACAACACCGGAAAGACATGATACATAATATCGCTGATTTAAATTAAAAGAGTTGTAATTCGTTTCATTCATATTAAAGTAACTTTCATAGATGGGCATATAGTTCATGGAATTTCTCAATTTAATTTCTGATGTTTCTAAAGAATTAAAAAAATCCTCATTATCTACTTTTCTATAGTATAGTGAAAAATAGTCATCGGATGTTTTTGTAGTTGAACCTTCTACTTCTTTTCCTTCGATATCAATCTTCATTCTCTATTATTTAATAAATTAAACACATAATTTTATTACATTTTAAACTAATAATATCTATTTTCGGCTATTTGGTTATTTGGTAATTTGGTCATTTGGTCATTTGGTCATTTGGTTATTTCACTATTTATTGCGTTGTATAATTTATATTTTTTAATTTATATTATAATATATATTACTAGTTAGAACCCAATCACAAATATATAGATCAAATAGAATATACAAATGAGTGTTGGATTAGAATTAGCAAAATTTGATATGAGGTCAATCAGTTTTAGACCCGACGAAAACAAAGGCCCCGTTATCGTTCTTATTGGTCGCCGTGATACAGGTAAGAGTTTTCTAGTAAAAGATTTAATGTATTATCATCAAGATATTCCTATCGGTACTGTAATCTCTGGCACAGAGGCAGGCAATGGATTCTTCGGTGAACACGTCCCCAAGCTTTTCATCCACGATGCATATAATACCGCCATTATTGAAAATATTTTAAAACGACAAAAAGCAGTTTTAAAACAAATGAAGAAAGAGATTGAGACATATAAGAGAAGCACGATCGACCCACGAACATTCGTCGTTTTGGATGATTGTCTTTTCGATAATAAGTGGACAAAGGATGTCATGATGCGTCTCCTATTTATGAATGGACGTCACTGGAAAGTAATGCTTGTAATTACGATGCAGTATCCTCTCGGTATTCCACCCAATTTAAGAACCAATATTGACTATGTTTTTATTTTGCGTGAGCCTTATATAGGAAATCGAAAAAGAATATATGAAAACTATGCGGGCATGTTTCCGACTTTTGAAAGCTTTTGCCAAGTGATGGACCAATGCACGGAGAATTTCGAATGTCTTGTGATAAATAATAACGCAAAATCGAATAAACTACATGACCAGATATTCTGGTATAAAGCACAACAACATGGGCCGTTTAAATTGGGTGCGAAAGAGTTCTGGGAAATGTCCAAAGATATTCATTCCGACGATGAAGAGGAACAATATGACCCGTCAAGCATTAAACGCAAAGGCCAGGGGCCGAAGATTCAAGTGAAGAAAAATAAATGGTGATGAATGCAGATACAGACATACACATACATACACATACATACACACACATACACAATAGTCTATAATGAAGCTACAAAAGAATGAAAAATTTTATCAGATGTTTCGATTAACGTGCTTCTAAGATCATTGGTATTTTTTTCTTCTATTATACCAAGTGTTAGATTTGGTATATTAAATTCCGACGAAAGAAGTAATGCAATATATATACTTTCATTACCATATAATATTTTAGACGTGGGAGAAATACTTTCGGTGGAAATAATAGTATTTGTAGTTGTATTTGTATATGGATTTTTAATTCTAATCGTATCCCGAATCAAATACTTGGTTCTATGTGTGAGACTTTTATCAATTTCAATATAGTCGTCTATATGTCTTGTTATATTTTTATAATTTTTATAACCATCATCAATGACTGCAGATGATATTTGAAGAACGCTATTTGGTTTATAATAATTACTATTCATAACTGACAAATCAATTATACAAGAAGGATTGATACGCTCGACCAAGTCACGCATTTTATTTAATAGATATGTTTTATTTTTTGTTTTCTTAAATGATGAATTTGTTAGAAAATAGTAGTTGTCATCATAAACATATATGTGTCCGTTCAAGTATTTTATTTTTTTTGAATGTTGTTTTTTATTCCCAAAAACAAAACGTATTTGCGATTCAATATAAATATTATCTGCGATAATAAGTGCATTTGTGATATTTAATTTTACATCTAGACCATCGAACTTTCTATAAAATGGTTTTGTATCTTTTATGATATCAAAAATCCACATATTTTCTGAAAGTTTTGCAGGCTTATGCGTAAAAATACTATTAATCCAGAAATAATCTTTACCTCCTATACATGTAGGAGACATAAAGACCAAACTATCATTTCCTAATACATCGAGTGCATATTTCACTTCATTAATAGTTACTTGAATTCTCGTTTTTACTACTTTTCCGGTATCATTTTCAAAATAATAATGATATCCATTGGGTGTTTTTTCACAAGCAGTGTCTTTTGGAATCATATCCAATATAAAATCAGCCTGTGGTAAATGGTCCTTCGTGTCAAAATCCAAAACAACGTATTTGTCAGAAATCATTCCAATTGAATTTTTATTTTTAAATTCTGTTTTTTTCTTCTTCATTAATTTTAGAGTGCTTGTTGGCCATTTTCTTTTTGATTCACTACAATAAACAAGATTAAAATTTTGTATTTCAACTCCCATGTCTTTCAGTTTATAAAAATCGGTTTTTAGTCTATACATATACCACGCTTTTGATGCCCCTCTATACAATAAATATAAAACTATAATTAATACTGCTACAATAAATAATAAAAAAACTACTCGAATAATTTTATTATCACATGATAATGGTAATAATTTAAAACAATTATTTACTATATTCTTTTTTATTCTTTTGTTCATTAAAGTTTATAAAAATAACTCAATACTATATCAATACTATACTAATATATAATATTTACTTTTACGTGTAAATATTATATCCCCGATATCCCCGATATCCCCGATATCCCCGATATCCCCGATATTCTTAACTCGTTAAAAATCATTACAGATTATTTTATTTTGGCGATAAATTGCACCTAAATTCTTCTGTGAACATATGGGTGGTTGATACTTACTTTTAAGAAAATAAGGTGTATCGGATATACCCCGGTATGCACATGCACTTGCACCCTCGGTGCCAAACGCCGCACGTAATGATGCCGCGTTTTTATTTATCGCGGTTTGTTTCAGTTTATCAATGCGTGTGCTACTATCTACCGCACCTTGACACGAATACTGGCGATTATTCGGCTTGAAAATCGTGGTTCCGTTTTTACGCCCATTGCATGTTCGCGTGCTTTGCGGATTATATTGGTCGGTTGTAGCATATACCTGCGAACCTGTTGCACTATCTGATGGCCAATTGAGTTGACCATCGGCGTTGTAGTAGTCAAATCCTGGAGCACTGATTGGAATCGTCAGTAGTTTTTGGTCATATGTATTCGTCCTCGATTTCATATAGGCTTCGTGGGTTGTATAATACGCCTTACTTAAAAGCGTAGACGCTCGTTTAATAACCCTCGTCGGTGGGGTGCATGAAATACATTTTGTATTATAAATTCCTGTAAGTATTTGGTAGTTTTGGTCTGATCCTTCCTGCATTTCTGCAGCACTTCCTACCTGGACATAACCTTCGTTTTCAATAGTAGTTCCAGTGTTCAATGTAGACGAAGAAAGACTATCTTCGCCCTGTTTAGTAAATTTTTCCGATATAGTATACGCATTACCCCCACCCTGGCTAGAATTAGCACATTTGCAGTCCCCATTTGCACGATATATTTCGCCACCGGGTGTAGTAGCAAGCTGAATCGTGGCTACACGTGTGCCGGACGATACTATCCCGCCAAATGTAGAAGGTCTTAATTGTCTTCGCCAATGTTTAATCGGACGTGGCTTAAAATCGATACCATTTGATTTTTGGGGTTCGGGTTGGTTTGCATCAACACCATTAGCTAAAGGTCGACTAAGTCCTGGAATAATACTAACCCCGGTTCCGTCTTTGGTGGCATAATGCGGAACTCTTGTAGTTATTAACGAATTCGAAGCGCTAAAATTTAGAGGAAGGTTTATTTTAGGACGTATATCTGGGTTTAAATTTGACATTTGTATATTTTATGCAATAGTGTCTATTCTATTCTATTTCTATGTCTATATTTATATTAGAATATAATATAAATATAGACATAGAAATATAGACATAGAAATATATGAATATATTCGGTAATTACGGAAACTTCAACAACTTCAACAACTTCAACAATCTACTTATAGCACTATTTACTATACTTTTTTGCTATATTATATTTTACCGGATATATAAATCCTGCTTTGGTTCTAAAATAATAGAAGGTATAGATGGTGACAATAGCGCATCAGAGAGTGAAACAACAGCCACTAAAACTGAACCAAAAGTCGTTACAACCGGATCTGTAGAAGAAGAAGAAGAAGAAGAAGAAGAAGAACCATCTTCAGAGGATGCTGAAAAACAAGCTAATGAAGCAAATGAACAATTATTGGAGTTTAATAATGATAGAGCGCAAGCAAATCAGCCTACACCTTCATCGGAAAAATTATTACAAGCTAAATTTAGTTAAATTATTTTTAGTTTACATTATTTTATATTATTTACATTATTTTTACAATAACAAAAGAATGTAAAATAATATACTCATATAATAGTATATAATTAAATAGTAATACAGCCACAAATAAAGAAGCAAATAAACAAATGTCTGGTAGTGGAAATGATGGCACTCCTGCTGATACTAACTACATGTATTACAAATATATAAAAACTCCATCCGACATGGGAATGTCACCCGGTTACAATTTATCAAATATATCTGATGGTGTTGGAGGTATAGTATCTTATATAAAACTTCTTGTTGAAGGAAAATCACCTGCCTCAAAAACAGGAAACACTCTTGGGAATAAATATTTTTATACGACATCGCAACTATGCACCGACCCCGATGGGAATAATCAAACATTATCCCTATATGTTGACAATGTTCCATCCGGTAATTTAGGAGTAATTCCTGCCGGTGTTGGTGGTAACTTTTCTAAGTTTAAAGGACTCATTCCTGGGCTTCTTGAAAACGCATTTTCATTAGCCCAAATTAATTTTTATTCGGCATTTTCAAGCATGGATCCCCCGAAATGCCAACAAGTAACGCTTCAAACAATCGATGTAAATAATAATGCAGGCACGGGGTCAGCTTATGTATCCATTGATGATATCAAAAATATTTCACCTTGCAACTTTGTAAATAACGGGTATACAAATATTATAACCGGTGGAAAATGTTCAGATGGATTTATGGTGCGCGATGAAACAAGAGTTAGTAAAAGAAGAGAGAAAAGGTATAAAAAAATAAATAAGAAACTAAATAAAAAACTTAAAAAATTATATAAAAACGATGGCGACGACAATAGTAGTAGCAGCAGCGACGGCAGCGACAGCGATGGCGACTCTAGTAGTAAAAAATACAAGAATAAAAATAAAGGACAGAATATAATGATGCCAGATGATATTTTCCTTAAAATATTTATACTTTCATTTGGTGCTTTATGGGTGTATATTGCTCTCAAACTAATGGCCAATATGTATAAAAAGAGATGATAATAACTAGTCCTGTGTGTGTGTGTGTGTGTGTGTGTGTGTGTGTGTGTGTGTGTGTGTGGTTTTCAGAATATTATTTGAGTATTTATTATTATTATTTATCGGAATCGTAAATAATAATAATACTAATGTAAGCTTATTAAACTTTGCTATTGCTATTGCTAAATGTATACGCAGTTTCACCTGCGATGTCTGCGAGTGTGCTTTCTAGAACCACGACGAGACTTGCGCGACCCGCGTCTACGACGCCTACCTCCACCCGCTACTGCTGCTGCCAATGCTTGAGACGCAAGTGGGTCATTGCCTCCTCTGCATTTGCGTCCGCGTCTGTGAGTTCTACGACGACCACCAGTCTGGGCTTGGGTCATACCCATCGCTTCTGTTAAATTACTTAACAATCCCATTTTTATATATTAACCAAAGAAATTAATATATAATTTATTAAAAATAAAAATAATAAATTATTTCCCAATTCAAAACTTGAATCGTTTATATAATTCAAAAGCAGCTAAACCACCAAGAACTTGAGCAAGGATATATCCAATCAAATCCTGTTTGGACAATTTACCCGCTACGACCATCATCACCGAAACCGCAGGGTTGAAATTACCTCCAGAAATCTTTCCTCCCAAATAAATCGCTAAAGCAAGTGAAGCACCGATTGCAAGCGGATTACCCGTTGAGATAATCGTAAATAAAAAGAACAAAGTTCCTAAAAATTCAATCAAAAATTTGTTAAACATTTTATTTTGCCTATATTGTATATTTTGTCTATTTATATACTAAAAAAATATAAAAAAATATAAAAATATATTACGACGCATATATTTGCCGATTTCCTAAAGATGATAAAATAGATGAACCACCAGATTGAAACGGATTTTCAATCGCGCCTTTTTTCTTCGGTGCTACGCATCCACCGCTGCGACACCTTTGACGCCTTATATTTCGAATCGTATTGTCATTGTTTTTGGTCTGGTATGGTGCATCCTGTGCAAGACCGACTTTATATGCCGATTTACCAATTGCGTTATATTTTATCATATTGATATATTGATCGCCGGATACAGGAACGGGAATCGGTTTCCCTGCTAAAACACGCCGCTGATAATGACTATGAAACATACTTGTGGTATAATTTGTATTGCTTGCAACTTTTGAAGTCGATGGTGCAAGAGAATTCGCCGAATATACATTCTTCTGTGCATTCATAAAAGATACACGCGCATTTGCTACATTCCCCGTTTGGTCGGTCGGGTATTGCTGGTTGGGTGCAGGTGCCACACACCTTTGCACACCATTATTGCCACGTTGTTTAATAACAATACCTTGAGTAGGCGGACCATTGAAATAATATTGTAATGTTCTTATAGGGACGCCTGACATTTAAAACGTATATATAATATAAATACTAAATTATATATATTATATATACACTAAATGCTAAAGTTTGGTATTCGCCGCCGTGCGGTGCGTATATTTTAAAACCTATGCACGCGTCTCCAAGCTGATTGTGAACTACTAAACTGGTCACCACCAAAGCTATAGTCATTATAGTTCCTATTTACTGCTTGTAATTTTTTAAACCGAATATAGTCGGACCCATCATACACAAATTTGGGATTGCATGTTGCAGATGGAATACCAGTATCATCAGGACGAGCCTGAACAGCACCTCCTAAAACTTTATATCCATTAAGACCACCTCGCCGCACATTGTTTATCTGGTTTGAGCCACCAGATGTATAATTCGGACGCGACAAGAAATCGCCGGCATTATATACCGCCCTAAATGGCCCAATCTTTCGTTGGTAACCATTGATGGTTCCTGTAGCCGCTGCACCATTCCATGCCTGCACTAATGAAAATCTATCGATTGAACGCTCACTGCTTCCAACCATTCCGCTTCCACCATTTGAACCAGCACCCCCGCCTATAAGAGTTGGTGCAATACCTTGAAAACCTCCACCTAAATTAGAAGACATTATATGTTATAGTTATTATACTATTGTTATATTATTATAATATATATAATTACAAATACAATAAAAAAATATATATTATATGCTAAATAATATTTATTTTTAATAGAATAGGATTAAGTCTTATTTCATTTCATTACTATTCAATTGCATTACTATTCAATTGCATACTTATTACTATGTCATGATTCGGGGTGCAATATTCATAGTCTGTAATTCCTGAAATAGTAGTTTACAAGCGTATGGAATTTCAACGTATGCAAAGTTTGTCCGATTGTCGCATGTCCTGCAGCAGTGAATACCCATCTTGTCATTATATGCCGCAATCATTCCGCAGTCGCGGCACACATGCACTTGGTATTTGTCTGAAGCATCGTATAAGCGTCCGCGTGTAAATCTTGCTGCTCCATGCGACACCATGCAATTGTGTGCGACAACACCATTTGCAAGGAACGAGTGCGTATCTTCTACACTAATATCGTATACAGGTCTAGGGCCAACGGGAATTCTTGATACGATTGTCAAATTCATTGTGGGGATAGAGTCACAACCCCGTGTTACGCCATATTTTGCATCATCGTCGTTGCCCGTGACCGAGACCGAGTCTTCACTTGATGCATCAGCCTCCGCATCATCCAAATCTGGGCGACATTTGCCACTACCGCTACCACTACCATTATCATCATTCTTGAACCAGTCAAGAGCACCAATCGTTTCAAGGAATTCTTCGGCAGTTGGGAATCCTTTCGCAGTAAACTTACCAAATTCTGTTCCCTTAATCAGGTGGTCCGTAATATCATGCGTGCTTGGAATGGCGTATTCATGCAGAAGTCCTTCCGTTTTCTTCAACTCTTCCACGGCTTGAGCAATCGCTTTCTTTGTCGGCACTATTTTTTCAGGAGTTTTTTCCTTAATTTCTTTGAATTTTGTAATTTCATTCACACGATTTACAAGCCAGTTGTGTTGACGCGTCACTTCCTCGCGAAGACGACGATAGGATACACCGGCTTCCAATCGTTGAGATTTATGACAGCAATACCGAAACCCAATTTTTTCAGAGAATGGGACTAGTTGTTCAATCGGGAGATGGAGCGTCAATTGAAAGCAGCGTTCTGAGTTATCTGTTTTATCTTTTGTCTCAAATTTTTTCTTGGAACAAGATGTCTCCCTAGGTTTTTGAATCGTAGTATTATGAATTCCACATTTAGCAAATAGTTTCTGTATATCTTCAAACATTTTTTGTAATGATTCGCGATGTTCGTATGTTTTAGACTTCGAAAATGAAACCGATGAAAGGATGTCGCGTTTTCCTCTATGCATTCCAAGAACACAAGTGTGTCCATCACCGCCAAACATCCCGGCAAGAAACTCGCGAACGATCGGGCGAGGGCATTTTTCATCCAATATAAATTCAGGCAAAGTTCCAGGTTGGTTTACTTTTCTGCCACGCAGTAAACCTTTTATTTCAATAATATCATTCATAAGAATAGTTGGAATATTAACTCTATAATGGTTTCCTGATTCAAATTTTTCCTGGTTGATAGTGCAGAATAATTTCAAATCACCTATCACTTGTTTAACATCCAACATATGACCGAGAGACAATCTACCATATCCATCATTATTAATACTTCCATCTGTAATAAGTAATCCAAGAATACGTGCAAATGCAAGTGTCCTCATAAATTCTTCGCATGTATTTGTTTTAAGTATTCTCGCTCCAAATTCAAGTTTCCATCCAGCACATTCTTCTATTTCATCTTTCATTTTCATAACAGGGTAGTTTACGCTCGACTTAATTTTTGTAGAATTCAATTCGACATCTTTTACTTTAACCCATTTATTGTCTGATGTCAAAACAGGATGGTCTTCGGTGCATGTAAGTTTTCTACCATCTTGGAATGTCAGTTCCACGCAGTCGCGCGTTCCTTTGTCCATAAATGCTACTTGTCTAGAGGGGACCATTCCATTTTTATTTTCACTCCAGCCGAGAACATTTCCATTTAAATTTTCCATTTCTTCGATACGAATTGATAATCCTGAATTCAGAGAAACGGATGTGCCTACAGCCGTGCAATCTCTTTCCATTTCGCCAAATCGTAACCCTCCATCTCGCGAGCGGCCTTCCGCCGGTTGTCGTGTCAGATTTACCATCGGTCCAATGGAACGACTATGTTGCTTATCATTTACCATATGCTTGAGACGCTGGTAGAAGGCAGGTCCGATAAATATATTCGACTCAATCTGTTCCCCTGTCATGCCGTTATATAGAAGCTCATTTCCGTGCGATTCGTATCCTGTCTTGAGCAATTCTCTGCGGATATCTTCGACTGCAAGCTCGCCAAAAGACGTGCCGTCACCGAATAAACCGAGCTGAACAAGAACTTTGCCGAGGAGGGTTTCTTTGAGTTGCCCAATCGTCATACGAGACGGAATAGCGTGTGGGTTAATGATAATATCGGGACGCATTCCGTTGGCAGTGAATGGCATATCTTTTTCGGGGATGATATTTCCTACAGTACCTTTCTGTCCATGACGCGAAGAGAGCTTATCGCCAATAACAGGCTTACGCGAAGTGCGGATGCGGACTTTTGCAATACAATATCCGTCACCATTGCGGTCGATGAAATTTTTGTCGATATACGACTCCTCTGTCGTGCGATGAATCTTGCTATGGTCTTCGTATTTGATGAGCTTGGTGTGGTCATTGCGGTTTTCCTTAATAGGGACGACTTTTGCAATAATAATATCGCGATTTTCAATAAATGTATTTTCCGCGACGAGACCTTTGTTGTTCACTTTATCGTAGTTGCCGAACTTCATACCCTTGGTTTTTGAGGGGTCAGGCTTGCACCTGATTTCTTCATCGCCATTGATTTTCTTGTCTTCGTCTTTTTCAGTATGGTAAATCGTTGCATTGAATAAACCACGATCGATGGAGCCCTTATTTACTAGAATGCTATCCTCTTGATTGTAACCGGAATACGTCATGATTGCGACAATTACTGCAGACCCAGACGGGATTTGGTCGAGTTTAATCATACCCATAACACGGGTATCTACAAGGGGGCGACTTGGGTAGGTGAGAACATAGGCGGTCTTGTCCATACGATTTTGGTAGTTTGTGACATACATTCCCATAGCTTGCTTACCCATAGCGCAGTTTGAACTTGCAAATCCATTACCAGCAATAAATGAGTGATTTTCACTTTCAACTTCAATATCTGAAATTAATCTATCGGATACAGGAACGATACTTTCGATACCAACGAATGTTATTGACAAAGCGTTATATACCATATCAAATACACCCACTTTCAACTCAGGGTTATCTATCATATCTTTTATGGTTTTCCAACCATTGTTTGTTGTAAACTTGTGGTCTTCTGTTGCAATTATTTCTCTACCACTTATAGTTGTAAGTTTGTATACAGGAAATTCATTTTTTCTCACAAAGTGATTCACTACTCTTGTATTTGATAATTCAAATGTATCTGGGTTATATGTGATAACCTCGTCTCCAATTTTTACATCTTTAATCATTATTTTTTTTCCATTACTCATATAAACCATTTCATTCATATCAATGCATTGATAAGTATTCCTTGGTGACTGGTTATGCTCTGGGAACGGGATACAAGACGCCAGAATTCCAAAAATAGTGCTTGGGTGGATTTCGCAATGCGTGTATTTGTAGATATAGTTGCTATCTACCTTCTTGACGACATCTTCGGGTTTCATTGCAATCATGCTAAAACTTTGCTCCTCTGGGTCGATATATTCCACGATCGTTTCTTCGGTCTTGGCATCTGTGACGAGGTCGTCCCAAGACAAGTTTTCCGAATTCAAGTCCGCGATAATTTTATCGGTGATGAAAATCTTATTATTTTTCACACGCAAAACGGGGCGCGTCAGTCTTCCCGCGTCATTGCAAATGCGGATTTCCTTATTTTTAATATCAAATATAATCGAGGTGTAGATATTGATAATTCCCTTTAGTTTCTTGTTCTTGAATGCATTATATAGTTCCATCGGATTCTGGGTATTGCCTAACCAAGCACCATTTACGAATACTTTGATATTTGAGAACATTGCTTTGGGTGTAGTCGCGGCAGAATCAAGACGCTCAATGAACGGCTCAACGTGCTGGTGTAAAGACTCGGAGTTGCTTTGAATCGTAATATGCGTCATGTAACTGATGTTTTTTACAACACCAACACTACCACCCTCTGGTGTTTCAGCGGGACACAAGAACCCCCACGTGGTGCTGTGTAATTTACGAGGTGCGATTAATTTTCCACTTTTGTCGACCGGAGTATTTATACGGCGAAGATGACTAAGACTCGATACGTATGTAAGACGATTTAATACCTGTGCAACACCAACCTTGTTGCTATTTACATTTTTGATACCGAAATCGCCGGTAGACAATGCACGCTTGAGGCCGTTTTCAATCGTCGTGGACTTGATAATTTTATAGATATTTGTCTTATTGACGATACTCATATGGTCATCGGTAGAACGCCACGAGCCAGTATTGATTTCTTTAACAATTTGCTTCGACATATCTTTTATAAGCTTGTTGAAATAGTTGCGAAACAGGTTATTCAGCAATGCGCCAGTCAAGTCAATACGCTTGTTTAGATATGAATCGCGGTCATCTTGTTTTGCAAGTCCGAGACTGCATTTCAAGAGACGATTTACCATATAACCAAGAAAGTATATTTTCTGTTTTTGTGTTTGACTATGCGGGAATAGGTCATTGTGTAAAACCTCATTTGCAAATCCCCGTTTCTTGGCTGCACCGGTTTCCTTGTCCATATTCATTGGTGTATACATTACATTTGATGTTACGACTTTAAGTGCATCTTCTTGTGTCAGGATAGAATTAGCATCGATAATAGACGCCTGGAGAGACTCAAGTATTTGTTTCGTCGTTTCGTCATAAACATCGAGTGATATGTATTCGCAAATGTCTTTGTCGGAGATGATACCGAGGGCGCGAAATACGACAAATAGTGCAATCGGTTGCTTGATTCGCGGAATCTGGACGTAGATTGGACAGCCGAACCCGTTATTTTTATTTGCAATCATCACATTGATTTGTTTTGGAGAGATACACTTGAAGTCAGGGATGGATTTGATTTCGGCAGTCCATGACCACTTGCTGTTGTTCTTTGAAGTATTGAAACAATAAACGCGATTTTCTGCCGCGCGTTCTTGGCCGAGTACTGTCTTCTCGCTGCCATTAATAATAAAGTAGCCACCTGCGTCATGTTTACATTCTCCAGATACATTATTATTAATATGAGTATATTGATTTAAAACACAAATACATGATTTCAACATGATCGGCAACTTTCCAATATGAACCTTTGGAACCGATTTGTGAAACGTTTGCACATTTTCTAGATTTTCGCCGGTGCGAATAATATATTGAATGTTCATGTCAATCGTCATCGTGGACGCGTATGTGAAATTGCGCGACCTTGCATCATGCGGGAACATGATTTTTGTAGCTCCGTTGTTTTCGTGGATTTGGGGGCGATACAAGTTAAATTTGTCAAACGTCACATGGACCTCTAAACTATTTTTCTTGGTTTTTTTGCAGAAGTCTTGTTCTGACGCAATGACGACGGGATTAAACATGTCGATAGTTCGCTGAATTTGGTTGCTGACAAAGTCGTTATATGATTCGATTTGATGACGAACAAGACGCCTCAAATGTTGTTTGTTAAAATATGCACCAATAATAGTCCAAGGGGTTTCGATATATGGAATCATAGATGGACATTTTACGTTTATCCACAAATTTTTATTCTTGTGATAGGAAGCGACAAGTTCCATATTTTCCGTAAGTCTTCTTTCTTCGTCTGCGCCTGCACCTGCACCTGCCTGTCCCCCGATGAGCTTTTCTTCCGTCTTTTCCGCAATGCCGCCGCTGCCGCCAAAGTTCAACTTTGACAACTTTGCAGCCATTTTTTTCTGTTTTTTTGTTTCAAAACCATTTCCATTTTCATGACTCGATATATTATCACTATTTATATCCTTTTCTGAAACGATTTGCGTAATTTGTAACTCAATATTTTGTGCCAAAGATGTGTCTGCATGTGTTTTACTTCCACTGCTTCCCTTGGATGCCTTGGATGCTTTCGACATTTGAGACTAAATATGTATTGTTTTTCGTGAAGTGTGATGGTTTTGGAAGGATTCTTATATTACTTAAGATGCTTATTTATTATTTCAATTTATTTTTAAGCATATTTCCAAAGTAATATAATAATCGAAATAATAAAATCGAAAATGCAGAATTAATAAAATATAGAATACATGTCAAAAAACGTTAATTTGTTAAAATAATTTTACTTAATGTGTGATGACTTTGTTTCGAACGTGGTGCAATATTTGTTTCCGAAGACGAATTTATATTTCGCGTAGGCGTTGATATTTGTATTCCAGTCGTCGAAAAAACGTTACTTTCCAAGTTAATCGGTGTCCCGGATGTTATGCACGTTTTCTGCGTAAAACGTCTTATTTTTTCACTGCAGCAGATATCTTTCAACAAATGCTTCCATTTATATGTTGAAGGCGAGTTTGCTCGTAGACAAGAAAGAAGGATAAATGTAAGAGCACCTGTTGCCTGTCCTTCAATAAATGCATCCGCGCTTGTCTGATTATCTTGGCATCCGCTTATACTATATACTTCGCCGATAGTTTTGCTATATTTTTTAAACTCGTAGCTAGTTTGTTTCAATGACCAATCCGTGGGTATATATGTTGCAGGGAGGGGTGTGGATGCAGATGCCGGTTTACTTGTCAAGTAACTATTATCGTCGTATTTATAACGCAAGTCGCATCCCGTGCCACTATGGCATGCGTCTAAAACAACATATAGTTTTACACCCGCGGGAACACGTTGTGCTAACATTTGGCGAATCACGTCGTCGCTAATTAACCCCGACTTTTGATAGTCTAGAGGACAAATACACGAATCAAACCCGCTTTCCTCGTCGCGATTGGTATCGCGTAATAAAGAGCCGTGACCCGAATAATGAAACCATAATTCATCGCCTGCTTTTACGTTTGTAAGTAGAGCATTAAATGCTTGTAATATATTTGCCTTTGTGGGTTTGGTTGTAGAAACGTCGGTCAAAACAATAAAAGAGTTATAGTTTCTGGTGTTGTATAAATATGAACCAACGTTGTTGATATCATTGATGCAGCCACTGAGTTGACTAGGTGTTCCTATGTAATTAATACCGATAAGTAATGCACGTCTCATGATGTATTTTTAGTTTGTATTTATTATAATATATGCGAATATAATATATGCGAATATAATAAAATATAGTATAAAATTATTAGTCAACGGGTTACTACTTTTTAGTTGCACCTGTAAATTTAAAATTGCATTTTGGATTACACATTTGTGACATAGTTCCGGTTGAATCTTTATTTAAACTAATATTTGTTATACAACCATTATCTTTTGTGAAAGACGTAGGGTCAACTTTATTACCATTGTTGATTTGTTTCATCAATTCTTCTACAAATTTTTTATTCATTTCTTTTGTTGTGCTGTCATATAATTCACTTCTCCCACCATATATTAATCCTCCTTGGGAGTTTCCCATTTCTTTACTTCTATCATCAAAAAAATTTTGTTCTACAAATATAGGTGTTTTACTACAATAATTATCTCTAAAATTATCCGCGGTATCCCAACCTTTTGTGTAGTCAATACTGGTTCCGCTGTTTTCACTACTACCTGTCTCGCTACTTTTTCCACCCGACATAAGAGAATCTGCTAACGTCATCCCTTCTGTTATGTTGCTATTTCTAAATAATAAAACAGGTATTACTTTATAAAAAAAATAGAAGAGCAAAATAAATGTGGAGAAATATATACCCTTACTTAACCGACTCAGTTTATTAAACCTGATGGTTTTAAATATTTTCCCAACTGCGAAATAGAAAATAGTTGCAATAAATAATAAATATATCATGTTTTTTATCGCACCGCCATTCATAATATGATAACTATATTATATTATATGTTAATAAAATATATAAATATATTTATATTACTAGTATAAATATGAAAGATAACACGTCTAATAACAATAACAACCACGACAACAATATTAATTCTAATATAATACCTACGACCACTAATCCCGAAAATAAGGTAGATATTAAAACATTTCAGAAAACACATCAAAAGCGTGTATTACGCAAACATTTTAAAAATTTTATTTCATTTATGGACCAACATATTGATTATTATTTACTTAACATGTCTAACGCGATAGTAACAAATGAAAAAAACATCGAAGATGCGAAAAATACCATGAAAGTTCCTATTGCAGTTCCTAAAAATGGAGAGAAAGTAAAGCCGGGATTTGTTCCCAAGAACGGCGATGATGTGCTTCTGCCGTTGCCTTCCGACACTCCTGTGGAAACGAGAGAAACGAGAGAAACGGGAGAAACAGAAGAAAATAATAAAGAAATAGAAGTTATCAAAGTTGACATTGATGATAAATATGCATGTTATGAACCGAATTGTCCGGGATGTATATGTAAACGTATTCCATTTAAAATAGACAAAGTGAATATCGATGTTGAAATTAAAAATATCAAAGATTTAATTAACTTATGTGATAATTATAAATTAGCAGTGAATGTTGAATATAATATTAATATGCAAGCTTTGCACAAGATTAGAAATGACTTGGTTGACTTGAACAATATGATAGGGATGAAAAATCTGAAAGAAAATATAGTAGACCAGTTGTTGTATTATTTGCAAAATTTACATGTTCCTAATGCCACACACTCGGTGGGAAGCGGTGGCGGCAGCAGCGGCGACTTTTTGCATACTGTTATCTACGGCTCACCAGGGACAGGTAAAACGGAAGTTGCAAAAATAATAGGAAGAATATACAGCAATTTAGGTGTGATTAAAAGCGGAGGGTTTTCTTCGTCGTCGACAACATACGTTCCACCAAAAAAGAAAAGCAGTTCAGGTTCGAGCTCATCCGGCTTTGGATCCGGCTCCAGCTCCAAGTTTAAAAAGGTGACACGCGCAGATTTGGTTGCAGGATACCTTGGACAAACCGCCCTAAAAACAAAAGACGCGATTAAAGATAGTCTTGGGGGTGTTTTGTTTATTGACGAGGCGTATGCTCTTGGGAATACGGAGAAACGCGATAGTTTTTCAAAGGAGTGTATTGACACACTTTGTGAAGCATTGAGCGACCATAAAGACGATTTAATGGTGATTATTGCAGGGTATGAGAAAGATTTAAATGAATGTTTTTTTGCATACAACGATGGACTTGATTCGCGTTTCACGTGGCGATTTAAGATAGACGACTATACCCCGGAAGACTTGCGCGATATTTTTACAAAAAAGGTAAGAGATTTTGGATGGTCTATTTATGAAGGAGAAGAAATAAAGGCGGAATGGTTTGAAAAACATATGAAATATTTTAAGTATTACGGGCGAGATATGGAGACACTTTTTTCAAAAACGAAAATAGCACATAGTAGGCGTGTTTTTTGTAAACCAGAAAACGTGAAAACAAAGATCACGATGAAAGATTTAGAGAATGGTTTTGAGATGTATACAAATAATACCGAAGTAAAAAAACGTGCAGACAATAACGATAGTAAAGTAATACAAAACATGTATTTATAAGATGCTGAATGTAAGACGCCATGAGATAGATGGATATAGGTTGTAATCATAATAATATTTTATTTTTAAAATTATATTATGAGCGATCCAACAAAAAAAAGTATAGTCATTAATAAATCATTTTTATCAAAATCTGGAGCAGGATCGGAATTAAATTCAGGAGTATCAAAAAATAAATCTAGAAAACAAACTCGTCAAAAAATACCGGATGAAGTGATAAAACCAAGTAAACTTAAACAAATATTGCTGGATAAAATAAATGCAAAACGAAAAGCCGAATTAACTATGACATCCGCAAGTCCGCTGTCGTCGCTATCAAATGAGTCTACAAACCATAAAAAACATCGGGGTTTTGATGATGGGAGGGCTGGAAATAGCGGACCCACAAATTCCGGAGGCATCGATAAAGAAAAAGAGGCAAGGATATTTAGTGATGAGTTTAAGAAGTCGTTGAGTTTTTTAGACAAATACATACAAACAAAACAAACCGAAAAATCCGAAAAACGCCAGGATCGTCAACATTCAAAAACGTTGAAACGGGCTAGTGTTAGTGCTAGTGGAACAAGTTCAACGAGTTTAAATGAAGATATTTTAAAATCGTTACATAGTAATAGGAACAATAACAACAACAACAACACATCCCCGCACAAAACACAATTAAATGTCAATACTCAATTTTATCAAAACAAACCAGCAACATATGGTTCTAATGTTGTGCAACGGAGTGTATCGCCATTGCGACCGCAACAGGGTGTATCCTTTGCGACACACGCACCACACGCACCACATGCACCCCACCCCACCGGATTTCAAAAAATACAACTTAATATTCCGAAAGTAAATAATAATCACATTTCAGCTTATTCTTCCGCTCCCAAAAATGAAAAAATAACATTAGCTTTAGGAAAACCTCTTGCACCTGGAACAGCTATGACAGATGCAGGTAATTTAATATACACTGAACTACCCCCCGAGTTAATGCCGTCTACATCCATGTCTGCTGCACCTAGTCCAATTTTAACATTCATGTCCGAACCGATGCCATTAGATATTTCCCATTCACATTTTGATACCCCCACCCCCACCCCCACCATCGAATTATTTGAATCCAGGTCACCTTCACCTTCACCTTCACCTTCACCTATCCCATCGACATCATTGTCAATGTCTACATCTACATTTTCGCCTATTAAGCTAACCGATGATAAACCATACGGGTGTTTAAAAAATGGGAAAAAACCTACATTTCGATTATACAATAAAACAATTAAACATTCCAATTCACATTCGCATTCGCATTCACATTCAACAAATACAGAAAATGAAAATATAGTATACTCGGAAAGACAACAAAAGTTAAACGATTTAAAAAATAAACACAATAACAAGATAAATAAAGGATTCTCATCGTCTTCTGATTCATATGGCTCAGGATATAGCGGGCTTGAAAACGATGAGAAAGGAGAGAAAGGAGAGAAACACGAAAATAGAATAGATAATTCGATATTGTCATCTTCATCAAATCGCGCAACAAAAATAAGAAAAAGATTGAGAAAAACAATAACAAAACGATTCAAGCTAGGTAAACAAGGAAATGTAGTTGGTGTGCTTATCAAAAATAACGACACACGAAAAAAAATACAAAGAGAGCATAGTCTTCTTAAAAATAAAAACTTATCTGATGTTAAAAAATACCTTGTCGAACAAAAATTAATGAAAATTGGTTCAACTGCACCCCCTAATATTATTCGAAAAATATACGAAGATTCCGTTCTGACGGGAGAAGTAGAAAATATAGGCAAGGATATATCATTGCACAACTTTTTAGAACATAATAAGCCGTGGTAAGCCGTGGTAAGCCGTGGTAAGCCGCACCAACTATGCGTAAATCGGCGTATTTGCGAGCATTTTGCCGGTTGCTACACCCCGAGTGCTATTTCCAAACGTATTAAGGGGAGGCGAAACAATACCGATTCCCATAATACCGGGGATAACTATCATAATGATTCCACCAACACCACTTTTAGCGGGCAGGCATGTTTCTTTCCACCATACAGGCGCTTCATTATACATTCCGTGCTCTGCCATATGTTCAATGACGTATTCAGCATTTTCTTGCGATGTTAGTTTCTTTTTGGTAATCGGGTTTACGCCATAGTTTGCAAGGGTTGCTGCCATTACCGCGATGTTTTTGCTTGAAAACATATAGGAGCATTGTTTTGTATAACATTCAATAATCGTTTCAATTTTTCCATAAAATCTGTCAAATTTCATTAAATTCATAACAAGTTTTCGATTATGCTGATTGTTCGTGATTTCAGAGATATATAATTTATTATTTAATTCTGTTTTTTCACCGGCGAAATCTTCCATATTTTTTTTGATAACCTTATCAATATATTTTCTATTTTCTTTGTCGGGTTTATTTTTATCATAAAGCAGGCTCGTAGTTGCCATTGCACCGGCATTTACGAACGAATTAATCGTATGACTTTTTATTTTTAATACATCTTCTAAAGAGTTGAAACTGCCTATTTCTTTTGAACTTCCTATTTTTTCCAAAAGTGTTTTAATGTTGTATTTATTTAACGCAAGAATAAGTGAGAATACCTTTGAAACCGACTCGATCGCAACCTTTTTATTATAGTCTCCGACGCTGATTTCGCGTCCCTTTATATCGCATATAGAAATTGCGTATATATCTGGATCCACATTTTTCAATTCAGGAATATAAGCCGCATTTTTTCCAGTATTATGTTTTACGCGAATAGTATTATATATTTTTTCGACATCTTCTTTGCGAAAAGACATGCTGTGTATATAGTTAACAATATATATATATAGGTATAGGAAATATTTGTAAATATTAACCATATCACAATAATCATATTACACTATGGTATATGAAAGACGAGAATAAATAATATATCAAACATAGTTAAAGATATTGCACCTACATATATAGTCACAAATATCCACAAAATATTTACTATTTAATACCTCCTTGTTGAGTATTGCATAGTAGCATAGTAACAAACAAACCAATCATGTCCCTCATTTTGTCCTACTTTGAACATACCAAAAAATACACCGAAGAATATGGTGATAAAACAATCGTGTTAATGATGGTAGGTTCTTTTTATGAAATGTATGGTGAAAAGAACAGCAAAGGTGTAATATCGGGGAGCAAAATCGAAGAAATATCGAAACTATGCGACTTGGCAATCGCACAAAAAACGGGAACAGGCACAAATGTTATGGCTGGTTTTACATATACAAAAATAGACAAGTATCTCAAAAAAATACAAGATGCAGGTTATACAACTATTGTAATTAAACAAGACCCCACCAATCCTAAAATACGCAGTGTAGAAGGAATTTATTCACCCGGAACATTTTTTAACCCAGATGCATGCGAAATATCAAATAATACGATGTGTATATGGGTTGAACGCGTCTCATATATGAAAAGTAAATCTCTAATGATAGGGATAGCAAATGTAGATATTTATACAGGGCGTGTAATATTGTTTGAGTATAAAACGGAAGATAAACATAATCCGACAACATACGATGAACTTGAAAGGTATATATCGACGTATAAACCAAGTGAAGTCATTTTCATATCAAACTTTGATGAAAAAATGAGTGCAGATATTATGAATTTTGCAGGACTTTATGGGGCAGGGGCAGCAAACAATACAAACGCGTGTAAAAATATTCATATGGTGTATTTGGGCGATGAGTCCGCAAACACTACAAACACTACAAACACTACAAACACTACAAACACTACAAACACTACAAACACTATATTTCAAGAGAAAGCAAAAAGGTGTGAAAAACAAACATATCGAAATGAGATTCTCGAAAAATTCTATAAATACTCCGTCGCGGAATCGATTATACAATATACAAGCGAACACGAATACGGAACACAAGCATTTATATTTTTGTTGAATTTTCTATATGAACACAATCCAAGTCTGGTGAATAAGATTCGCGAACCTGTATTTGACAATAAGAGCGACCGCATGATATTAGCAAATCATTCATTAAAACAATTGAATATTATTGATGATGACAACTACACAGGAAAGTATTCGTCCGTTTTAAAGTTTTTAAATAATTGTGTTACGCCGATGGGAATGCGAAAATTTAAATATAAAATGCTTAACCCTATTTTCAACACACAGAAGTTAAATAAAGAATACGCGATTACAGAACATGTTTTATTGCATGGCGACGGAGAGACGCAAATCATTGAATGGCGAAAACAAATGGCAGAATTGAAAGATATCGAAAAACTGCATCGCCAGATCGTGCATCAAAAAGTAAATCCACGTAATTTATACCATTTTTATAATAACATGCAAATAGTTGCAGAATTATTTGATGATTTGCATAATGATAAAACCATTAATGCGTATATATATAGCGAGCTAGGATTGGAAGTAGATGTTGAGACAATATCGATCGAAAATAATATTTCAGCCATGTGCAACAATATTCGCAACTTCATGGCATCCTTTTTTGATATTGAAAAATGCGGGAATATCGACAATTTGAATTTTGACGATAATTTTGTATTAGAGAAAGTCAGTAGTAAACTAGATGATATAGTTTACAATTACGAAAATTCTTATATTGAATTAAAGACGATTCAGATGTTTTTAGATAAACTGATTTCCACAGGAGAAAAAGAGTCAAAAAGCGAGAAAAAATATGAATACGTAAAAATACACGACACCGAAAAGATGGGTTATAGTTTAGTCACCACAAAACGTCGTTCTAAAATCCTTGAAGACCAAATCAAAGAGCAGATGAAAAAAAGTGGGAGGGCTGGAACAAGCACCGACGGAGACCAAGATGTCACTGATAGTCGTAAAACAATCCACGTGAACGCAGAGTATATAAGTTATAAAAAAATTAAAGCAGTTTTGCCTATTAAAATAACCGGAATCACATACCCCGTTGCGACAGGAAGCAACAATTCGGTCGTGTCAACCCAGATTAATAAAATTTGTGACACTATTATTAGTTCAAAAAACGAAATGAAAAACGAAATCGAGAGTATTTTTAATGATTTTGTAAGAAAGTTTCAAAATACATTTGACTATCAGTTTCAAAAAATAGTCGATGCATTGTCGATACTCGATAATCTTCAAAATAAAGTATATATTGCAATTAAAAACAAGTATACAAAACCGGTTATTATTACAGAGAACAAAGATAACACGTTTGTGTCAACCTCATACGTAAAAGCGAAAGATTTGCGTCACTGCCTTATTGAGCATATTAATACAAACGAAATATATGTTACAAATGATATTGAATTGGGACAAGGAACGTCGCAAGATGGCATATTATTATATGGGACAAATGCGGTCGGAAAAACAAGTTTAATACGTGCAATTGGTATTGCAGTCGTAATGGCGCAAGCAGGACTATACGTGCCTTGTTCATCTTTTGAGTATATGCCATATCAAAGTATATTTACACGTATTTTAGGCAATGACAATTTATTCAAGGGAATGTCAACATTTATGGTGGAGATGTCGGAGTTGCGTGTTATTTTGAAATCAGCAAACAACCGAGCACTTATTTTAGGCGATGAATTGTGTTCAGGAACGGAAATAGATTCGGCGATTAGTATTTTTGTCGCTGGGCTTAAAAAAATGCACGATGCAAAATGCTCTTTTATTTTTGCAACACATATGCATGAAATTAACAAATACGAAGAAGTTGAAGCACTCGACAGAATGACGATGAAACATCTAGAAGTAACGTATAACAAGGAAATGGATTGTCTTATATATGATAGAAAATTAAAAGATGGTTCGGGGTTTAGTATGTATGGTTTAGAGGTATGCAAGTCATTACATTTACCGGATGATTTTCTGGAATATGCGAATAATATAAGACTGAAATATAGGAATAGGCATAGCGAACAAAGTATTTTGTCGCTTTCTACGTCAAGATATAATACAAGTAAAATAAAGGCTATATGTGAAATGTGTAAAACCGAAATGGGAACAGAAATACACCATTTACAGCATCAGAAAAATGCGGACAAATATGACTTTATTGGATACTTTCACAAAAACCATACTGCAAATTTGGCATCGGTATGTGAAAAGTGCCATAGCAATATTCATTCTCACGGCGACCAACATAAAAAAGTAAAAACGTCTATTGGAACAATTATAGTGAAAAAAGATAAATAACTTGGTATATTTTTGGATTCATATTGACATTCGCATTTGTGGTTGTATTGTCAAGAATTATTTATAGCTATAAATATATATTCATAACTATATATTTATAATTTTATATTTATAACTACAAAGAAAATGAGTGGAGAACAAGAGCAAGTGCAAACATTCGGAGAAGCAAAAACAACGATTCTCTCAAGTATTCAGTCATCTTTTGCAAGTTTAGCAAAAATGCTAGGAATACCCCAACTTAAGGAATCATTTTATCAGAATGTTATTTACATTTTTATAGTTATTATTATCATGATTGGTATTTTAGTATATATACAAATGATAAGCGCATCAAGTAAAAACTCACTTTTTGCACCTCCTACAAAAGAAGTAAAAAAGGTAGAAATTAAAAAAATAGTAGAAGGATTTGATGCGAATGTAGATTTTGGTAGCACGGATATAAGTAATGCGGCCGATTTACACGAAGGATACGTTGAACTTCCGCACGAAGTTGGTAATAAGAAAAAAAAGTAAGTTATTTATATCCTGATATATAGCATTTCATTACAAATATATAATGATATATAATGATATAAAATTGATTTATAAATAGTATATATTAAGTATATATTATAGCTACAAATTCATTCATTCGTTCACCCAACAAAACAAATATCATGATCATCCCCGTAAAGTGTTTCACATGCGGAAAAGTAATCGGTGACAAGTATCGCTACTATTTAACCGAAGTGAAAAAATTAAAAATGTCAGAAGGTATGAAAAACGACAAAGTAATTTATTTGACGAAAGAATTTAGAGATAAAACCCCCGAAGGCTATGTTCTAGATCAACTCAAATTTAATAAAATGTGCTGCAGAAAACACTTTCTTACACATGTAGACATTGAATAAATACAGACTATTCAGATATTCGGATATTTGGATATTCGGATATCTTTTTTACTATATTATTTTATTATCCGATTATAATATAGTATAATATCAACAATAAAATAAAAATACAATAAAAATATAGTAAAAATGAAAGCATCAAAACATAGACGTAGAAATATAAATAGCAAAAGAAGAACGCGTAAAACCAGGGGAGGTGGTGGCATGGGTGTAGAAATAAGAAGTGCGTCTGGGGGTCAATATATTAATCCAACGAGTGTCAACTTATGTCCTGGGTGTGCAAGTGATAACACAACCGCAGGGGGTGCGTATTATTTGAATACTCCATTACCTTTACAGAATAATAGTAGTATGGTTGGTGGTAGTAGTGGCGACAGCAGACGTAAAAGGCGAGGAAAGAAAGGAGGAGGCGGTGGATGCGGGCAAATGTGCAATAAACCCCCATTACAATTTTTGCAAAGTGGGGGAGGCAAGGGCAAAGGCAAAAGGTCACGCAAAATGGGTGGGGGTGGCTTTTGGGATTTTGCAAAACCATTTTGGAACCCTAGTAATCCTGGTGCAGTAGGTTACGAAAACGGGTATAAAGTTTTAGCACCTTCCTGTAAAGGAATATCACCATCCGGGTTAGGTTCTCCTGCTTCAACCGCAGGATATGAATCGGCCACCAAACCATGGTCTGCACAATTTCGCGATGATAAACACTTGTATCAAAAAGGTGGCGCAGGCAAACGCGTCCATAAAAATAGGTCAAGAAAATTGAAAGGCGGTAATGTATTAAATGATATATTTAACTTTGGAAGAACCGCAGTTCATGGTATCGGAACAACTTTTAATAACTTTAGGGGTGTTTCTAATGAAATATATGCAGCACCACCGAATCCTTTATTCGGTCAATTCCCACGAGGTTATGGCATAGGAGGTAATATAGCAAATGAAAAACAATTTATGGATATAAAACCTTTCAATATAAAAAATATATACTCAAAAGCAACATCTATGGCTGCTGCAACATAGTGTCACGATATAAAAATTGTAATATAGTATCGAGGTTAAATAATATTTTTGATAAATTAATATACAATAAGCAAAATAATATGTTATAATATTTTTATTGCAATATATTATAACACATTATAACACATTATAACACATTATAACACATTATAACACATTATAACACATTATAACACATTATAATGAATGCAGTTATGAATCTATGCAGACCATCAAAGATATATTTCTTTGTGGCAATTATTCTACTTTTTTTTTCATTTGTAAGTGACGCACGGAACAAAGATAAAGATAAAGTATGTTTAGGAAAATTAAAATGCAAGAATAAACCCATGTATTATCTGTTAAATGTATTATTTATTTTAGTTTGGACATGGGTTTTAAACAAACTATGCACATTGGGATGGGTTAAACTTTCGTGGTTTTTGTTAATCTTTCCCTTTCTTATGCTTGTTATTTTATTTTTTATGGTTTCATTTCTAGTTATTCGTATGGCAAAGTCAATGAACAATGCTAATGTTTCTGTAAAAATATAACAATAACAATATAACAATAACAATATATAACATAGAACCTATAACATACGATAAGCTATCGATTGTAAATATAAATGAATAAATAAATGAATAGTTACTAACTATTATAAATAGTTACTAACTATATAAAAAATACTAACTATATAAAATATATAAAATATATAACGCAACACAATATAGCATTTTAATAATATAGCAGTATAATTTAAGAAAAAAAAATATGAATACAGAACTTGCATGGGATGTTATAGACAAGTATTTTGAAGATAATCCAAATATTTTAGTAAATCATCATTTAGCGTCTTATAACGACTTTATAAAAAATGGAATAAAACGTATCTTCAAAGAGAAAAACCCAATTATTCTACAAAAAGAAGAAGATCCAGACACCAATATTTTTCGACTTCGATGCGAATTGTATATCGGTGGAAAAGGCGGCAACAAGGTATACTACGGAAAACCGGTTATATACGACGACGACGATCGTGGACTCGACAAACGTTCGCATTTTATGTATCCCAATGAAGCACGTTTGCGCAATATGACATATGCTACAACGATCCATTATGACGCAGAGGTCGACTTTATAATGCGAGAACATGATGGAAGTGTGGTAAGAAATACAATAACACTGGAAAAGATATTTCTGGGGCGGTTTCCAATCATGCTTCAATCAGAGTTGTGTATTTTGCACGGACTTAATCCGTCTGTTCGTTTCAATATGGGAGAGTGTCGAAATGACTATGGCGGATATTTTATCATCGACGGGAAAGAGAAGTTTATTATTTCACAGGAAAAATTCGCAGACAATATGTTGTATATAAGAGAATATGAAGACAAAGACGAGACGTATAGTCACTCGGCGGATATTCGCACAGTATCCGAAGACGCTTCTAAACCCGAACGCACCATGTCAGCGAGAATAGTTGCACCAAGTGCTCGATACTCAAATGGCCAAATCGTTGTCGTCATTCCGAATGTTAGAAAACCAATCCCTCTTTTTATAGTAATGCGTGCTCTTGGCGTGCTCTCCGATAGGGATATTATCGAATATTGTCTGCTCGACTTGGAAAAAAACGAAAGCATGATTGACCTTTTTATACCATCAATTCACGACGCAAATCGCATTTTTACACAAGAAATTGCGCTTAAATTCATTTCCACATTTACAAAGTCAAAGACGACGGCACACGTGCATGACATACTTATGAACTATTTCTTGCCACAGATTGGTGAGCTCAACTATATTCAAAAGGCGTATTATTTGGGATACATAGTTTATAAAATGTTACTGGTGTATAATAAAAGTGACAAACCAACAGACCGCGACAATTTCAAATTTAAGCGCGTGGATTCACCTGGTAGATTGTTGTATGATTTATTTAAAGAGTTTTTTACACTCCAGCAACAGAATATTCGTCTTGCAATTGACCGCGAGTATTATATGAATACACCTCGGTATAATACTACGGAGTCATTCCCCAGTCTTATTCTATTGAATCAAACGGAGGCATTCAAAGACCGCGTCGTTGAGTCCGGATTCAAACGTGCATTTAAAGGGGACTGGGGATCTGTAGACCATACTAAAAAAATCGGGGTCGTGCAAGACGCGAATCGTCTTTCTTATAATTCATTTATTTCTGGACTGCGCAAGATTAACTTGCCGATGGATTCGTCTTCTAAATCCGTTAAACCTCGTCTACTTCATGGTTCGCAGTGGGGTATAATTGACCCCGTTGATACACCGGATGGTGCAAACTGCGGTCTGCATAAAAACATGACATTGATGTGTCATATTACAACCGGGTTTTCGGGGCACCCGATAATAAAATGGATGCGCGACACTGCGGGGATGAAATTATTAGAAGAGTGTCCGCGCAAATATTTGTTTAGTGCGACAAAGGTCTTTGTAAATGGTGCATGGATCGGCGTTGTGACAAATCCCGACGAAGTCGCTCTTATGTTGAAAACATATCGAAGATACGGATTAATTTCCCCGTTTATAAGCTGCAATTGGGACATACAAACCAGCGAAATATTTATATTTACGGATGGTGGACGACTTTGCCGTCCGCTTTTTTACTATGATGCAATACGCCGTCGCTACTCATTTGAAGAACCCGGTGTTACCAAATATTTAGAGTCCGGCAATTTTCGCTGGCAAGACTTGGTCGGTAAAAAAGAAACAAAAAAGATAAAAGAGTATCACCCCGATTCGCATATCATATATACACCATTCGACTTATATGGCGCGGAAGATATTGTAAAACTTAAGGGCACAATCACGCCAGATATTTTGGAGTATTTGGATACATCGGAGGCAGAATCCGCGCTTATTACACTTTCATATGATGCTAGAGATAAACTATACACACATGTTGAAATTCATCCGTCGTTGATGTATGGTTTTATGGGCAATCAAATCGTATACCCTGAGAACAATCCGCTGCCGCGTAATGCATTTGCGTGCGGACAGGCCAAGCAAGCGGTTTCACTTTATAGCACCAACTTTTTTTCGCGCATCGACAAGATGGGGGTCATTTTAAACTATGGGCAAATCCCGCTAGTGAAAAGCCGGTATCTCAAACATATCAACAATGAAGAACATCCATGCGGCGAAAATGTAATGGTTGCAATTATGTGCTACTCGGGCTACAATGTAGAGGACTCTATTTTATTTAATGAAGGTTCGGTGAAACGTGGCATGTTTCGAACAACGTATTTTAACTCATACGAAACGCGCGAAGAATCGACCAAAGTAAAAGATTCAAACGTTGATTCACATATCGTAAATATTGAAAGCCAGGGAAATGTTATTGGTTTAAAACCGGGCTATGAATATGACCACCTCGACATGTATGGCATGATTAAAGAAAATACCGAATTAACCGATAAAGTTGTCTTAATCGGTAAAGTAAAAACAAATCTTGACAACCCCGATCATCCCGTAGACGAATCCGTTTATCCGAAGAAAGGGCAACTCGGTTTCGTAGATAAGACGTTTATTACAGAAGGTGAAGAAGGCACACGCCTTGCAAAGGTAAGAATTCGCGAAGAAAGAATGCCAAATATCGGTGATAAATTTGCATCGCGTGCGGGGCAAAAGGGTACTGTAGGCATTCTAATTCGCGAACAAGATATGCCGTTTACAGGTTCAGGGTTGCGCCCCGATATTATTATAAACCCGCACGCAATTCCTTCGCGTATGACGATTGGGCAACTTGTAGAAACGCTTACGGGGAAAGCCTGTGCTTTATATGGCACATTTGGCGACTGCACTGCGTTTATGAATACGGGGCCGAAAGAAAAACAATTTGGAAGTTTACTCACGCAACAAGGGTTTCATTCAAGTGGCTCAGAAATATTGTATAATGGTATGACGGGCGAGCAAATACAGAGTAATATATACTATGGACCGACGTATTATATGCGATTGAAACACATGGTAAAAGATAAGATAAATTATCGCGCCAGGGGTCCGCGAACACTATTAACGCGGCAGACTGTGCAAGGTCGTGCGAATGATGGTGGTCTGCGCATAGGTGAAATGGAACGTGATGGAATTATTGGACACGGCGTGAGCCATTTTTTGCAAGAGTCGATGATGGTGAGAGGCGACGAATATTATATGGGGGTATGCAATAAAACAGGAACGATTGCAATATATAATAGTATGCGTGATCTTTTTATTAGCCCAATGGCGGATGGTCCGATAAAATTTACCGGAAATCTGTTGAGTGAAATGAATATTCAAAAAATGACGCGGTTTGGGCGGTCATTTAGTATCGTTCGTGTGCCATATTCATTCAAACTTTTGATGCAAGAGTTGATGACAATGAATATTACGATGCGTGTTATAACCGCGGATAATATTGACCAACTTGAAAGTATGTCGTATTCAAATACGATTCATCGGTTGACGTTTCAAGATGAAAACGCGAGTGCAACAGATATTATTTCGCGAATGGTGGATAAAAATAAAGAAAATAGTATGGTTGGATATGTTGCAAGTAAAACCGCGCGTAAAGAAGAGCTTGGCAAAGCCCAAGAAAATACGAATGCTATATTACTAGACAATCAAAAGGCGCAAGAAAAGATGCTGAAAGATATTGAAATTCTTGGTTGGCGTTTGGAAGAGCGGACGCTTGTTAGTGGAGAGGGTGCAGCACCACAACCACCCTCCGCTGGCGAAGAATCGCCTGAAGCTGCAATGAGAAGATACAAGTATACCTTTGCATCGCTTATTTTGGATGAAAATGGTTCACCGACTGAAATATGGGATGAAGCAGCTGGTGCAGGTAGTGGTAGTGGATATGGTAAGTTTCCTACAGAACATCCTGTTGGTTGGGTTGCAAAAGATTTAGTATATCCCGATGGAACACAAATTCCGGATGAGGTCATGTCGAATGAACTTGCGCGCAATCAGACACCTAATAACTGGATAAGTTCGTATATCAATATATTCCAAGAGTTTCAAAAGATTCAAAACAAGAAACGAATGGTAGAAGAAGCACAGCGACAGGCTGAAATGGGACAGGCGGGACAATCAGTGCAAGCGGGAGAACTAGGAGAGTTAGAAGAAGTTACATTTAGTATGCCATCTAGTCCGGGTTATACTGCATCAAGTCCCATAGTAGGACAGCAATTTCAACCAATGCTGCAGCAGCCGCAACAACAACAATTTGCGTCATTCGTTCCAGCGCCGGGTTATATGATGCCACAAGTATTGCAACCGGTTAATGTTCAGATGCCAATCATGCAACAACAGCAACAAGGGCAAATAGTGCAACCTGCAGCTGCAGCTGCTACTGGTAATATATTATCTGTTTCTCCACTGGCATCTGCGTCATCAGGTTCAGAAAGCGGAGATCAAGGGGGCGATAAAAAAAAAATTACGTTTAATATATAATTTATTAAATTATCAAGGTGAATAATATTATTAATAATATCAATAATATTATTAATAATAAAATTGAATTAAAATATTGTTTCGTAATATAATATAAGAATACGAACAAACAAGACAAAAATGTCAGCAATTCAAGAGAAGTCATCATCTGGTGTTATTGGCATGATTTACAAATCAAGAATAAATTTGTTAGAACTATTACGAGAACAGGGCTACGATGTCAGTGATTACGAAAATTTCGGAGTCAATGAAATTCATGCAATGTATACAAACAAAGATGTTCCAAAACAACTAGATATGACTTGTTCATCCAATACAGGAACTACAAGCCAAAAAAAAGTATACGTAAAATATCATTTAGGAAAAACATTGCGTGTTGAAAATATACAAGATTACATAGACGATTTATTTCACATTGATAAAGTTCTTGATAACAAAACAGATACACTGATTATAGTCATCAAACAAGAAATAAATCAAACGCTGATGAATATATTAAATGAATTTTGGGACAAAAACAAGGTGTTTATTATCATATTTACTCTTGAACGACTACTATTTAATATTCTCCAACACCAATATGTTCCCAAACATACGATACTAAATGAAGCCGAGAAGGCCGAAGTCATTAAAAAATACAATATTGTAAATGTAAAACAGCTACCGGATATTTCGCGATTCGATCCCGTAGCACAGGCCATTGGAATGCGCCCGGGAGATATTTGCTGCATTGAAAGACCAAGTAAAACTGCGATTATATCAAAGTATTATCGTCATTGCACCCAAGTTACACTTTAGTTGTAATATGCACGCTAAGCATACTACGAAAGTTGAAGATAAATGTGAAGACAAATGTGAAAATATATAGAATTATATTTTATCATGATATTATTTTTTATTATGATAATATAGATAGTCCAATAATTTAATAATCATGCCAAATTCAAATCCAAATAGTTTTATAAAACAATACGTAGATATAGTAGACACATTGAATAAAAATATTGTAAAAAATTTGAAACAATATAGTGACAACTATGCAGTCTTTAATGTAAGTAATTTTGGTTATAAAGTAAATACGAGAAATTTGTCGTCAGAAACATACGAACAAGAAAATGAAAATAAAAATACATTTCTTATAGCAAAAAGAAATTTATATTTTTTAGATATTGAATTTAAAAATTTAATACAGAAATTAAATAATGTAATAAGAGAAAAAAATAATTCTATCGACGAACTTAAACAAGATATAGCAGAGTTAACCGATGAAAATAATCAACTTACAAAACAAGCCCAAAGCTTGGAAGATTCAGGGTTGGCTGCAAAACCATTTTTCGAAGATGAACGTATTATTTATTCGCGTTCTATTATTTTTTTATTGTTAATCTTGGTAGGAATCATATTTATATTATACCTATTAAGGTCTACACCATTCACGGAAATTGCAACAAACGTTGCATCAAAGTCAAAAGACTTAGCTACAAACGCGAAAAATGCAGTTCAATCGGATATGCAAAATCCTGATAACTCTACGGCGCGAAATATTATTATATTTTTACTTGTTAGTATTGTAATAATTGCGGTATTTTATTTTATAGTTTATTTAATACGTCGTATTCGCCCTACTGCTGAAGAAACAGAGACACAAAAAAAAATCAAACAAATTGCACAAAGTTGTCAAAGAGATAAGAGCGAGTCGTGGATATCATCACAAATTGATAAAATTAAAGGTTATTTATTAGATACAAATACAAGAAGACCTGATCCATCGCTGCCTGGAGTATAATACAATACAATATAAGTAACAGAAGATTTTATGAATATCTATATTCTAGAAATTATAGAAATTATAGAAATTATATATTATTATATATTATTATAGTATTATTGTATTATTATAGTATTATGAATTTTTTAAATATGTTTAGCGATGAAGCCCCTATTTCTAATAATGGATATAGAAGTTCTTTATACACGGATCCAAGCATAGCACAAGGAATTAATTTTTTAAACTACGAAAAAGATATAAAAAGTAATTTAACTGGCAATCTTAGACTAATTTCTCAAACAGATGGAAGCAATTTGGGTTCGGGGAAAATTGTAAGTGGAAAAATATACGAAGGAATGGAAACGACGGCGGCGGCGGTCCCAACACCAGCATCGTCATCTGCTCCTGCAACACCAACAGACATGAAAGCAGAATTTGAAAATGAAGTATCAAACCAAATTCAAGACAAAGATATCAAAGAATTGAAAAATGCATATCATTTTGTTAACTCCATATACGATAACTTATTAAGAAATTTTGAGAAGGATTATGGTGGTGGTATTGCAAATACGCCCGCATCTGCCGGAAAAAATGGAGACAAATTTTCTACACAAAGACAACAATTAATTAAATCAATAGAAGGTATTCAAGGAGCACTTGGTATTATCAATGTTCAAATTTCGGATGTAGTTAAAAAAAGGTCAAAGATAGACATAGAAGCATATTATACTATTATGGATGAAATACGAGCTGTGAAACATAAAATAATTAATGCTAATAATAAGGTTTTAGAGTTAACAAGAATAGTTGATCCCGTTTCAGCAGTCGCCGAGAGAGAAGAAACACATATTTTATCAAAACAAAGATACTATATGTATATATTTTGGTTCATCGTAGCTGCAGTGGTTATATATGTTATGATAATGAATATGATTAATCCTGATTCCTCGTTCAGTATATTGGTAATATGTATAATAATTCTTGTTTGTATATTTGCATTTATTATGTATAATAATATTACAGGTGCATGGTATAATGATATTAAAGATGGTATCAGAGGAATAAGTATACCAAGAATAGGAAATATATTTAACTTTGACCCACTGGTTAGTATAAAATATACTTCGTAATTATAAAACAACCAACCGGTAGTAACTACTTCTAACTATAGTCGTAATTGTATTTGTAATCGTAATTGTAATTATAAATATAGTATATTTATAGTTATATTGTATTTTTTTATTATTTATTATTCATTTATTATATACCCTTTTCATTTAACTTTATAAAATGAATAACAATAGTGACAATAGTGACAATAGTAAAAATAGTAACAATAGTAATTTAGGCCCAAGTCTTTCACAAGGGCAAATATTTAGAAACCAGCAGCAAACTAGAGTATTAACCAACAATGACGTAGTAACGGGCAATGCCACGCGAGAGCAAAATAAAAATAAAGTAAATAAACAGAAAAATGGCAAAACAGCTATGGCGATGATTGAGCCCTTTTCACAAAAAAATTCTATTAATAATAATATTAATAGCAATAACTATATACCTGTATCAAAAGGGGATATAGAACGTGACGATGAACGTATTAAAAGAAAGAATCAATCAGAAAAAGCACAAACACAAAAATCGATCACATCTTATTCAGATGCATCGAGTGTGTTGAATAAGTTCCAGCAAGGAGTCACCGACGAGGCTAAGTCATATAATTATATTAATAAGAATCCTGGGTTATTGAATCAAAATTATTCAACTGATGATAATAAAACGATAAGGGTGAATAATAAAGGTGTAATAAATACGTTAGATCCAAAAAGTGTACGATCAGTTCCTCCGCGTATGCCTGGAATAAATATATCTACATCGATTGCAGACCCACCACCTGGTGTAAATTATATTCCAGTAGAAAATATTCCTGCAGGTTTAACGAAAGGTTCTGACGCTGGTTTATATGACGAAAAAACGAGCACAATTCCGATAAATATGCACACGGCATACAAATTAGAAGGTGAAAATGTATTTGTTGCATACCCTTACCCAAATGGTCCAGCGGATATAAATAAAAATATGGGTTATATTGGTGCATATACTAAAAAAGGTGTTCTGGGATTAACTCTAGATAGTGCAATGCCTACAGAATCAACTTTAAATTGTCTTCAACGTGCGGTTGACAAAGGTTCTTCGTGGTGTGGAGTGACACACTATGGTAGTGCTCAGGGTGGTGGGGGTGGCGGAAAATGCATGATAGGAACTCCAACTAGTTTAACACATCCTGCATATAAAATTATACCTATATTACAATCAGGTTCAAATACTATATTAAAACACCCAACGGGATATACTACATTAACATTTGGTGCTGATGGAGTATTATATTCCGGACATGAGAATTATAAATTTGCATATCCATTAACAAAAATATTTAGTAGTGAATTAGAACCAACGCATGGTGGAACTATTAATAATCTGGTTGGAAGTTATGCGTATAATCAAGGTAGATGGCAAAACCTTTCAAGTTTTTCAGGAAATTCTGACCCCACGGGACAACCTTCCGGAACATTTAATACTCTTTACCAATATAATATTCAAGTTCCAAATACCGGGTATTATACATATTATTATTATGACTGGTTGGGTCAACAACGTTCTTATCAAGCCCCATATATATATTATACTACACGAACAGAACAACAATTAGCTGCACCAAATACTTCATATGGCAATTTAACATATATTAATTATAATTGTGGCAAAGTTCCAACAAAAACGCCTATCAATATTGGTGGACAAAATGCAGGCGCGGGTTATAATATTAGCTGTATGGATCTTCATAGTAAGTATCCTTCTTTTACACTCGAACTTAGTGATACTGGAATACTTACGATTACAAATAATACTTCAGCTGCAGAAGCAAACGCAGATTCAAAAAAAGTAACATACGATATGTCATTTGAATATAAAACTGCGACGTTATCAAATAAACAAGTGGTAACATTAAACATGCCGCGACCTGAATGGGTAAGTGGAAGTATACATAATGGGCAACCATTAACTGCTAGTTCGAAGAATATTCATTCTATAACCAATGGTAACTGGATTTCATCGCCAAATGGATACTGCAGGCTTATTTTAACTAATGGAACATTACACCTAGAATATTCTTTGCAAGATGTTTCACAAGACAAGGATGGAAATCTGGTAGGAAATGGTTCATCAATTGCATTGTATTCTATACAAAACGTCAATGCATCTAATTTAGGAGTCACTGCGCATATTGACATCAATGGAGCCGTAAATCCATATCCTTCATTACCTTCATCTATTACTGCCTATGATAACAAATATACGGAAATGAAAGGATATATTCCTAATACTTCTACTCTAAATAAACCCGGTAGTGGTAATGTAACTGCAAATTCGAATGATTCACAATGCAGAATTGCGTGCAATAATGACCCAACGTGTGCAGGATATGTTGTTTATGGTGGATTATGCGATCGTTTAACTGCAGATCAAATATTTCCCACAGGTGATAGAATAGCAAATCCCAATTATTCTACATATATTAGACATCCCATGTTTCCCCAAAACGATAAATCGTGTAGAAAAACACTAGATGCGGTTATAGATTCCAATGCTTATTCTTATTATCTTGGCAATGGAATTACAGCAAAATCTGGAACTACTATGACACCAGCTACAAAATGTAATTTAGGAAAAGTATTAGATAGCCAAATGAAAGAACTTGATAGTAAAAATCAACAAGCAGTTGCAAAAGGTGATAAAATTAAAGGACAATTTAAATACCTATTTGAAAGAGAAAATAAGGTATTAAATAGTATAACAGATAATCGAACAACTTCTAAAATATATGACGAGTATACCAAAAAGGCAACGGATAAAATACAAAGCATAAAAAATGCACAAATAACTAAATCGGCAGTGGAAAAAGACTCTGATTTGCTTTTAATTAATGATAATTATAGATATGTAATATGGGGAATAGTTTCTTTATTATTGTCGATTGTCACAATTAAAGGACTACGCGCAGCATCCGATTGAACAATATTTGTATTTACAAATCATCTCAATACAACAAATAAAATATAAAATTATTTTATTTTAATATAGTATATTCAAATAGTATATTAAAATAGTATATTAAAATCATATATTCAAATAGTATAATCAATTTATTCAAGTTAAATAATGGCCAGCCAATACTCATCTTATACCAATGACTCGAATGATGACAATAATATTCAAAAAGATTTTGAAAAAAATTTACAAACGCAGCTTGATAGTATTAAAAAAATACAAGACCAACAAACAGATTTATATTCTAAGCTAGAAGTTTTAGGAGCATCTAAGGATATTTCATCAGAAGAGGTTCAAAAACAAGTTAATGATATTTTTAAACAAATCGAAACTTTAAATAATGTAAAAAATACTATATTTAAATCATTGCTTACATCATACGAGCTGAATCAGTCACAACTGAATGCTTCAAGATATGCATACGCCGATAGTATTACTGCTTTAAAAATTATAGAAGAAAATTTAAATAATAAACAAAAAATATTAAATGACGCACTCGCGATACGCGACAACTCGGAAAGAATGGTGGGTGTAAATACATATTATACCAGAAGGTTCGAAGAACACTCTAATGTTTTAAAATATGTTGTTTTATTCTGTGGTATTATTATTATTGCAATATTTTTGATGAAGATTGGTATTATAAATAATACTATATCTAGCATTATTATTATTGCATCTTTGTCCGTGGGTGCTATTGTTATTGGTGCAAAAGTGTGGGATTTATCAAGGCGCAGTAATATAGATTATGACCAGTATAGATTTAAATTTAATCCTGCCGATGCACCCCCGGATACTAAAAATGCAACAAGTATTAAGACCGATATGACATATGGAGGTAACATTTTTAAAAATGTATGTAATAAACTTACAAACAATACCTGCACGGCACCAGCAACACCGGCAGCACCAGCAACACCGACTGCACCAGCAACACCAGCTGCAGCCGCAAAAGGAACGGGTGCAGCAGGGAGCGTTGAAACATTTATATTAAAAAATCACAGAAACAAATTCGACGATAAAAAATATGGTTGCCCTTTAGCATCGAATGAAACAAGTTATAGCTACAGCGATTATGACGCATATTGAATAATGACTTTTATTTATTTATTTATATTTAATTTTTTGTAAATATAAATAATGGTATATCTAGTATAGTATTATAATATAATAATATATTAATATTATAGTAGTAAAAATCATAATAAAATCTTAAAAAGTTAAAAAGTTAAAAATAAAATTGTTAAAAACGAAATGGATAAAGAAACTAGAGAAAAAATAGCAACTTCTATGAAAAAAAATGCAGAAGCAGGAAATCAAGATGTAGTTGCATCGTTGGGTGGTTCTACGTGTATTAACCCAGAATTAACAAATAAATTTTTAGACCTTGCACAAAAAGGTGGCGATGCTTTAGCTTCAATACAAGGAGCGGTCGACCCTACAAAGGCGGCGCCCGATTCAGATTTATATTTAAAAAGTGAATATGAACGTGCAAAACGCATTCGTCAAAATGCGGATCTAGACTTTTATGTTGCAGAGCAGAACTACTTTGTAAATATAAAAGGCAGCGATTCTTATAAAGCATTGATTACAGATAGGATTAAAAATACAGGAAATAAAGAATATGAAACTATTTTAAAAAAATTCATAGAAATGAATGAAATAGCAAGTATATTAATTACTACTACAGATGTTCGCGAAGTTGCAGAAGAAAATATGAATAAAGTTGTTCATGAACTTGAAAAGAATAATGACAGGTTGCGAGATATAATAAATAGCGGAACCGGTGACGCGATAACATATCAACGCAAATCATCTTATGAATCAAAAATGAAAGAAATGGTTCAAAATTGGTCTGTTATTCCCACGATTATTTACTGGACACTCCTTATACTATGGGTTGGTATCGTTATGTTATACTTACAACAAACGACATTGGTGAATTTTGCTATACTGATCGCACTTATATTGTATCCTTATTTGTCTACGAATATAATAGTTTGGATTATTGGTTTTGTGCAAGTGGTTTGGACTTTTATATTTTCTGCAGTGAAAAATCGTGTTAGTGCTTAATTCACTACAAAACCAAGGGAGTAGAGTATAGCGAAATACATTATAACGTATAAAAAATACATTATAACGTATAAAAAATACATTATAACGTATAAAAATAACAGGATTTATTAGAGGATTTATTACAGGATTTATTACAGGATTTCGTTCCTTTATTCCTCTTCTATCTCGTCATGATTATAAATAATTGAGATGTTCTTCCATCCCTTCGGTGTGCACTTGCCATATTTCTTATCAAATACTTCATAGATTTCGTTACCCCTTGGAACATTTCGGTCATAGTGTTCCGCATACCATACTTTGAACGACTCATACATTTCCGTCTTCTTAACATAGTGTCCCTCCACTTTGCGAATCTTATCGCGCACGAATTCATTGATATAGTCCTGGCTATTTCTGTAACTTTCACTGCTCGCAAGAACCGCCGGCGCATCTTTCACCATACCACCCGTTTCATATGCCTTCTCCACCAGCATCGCCAAGAATACCGGCGCCCATATTTTGAATTTCTCATCAAGGCGTTTATCAACCAAGTATTGATATGGCGAATCAGGGTCGCCTTGTTTCGGGTTGTCGCAGAAAACGGCTTTGTGATCGACTTTGCGAATACGTCTCCATGTGCCTTCATCGTTTGCCTTCACATCCAGAAGTGTATTTGTGCAAACGACCAATTTAAACTGCGGAATAAATGTAATCATGTTTTTGAAAAGTGCACGACCTTGCACGGGATCACCGCTCGTAATTTCCTTCATTGGTCCTTCCTCAAGACGCATCCCCTTCGATGGTTCTTGCATCACTGCATACCGAATACCAACCAGTTGCGCAATTTCCGATGATGTTCCACCAATCGATGCGCGTTTGCTTGTAATGAGCGAAATAGGAACAACCGCTTTATACTCTCCCAAAACAAGCGACATCAATTCTACCAACTTCGACTTTCCATTGCTGCCGCATCCAATATAAATATTAAACGTCTGGGGATAGTTCACACCAATCAAACACGACGCCAAATGTTCCCACATGTAGTTTCGGATTTCTTCTTCGGGATATAACTTGCCAATAAAGTCGTTGATTTCCGCCATGATTTTTCCATGTTTTTTTGGGTCAAGTGGAAAGTAGTCAATATTCGTGCACTTTGTAATGTAGTCATCGGGTTGCCCCTTTCTTGCGCGTTTTTCTTTGAAGTCAATTACGCAATTATTGCAACAAAGTAGGTGCGTTTTCGTGTCGACACTTCTAAGGAATGTTTTGTCGTAAAACAACTCTTGTGCTTCCTTCATAATGTTTGTCTTTGCTTGCGTATTTTTTAGTTTGAGACAAATATCTGAAACACGATGCTGAAACTGATTCGGTTTGCCATCTTCAGAATTGGCCGATGAACCATTTCCCGTGCTGTTGCCGTTGCCGTTGCCGTTGCCGTTACCGCCGTTGCCGTTTCCATTTGCAGCATTCGCAATATGTTTGTTTGGTTTTCCTAGTCCACCGCCACTTCCACCAGCACCACCCCCGCTTCCCGACCCAATTCGCGAAACATATAGTGTATACATTTCATTCGATATCATCTGTTTCAATGAAATGCCGCAATCACATTCGACCCATCGATTATTCTCAAATTCATACCAAACATTGTCCTTGATGTGTGCACAAACGAAGCGATTCTTGAACATATTGTGCAAAACGACCGCCAAATCAACCATCGTTGTTTCCGGCTTTCCATTCATGTTTACCAGATCATTCGAAAGCGTGATATCAACATAGTAGTCGATGGTCTTTTTATATACCGCAAAATACCGCTCTTTTGCATCACTCTGTGCCCAGTAGACAATAGACCGCCGCGTCAATCCGTCTTCATTTTCCATCGAAAAGGTTTGCCATTTTTCGTAAAACTCGCCAATTTTATCATAGCTGAATTTCTCCGACTGCGAACTAAATAAAATCCACGACAAGAATAATTTATCGCTTGTGTTTCGCATCGCCCATCCGACGCGTATCCATAGACTATACTGGTTGTAATATTTATCAGGAAGACACATCGTATAGTCGCTCGTCTCTTTCACGTAATGCTCGCGTGGTTCAAGAGAGTTAAACAACTTATCAATTTCATCTGTCAGTATTTCCCTGCTTGTAATATCGTGGATACTGCATGCACTTGACGCGACGCGGCGACGGATATTTCCACCAATCTTATTTGTTGGTGAGCGACGCGTCTTGTTTCTCTTTATTTCCTCGTATTCACGACGAATAGACTGGCGGATTTGAAAAGCAGGATGCTTGTCATATTGCGCGGAAAGTAGGCAGAGGTTTTTGGCGTAGTCGAAAAACGCGACATTCTTTTCATCATATTCCCATTCCCATAATTCATTTTTCCTGTGTTTTTTCTTGATTTGCATCTTGCAGTTTTCATCCCCACTCTCGTCGCCACCACATTCACCCGATTCGTAATTTTCACTTTCACTCTCATCGCCATCGCTTTCGCCTCGACCATCGCAATCATAATCATCAGAAAGATCCGTGTCAACTTCGCTTTTAATATACGTGAAATTGAAATGATACTTCAATTCATATGCTTCATGTCCTGGTTTTCGCGAACCATATAACTGCCACCCAACAGGATTCACCATCCGCGAAATGTTGTCGTCCAGAATATCATCCCATGAATTTTTAAAAGGGAGGTGTTTCAAAACATCCGGTATTTTTTTCATTACATTGTTGCGAAGCATATATTGAACGACGCGATCGGCATGAACACCGATAATAATATGAATACCATCTTTTGTATACTTTTCGTCGTCGGTATTCATGCTAGGTTTTTCGAATACAAATACTGCGATATCTCTCTTTTCGGCATCTTGAATATCCAATAGTTTTGATAGTTCATCCATGTAGATGCCCACTATATTTTCTACATCTTCCTTTGTGTGCTGCCGCTTTTCAAGGCTTGGATCATATCGAAAATCCAAATCGATAAGCACAGGACCAGCACCTGGAAGCTGTTTTTCTGTCAAGTATTCATGACGTCTATTTACAATAACATGTTTTGCATATTTTGCCCAAAATTCTGATAATTTTTCTTGTGGTATATAAAACGTCCCGCCCGATACTCCATGTTCTTGACTTGGTATTCTTGTGTGTGTAAATGAAAGTCCTGCCATACTGGGATCCCCCTTTTTCATATAAAGTTGTTTCATATATTGTTCATAGTCATTTCCACTTCCACTTCCGCTAGATAATGCTGTAAAACTTTTCATGTTTGTATATTTTTCGTCGTTAATATCGTATGGGGTTGGGTGTTCTATTGTGTGTTATATTATATTCAAAGATATTTTTATGTCAATTTTATATATTACAAATATCCCTAAAAAATAGAAAATAAGAATTCCCCAAAAGATAATATATCTTAAAAAAGGCATAAAAATAAACGCATATCTATTTATATACTGCGGGAATCCGAGACTATCAAGCAAATGAGTAAAAAAATAAAAAGCCCCGAAATGTCAACCATTGTCGAGAACGCAATAGTTGAATCTAAGGTAAGCATAGAAGGTGAGAAAGGAGAGAAAGGTGAGAAATCACCAGATAAATCAAAATACGATAAAATATTTGATATAGAAAGTGATAGCGAAGGAGAAGGCGAAAATCAAAAAGCCCAAGAATCCCAAGAAGAAAAACACAAAAAAGTAGAAGCACCGATAGTTCCAATAGTTAATATTCCAAAGGAAACGATTTCGCGATTATTGAAAGATATAAAGGACATGGTGTCTTCATCTTTGGAAGAAGAATATGGAATTTATTATAAACACTCTGAAACAAATATATTAAAAGCGTATGTTTTGATAGTCGGTCCGGAGGACTCGTTATACTTTGGAGGCTATTATTTTTTTAGGATCGACTTTCCGATAACTTACCCTTTTGAACCTCCATTATTTACATTTATTGTTAGTGATTCGAATACAAGATTTCACCCCAATTTTCATAAAAGCGGGAAAGTTTGTTTATCCATGTTAAATACATGGAGGGGCGAACAATGGACAAGTTGTTTAACACTGAAGTCTGTTTTGATTACCATAGTTAGTATTTTAGATAATAAACCAATGTTGCATGAGCCGGGTGTAACATCAAAATATGCGGATTTCAATAACTATCACACTATGATTGCGTTTAAAAATATAGACTATGCTTGTTTGCAACTATTGCAAGATTTTAACAAAAAGAATATAATATTTTCCGAAACAGAAAGCAAAGAATATAAAGAATATTTTTACAATATTATGAAAGAAACATTTAAAAATAATGCAAAGAAATTACACCAGGTTATAAGAAAGTGGATGGCAAAAGAAATTAATAATTTGTATACTATAAACGTGATGTATAATATGTCTTGTTATGTCAACTTCAATGACTTGGAAGAGAAATTTTTAGAATATGTAAAAGGTAGCAATGTTGATAATAGTGATAATATAGAAAAGTAATATACTAATATATAAAATTGAAATAAACAAATAATAATAATATATAATATATCGACAAATATAAAAACTTCGCTTATCTTCACTTCGCTTCGCTTCACTATGCACTTTTGTATTCACTGCAGCAATATGTATTATATTCGTCTATCTGAAGAAGACCCAAATTCAATCGTCTACTACTGCAGAAACTGCGGACACGAGAATAAAAATATTACTTTAGATAGCGTCACTATTTCGAGGACAAATTTTAAAAGTAGTAAACAAAAATACAATTCAATCATAAACAAGTATACCAAAATGGATCCAACATTGCCACGAATCAATACGATTAAATGCCCTAACCAGGCATGTAAAAGTAATCAAGATCAAGAACATAAACATGAAGAAACGCCTCGATCACGTCCGCGTGAAGAAGGTGGCAAATCTAAAGCAAGTATTGGTGCTGCAGCTGCCGAGATTTTACCGGGGGTGGCAAGTGTGGATGTTTCTGTCGAAGAACAAGGTGGTGGTGCAGGTGCTGCAACCGACCGCGAAATCATTTACTTGCGATATGACGACGTCAATATGAATTTCGTTTATTTGTGTCCAGTATGCGACTCGGTTTGGAATACTACGCAATAAGTAGATTAGATTTGAATATACTATTTTTATTATTACTATTTTTATTATTACTATTTTTATTATTACTATTTTTATTATTAATAATAAAATTGAAATAAAATCAAATTAGTATATAATATATAAGATTGCTTCACACTATCAAACAACTATCCAACATATAATGTCTTCTAAAAAACTTGAACCTTTAGCGTTAGGAGGGTATAACCCCGACGAAAAAGCAGGTTCTGATGCCGAATCCGATTCTAGTATTGGAAGTGGAAGTGGAACAGGAAGTGGAAGTGACGCTGGGAGCGACATTGACACCGACGACGCTTCCAGTATTGCATCACTTGGTGAAAGCGACGATGATGCAACTGCTAGTATCGGTTCAAATGAAAGTGATGCAGAAGAGGCCGGTGCCGGTGCCGCCGCAAAATCCCCGATTCAAAATATTCAAGACGTTATTTCAAAGGCCGCCAATGCGGTAAGTTCCGGTGCGGCACAAGATGCAATTACACAATTGGTTTCTCGAAAAGGAAAAGGAAAAGGAAAAGGTGCAAGCACCGGCACAGGTGCCAGAAAAAGTCGCGGAAAAGGTCTTCTTGAAAGTATTGCATCAACGACCGCGTCACTAGGTATGGGGCTAGGGTTTGGAGGGAGTGAAGATGAAGGCGAAGGCGAAGAAGGAAGCGACGAATATGATAGCGACGATGACGATATGGATAAAAAACTCAAAAAATTTGATAGTGAAGTTCGCGACGACTACTTGGCAAACTTCCACCCCGAATGTATGATGCAGAACTACGACGAGATATATAATTTAGCACGTGTAGTGCGCGATGACAGGGGAATTATTGTAGACGAATTACACAAGACGTTGCCGTTGTTGACAAAATATGAGCGAACACGTGTCCTTGGACAAAGAGCAAAACAAATCAATGATGGTGCGATGCCGTTTGTTAAAGTCCCGGAAGGTGTTATTGATGGCTACCTGATTGCGTTGAAAGAACTGGAGGAAAAAAAGATTCCATTTATTATACGCCGACCATTGCCAAATAGAGGCTCTGAATATTGGCACCTTGAAGATTTGCAAATTATTAACTAACACTTCCATCGTTTGCCGCAGTCGAGGCATGACACAAATGTCGTCATCGGCTCATCCGCCGACCTTGTTTGCAGCTGGTAATATGTGCACTTCTTCGAACTACATTTGCGACATGTGAATTTATCCGTAGACGCCTCCAGTTTGGGCTCATACTTATTTTGGTCTCTAATTTTTTTATTTTCAATTAGTCTCTGCCACTTCTCAGGACTCATTTCTTGGTGCGTCATAAATGCCAACTTGTGCGCCTGGATTTCTTTGCTTTTCATTTTTTGCAGTATATTTTCGTCTTTTAAGTTGATAAATATGGTGCGTAGCAGGTCTAAATATATCATTGCAAAATAAGGATTGTCCCATTTTCGAACAACGCATTTGCTTTTTGCTTTTGCAATGGAATAGTTGTAAATCCCTTTTTCTAAATTCGTCGCAATTTCATTATCGTCTAAAATACCTTGCAACTTTGCGGTAACATTTTGTCGAAATTCTACAGGGTTTTTGATTTGCTTCATTGTGGATTTTAGGTGGGTGTGTGTGTGTGTGTCTGAGCCTGAGTCTGAGTCTGCTGGTATAGAATAATATGCAATAATATATTTATATCTTTATTCAATTTTATAGTTTGCATATTGCATAGTTGTTGTAATGCTTCACAACAAAAATAAAAATACTGCAAAAATATGATAATCGCTAAAGTATCATATTTTATGAAGAAACCAGGAACCAGGAACCAGGAACCAGGAACATCACATTCAAGGAAGATGCAGAGCATTTGAAATAGAACCAGTAGTATTAAAAAATATTCCCTTTATTGTATTAATAATATAGACAAAGAATGCCATAAACATTAAAACCCAGGGAAGAAGAACAAGGAACCACGAAAGTGAGGTATATCCATTCCTGCAAAAGTATGATAATAACCACGTCCATAAAATAATAAGAACACCTTGAACGACATAGGATGTTCGCGAGTCTTTTTGATATGTAAAGTTCAGACTTTGAAGCAGAGGACTACCCGATTGATGCATTTCAAGTTGTTGCGATATGGCAGAAAGTCCAAAATAAGACAATACTAGCATAATAACAGATACTACCAGATAAATCTGAGCAGGTGGGCAAAGTTTGTCAAACATTTTATTATTTTTGTTTTATATACTTTGATAATAAAATATTTAAAATGCAAATTTAAAATGCAAATTTAAATACCAATATTATACTTTTGTAAACATCGCTAGCTATATATATATTCTTCTTCACTTAGCTCGCTAGAGTCGTTCGACTTATATCCGTTGCTTATTTCTTCCTCTTTTTTTGATGCTTTTGATTTTTTTACAATATAATTATCATTGTCGACGTCGCGGTCGCGGTCATTGGCATTTCTTGATTTACTATTTAATAACAAAGCAGATGCTACATTTATATTTTTATTACTTGGTAAAACAGACCCTGTTCTCTGTGTTGATGACATAGATATGTCTTTTTTTTTATCTTTACTATTTAAGTTAGAAGATACACGTGATTCATGGTTTATTTTTTTATTTGTATTTGTTTTCAAAATAGTATTTGAATGTTTATTACTTGAAGTATTATTTTTTTTAACACTGCTTTCATCGTCATCGCACTCATGAACGTCTTCGTCATCATCCATGTCATCGTCATCGTCGTCATCGTCATCGTCGTCATCGTCGTCGCCATCGACGCCATCATCGTCGCCATCATCGTCGTCATCGTCGTCAGAGTCATCGTCGTCAGAGTCATCGCCGTCAGAGTCATCGTCGTCATCATCAGTATTTACACCACCATCAACGACAAACCCATCTTTCAAATAACCATGTTTTGTTTTTTTTGAATCCGGAATATTATCCAATTCGTCTTCTTCATCATCGTCGTAATTTTGTGTCGATACTAGACACTCAAATCCTCCAAATAAATGTTCGTATATTTTATCCCAAAGCGATTCCGTTAAATCTACATAGTTGTTTTTTGCATCATGTGCAATAAGAATACATGCACCAAAATATAAATCATGGTCTAATGGAGGTGGAAACTCGTATTTGTTTTCTTGATTTGCCAACCCATCATCTTTTGCCCACATTTCTATAAATATTTTAAAACCTTGTATACTATATCCCCATTCCGCCCTTTTACAAAACCCTTCCAACTTTTTAAATTTGCATTTCTTAGCCAGTTCATCTTGTGTTATAGCGTCCTTTTTCATTTCTGTTTCTTTTATATCACCATTTTTTTCAACGACCAATAATGTAATCGTTTGCTTTTCTTTCGCGCTAGTGCTTCTGCTAGTGCTTGTGCTAGTAAATTCAGACTTTTTCGGTGGCATTTTACTACCTGTATACCTATATAACTATCTTCTGTAAGATGAATTTATGATATATGTTTTTATGCAATCGGTTTAAATGGTTTATCATATATATAAATAATAAAATGCGCAATAGTAATAGTTGCACCCCTCGTGACACCAACACTCCCCGGAACAAAAGTAATAATCATAATGGGGGCAACAAGAATAACAACAAGAAGAATAACAACGAACAAGCAAGGATTTATTTTCCAAGTATTTCTATCCAGGTTTTACAAGATGTATTGCACGGCACCCCTAACTCTGGTAAAAAACAAAACCAAAATAAAACACAACTAGACAAATATCTATATAGTGAAAATCAAAAGACAACTATGTATGGAACAACGTGTATTTTAGAAATACAAAACAATCAACCTTATACTATTTATCCATGCGACAAGATGATTCTAACATCTTCTATTTCCGTGCCTACTGCAAGTTCGGGTTCGGGCTCGGGCTCGGGCTCAAAACAGCACCAACACCTCCCACTTCTAGTTGATTACTCAAATATGAAACGTTCGCAAACTCCCTCTTATCAAATACCCTATGAATTCAAAATTAACACCCGCTTAGTTAAAAAATACAAAATGAATCCGATGTCAACCACAAGTTTTGTTATTGAATATAAAGATGATAAGGTATATGACTTCTATATATTGGCAAATTTATCGGGAATACCATCCGGCGTATCAGCAAATCAAATTGAAATAGATAATTTTATAAAAGAAGATATAATCTCGTTTTTATTGACGCTAAACTTATATTGATAACTATATACTATACTATACTATACTATACTATACTATACGAATGTGGTCGTGGATAATTAAAGTTTCAGTTGTATCATTTTTATTCATTTTCTTGCTTCACTATTTATATTCATTTTTTAAGACAACGCTTACATCCCCCAAGATAAAAGATTTAGTAAATAAACCTATGCGAAAATATGATTCCATTTATGACTCATTGCAGAACAACCAAAATTATATAGAAGAAACAGAGTGTGTAAATATGAGCAATTCTTTACATTCGAACTCTACATATACACAAAACCCTCTTAAGCAAAATATGAAAGATGAATTGAAAAAATATTTAAACGAATTGTCAGGAAGCAAGGCGAATGACAATGGTAGTAATATTGGTGCGACTTCGGTGGGAGGTTCCATAGGATGTTCTATTGTAGATTCTACTACAACCCCCGCTATCCCCGACTTTGCCATGTCGTCCTCATCCTCTTCATCAGCGTATGCTGAGTTTTAGCAGGGCAAGCAAGCAAGCACGCACGCACTAGCGTTATCCTTATAATATATAACAAAAATAGTTAAAGATTATATAACTATTATAATATAACGTATAGTTAGTTAGTTAGTCGATTCGCAAAACAATGCAACAACAACATAAAATCATGCAAAATTCAAACTTATCGCACCATGAACAAGAGATGCTGATAAAATTATTTCCTCCTGAAATTAAATTTTCTTACGAAAAAAGCACTCATAAGAAAGTTTTATCTGATTTATATGTTATTATTCCGAAAGGTAGAAAATATTTTGTATGGTTTACGCACCATGATCGCAAGAATATATGCTTATTTTTAGAAATATGTAACCGGACACATAACATACTAAACGTATTTTTCCGACATGTTTCATTTCACGATGTATTGTCATATGGGACTATTTTTTATGGGACATTGTTTAGACAAGGGCAGGACGACGTATTTTCGGTAGAGAATATTTATTATTATAAGGGGCAGAATATTCAGGACTATGCATACGAATCCAAACTGAAAATCATTAAAGATATTTTTGATACGGGACTACAATATAATACAAGATTTCAGTTTCATCCTTCACAAAAAGGTGTAGTATTTGGCATTCCTGTCATTGCAACATCTTTTGATGATGCAGTTCAGACTGCAGGGAAGTTACCATACGCAGTTTATTCAATTCAATATCGATATCTAAAGGATGGCGATGGCGACGGCGATGGCGATAGACGGGGACAACCATCAATGGGTAACGCAATTGAGTATTACTTGTTTGGGAGCGGCGAGAGAATCGAGAGAGTCGAGAGAAGCGAGAGAGTCGAGAGAAGCGAGAGAGTCGAGAGAAGCGAGACTAATATTAAAATAGAAGTTATAGATAAACAAGAGAAACGGGAAATCAAAAAAGTATGGACGCCAACGCCAACGCCAACGCCAACGCCAACGCCAACACCCCCCCAATCTTTGACAAATACCCGACTATTCTATATTAAGCCAGATTTACAAAACGATATTTATTATTTATACGATACAAAAATGTTTACATTATCTTCTCTCACCACTTCATCTATTATTTCAAAGAATCTAGCACATATTCCCGACTATAAGACGAGTGTTTTAATGAATAAATTATTTAGAAATATTAAAGAAAATGCAAATTTAGACGCTTTAGAAGAAAGTGACGATGAGGAAGAATTTGAAAATATCCAAATTGATAAATTTGTCGATTTAAATAAAGTATTAAAAATGCGTTGTAATTTTAATTATAAATTTCAGGCATGGGTTCCGGTCAAAGTTGTTGAGTAGGTCTATAGATGTCAGTCAGATAGCAGATTTTGGATAGATATAGAATTTTGGCAAATATTTTATATACTTATTATATAGACAATATATAATACACATATAATAAAATGTCTTTAGTTCAATCTCAATCTGTTGCGGCTCCTTACCTAAATGGTGGAAATGTTCATGGTGGAGCCTATGTAACAGATACAACCGGTGCAGTAGCAAATGCACGTAATATGCAATTCGGTTCCACCGGTGGAAGTGCCAATGTTTTGAATGCCGGTAATAAAGGGTTATTTTCAGTTCAAGGTGGAGCAAGTTTACCGAGTTCTGTTCAACGACCATTTCCTGCTATGACTGGAGGTGGAAGAAGACGAAGAAGAAGCAAAATCTCGCATAGAAGTAGAAAAAATAGGCGTCATTCGCGCAGTCGTAAATATGGTCGCAAACGTGGTTCTAAACGCGTTACCCGGTCACGTTCTCGTTCCCGCCGCGGAGGATACGCCCAGTATATGACCGGCATTGCGTCTAGTTTTGGCCAAAGTATGCCCGGATACCCATTAACGTCTAAAATGAGTGCTCTTGCAAATCCTCCTATTTTCCGTCCTTACCAAAACTGCCCAGGTGGTTTATAAAATATACACTATTTATTATGATTTATGATTGATGATTTAGTAAAATAAAAATATGATAACAATAAAAATTTTATCATATTTTCATTCTTTTTTTTTTTGACAAACCTATACCTATACCTATACCTACACCTACAACTTCGTAATATCGATCAAGCACCCCTTTCCTGCAAGGCCGGATTTGCCTCGCGCAGTTTTTCTTTTCTTTTCATGCATTGAGCTTTCACCATCGCCGTCGCTATCACTATACGTCCGCTCATCTACTTCTTCTTCGTTGTTGTCGTCAGTCTCTATATTAACACCATATTCATCATCATCATCGTCGTTCCGATTATGTTTACTATTGCCCTTTACATTGATTTTTATATTTAGTTTTTCTGCAATACTTTTTCCCTTTGTTGCAGCTGGCGCCGCCACTTTGGTTTTGACCCCTTGTGTTTGTATCTTTTTCGATACACACGCACTCACACTTTCACCTTTCGGTGCCCAGGACACCTTCCATTTCGCCAAATCGTTCTTAAAACCTTGTGTATCATATTCCGTATTATCGCACACCAATATTTTATAATCCTGCGACTTGTAATATTTACGCCGCTTATACCACTGGCTCATAAATATATCATGCCCATCAATAATATCAATGACAAGCGGCGAACTATGTTTTTGTCGCAGAATTCTGCCCACAGATTGGCACACATCTGTTTTGGGTGACGCCAAAATAAGTGTTGTCAATGTTTTAATATCTAATCCCTCCGATGCCATCGCATACGTCGCTATAATGATCTTCTTCTTCTCGCTCTCTTTTAGCGCCGCTTCTTTCATTCCACCGACATAATAACCGACCAGTCCTGTTATTCCCTGCACTTGCGTTCCTGCGTCAAGCACTGCTTTTTCGCCTATTTTGCGACTGGAAATTGCATCATGCAAATAAGTAAGCAGGGTCTTATTATGTGCCAGTATCATAATCTGTTGCGCAGGATTCAACTCCAATTCCGCTGCGATGACGCGCAATATGAACTCACTACGCCGATTATAGTTGCAAAGCTTCGATATCATCGTGCTGAATTTCGGATTGCCCATATAGTCATACTGCGTCTCATTGAATACTTCGTCGTCAACACTATAGATTATTCCTTTTACGACAACTTTATGCTCTGATTCCGCCTTCTCTTTATGCACAACAGGTCCAATAAACATCTCAAATACTTTTGTCAACCCATCTTTACGCGACATCGTCCCCGACAATCCAAGTGTATATGTCGTATTCACCTTCATCATACATCGCGAAAACACTTCTGCACCCATATGATGACAATTGCTGACAATCGGGTTATAATATCGCCCATCTTTTAGTCGCAATACGAAATTATGATTATCTGCGACTTCGATATCGTAGACGTCAATATCGCGGCATGGAGGCGTTGATGGTTTATGCATACTTAGCGCATAGTATTCTTCTACCGACACTTTTTCATAATACAAGAACGCATTTGGTAAAGACGTAGACGGCCCAAGTGGCGGGATTTTATACTTACCACGACTTTCATAACCAGGTATCATGCTTGCGTCTATATCATTCGGATTCGGTGTATATAAGCACTCGATCGTATCACCTATGGTAAGTTGGTTCGCACATTTATACCCACCCCGTGTTAATATTTTATGCTCCGGTGTGCAAATAAACGACCCACCTAGTAAATAAACACGCAGCAGTTCGTCGCGATAACGTTTCCATGCATGTGTCATATTGCTATATTCGAACCGCTCCGTGGTCGTGTTATAACTCAATATTTTAGGCAACTCGTTGCTCACTTTTTTACCACACTCTATTGCATCCGCATCAATACACGAGTATCCTTGTGCTTTATATTTCGCCCAGGATTCGTATAACTTGCCAATCATTGTTGGTCCGTGCGATGTATGCACTAGCGTATCATATGGAAAACACTCATCGTAAATCGCCAGACCAAACTGCTGGAACGTGTCCTTCGGATATTCCTTCATTGATAGTGACTGCAACATACCAATCACGATATCTTTATTTTCCGTGTCGATAATCTGCCCCTGAATGCGCCCAACGCGTGCACCGGGAAGAAACTGCTGTATGCGTTCAATCCACTGATTTAGCAGAAACGATTTATGAACTATAACCAACGTGCTCTTTTGCAATTTTGATATAATATTCAAGGCCATCACAGTCTTCCCCTTCCCGGGGTCAACGTCTAACAATCCACCGCCACACGCACCGACGTGTTTAATATACTTGTCCACGATTGCATTCTGATATGGCCGCAAATCCCCGGCAAATTCTACGTCGATGTTGTCTCCCGGTTTAATAAGTATACGATCAGGGGGCCCGTAGGTCTCGATTCCAAAATAACGGGGAATGTATAATTTTAGAGGAGATTCCAAATAAATCGGAAACGGCGTAGGTTGTATCGGTGATTTAGGAATATGTGGCTTCATTGTCAACTCGTTGCGAATATAATGTTGCTCATCTACAGATAAACATTCTTTAAATATGGAGTATCCTTTTTCACCAAGATACGTAGAATAGCTGTCGCTCATTTTGTTGTTGTTGTTGTTGTTGTTGTCGCACCTTGTATCTTTTACCATATATATTATCCACGTTGTTTTTTTCAATTTTAAATAAAGAATAAAAATAATTGCGAACCAAAATAAACAACAACCAAAATAAACAACAACCAAAAAATAAAAAATATAATAATATGATATACAAAAATGGTTAAAAAAACGTTAAAAATCAGTAACTCGATGGGTGGACAATTCTTGTTGCTCATCGTATTTATAGTATATATCATATGCAATATCCCTACACCTGAACCCATCGCGTCATTAATTGACTCAACTCTTGGCTATGTAGTTGTTATTGGATTGTTTGCACTTATGGCAGTAAATTTAAATCCTATTATCACCCTTGTAGGAGTATTTGCAATTTATCTTTTGTTTAAACGCTCTAGTATTTCCACTGGAAGTTTAGCAATGACAAAATTCCTCCCAAGTGAAACCGCGAAGGGACAATACCTGAACGCATTTAACCAGTTTCCGGTTACTTTAGAAGAAGAAGTCGTGCAGCAAATGGCACCGCTTCAGTCAGGACCAGCAATGGGACAAAAGTCGTTTGTACCGGTAATGAATAACCTCCATGATGCTACATTTTTGAACAAGTTGTAAATACGTAACTAACTTATCAATATGTATTTTTAAGAAGTAAATGTAAATTCGTATCATGTTATATTAAAAATATGTCATATATTAAATAATTTATAACATATTATGAATTATCATTTGTTATTTTTATTTTACTAGACTTTGGGGTACAACACTAGGGCTGCCCCTTGTGTCTCTTTTAGAAAAAAAAGCCTTTTTAATTACCCATATTAATACAATACTTACGATAATAGAAACAAGAAACTGAACTACTCCTGAATTTTTTAGACCATCCAATAAGTTAGTTATACTTGATATTTTATCAGAACTATTGTCGGCAGGTGTGTATAGTTCTTCACCCTCTGAACCCGTTGGATTGCAATCAATATAAATTTCGCTGGATTTAGCAGCCGCACTATTTGAATTTGGGAATTTTGCACTCTTGTATAATGTATTTTGTTTAATTGGGAACGCCGACGGATTAATCATTTTCTCTAGTTTTGTAATTGCATCACTGGATATATATTGCCCACCCTTACTTAAATCAAATAAAATATAGTTTGTTGTTGTTAGCTGAGAACAAAGACCAAATTTTGGTAAATCTGTTCCTATATAATAATAGTATTGTGCATTTGGTATAAAATTATTTAAGTTGAAATTAGTTATATTTAAATTTTGGGGATTGGACGACGATGACGACGACGAGGACAACGACGACGATGACGGCGATGGAGATAATTTTGAATAATCGTTAATTATATTTTGTAAAACTTGACTACCTGTTTTAGAAGATGTATAATCAGTAGATGCACTACCAGACTGATATGGAATCGACACTACAAGTTTATCTGAGACACCACCATCATGAAAAATAAGCAATTCCATTGGCGCATGTTGATTATCATATGTATGAAGTGAAGGCCGATAAACACGTATTGATGTTACATTGTAATTTTGGCCATTGAAAATAACATGAGAACTTGTTCCACTATTTTTTAGGTCGTATTTAATGTCTAAATAGTTACCACTCGCGTCTGACTTATTTACTGAAACTACACAAGCACTATCATTGTATTCATAGTGATACGTGCAATATACGTTACATTCTTTAATAGATGGGTCTGTTGAACTTATATTTACTGGACTTAAACAATATTCCGATGATTGTGAAATCATATTAATTTATAATTATTTAATAATGAATATATACTAACTAATATAATAATATATTTTATTATTATATTATTAGTATTTTGGTATTTGCAAATATAATTTATGAATATTAAGAAATATATAATCACGCATAATAATAGTTGATATTGTTCATAATATAGTTGATATTATCAATATTATCATTATTATTGTTGTATTCAGAATTAAAAATATATTAATATATATTAATTAAGTATATAGTATAGTAAAGATATGGTTACAAATTCTAAAAATAAAACCCCAAAAAACAAAAAAGCTATTAAAAATAAATTCTTAAATAATGATATTTCTGGTGTTTCGAATATTTACAAGCATATTAAAAAGTTAAGAAAAGAAGAAAATGATAAAAGTGAATTTTTAAAATATCAGTCTGGAGGTTCAGACTATAACTTTAAACTATATAAATATGACGAATCGAGTGATGATTATTATAATGTTGTCACTACTAATGATTTGACAAGCGGACAAGTTAGATTAAAATTAATACTTCCTGAAAATATACCAGAATTTGCTATAAATAATTTTACTACCATCAAAGTAACACTAAAAGGAAACATGTTAATATCTGAAAGCAGTCCACCATCACATCCTGACATACTACCTGAATGTTGTATAATAAGTAAAAATAGTGAATATGCAGATGACAACGACTTACCGGCTTTGTCTTTAGCTAGAACTTATACTAGACAAGATGGTTTATCAAGCAAAAGTTGTTTATACTATGATGATAGTTTACTGGCATATTTTACACGCAGTGGTGATAATATAACGCTAAACCAAGAACCAAATCCTTTTTGTACAAAAGCTAATAATTTTACTTCTGAAAGTGGATATGAATTTGAGTTTAATCTTACTAAAGTATTAAGCGAAATTGAAAATTTAAGAAGTGTAAAACTTTATAATGAAACTATTCCAGATATTGTTTTTGATAGTAAAGGAATATTCTCTTTACAATTAAATGCAGTAAGTGATTCAAAAAATTATATATTAAATGTTGATTTTAAAGGTGTTCCATTTATACCTGTTGAAATTATAACAATTAGCAATTCTTTAATTGTAAATATTGAGTTAACAAATGGGGACGATAAGCTTATGCTACCAGATACACAAATACCTTTTATAGAAATTAGTCCCGAAGAAAAGGCCAAATTACAACAAGCTGCACAAGCCAAAGCTGCTGCACAAGCTGCTGCACAAGCTGCTGCTCCTGCTCCTGCTCCTGCACCTGCTCCTGCTCCTGCTCCTGCTCCTGCTCCTGCTCCTGCTCCCGCTCCTGCTCCTGCTCCCGCTCCTGCTCCCGCTCCTGCTCCCGCTCCTGCTCCTGCACCTGCTCCTGCACCTGCTCCTGCACCTGCTCCTGC
>Ga0164292_10000020_pt1 | contig 103685 bp, 98 predicted proteins | sample GEODES117metaG_FD_111486 | JGI IMG/M metagenome (GOLD analysis project Ga0164292, IMG submission 111486) | Eutrophic lake water microbial communities from Lake Mendota, Wisconsin, USA - GEODES117 metaG | ecosystem: Environmental > Aquatic > Freshwater > Lake | place: USA: Lake Mendota... | reverse complement strand
TCTGGCCTTGGCCCTGGTAGCCGGGCTTGTTCAGGCACAGGACTTTCCCACCAAGCCGATTCGCATGGTGGTGCCTTTTGGTGCCGGCACCACCACCGACATCGTCGGCCGCGTCATGGCCGAAGGCATGGCACGAACCCTCGGCCAGCCCGTCGTGGTGGAAAACCGTGCGGGGGCCGGCGGCGGCATTGGTGCGGAGGCGGTGGCCAAGTCGGCGGCCGACGGCTACACCATCTTGATGGGCACGGTGGGCACGCACGCCATCAATGCCACGCTGTTCAAGAAGCTGGCCTACGACCCGCAGCGCGACTTTGCGCCCGTGGCTTTTGCCGGCTACACCCCCACATTGCTGGTGGTATCCGGCTCCTCACCGGCCAAGTCGCTCAAGGACCTGGCCGACCAGGCCCGTCGTCCCGACGGCCGGGTGAGTTTTGCGTCGGCCGGCAATGGCACCTCTGGCCATCTCGCTGGCGAGCTGCTCAAGGCCAGGCTGGGTGGTGAGATGACCCACGTCCCCTACAAGGACGGTGCTTTGGCGCTGTCCGATGTCATGAGCGGGCAGGTGCAGTTCATGTTCTATCACCCCGCCGCTGCGCTGCCGCACGTCAAGAGCGGCAAGTTGCGGGCCTTGGGTGTCTCGAGCGCCAAGCGCAGCCCTGCCGCGCCCGAGGTGCCCGCGATCGCCGAGGCCGGCTTCGACTTTGATCTGGTGGCCTGGTTCATGGTTTACGCGCCAGCGGCAACGCCTGCGCCGGTGCTGGCGCGTCTGCGCGATGCCGCGGCCCAGACTTTGGCCAATGCTGACATTGCAAGCCGGCTCAAGGCCCAGGGGCTCGAGCTCAGTGCGATGCGCGCCGAAGAGATGACGGCCTTTGGCCGCAGCGAGTTGGCCAAGTGGGCCGAGTTGGTCAGGCGATCGGGCGCCCAGGTGGATTGAACCCGCGTTTTCATTTTTCAACTGCAATAGGAGACTCCCATGAAGAAAATCGATCGACGCTCGGTGCTGGCGGCTGGCGCTGCCGGTGCCGCCCTGGCGATGACCCCCAGCGCCCGCGCGCAAGGCGCGCCGATTCGCATCGGCAGCACCCTGGCCCTGACCGGTCCCTTGTCGGCCACCGGTCTGACCCACAAACTGGTGGGTGATATTTATGTGGAGCAGCTCAACGCGCGCGGTGGCTTGCTCGGTCGCAAGGTCGAGTGGATCTGCCGGGACGACCAGTCCAAGCCGGATCTGGCCCGCACCTTGTATGAGCAGTTGATTACCACCGACAAGGTCGAACTCATCATGGGGCCGTATGCCACTGGCGCCATCTTGTCGGCCATGGGCGTGGCCCAGCGCTACAACAAGGTCTTGGTGCATCACACCTTTGGCATTCCCTCGCTGGCCAAGTACGACATGCACTTCCCGGCCTGGTCGCTGGGCCCGACGCCCCAGGCCACGGTGCCCAACACCTTGTTCGACATGCTGGCGGCTTCGCCTAAGCCGCCCAAGACGATTGCCATCGTCACCAGCAAGTTCCCGTCCATCCACTTCCTCTCGCTGGGCGGGCGCGAAGTGGCCAAAAAGCGTGGCCTGCAGGAGGTGCTGTTCCTCGAGTGGGAATTTGGCAACCGCGATTTCGGCCCGATCGCCGCGCGCATCAAGGACTCCAAGCCCGATCTGGTCTGGGTCGGTGACATCGGCCTGGAAGGCAATATGTTGCTCGACGCGATGAAGAAGATCGACTACACGCCGCCGATGAACTTCCATCTCTATCCGGCCCCGGGCCCGATGTCCAAGTCCCCAGAAGGCCGTGGCGCCATGTCGCTGACCATCTTTGAAGAGCACCAGCCTTTCCTGAGCAATCAGGCCGGCGCGCAGTTCGTCAAGGTATTCAATGAGCGGGCCACCGTCGCCAAGCTGGCCGACACCAGCGTGGAGACGCAGGCGGCTGCCTCCTATTCGGCCTGGCAAATTTTGGAAGCGGGCGTCAAGGGTGCCAACAGCCTGGACGACAAGGCCATCGCCGCCTTCATCAAGGGCAACCGCATCGACACCATCCATGGCCGCCTGCGCTTTGATGGGCCGAACAACTACGGCGATGACCTGATGAAGATCAAGCAGGTGCAAAACGGCAAGTGGCAGGTGGTCTGGCCCCAGCAGTTTGCGGCACCTGGCACCCGACTGCAACTCAAGTAATTCAGTGCGGGTCGATCTTTAGAAAAAACAGCAGGGCATCTATGACGCTTCCGAGCCTTAATTTACTGTTGCAGTCCATCCTCTCGGGGGTCTTCATCGGTGCCCTCTATGGATTGATCGGCCTCGGGCTGGGTCTGACCTGGGGCTTGCTGCGCCAGATCAACCTGGCGCATTTCGGTCTGGTCTTCCTGGCCGCCTATCTGAGTTATCAGATGGCCACGGTCGGCCAGATCGATCCCTTGCTGGCCCTGCTGGTGCTGCCGCCGCTGTTTTTTCTGTTCGGTGCGCTCATGCAGTGGGTGCTGTCGAAGTTTTCGATCACGCCCTTCAATTCCTTGCTGGCCACCTTTGGTTTGACGGTGGTGCTCGAGTCCATCATCCAGGGCATCTGGACGGCCGATTTCCGGCGCCTGGAGTCTGGTTACAACGACCTCAAGTTCAAGGTCTTTGGCCTGTTCGTGCCGGTGCCTGAATTGATTACCTTTTGCCTGGCCGTCGGCATTGCAGTGGCCATCTGGGCGGCCATGCGGTACACCGACCTGGGCAAGGCCTTGCGGGCGATGGCTGAAGACGGCCCGATCGCGGCGGCCTTTGGCATCAATCAGAAGGGCCTGTCCCTGATTCTGGCGGGCGTCTGCGCCGCGCTGGCGGCCATAGCTGGAGTCTGTCTGGCCCTGACGTTCACGCTGGCGCCTTCGCAGATATTTGCCTGGGTAGGCGTGGTGTTTGCCGCGGTGATGCTGGGCGGGCTCGGCAGTCCGCTGGGGCCGCTGGTGGCGGGCATCATCATCGGCGTGAGCGAGGCCATCACCATGGCGGTGGCCTCACCTTCATGGGCGCCGATCGTCTCCTTCTCCCTTCTCATCATCATGCTGCTGCTGCGGCCCGGAAAGGGCTGATCGCCATGAACAAGACGTTTTCCGGCATCCTGGCCGCTGGCGCGCTACTGGCCGTCGTGCCCTGGCTGGGCTTGCCCGCCTTCTACGAGTCTTTCCTCTACCTCATCGCGCACTGGGTGATCCTGGCCATGTCCTGGAACATCCTGTCGGGCTATTCGGGTTATTTCTCCTTTGGCCATGGCGTGTTCTATGGCGTGGGCATGTATGCCACGGCGGGCCTGGCTGGCAAGCTTGACTGGCCTTTCTTGGCCACCTTGCCGATGGCCGTGCTGATCCCCGCCGTCCTGGGCGTGTTGCTCGGCGCTGTGGTGTTTCGGGTCAAGGCGGTGCGTGGCGAGCTGTTTGCGCTTTTGACGCTGGCGGTCACCTTCGTGGTGGCCACCATCATCATCAACACCCGTATCGATGGCGGCCCCGGCGTTTATTTGATGTCCGTGGCAGTGCCCAAGTTCGGACCCTCGGCCTCGTCGTCGCTGTACCTGATGGCGCTCACTGGCGCGGTGCTGACGGCACTGATTGCCTATAAGGTTCAGCAGTCCAAGCTGGGCGTGGGCCTGTCGGCCATCCATGACGACGAAGATGTGGCCGAAGTCATGGGTGTGCCCACCTATGGCTATAAGTTGCTGGCTTTGGCTCTTTCGAGTGGCCTGGCGGGCCTGGCCGGTGGTATTCATGCGCTGTTCGTGCAGTACGTCACCGTCGGTGAGACTTTCAACATCACCGTGCCGCTGACGGTGGTGTTGATGAGCTGCCTGGGCGGCTCGCGCCACTGGGCCGGTCCTGCAGTCGGGGCGGTGCTGATCACTTCGATGCTGTACTTTTTTACCGCTGGCAACAACCCCGTCTTGGGCAAGGCCTTGGTGGGCGTGGTGCTCATCGTGGTGATTTTGTTCATGCCCAACGGCGTGATGGGTTACTTCATGAAGCGCCGCGCGCAGGCGGCCGCGCGCCGCAGCCGTGAAATCGAGCAGAGCCTAGGTTCGGTTGTGCATGCGGGCTTGCCGCCCGAGGCGGCCAAGGCGCCTGCTGCGCAGGTGCCGGCCGCCGAGCCCAGCGGTCAAACTTTGCTGGAGGCGCGCGGTTTGTCCAAGGCCTTCAAAGGCGTGCAGGCGCTCAGTGAAGTCGATCTGCAGGTCTACAAGGGCGAGATCCTGGGTCTGCTGGGCCCGAACGGTTCTGGCAAGTCGACCTTCATCAATGTGGTCAGCGGTCACTATGCGGCCACGGGCGGGACCTATGCCTTCGAAGGGCGTGAGCTGGTGGGCAAGGCGGCCCACGAGGTGGCGCAGTCTGGCATTGCCCGCACCTATCAGATCCCGCGCCCCTTCATGAACATGACGGTGCTGGAAAACGTCATCCTGTCGGCCATGTTTGGCGGGGCAGCCATGAGCCGGCCGCGGGCTACCGAAGAAGCCAAGCGCTGCTTGGAGTTCACCGGTTTGGCGCATAAGGCCGACAGCCTGCCCGACGACCTGAATCTGCATCAGCGCAAGTTCCTGGAGCTGGCGCGGGCGCTGGCCGCCCGCCCGCGCCTGGTGCTGCTCGACGAGGTGCTCTCGGGCATGACGCCCAGCGAGATCGATGAGGCGATTGTGCTGATTCGGCGTATTCGCGACCAGGGTGCCACCATCGTCTTTGTTGAGCATGTCATGCGCGCGGTCATGGCGCTTTGCGACCGGGTGGCGGTGCTCAATCACGGCAAGCTCATTGCGGTGGGCCCGGCCAAGCAGGTGATGAGTGATCCGCAAGTTGTCAGCGCTTACCTGGGGAAGCCCCATGCTTGAAGTCAAACAGATCGCGGTCAACTACGGCGCCGCCCCGGCCCTGTGGGATGTGTCCATCACCTGCGGTGACACGGAGTTGGTCAGCGTGGTTGGTCCTAACGGCGCCGGCAAGACCACCCTCATCAACGCGGTGGCCGGTTTGCATTCGGTCAAGAGCGGGGCACTGCGCTTTGGGGGCCAGGACATCACCCGTCTGGCCAGTCATCGGTTCTGCGAGGCCGGTATCGCCATCGTTCCCGAGGGTCGACGCCTGTTCACCCAAATGACCGTGTTGGAAAACCTTGAGTTGGGCAGCTTTATTGCATCGGCCAAGGCCCGCCGGGCCGAGCGGCTGGAGCAGGTGCTGAACCTGTTTCCGGTGCTCAAAATCAAGCTGCACAGCCTGGCCGGCTCGCTTTCGGGCGGCCAGCAGCAGATGGTGGCCATAGGCCGTGCGCTCATGGCGGGCCCGTCCTTGCTCTTGTTGGACGAGCCGTCCCTGGGCCTGGCACCTTCCATCGTGCTCGACATGTTTGCCGCCATCAAGCAAATTAATGCCCAAGGCACAGCGGTCCTGTTGGTTGAGCAGAATGTGGCCATGGCGCTGGAGACGGCTGACCGCGCCTATGTGATGGAAGAAGGCCGCATCGTGGCCGAGGGTCCAGCCCGCGAGATGATGGACCGGCCGGAAATCCAAAAAGCGTATTTGGGTCTGGAAGCCCATTGAGCGCTGCTGCACGGGCTGGCAGCGCCTGTGCGACGGGGCCCAGGCGGGGCTAGGCTCATAATTGACGGCCATGGCCCTGCCGCTGATCACCGACCCTTTCTTTTACGCGGTGGCCATTCCTTCGGTCTTGTTGATGGGCATCAGCAAGAGCGGGTTTGGTACCGGCTTTGGCTCGCTGGCGGTGCCGATGATGGCTTTGGCGGTGACTGTGCCCGAGGCGGCGGCGATCATGATGCCGGTGCTGCTTCTGACCGATATCCTGGGTCTGGCCTTCTTGCGCAGCCACCTTGACTGGCGCCTGCTTAGGTTCCTGGTGCCCTGCGGCCTAGTGGGTACGGTGTTGGGGTTTTTCCTGTTTCGCCTGCTCAGTTCTAGCGTGGTGGAGGCCCTGGTGGGCGGCTTTACCTTGCTCTTTCTGGCCCAGCGTTTGATGTTTCCGCCCAAGCCCGACGCACCGCCGCCGCCGCGTTGGGTCGGTGCGCTGCTGACCACCACCTCCGGTTTCACCAGCTTCATCGCGCATGCCGGCGGCCCACCCATCACCGCTTATGTGATTCCGCTCAAGCTCAATCCGCTTTTGTTCACCTCGACGATGGCGTTTTTCTTTTTCGTCATCAACCTGTCCAAGTGGGTCCCCTATGGTTTCCTGGGACTTCTGGATATGCGCAACATGCTGACCTCGGTGGTGCTCCTGCCGCTGGTGCCGGTTGGTGTTTTTATCGGCGTGAACATGGCCAAACGCATCAACCAGAACCTGTTTTACAAGTTCATCTATGCCGGCATGTTCTTGACCGGCGTCAAGCTGCTGTGGGACGGGCTGCGCTGAGCGCAGCCCCTTTATTCAGGCGGGAGACTGCGCGCTGCCGCCAAAGCTGCATTGCCGCCAGGCCTCGAACACGGTCACCGCCACCGCATTGGACAGGTTCAGGCTGCGCTGGCCCTCGCGCATGGGCAGACGCAGGCGCTGAGGCGGTGCAAAGCTCTCGCGCAGCTCGCTGGGCAAGCCTGAAGTCTCGCTGCCAAAAACCAGCCAGTCGCCGGGCATGAATTTCAGCTCGAAGGCCGACCGTGAGCCGCGGGTGGTCAAGGCGAATGTGCGCTCGGCCGCTGGCTGCTCTTGAGCCAGCAGCTGTGCCCAACTGGCATGGCGCAGCACGCTGGCGTATTCGTGATAGTCCAAGCCAGCGCGTCGCAGCTGACGGTCATCCATGTCAAAACCCAGGGGCTCGACCAGATGCAGGCGGCAGCCGGTGTTGGCCGCCAGGCGGATCACATTGCCGGTGTTGGGCGGTATTTCCGGGTGGACCAGGACGATGTTGAACATGGGCCCGATTATCCGCAGCCGCTTGAAGCGTCGGCTGCAGCTCACGGTGGCGTGCGCGCCACCACCATGGCCTGCACCCCGCAGGCGCCCGCCTCCAGCAGGGCCAGGGTGGCGGCACTGAGCGAGGCGCCGCTGGTCATCACGTCATCAATGAGCACCACCTGCCGACCGCGTACCTCCAGGCTGCGCACCGGCTCGACCAAAAAGGCCCCGCGCACATTGCTCAGCCTTTCGCTGCGGGGCAGCTCGCTTTGCGCCTGGGTATGACGCAGCCTGAGCAGCAGTCCTGCGCTGAGCCTGGCCGAGCAGCCGCTGGCGCGGTGCAGGGCCCGCGCCAGCTCCCAGGCTTGGTTGAAGCCGCGCTCGGCCAGGCGTTGCTGGGACAGCGGCAGTGGCAGCAGCAGGTCCTGCGGCCCCAGCTGGGCCAGCGATGCACCGACCCCAGGCGTTTGCAACAGCAACTGGGCCAGCAATGCGCTCAAGCCGGTGCCTTGCCTGAACTTGTAGTCGCCCAGCAGGTCGGCCCAGGGGTAGCCGTAGTCGACCGCCGCGAAGCACGCTTGCATGGGCAGGGCCTGGCCCTGGCATTGCGGGCAGGTGGGCATGTCGGCGGTGGCCGACCAGGCCAGGGCGCAGCGCGGGCAGCGCGGCCGCGCTGAGGCAAAGCGTTGACGGCAGGCCGGGCACAGCAGCGGGCCGGGCCAGCTGCGGCAGACCACGCACTGGCTGGGGATGAGTGAACGCAGTCGGGACCACATCGGACTTCTATACTGGCCGCCTTCGAGCGCGCTGTCCAGTGGGCGGTGCGGCGCAAATTTTCGTCCTGCGAACGTGAACCAGCCCCAGACTCCACCCACTTACGACCGGCCGGCCGTGCTGCGTTGGCCCCAGGTGGCGCCACGGCTCACACCCTGGCTGCATGAGGAAGTGGCCCGCCGGATGTTCGAGCGCTTGCAGTGGATACGCCACAAGCCTCGGGCCTGGACCCACTGGAGCCCGCTGAACAGCGGTGAGGCTGCGCACCGCACGCTCATGCTCTGGTGCGATGCGCCGGCGAGCATGGTCGAAGCCGAGCCGGTACGTCTGGCCTTGGCCAGGCAGCTCTTTGAGCGACCCTGGTGGCAACGCTGGCGCGGCCCGTCCCTGTCCTGGCAGGAGCCTGCGCCGCATACGCAGGACCTGATTTGGGCCAATATGGTGCTGCATACCCAGATTGAGCCTCAGGCCCTGCTGCTGCAGTGGCAGCGGCTGCTGCGGGCCGATGGCTTTGTGATGTTTTCCTGCCTGGGGCCCGACACCGCGATAGAGCTGCGCCAGCTCTACCAGGATCTGGGCTGGCCGCCGGCTGGCGCCGAGTTCACCGACATGCACGACTGGGGCGACATGCTGGTGGGCAGCGGCTTTGCCGAGCCCGTCATGGACATGGAGCGGCTGACCCTGACCTTTGCCGGTGCCGAGGTCCTGCTGGCTGAACTGCGTCAATGGGGGCGCAATGTGCATCCGGGGCGTTTTCAGGCCTTGCGGGGGCGCAATTGGCGCTCGCAGTTGGTCGCCGCCATTGAGCAGCGCTGGCCCAGGCAGGCCGACGGTCGATTGAGGTTGACGGTTGAATTGGTCTACGGCCATGCGCTCAAGAGCGCCGCTGGCCCCAAGCTTGGGCCCCTGAGTACCGTCTCGGTTGAGGCCATGCGCGAGATGCTGCAGCGCGATCGCCCCCGCTGATGGCAGGTCATCGCTCAGGGCGGTAAACTTTGACACTGTTGAAGCCGGTATGGTCCGGCCGACGCGGGCGGCACAGCCGCCCTAGAGCTCGATAAGGTGCTTGCCTTGGTTCTTGCTTCATTCAGACTTGCTTCTCACCAGCCATCCGATGCTGGCCAGGAGCCTGCCTTGCAGTGGTCTTTGCAGCGCAATTGCGCGCTGTCGCCGGCTCAGTTGTTGCGGTTTTACCTCGGTATTTGTGTGGTTTCCCTCGGCATTGCCACCCTGTTTTGGTTCATGGGGGCTCATCTGGTCATGCCCTTTGCCTGGTTAGAAGTGCTGGTGCTTGGCGCCGCGCTGCTGGTGTACGCGCGTCACGCGCGCGACGGTGAAAAAATCACCCTGCAGGGTCGCTTGCTGGTGGTTGAGTGTGAACATGGCGGACATACCGAGCGCACCGAGTTTGTCCGCGATTGGGTCAAGGTCGAACCGCGCAGTGGTGATGGTTCTCTGATCGAAGTGTCAGGCCAGGGCCGCAGGGTGGTGGTGGGGCGTCATTTGCAGCCGCAATTGCGCCCTGTTTTGGCCCGCGAAATGAGGCTGGCCCTGCGCGGGGCTTGATGCTCAACATCTGACACCAAACTTGCAGTCTTTGGTGGTGCGCGCTCTCGCACTGCTTATAATCAGCAAGTTTTTTTGGCGGTTGATCACTCTCTAAAAGCAATGACGATGAACTTTATTCAGGGCCCCGGCAGGCCAAGCGCCAAGGCGCTCATTCCCTCAGCGCTGAATCTGATGTCCAAGGCATCGACCTGGATCGCTTTGGCCGGCGCAGGTCTGACCAGCGCCGCATCGGCAAGCACTTACAACCTCCCGGGCGGTCCGCAGCCCTTCCAGCTCAACCTGCCCGAGCCCGCCACACGCCTGGCGGCTGAGCAAAACTGGCTGCACTGGGCCATGATGATCATCTGCCTGGTGATTTTCATCGCCGTTTTTGGCGTCATGTTCTACTCCATCTGGAAGCACCGCAAATCGGTGGGCCACAAGCCGGCCAACTTTCATGAGTCCACGGCCGTCGAGATCGCCTGGACCGTGGTCCCTTTCATCATCGTCATCGGCATGGCCCTCATGGCCACCAAGCTGCTGGTGGCCCAGAAAGACACCTCCAATGCCGATCTGACGATCAAGGCCACCGGCATTCAGTGGAAATGGGGCTATGAATACATCAAAGGCGAGGGCGAGGGCATCGCTTTCGTGTCCACCCTGGATGCCGGCCACCGTGCCTTGTCCAATGCGGGCGGTCCCAAGAAGGGCGAAATCGTCAGCGATTACCTGCTCAAGGTCGACAAGCCGCTGGTGGTGCCGGTCAATCAGAAAATCCGCATCATCACCACCGCCAACGATGTGATTCACGCCTTCGCGGTGCCGCAGTTCGGCATCAAGCAAGACGCCATCCCCGGCTTCGTGCGGGACACTTGGTTCCGCGCTGAAAAGACTGGCGACTTCTATGGACAGTGCCAGGAATTGTGTGGCAAGGAGCATGCTTACATGCCCATCCATGTGAAAGTGGTGACAGCGGAGCAGTACTCGGCTTGGACCAAGGAGCGTCTGAAGGAAGCTGCGGCCTTGGCAGACGACCCCAGCAAGGTTTGGCAGCAGGCCGACCTGGTCGCCCGCGGCGAGAAAGTTTATGCGGCCAACTGCGCCTCTTGCCATCAGGCCAGCGGCAAGGGTGCCGGCCCGATCAAGGCGCTGGACGGCTCAGCCATCGTGCTCGATGCCGACCACCTCAAGACGGTCAACATCTTGCTCAACGGCGCAGCCGGTGGGTCCATGCCAGCCTGGAAGCAGTTGAGCGACACCGAAATCGCGGCCGTCATCACCTATGCCAAGAACAGCTGGTCCAACAAGACCGCGCAGCTGGTGCAGCCGGCGCAGGTTCAGGCCGCACGCAAGTGATTACCAGAGTCGTACGAGTCCAACAAAAAGGGTAGAGCCATGAGTGCAGTTATCGATCACCACGCACACGATCACGACCATGACCATCATGCACCGACCGGCTGGCGCCGGTGGGTGTTTGCCACCAATCACAAGGACATCGGTACGCTGTACCTGCTGTTTGCCTTCGCCATGCTGATGATCGGTGGCGTGCTGGCGCTGATCATCCGCGCCGAGCTGTTCCAGCCCGGTCTGCAGGTGGTCAATCCGGAGTTGTTCAACCAACTCACCACCATGCATGGCCTGATCATGGTGTTCGGCGCCATCATGCCGGCCTTTGTGGGCTTTGCGAACTGGATGATCCCGCTGCAGATCGGCGCGGCTGACATGGCTTTTGCCCGCATGAACAACTTCAGCTTCTGGCTGATGATCCCGGCCGCGCTGATGCTCGCCGGCTCCTTCTTCATGCCCGGTGGCGCACCGGCAGCGGGCTGGACGCTGTACGCTCCGCTGACCCTGCAGATGGGCCCGTCCATGGATGCCGGCATCTTTGCGCTGCACATCCTGGGCGCCTCGTCCATCATGGGCTCGATCAACATCATCGTGACCATCCTGAACATGCGCGCTCCTGGCATGACGCTGATGAAGATGCCGATGTTTGTCTGGACCTGGCTGATCACCGCTTATCTGCTGATCGCCGTGATGCCCGTGCTCGCCGGTGCCATCACCATGACGCTGACTGACCGTCACTTTGGTACCAGCTTCTTCAACCCCGCCGGCGGTGGCGATCCGGTGATGTACCAGCATATCTTCTGGTTCTTCGGCCACCCCGAGGTCTACATCATGATCTTGCCGGCCTTCGGCATCGTCAGCCACATCATTCCGGCCTTTTCCCGCAAGCGCCTGTTTGGCTACGCCTCCATGGTCTACGCGACCGGCTCGATCGCCATCTTGAGCTTCATCGTCTGGGCTCACCACATGTTCACCACCGGCATGCCGGTGACCGGCCAGCTGTTTTTCATGTATGCGACCATGCTGATTGCGGTTCCGACCGGGGTGAAGGTGTTCAACTGGATTGCGACCATGTGGAAGGGATCGATGACCTTCGAGACCCCGATGCTGTTTGCCGTCGGCTTCCTCTTCGTGTTCACCATGGGCGGCTTTACCGGTTTGATCCTTTCGATCGCGCCTGTCGATACCCAGTTGCAAGACGGTTACTACGTGGTGGCCCACTTCCACTACGTGTTGGTGGCTGGCTCCTTGTACGCCATGTTCGCTGGTTTTTATTACTGGGTGCCCAAGTGGACCGGTGTGATGTACAGCGAGACGCGCGGCAAGATCCACTTCTGGTGGTCGCTGATCTCTTTCAACGTGACCTTCTTCCCGATGCACTTCCTGGGCCTGGCCGGCATGCCGCGTCGCTATGCCGACTACCCGATGCAGTTTGCCGACTTCAATGTGTGGGCCTCGGTTGGTGCTTTCGCTTTCGGTATCGCTCAGGTTTACTTCTTCCTCTTCATCGTCTGGCCGACCATGCGCGGCATCGGTGAAAAGGCGCCAGCCAAGCCTTGGGAAGCGGCCGAAGGGCTGGAGTGGGAAGTGCCTTCGCCGGCACCCTTCCACACCTTTGAAACCCCGCCCAAGCTGGACGCCACCGCCACCCGGGTGATTGGCTGATCTGCTCAATGACACCGCAGCAAGACAAGAGCAACCGACGCCTGGGCTGGATCCTGGCGACGGTGGCGCTCGTGTTTTTACTCGGTTTCATGGTGCGCATGGTCTTGCTTGGCGGTTGAGAACACGAGAAAGACGGCACAGATGACGGCTCGGCGCGAAAATCTGCGTATGCTCGGCAAGCTGTGCGTGATCGCGCTGGGCATGTTTGGCTTTGGCTATGCCTTGGTGCCGCTGTACATCGCGATTTGCGAGATGACCGGCATCAATGTTTTGGCTCTGAGCGACAAGCTGATTCCCGGCGTCACTTCCTCGCAGACCGCCAACACCCAGATCGATACCTCGCGCACCATCACGGTGGAGTTTGACGCCAATGCGCGTGGCCCCTGGGACTTCAAGCCTGCGGTACGTTCGCTCCAGGTGCGCCCCGGCGAACTCACCACGGTGATGTACGAGTTTCAGAATATCCAAAACCGCACCATGGCGGCGCAGGCCATTCCGAGTTATGCGCCGCGCCAGGCATCGCCCCATTTCAACAAGCTCGAGTGCTTTTGCTTCAACCAGTACACCTTGTCGCCTGGCGAGAAAAAGCAGTGGCCGGTGGCTTTTGTGATTGATCCCAAGTTGCCCAAGGACGTGACTACCATCACCTTGTCCTATACCTTCTTTGAAGTCGGTGGTAAGACGCCGGCGGCGCCCCAAGGTGGTCTGGATAAATCTGCTTCGGTCGCCCTGGCGCGGCCCGCGGGGGTATGAGCGCGGCCCGCTTGATGGGTACCGTGAAGGCAATTGCCTGGTCTTTTCTGGGCCTGCGCGGACGGCAAGGGTTGGAGCACGATGTGCAGCAACTCAAGCCCCTGCAAGTGCTGACGGCTGGGTTGGTCGGTGTTTTTGTATTCGTGGGCGCCCTGGTCGCCCTGGTCCATTGGATCGTGCCAAGTTAATGCGTAGCCGGTCGCCCCGGAACGCCTAGGTTTTTTTGCAGCGTTTTTGAGTCCAAGAGGAAAGAGCATGTCTTCAGCCACACACGGCACCACGCCTTACTACTACGTGCCTGCCCCGTCGCGCCATCCGGTGATGGCCGCCATCGGCCTGTTTTTTGTGATCCTGGGCGCAGGCCAGTGGATCAACGGTGCTGGCTGGGGAGCTTATAGCCTGCTGTTCGGTCTTTTGTGGTGGCTGGGCGTGCTCTATCAGTGGTTCCGCGATGCGGTGGCCGAGAGTGAGGGTGGCCTGTACAGCGACCGCATTGACGCCTCTTTCCGCTGGAGCATGAGCTGGTTCATCTTCTCGGAAGTGATGTTCTTCGGCGCCTTCTTCTCTGCGCTCTGGTGGGCCCGTGCTCACTCAGTGCCCGCGCTCGGCAGTCTGGAAAACGCCCTGCTCTGGCCTGACTTTCGTGCGATCTGGCCCTCAATCCAAGCCGGTGCCACTGCTTCGCCGGCCGGTATCGTCGAACCTTTCACCACGGTCGGCCCCTTCTGGCTGCCCACCATCAACACCGCCTTGCTCTTGACCTCGGGCGTGACGCTGACCATTGCTCACCATGCGCTGCGTGAGGGCCACCGGGCAAAGACCATCAGCTACATGTGGATCACTGTGCTGCTGGGCGTGATCTTCCTGGGCGTGCAGGGCTATGAGTACATGCACCTGTACAGAGATCTGAACCTCAAGCTGACCTCGGGCGTTTATGGTTCGACCTTCTACATGCTGACCGGTTTTCACGGCTTTCATGTGTTTGTCGGCATGCTGATGCTTTTGTTCATCACCCTGCGCTTGCAAAAGGGCCACTTCACGGCCGAGCGCCACTTTGGTTTTGAGGGGGCGGCCTGGTACTGGCACTTTGTGGACGTGGTTTGGCTGGGCCTGTACATCCTGGTCTATTGGTTGTGACGGCCGCTTTCTCGGCTGGTCTTGTACCAGCTGAGCAAGAGCCAGGCCGCATCTGGCATGAGCCGCTGCGCGTTCAGCGGCTTTTTTGTTTCAGCTGGGGGCTCTAGTTGCCCAGCGGCAGCCCGGTCGGGCGGATGTAGCCCAGCTTCCAGGCCAGCAGGACGCACAGGAAGAGCAGGATGGAAAATCCCACCCGGAACGCCAGCGCGCGGGCCATGTGATTGGTTTTGGCGCCCCTGTGGCCGCCCTTGAGCATGAAATACAGGGCACTGGCCAAGGCGCCGAGGATGGCCACAAAGGCCAGACCGATGAGATACGACATGAGCACAATTATCCGACTATGAAGCCCGTCGATCCCGAAGGCTCGCCGCGGCTGCGCAGCGGCCGCTGGTGGCTGTTGACTTTGGCCACCTGGGCCATGATAGGCCTGACCTTTTCGCTCGGCCGTTGGCAGATGAACCGGGCTGACTATAAGCTGGGCCTGGCTGCGGCCATAGAGGCGCGCACGCGCGAGCCGGCACTCGATCAGGCGGCTTTGCTGGCCCAGACCGAACTGGCCTTGCAGTTGCACCGGTCGGTGCAGCTGCAAGGTCGCTGGCTGGCCGAGCGCACCGTTTACCTGGACAACCGGCCCATGGGCGGGCGTGCCGGGTTTTGGGTGATCACGCCTTTGCAGTTGCAAGGCAGCAGCCAGGCGGTGCTGGTGCAGCGTGGTTGGATCGGGCGCGACTTCATAGACAGGCAGCGACTGGCGTCGGTGCAGACACCCGAAGGGCCGGTTCAGATCAGCGGCCGTTTGGCCCTGGCGCCAGGCAAGCTATATCAGCTCGAGCCCGACGTGCCGGGGCTGATACGGCAAAATCTCGACATCGCCCAATTCCGTTCCGAAACAGGCTTGCCTTTGCTCGATGCGCTGGTGATCCAGACCGGGCCGCCCAGCGAGGGGCTGACGCGCTCCTGGGACGCGCCCCAGCTGGGAGTCGATAAGCACCATGGCTATGCCTTCCAGTGGTTCTGCCTGTCGGGCTTGTTGGTGGTTCTGTACATCTGGTTTCAGTGGATCGCTCCGCGCCGTCGCAAGAATAGGCTTTGATCATGTCTTCCCCGGCTCCTTTGCCCCCCCCTTCCTCGCAGGACCAGCCCCTGGGCCTGACGGTGCACGAGTTGCCCTCGCCTGAGCGGGCCAGCGGAGCGGCCGCTGGCGCAGGACGATGGCGCATGTTGCTGATCTTGCTGGTCTGCGCCTCACCGGTGATCGCGTCCTACCTGACCTACTATGTCATTCGGCCTGAGGGGCGGCGCAACTTTGGTGAGCTGATCGACCCGCAGCGCCCGCTGCCGGCGGTGGACGGCCGCAGCCTGCAGGGTCAGGTGCAGCCCTTGCCGGGCCTCAAGGGCCAGTGGCTGCTGCTGGCCGTCGCCGGCGGCGCCTGCGAGGCGAGCTGCCAGAACCTGCTCTACCTGCAGCGCCAGTTGCGCGAGTCCATCGGTCGTGAAAAGGACAGGCTAGACCGGGTCTGGCTGATCAGCGACGAGGCGCCGGTGGACCCCGTACTGCAGACGGCCATGCAGGGGGCGACCGTGCTGCGTGTGGCCCCTGAGGCCCTGAGTGCCTGGCTGCTCCCCGCGGCCGGAAGGCAGCTGCCCGATCACTTGTATCTGGTCGACCCGATGGGCCACTGGATGATGCGCTTTCCCCCTGAGCTCTCGGTGGAGTCTGCCGGCAAGGTCAAACGCGACCTGGAGCGCTTGCTGCGCGCCTCCAACAGCTGGGACCAGCCCGGACGATAGAGCCCAGCCATGCCTGAGACCACCCTCTACGACTTCGGACCCACGCTGCGCCTCATGCTCACCGGGCTGTGCCTGGCCCTGGGCCCGCTGGCCTGGGTCTGGTTGCGGGGACGCTCTAGCGCACCTGCGCAGCGCTTGCGCACGCTGACTTTGCTGACCTTGTTTTTGACTTTTGATCTGGTGCTGTTCGGCGCTTTTACCCGGCTGAGCGACTCGGGCCTAGGCTGTCCAGACTGGCCAGGATGCTACGGCAGCGCCAGCCCGCTGGGCGCGCGCGCAGAGATTGCGCAGGCGCAGGCCGCCATGCCTACAGGGCCGGTCACCCACGGCAAGGCCTGGATCGAGATGGTGCATCGCTATCTGGCCACAGGCGTGGGGGTGCTGATCCTGACCCTGGCCGTGGCCACCGCATGGGCTGTGCGCAAGCGCAGCGGCGCAGCAGCGATACCTCTGTCGCCCTGGTGGCCAGCGCTGACCCTGCTGTGGGTTTGTGTGCAAGGCGCTTTTGGGGCGCTCACCGTGACGATGAAGCTGTTTCCCGCCATCGTCACCTTGCATCTGCTCGGCGGCATGGGGCTGCTGGCCTTGCTGCAGGCGCAGGCCAGCCGCTACGCCCTGGCTGGTGGACAGACGCAGATGATGGTCTTGCCCGTGCCCGTGCGCCGAGTCCTGTTGCTGGCCTTTGTCATGTTGTGGCTGCAGATTGCCCTAGGCGGCTGGGTCAGTACCAACTACGCGGTGCTGGCCTGCACCGAATTCCCGTCCTGCCAAGGTTCGGTCTGGCCGCCCATGGATTTCCGGCAGGGCTTTACCTTGTGGCGGGAGTTGGGCGCGGCCGGCGATGGTGGGCACATCAGCTTTGCAGCCCTGACGGCCATCCACTATGCCCATCGGCTCGCCGCTTATGTGGTGATGTTGGTTCTACTGGTCCTGGCGGGACTGCTGGCCCGTGATCCGGCCAGCCGGCGCCTGGGCCACTGGGTGTTGGCCTTGGTGGCCTGGCAGTTTTTCAGCGGTCTGAGCAATGTGGTGTTGGGCTGGCCCCTGGTGGCGGCGCTGGCCCATACGGGCGGCGCTGCGGCGCTGGTCATCGTCCTGAGCGCTACCATCTGTCAATCGCGCAGCGCAGCCAGCGCTCGTCTGCGTCCCCTTACCCCTGCTCCGTCCTCATGAGCTCTTCCGACGCTTCATCTCCCGCAGCCCTTTCGGCCGCCTCGCGTTGGTCTCAGTTCTACGCGCTGACCAAGCCCCGGGTGGTGCAACTCATCGTGTTTTGCGCCCTGATTGGCATGGTGCTGGCCGTGCCGGGCGCACCGGCTTGGGCCGATATCAGGCTGGCGCTGATCGCCTGCGGCGGCATTTGGCTGGTGGCCGGCGCGGCCGCAGCCTTCAACTGCATCGTGGAGCAGCACATTGATGCGCGCATGCGGCGCACCGCCTGGCGGCCTACTGCCAAGGGCGAGCTGAGCAACACGCAAACGCTGGTGTTCTCCGCGGTCCTGTGCGTGCTCGGATCGGTGGTGCTTTATGTCTGGGTCAATCCCTTGACCATGTGGCTGACCTTTGCCACCTTTGTGGGCTATGCGGTGATCTACACCGTGGTGCTCAAGCCCTTGACGCCGCAGAACATCGTGATCGGTGGCGCCTCCGGAGCGATGCCGCCGGTGCTGGGCTGGGCTGCGATGACTGGCGAGGTGGGACCAGAGGCGCTGATCCTTTTCCTCATCATCTTCCTGTGGACGCCGCCGCATTTCTGGGCACTGGCGCTTTATCGGGTGGAAGACTATCGCAAGTCCGGCTTGCCCATGCTGCCGGTGACCCATGGCAATGAATTCACCCGCCTGCAAATCCTGCTCTACACCGTGGTGCTGTTTGCCGCTTGCCTGATGCCTTTCGTATTTCGCATGAGTGGCTGGTTCTATCTGTTTGCGGCGACGGTACTCAGCCTGATTTTCTGCGCCTACGGCTGGGCGCTGTGGCGCCAGTACTCCGACGGCCTGGCGCGGCGCACCTTCCGGTTTTCGCTGATCCACCTCTCGCTGCTGTTCGCGGCCTTTTTGATCGACCACTACATCCCATGGGCCCGCTGATTTCCCGCCGTGCAGCCTTGCTTGCTGCCGCTGCTCTCGTCGCCTGTTCGCCGGGCAAGCCCGACTTTCGCAGCATCGACGTCACCGGGGCTGATTACGCGCGCGATTTCAGGCTCACCGACCACAACGGTCAGGAGCGTACCCTCGCCGATTTCCGGGGTAAGGTGGTGGTGGTGTTTTTCGGTTTCACCCAGTGTCCCGATGTCTGCCCCACCGCGATGGCGCAGTTGGTAGAAGTCAAGCAAATGCTGGGCAAGGATGGCGACAAGCTGCAGGCGCTGTTCATCACGCTCGATCCGGAGCGCGACAGTGCTGAAATTCTCAAGGCCTACATCGCCAATTTTGACGCTGGCTTCCTAGGGCTGCGACCCAGCCTTGAACAATTGCCCGAGCTGGCCCGTCACTTCAAGATTTTCTACAAGAAAAACGAGGGTAAGACGCCCACCAGCTATACCCTGGACCATTCGGCAGGCAGCTATGTCTTCGATACCCAGGGCCGGGTACGGCTCTATGTGCGCCAGAGCATGAGCGCGGCGGCAATTGCAGAAGACTTGAAAATCCTGCTGCGCTGAAGGCCGCAGGCCGCCACAGCGGGGCGCCTCAGGGCTGTATGTTCTGATCCTTGATGATGCGCCCCAGCGCCTGCGTGTCGGCCGCGATGCGGTTTTTCAGGCCCTCGGGCGCCGAGCCCACCGCCTGCCAGCCTTGCTGGAAGATCTTGGCGCGGATCTCGTTTGAGCGAACGATCTCGCTGATGATGGCGCTCAGTCGGCTCACCTGGGCCGCCGGCATGGATGCTGGTGCGGCCACCGCATTCCAAATTTCGAGCTGGAAGTCTTTGACGCCAGCCTCGCTCAGGCTGGGCAGGTCTGGGGTCAGGATGCTGCGGCCACTGCTGGTGCTGCCCAGGATGCGCAGCTTGCCGTTGCGCGCCTGTGCGGCCGCCAGGGCCGGCGGCAGCAAGGCCGCCTGTATTTGCCCGCCCAGAAGGGCGGTGATCACCTGCGGGTTGCCCGGGTAGGGCACATGCACCGGGGCGATGCCGGTGCGGGCCTTGAGCAACTCCATGCCCAGATGCCCCACCGTGCCTATGCCCGGAGAGCCGTAGTTGGCCTGCGCGCCGCTGCTGCGCATCTGCGCCAGCCACTGCGCCGCGTCGGTGCCTGGTGCATCGGCCGGCACAGTCAGTACCAGCGGGGCGGTGCCGACCAGGCTGACCGGTGCCAGGTCCTTGAGCGGGTCATAGCTGAGCTTGGGGTTGAGCAGGCCGGCAATCGTCATATTGCCGTTGATCATCAGGCCCAGGGTATGGCCGTCGGTGGCTTTGGCCACCGCATCGGCTGCGATGTTGCCGCCGGCGCCGACCTTGTTGTCGACGATCACGGGCTGGCCCAGGGCTTTAGACAGGGGCTCGGCCAGCAGCCGAGCGCTCAGGTCGGGGCTGGAGCCGGCCGGAAAGCCCACCACCAGCCGTACCGGTTTGTTGGGCCAAGTCTGCGCCTGCACCATGCTGGCTGACCCTACACACAGGGCCCAGAGGAAAAGGCGGCGGCGTTTAAAAATATTCATAGGACAGCTCAATGAGGGTCAGGGATCAGCCTGGCAGTGTAATAGTGACCCGACCCAAGCCCGCTCATGAAAAACCCGGCCGCAGCCGGGTTGTCGCGTCAGCCAATTGCAGTCTTCAGGCGTAGGCCGCCAACGTCTTGCGCATTTTCTTCATGGCCGCCACTTCGATCTGGCGGATACGCTCAGCGCTGACTTGGTATTCGGCAGCCAGTTCGTGCAGTGTCATGCCGCCCGAACCGTCGTCATTGACCTTGAGCCAGCGCTCCTGCACGATGCGGCGCGAGCGCGGATCGAGTTCCTCCAGGGCAGCCGCAATACCGTCGCTGGCCAGGCGGTCCCTCTGGTGCGACTCGATCAGCGCGGTCGGCTCATGGCTGGCGTCGGCCAGGTAGGAGATCGGGCCGAAAGCCTCCTGCCCATCCTCGCTTGGGCTGGGGTCGAGCAACACATCGCCGCCGGCCATGCGCTGCTCCATCTCGATCACTTCCTCGCGCTTGACCTGCAAGGTGCGCGCCATTGAATCGATCTGCTCCTGGCTGAGCGTGTCGCGGTGGGTGGCCACATCGGCATCGTCCTTGAAGCCTTGCTTCATCGAGCGCAGGTTGAAGAACAGCTTGCGCTGGGCCTTGGTGGTGGCCATCTTGACCATGCGCCAGTTCTTCAGGATGTACTCGTGGATCTCCGCCTTGATCCAGTGCAGGGCGTAGCTGACCAGGCGCACGCCCTGGTCCGGATCAAAGCGTTTGACCGCCTTCATCAGGCCGATATTGCCTTCCTGAATCAGGTCGCCGTGCGGCAGGCCATAGCCCAGGTATTTGCGGGACACCGACACCACCAAGCGCAGATGCGACAGCACCAGTCGGCTGGCTGCTTCCAGGTCGTTTTGATCGCGCAGCCGCCGGGCGCATTCCTGTTCTTCTTCCAGGGTCAGCATGGGCAGACGGCCCACCGCGCTGATGTAGGCTTCCAGATTGCCCAGTGGCGGCAAAAGACTGGCGCTGGCCCAGGACTTAGAGACCGCCAGGGCGCCGGGGTTCACAGACAGACTTGTCATGAGAGGCTCCTTTCTTGCGATGGCTTGATTTTAGCACTCTCTAAGCTCGAGTGCTAACAAGCTCTCGGGGCCTGGGGTCTGGCTGCTCAGCGGCCGTCCGGCCCGCGCTCAGGCGGCAGGTCGCGGGCCTGCACGTCCTGCACATCGCCGCTCTGGCGCCGCAGCAGGGGCTGAGCTTCGACCGCCTCGCCGGTGCTCCTGGAACGGCGCCTGTTCATCGCCTGGCCCAGATCGGTGAAGGTGCGCACCCTAGAAAAGTGTGCGCTAACATTGACAACAGGTCTGCGGCCGCTGAGCAGGCGCAACAGGGTCCAGATCAGTATGAAACCCAGTATGAAAATCGCCAGGACCAGGGCCAGCATCAGGCCGAGCAGGCGCAAGAAAAAGCGCACAAGCGCCAGCACCGCCCCGACCAAAAAATCAATGATTTGCATGTCAACGTGCCTTACTTGGGCCGCGCCCGGCGCACCGCCAGCCGGCTCAGCACAAACAAAGGTCCGATCCAAAGGTACTGGATGTCTTCAAAAAAAGAAGGTTTTCGCCCCTCGATCTTGTGACCCACAAACTGGGCCAGCCACCCACCGACAAAGAGCGTGGTGCACAGGCCCAGGCGCTGATCGCCCATGGCGTGCACCGCAGCCAGCATCAACCCCGACACCAAGGCCATCACGAGCAGATAGCTCAGCGACAGCCGCAGGTAGTAGATCATGCTGGCACCGACGAAGCCCAAGGCCAGCCAGGGATGGGCTGCATAGAGCAGACCGATCAGGCTGAGCATGATCACTGGGATGGCCAGCAGATGGATGGCCTCATTGCTGGGGTGCTGGTGGCTCAGCCCGTAGTGGGCCAGCAGCAGGTCGACACGGCGTTCAGGCGCGGACAGTGGGTCGTTCATGGCTGGGGCAATTGGGGAAGGCGGCAACCAGTATAGGCAGGCGGCCCGCTGGCCATGCATTGCCTGGGCCACAAAAAGGGTCATGGCGCATGCTGTGCCGCGCCTTAAGGCGGCGCGCGGGCGTCGACAATGTTGTCATGCAAGTAGATCCGCCCTGGCTGAGCCTGATCGTGCCGGTTCTCGACGAGGGACCCGCCCTGGAGTCGGCCCTGCAGGCCTTGGTATCCAGGCCGGGGGTGGAACTGATCGTGGTCGATGGTGGCAGCAGTGACGCCAGCCTCGCGCTGGCGCAGCAATGGGCCGACCTGGCCTTGTCTGCCCCCCGGGGCCGCGCTGTGCAGATGAACGCAGGCGCAGCGGTGGCCCGCGGCCAGTGGCTGCTTTTTGTGCACGCCGATACGCGACTGCCTGCGCAGGCCTGGCAAGAGCTTGAGCAACTGCCCGCAGGCAGCCTCTGGGGCCGCTTCGATGTGCGCATCGACGATCCGCACTGGTTGCTGGCCCTGGTCGGCTTCATGATGAATTTGCGCTCGCGCCTGAGCGGCATTGCCACCGGCGATCAGGCGATGTTCGTGCGCCGGGAGGTGTTTGAGCAGCTTGGCGGTTTTCCTGATATCGCGCTGATGGAGGACATTGCCTTGTCGCGCAAGCTCAAAGCCCTGGGTCGGCCTGTGTGCCTGCGTCCGCCGGTGATCACCTCGGCGCGGCGCTGGTTGCGCCACGGCATCTGGCTCACCATCTGGCTGATGTGGCGCTTGCGGGCGGCGTATTTTTTTGGCGCCGATCCCGACGCCCTGGCTCTGCGTTATGGCTACCGACCCCGATCACGCTGAGCTCCCTAGCCCTGGTGTCAGCGTGGCGGTGCTGGCCAAGGCTCCGGTGGCTGGCCATGCCAAGACCCGTCTGGCACCGAACCTGGGGGCGGCCGGCGCGGCCAGGGTGCACCGGCAGCTGGTGCTGCGCACTTTGCAAACAGTACAGCGTGCCGGCTTGCGCCTTGAGTTGTGGTGTGACCCGGTCGGGCATCGGTTTTTCAAGGCCTTGGCGCAGGTCCAGGGCAGCCCTATCCGTGCCCAGCCGGCAGGTGATATCGGCGCTCGTATGCATGCGGCCTTTGTCCATCATTGCGCCCGCAGTCCGGCGCCGCTTTTACTGATCGGCACCGACTGTCCGGTGCTGGACGCGGCGCATTTGCGGGAGGCGGCTCGGCGCTTACTGGCCGGCGACGAGGCGGTGTTCACCCCGGCCGAAGACGGCGGCTACGTGCTGGTCGGCCTGCGCCGGCCGGTGCCTGAGCTGTTTGAGGACATCGCATGGAGCACCGCGCAGGTGATGGCTCAGACCCGAGAGCGGCTGCAGCGCCTGGGCCTGCGCTACAGCGAGATGCCCACGCTTTGGGACATGGACCGGCCGGCTGACTGGCTGCGCTGGCAGGCAATGAACCCGCAATGACCCGCCCGCCGTTTGAGCTTTAGCCCAGCAGCGCCTGGGCGAATTCGCGCGCCTTGAAGGTCTCGAGGTCCTCGAGTTTTTCGCCCACGCCGACGAAGTACACCGAGAGAGGCCGCTTGTCCTGTGCATTTTGGCTGCGTTCGCGCGCCCACAGGGCGATGGCGGCCAGTACGCCGCCCTTGGCGGTGCCATCGAGCTTGGTGACGATCAGGCCGGTCAGACCGAGCGCCTCGTCGAAGGCCTTGACCTGAGCCAGCGCGTTCTGGCCGGTGTTGCCATCGATCACCAGCAAGACCTCGTGCGGCGCCTGGGCATCGGCCTTGGCGATCACACGCTTGATCTTCTTGAGCTCTTCCATCAGGTGCAACTGGGTCGGTAGACGACCAGCGGTATCGACCAGCACCACGTCTTTGCCGCGCGCCTTGCCGGCACTGACCGCGTCAAAGCTGACCGCCGCTGGATCGCCGCCTTCCTGGCTGACGATGTCGACCGCGCTGCGCTCGGCCCAGACCATGAGCTGCTCGCGCGCCGCAGCGCGGAAGGTGTCCGCGGCTGCCAGCAGCACCGAAGCGCCTTCTTCGGCCAGGTGGTGGGTGAGTTTGCCGATTGAGGTGGTTTTGCCCGCGCCATTGACGCCAGCCACCATGATCACCGTCGGTTGCTGCTGGCCGATGAGCAGGCCGCGCTCAAGCGGCTCGAGCAACTGCGTCAAGGCCTCGACCAGCAAGGCCTTCATGGCCGCTGGGTCACTGACCGCCTGCTCGCGCACCCGGCGCTTGAGATCGCCCAGTAAATGCTCGGTGGCCGCCACCCCGGTGTCGGCCATGAGCAGGGCAGTTTCGAGCTCTTCGTAAAGTTCGTCGTCGATGCGGCTGCCAACAAATACACTGGCGATGCTGCTGCCGGTCTTGCGCAGTCCGCTGCGCAGCTTAGCCAGCCAGCCCTGGCGCTGCGGTGGGGGCGCACTGGCCCCCAGGTCTTTGGCGGCAGGGGCGTGCAGATCGGCCGGGGTCTCTCGCGGTGCGGCCTGCTGCGGCTCGATCGGGGCAGGCGGTTCTGCCTTTGCCGAGGCGGGTGAGATGAGCTTCTTGAAAAAACTGAACATGGAGCAGGTCTATTGCACTGGCCCTATTCTATGGAACGCGCTTGGCGATGGATGGGAGCTGCTGTGAAAGGTCGGTTCATGCATGTATTTTTAAAAACGGGGCTGTGTGGCTCTGCCTTGGCGCTGCTGCTCGCGACGGCGCAAGCTCAGCCCGCCGCCCCGGTCAAAGCGGCCGCAGCGGCGCAGACGGCTGCTTCTTCGCAGACCGCCGCGGCCGAGGTCGAGCGCTTTACGCTGGCCAATGGCATGACGGTGCTGGTCAAGGTCGACCGGCGCGCGCCGACAGCGGTGCACATGGTCTGGCTGCGGGTGGGCGCCATTGATGAGGTCGATGGCACGTCTGGCGTAGCCCATGTGGTCGAGCACATGATGTTCAAGGGCACGCCCAGCCTAGGCCCGGGCGAGTATTCCAAGCGCATCGCCGCGCTCGGTGGCCGTGACAACGCCTTCACCAGCCGCGACGCCACCGCCTACCACCAGCAGATCCCAGCCGCGCGTCTGCGCGAGGTGATGCAGCTAGAGGCCGAGCGCTTTGAGCGCAACACTTGGGTCGACGATGAATTTCGCCGCGAGATTGAGGTGATCAAGGAAGAGCGGCGCCAGCGGGTGGATGAATCGCCGCGCAGCCAGCTCTACGAGATGGCGCGGGCGGTGATGTTCTCCGCCTCGCCCTACCGGCGGCCCATCATTGGCTGGATGAACGACCTCGACGCCATGACGCCGCAGGACGTGCGCGACTTCTACCAGCGCTGGTATGTGCCGGCCAATGCCGCTGTGGTGGTGGCCGGCGATGTGGATGTGCAGCAGGTGCGGCAGTGGGCCGAGCAGTACTACGGTGCGATTGCGCCGCGTGCCCTGCCCGAGCGCAAGCCCAGGCTGGAGCCACCGCAGACCGGGCCGCGGCGCATTGAGCACCGTGCCCGCAGCTCGCAGCCCTATTTAAGCCTGATGTTCAAGGTGCCCCAGGTAGACGCCCAGGCCATGGCCCAGGACAGCCTGCCGCCCGGGCCCAGCCGCGACGCGCTGGCGCTGACGGTGCTTGCGGCTGTGCTCGACGGCCATTCTGCCGCCCGCCTCGATCGGGCCCTGACCCAGGGCGACAAGCGGCTGGCCCTGCGCGCCGGCGCCTACAACAGCCTGTTCGGCCGTGGGCCCCAGACTTTTGTGCTCGACGGCGTGCCCGCCGAGGGGACCGCTATTGCCGCCTTGAAAGAAGCCTTGCTCGAGCAGGTGGCCCGCGTGGCCCGCGACGGCGTGAGTCCGGCCGAGCTCAATCGGGTCACCACCCAATGGGTGGCTGCGCAGACCTACAAGCGGGACGCCCTGTTCAGCCAGGCCAATGAATTGGGCAGTTACTGGTTACTCGGCTTGCCGCTCGATACCGGCAGCCGACTGGTGCGCCATCTGCGCAGCATCAGCGCGGCCGAGGTGCAGGCGGTGGCCAAGAAGTACTTTTCTGACGAGCAGATGACCGAGGCGATCTTGGTACCACAGGCCGGCGAGGGCGCACCTCCGCCGCGACGAGGCCGACCCGACATGGGCGCTACACCAGGCAGGGAGCATTGATGCGCACATTTTTCCGTCCTTTGGCGCGCAGCCCGCTGGTGCTGCTGGCGCTGGCTTTGCATCTGCTGCCGGCGCAAGCTGCCGCACCGATTGAGCACTGGCAGCAGCCCAGCGGCGCCCGGGTGTATCTGGTGCGCAGTCCTTCCATACCCATGCTCGATGTGCAGATCGACTTCGACGCTGGCCTGCGGCGCGAGCCCAGACAGAAGGTGGGTCTGGTCAGCGCGATGGCCGAATTGCTGGGCAAGGGCATACAGGCCGGCGGCACGGAGCCGGCACTTGATGAGAACCAGGTCAGCGAGGCCTGGGTCGATCTGGGCGCAAGTTTCGGAGCCAGTGCCAGCGCAGACCGCTTGAGTTTTTCGATGCGCAGCTTGACCGAGCCCGACTTGCTGCTCAAAGCCCTTGCGCTGGCGGCCCGCCAGCTCGCCGATCCGGCTTTTCCGGATCCGGTCTGGCAGCGGGTGCGCCAGCGCTACATTGCCGACCTGAAGGAGTCCTATACCCGCCCAACCAGTGTGGCCGGACGGCAGTTCGTCAAGGCAGTCTATGGCGATCATTCCTACGGCCATGAAATGACCGAGGCGACCTTGCAGCAGATCAGCACCGAGGACATGCGCCGCTTTTACCGCGACCATGTGGGCGCTTGCCGCGCCCGGGTCAGTCTGGTTGGTGCGATAGACCGGCAGCAAGCCGATGCACTGGTGCGCCAACTGCTTGCGCGTTTGCCTGAGCAGGCCTGCAGACCGGCGCAGGCCCTGCCGCCGGTGCCCGAGGTCAAACCCCTTGAGCGCGAGGCTCAATTGCGCATTCCCTTCCAGGCAGCGCAGGCCCAGGTCCTGATCGGGCAGCCAGGTTTTAAGCGCTCCGACCCGGACTTTTTTGCGATGACCGTTGGCAATTACATCCTGGGCGGTGGCGGTTTTACATCGCGTCTGACGCGCCAAGTGCGCGAGCTGCGCGGCCTGAGTTACAGCGTCTACAGCGGTTTCTCGCCGGGCCTGCACGCCGGCTCCTTCACCATCGGCTTGCGTACCCGTCCCGACCAGGCCAATCAGGCGGTCGCTGTGGTGCGTGAGGTGCTGCGTGAGTTTTTGGCCCAGGGCCCGAGCGAGGACGAGTTGAGCCAGGCCAAGCAAAGCCTGATCGGCGGTTTTGTGCTGCGCCTAGACAGCAATGCCCGTTTGCTGGAGAACGTGGCCAACATCGCCTGGCATGACCTGCCGCTGGACTATTTGAATACCTGGAGCGCTCAAGTCGAAAAGCTCAGCACGGCTGACATCCGTGCAGCCTTTGCCCGCAAGCTGCAGCCCGAGCGCATGGTCACGCTGGTGCTGGGCGCCGGTTCATGACAGCGCGCCGGCCTGCAGCCCCTGCCGCGCCAGCGCGCCGACCGCCGGGGGAGGTGCGCATCATCGGCGGCATCTACAAGCGCACCCGCATCCCGGTCGCCCCGCTGCCCGGCTTGCGGCCCACGCCCGATCGGGTGCGCGAGACCTTGTTCAACTGGCTGGGCCAGGACCTCACCGGCTGGCAGGTGGTTGATGTGTTTGCCGGCACCGGCGCGCTGGCGCTCGAAGCCGTATCGCGCGGCGCTGCCCGGGTGCAAGCCTTTGAGCAGGACGCGCAACTGGTGCGGCAGATCCAGGCCCTCAAGGACAAGCTCCAGGCCCAGGGCCTGAGCGTGGTGCGCGGTGACGGCCTGCGCTTGCTGCGCGGCCTGCCGCCGGCCAGCCAACATCTGGTGCTGCTCGACCCGCCCTTCGATTCCGATCTGGCTGGCCCGGCGCTGGCTGCCGCCCGCGCCGCCTTGACCGATGCCGGTCTGATCTATCTAGAGTCGCCTGCAGCCTGGACGGCCGAGGCCCTGGCCGAACTGGGTTTGTATCTCCTGCGCCAGGGCAGGGCGGGCGCGGTCCACTTTCACCTGCTGGGGCGCCTTCAGGGGGATGTGGGCCCAGGGGCATAATTGAAGCATGTCTTCTTCAGCGCCCCGCATCGCGGTCTATTCGGGAACCTTTGATCCTTTCACCCTGGGCCATGCCGACGTGGTGCGGCGCTCCATGGGCCTGTTCGACCGCCTCATCGTGGCGGTCGCGGTGGCGCATCACAAGAAGACCTTGTTCAGCCTGGAGCAACGGGTACGCCAGGTGATGCAGGCTTGCCAGGGTCTGGGCGATGTGCAGGCCCTGCCTTTTGAAGGCCTGATCATGGATTTTTGTGCTGCCCACCAAGCTTGTGCGGTGGTGCGCGGCGTGCGCAACATCACTGACTTCGACTACGAAGCGCAGATGGCGGCGATGAACCGAAAGCTGCGTCCGCAGGTGGAGACGGTCTTCCTGTTGCCCGAGGCCCATTTGCAGTGCATCAGCAGCACCCTGGTGCGCGAAATCAGCAAGCTCGGTGGTGACGTCAGCCAGATGGTGAGCCCGGCCATCGCCCAGGACCTGCGCGCAGCGCAGGCCCCATCGGCTTAAGCCCGGTGGCGATGGTGTATGTCAAGGCTGACGCCGAGCTAGCCGGGAGTCCTTCATGGCGCTGATGATCACCGACGAATGCATCAACTGTGATGTTTGCGAGCCTGAGTGCCCGAATCAGGCGATCTTTCTCGGCCCCGAGATCTACCAGATCGATCCGACCAAGTGCACCGAATGCGTGGGTCATTTTGACGAGCCTCAGTGCGTGCAGGTCTGCCCGGTCTCGTGCATTCCCGTGCACCCCGAGCATGTGGAAGGCCGCGATCAGCTGATGCTCAAATACCAGCGCCTGCAAAGTCTGGCCGCGGGCTTGGCCAAGCCGGCTGGCGCCTGAGCTGACTCAGGGCGCGGCCGGCGCGCTCGGTGGCGGCTCTTTGCGCGGCGGCTTGGGGCGCGGCGGGGCCTCGGTGTGGATCTGCTGCATCGCCTTTTCCATTTCGCCGCGCACGATCAGCGTGGCGGCCTTGACGCTGCGCGCAATCGCTTCTTGCATCGCGGCGCGCTGCTCGGGCATCGGCTTGCCCAGCACCCAGTTCGAAACCTCTGACTTGACGCCCGGGTGGCCTATGCCTATGCGCAGGCGCCAGTAGTCGCCGGTGCCCAATTGGGTATGTATGTCGCGCAAGCCGTTCTGGCCGGCGTGACCGCCGCCAAATTTGAGCTTGGCCTGGCCGGGCGGCAGGTCCAGTTCATCATGGGCGACCAGGATTTCTTCGGGCGCGATCTTGAAAAAACGCGCCAGCGCCGAGACCGATTTGCCCGACAGGTTCATAAAGGTTTGCGGCTGCAGCAGCCACAGGCTCTGACCCTGCAGTTGGGTTCGGCCCACCAGGCCGTGATAGGCCTTGTCCAGACTCAGCGAGACCTTGAGCTCGCGGGCCACGTCCTCGAGCCACCAAAAGCCAGCGTTGTGGCGCGTGGCCTCGTATTCCTTGCCCGGATTGCCCAGGCCGACCAAGAGTTTGATCATGTCTTCATTGTGCGTGATGGCGCGGCCCCAGCGAAAAGGCCCGTGCCTCTTGCGAGTGCACGGGCCTTAGCAGCGAAGCTGCCCGGCAGGAATTACTTCTTGCCCTTGGCTGGCTTGGCTGCGGCCTTGGCATCACCTGCGGGTGCAGCAGGCGCAGCCTCGGCCTCTTCTGCAATCGCCGTAACCGAAGCGAGCACCGGGTTGACCTGGCCCTTGGTCACCACCTTGACGCCCTTGGGCAGGGTGACGTCGTTGACGTGCAGCGAGTGGCCTTTTTTCATGCCGCTCAGGTCGATCGCGATGAACTCGGGAATGTCGGCCGGCAGGCAGGAAATGGTCAGCTCGGTCACCACGTGGTTGACCAGGCACTTCTCAGCCTTGACGGCCGGCGAATTTTCCTCACCGCTAAAGTGCAGCGGCACCTTGACGGTCATGCGGGTGGTGGCTTCCACGCGCTGGAAGTCGATGTGCTGGACCTGTGGCTTGTACGGATGCATCTGCAGATCACGCAGCAGCACTTTGTGCGTTGCACCGCCCAGTTCCATCTCGAGGATGGACGAGTGGAAGGCTTCCTTCTTGATGGCGTGGAACAGGGCGTTGTGATCGAGCTCGATCAGCAAAGGCTCGCCAGTGCCACCGTAAACGATACCGGGCGTGCGGCCCGAGATGCGCAGACGGCGGCTCGCACCCGTACCCTGCAGCTTGCGCTCGAAAGCGACAAATTTCATGGTTTTCTCCTGAAGAGGTGGACCGCGACCAGTCTCACCCCGTAACAACAATGGCAGCTTGCGCTGCCGGCTTATCGTCCCCGGCTCAAAACAGGTTGTCTTGCTCCGAAAACAGACTCATGACCGACTCTCCGCGGGCGATGCGCTGTATGGTTTCAGCAAACAGCGGCGCCACCGAGAGTTGGCGTATCTTGCTGCACGCCTTGGCGGCGGCGTTCAGCGGTATGGTGTTGGTGATGACAATCTCGTCGAGCGCATCACCCTTGGACAGGCGCTCAATGGCCGGCCCGGAGAACACTGGGTGCGTGCAGTAGGCGTAGACCTTGCGAGCGCCCCGCTCTTTGAGCACTTCGGCCGCTTTGACCAGGGTGCCGGCGGTATCGATCATGTCGTCCATGATCACGCAGTTGCGCCCTTCGATGTCACCGATCACATGCATCACTTCCGACACATTGGCCTTGGGGCGGCGCTTGTCGATGATGGCCATGTCACAGCCGAGCTGCTTGGCCAGCGCCCGGGCGCGTACCACGCCGCCGACGTCGGGCGAGACCACCATCAGGTCGGTGTAATTCTTTTGAGTGAGATCACCCAGCAGCACCGGTGAGGCATAGATGTTGTCGACCGGGATATCGAAAAAGCCCTGGATCTGATCGGCGTGCAGGTCCATGGTCAAGACCCGCGAGACGCCGACGGCCTGCAGCATATTGGCCGCCACTTTGGCAGTGATCGGCACCCGTGCCGATCGCGGACGCCTGTCCTGGCGCGCATAGCCGAAGTAGGGAATGACCGCGCTGATGCGCTCGGCCGAGGCGCGCTTGAGCGCATCGACCATGATGAGCAATTCCATCAGGTTGTCGTTGGTCGGTGCGCAGGTCGACTGGACCACGAACACATCGCGGGCGCGCACGTTTTGCTGAATCTCTACCGTTACCTCGCCGTCTGAAAACCGACCCACATGGGCAGCGCCTAGGGTGGTGCCCAGATCGGTGGCGATCTCCTGCGCCATGATCGGATTGGCATTGCCGGTAAAAACCACGAAGTCGGAGGGGAGCACTTGCATGTCAGGCCGCACGGAGATTGGAGGGGTTGGCACTGAATTCGAAGCTTGGCTCATGAGGGACGGCGTATGCCCGCAACGGACTCGAACTGGCTTGGACACAGGCCTTGGAAACTGAATATTCAGTGCCCACGACTCATAACCACGAAATTTGGCAGGGGAGGAAGGACTCGAACCCTCGCATGCCGGAATCAAAATCCGGTGCCTTGACCAACTTGGCTACTCCCCTACACAGGATCCGCGCCTTTTCAGGCCCGAACCCGCAAACCCTGCATGGGCACATAGTCTGGCCGGCAACGGTCTACCAATCGGCCAGCGGATGTACCTCAAGCGTGCTGCACACCCGCGCGGTCCAACCGTCAGCGGGCTTGCCCAAGCCGGTGTCAGCACTGCCTTGACCAGGAAGGTGAGCGAACACCGCGCTTCCTGAACCGGTCATGCGACCTTGCAATCCGCGCTCGTCCAGCCACTTCAGGCCTTGGTCGATCTCCGGGCAAAGCGTCTGCGCCACCGGCTGCAGGTCGTTTCGGCCAAATTTGAAGATTTGTTCCGGCCCGAGCGCAGCAAAGCGCAAGATTGTAGCAGCTTCGCTATCCCGCTTGAGCGATGGTGAGCCAAAGATGGCCGGCGTCGACAGCCCCACCGGCGGCTTGAGCACCCAGAACCGGGCCTTGGGCAGGGCCACTGGCTGCAGGTTCTGGCCTATGCCCTCGACCCAGGCGTGCTGGCCCAGAAGGAAAAATGGCACATCAGCGCCCAAGCGCAGTGCCAATTCCGCCATTGTGGGGCGCGGCAGCGCCACCTGCCAAAGCCGTGCCAGCGCCAGCAGGCAGGCGGCCGCATCCGATGAGCCACCGCCCATGCCGGCCTGGGCCGGGATGCGCTTGTGCAGGTGTATGTGCGCGCCCAGCGAGGTGCCGGTTGCCGCCTGCAGCGCGCGTGCCGCTCGCACGCACAGGTCATCGGCCGGCAGGGCCAGATCGGTCCCTTCGTCCGAGCGGCTGATCTGCCCGTCTTGGCGCAGTTCCAGGTGCAGGGTGTCGCACCAGTCGATCAGCATGAACACCGATTGCAGCAGGTGGTAGCCATCATCGCGTCGGCCGACCACATGCAAAAAGGTGTTCAGCTTGGCCGGCGCCAGCACGTCGTAGAGGGCCTTCATTGCCGGTTCCCCCGGTGGCGCTGGTGCTTACACATAGCGCAGTACCTAGGCTGCATCATCGGTCCAGCGCGATGCGCAAATCCACTGCTGGCACCGGCGTTTGCCGGCGCGCCACCAGCCGGCCCTCGGCCAAGCCCGACAGGTCGGTCAGCCAGCCTGGCACCGGTGTGTTGATGCCGATCAGCCAATCGAACAGCGCCGGCAGCGGCAGGGCGGCGCCGGTGGCTTGGGCCAGCAACTCTTCCATGGACCTAAAAAGGCGGGCGTCCTGGCCCGACTTGAGCACTGCCTCGGCCGCGTTCCATCGGGCCGAGGCGACGGCGGTGCCCAGCGGCGAATTGAGCAACAACTGCCCCTGCTCGGCGCTGCCGCTGAGCTCAAAACTGGCGGAAAAAGACTGCGGCGGATCTGAGCGCACCTGTAGACTCATGCGGCCGCTCCAGAAACTGCTGCCGTCGGACGGCCGGCGGCTGGCGCAGCCGCTGGCCAGCATGGCCGCAGCCAGCAGCAGGCTGCGTCGGGGCAGGGCTTGCCTGGATCTATCCCTCATTTACGGCGTGACCTGCAGACGCTTGAGGGTTTCGAGCAGCGTGTCGTTTTCGGCATTGAGTTGCAGGCCTTCGCGCCAGATCGCGCGGGCCTTGTCACGCTCGCCCAGACTCCAGAGGATCTCGCCATAGTGGGCCGCGATTTCGGCGTCGGGCTTGGCCTTGTAGGCCGCTTCGATGATGCGCGCCGCCTCCTGCGTGCGGCCCAGTCTGAACTCGACCCAGGCCAGGCTGTCCTGGATGTAGGGGTCGGCCGGCGCGTATTCGAGCGCCTTTTGGATCAGTTGTTTGGCCTCGGGCAGACGCAGGCCGCGGTCGGCCAGCGTATAGCCCAGCGCGTTGTAGGCGGCGTGGTAATCGGGTTTGAGCTGCATCACCTGGCGCAGCAGTTTTTCCATCTCCTCGATCCGGTTGAGCTTTTCAGCCAGCATGGACTTTTCATACAGGAGCTCGTGGTCCTTGGGCGCGGCCTCCACCGCCCGGCTCATCAGCTCGTAGGCGGCGTTGTGGTCCTTGAATTCGCGCAGCAGGCTGACTTCAGCCAGCAGCTTGCGGCGCGCGTCTTGCGCCGTTTGCTCGGGCAGCTGCTGAATCAGAGCCCGCGCCTGGCTCATCTTGCCCTGGCGCGCCAGCAGCGAGGCCCGCCGGCTCTGGGTCTGGACCAGTAACTCGCGGTCGTTGATGCGGGCCAACCACTGTTCGGCGCCGGCCAGATCGCCGCGGCGCTCGGCAATTTGCGCGAGCAGCAGCTGGGCCTGGCCCGTGCCGCGCCGGTTGCCGGCGGCCTCTGGCTGCTTTTCTGTGAGCGCCAAGTAGCGTTTGAGGCTGGCCTCGGCCTGCGCGGCTTGCGGCTGCTCCATTTGCAGCGAGCCCAGCAGCAGCCAGCCATCAGGAAAATCCGGGTGTTCGCGGGTCAGTTGCTCCAACTGCTGCGCGCTCTCGGTATAGCGCTGACTGTCCAGCAGATTGCGGGCATAGTTCAGACGTACCGCCGCGTCGGCCAGCTGGGGACTTTGCAGATAGCCCTGAATCAGGGCTTCGGCCTGAGGCAGTTGGGGACTCATCAGCTCGAGCGCCAGGCCCAGGGCCACTGGATTGCGCGCATCGGCGCTGAGCGAGCGCCGCGCCGCCTCGAGTGCGCCTGCGCTGTCGGCTGCGGCCAGACGCACACGGCCGACCGCTGACCAGGCCGCGCTGGCGGTCCGCACATCGGCCAGCGCCGCACTGAGCGCCTGCTCGACCACTGAGGCGGCAAGCTTTTTGTCGCTGGCCCTGCTGTAAAGGGAGGGCAGCAGCATCAGCAGCGGCGCACGCTCGGATTCGGGCGTGAGGTCAAGCACCGACTTGAGCGCCTCGGCGCTGTCGCTCACCCGGTTCATCGCCAACTGGATTTGCAGTACATAGCGGCTGGCCTGCAGCGAGCGCGGCATGAGCTGGCGCCAGCTGCGCGCCACCTGCAAGGCCGTGTCACCCGCACGCGAACCCAAGGCCAGATCGGCGGCCCGCTGGAAAAGCGCCTCGTCCTGCGTCTTGCGGGCGGCGTCGAGCAGCAGCGAAACGGCCGAGCCGGTATCGCCATTGGCTGCGCTCATCTCGCCCAGCAGCACCTGGTAAAAAATCTGCGCGGTATTGGCTGCCTGCCGACGGCCATCGGCAGGCCCACTGTTCGCAGCGCCAGAAGCGCCCCTTGTGCCCTGGGCCTGTGCGAGGGGCCAGGCCAGGCTCAGGCCCAGCAGGGCCCAGATCAGCGATTTTTTCATTGGGTCATGATAATGGATGGCTCTGTGCAATCCCACCCCTTGATGCTGCATGCCTGAACTTCCCGAGGTTGAAGTCACCCGACTGAGTTTTGCCGATCGGATTGCCGGAGCCCGGGTGCTGGAGGTCCGGCTGGGCAAGCCTTTGCGCTGGCCCCTGGGCTGCGACCCCGAATACCTGACCGGGCATAGCGTTGGCGCGGTTCGCCGGCGCGGCAAATACCTCTTGCTGGACCTGCTGCTGGACCATCAACCGGGCGGCCTGCTGGTGATGCATCTGGGCATGTCGGGCAGTGTGGTGTTTGACCGCTACCTGCCGCCGCCGGGCCGGCATGATCATTTTGATCTGGTCACCAGCCTGGGCACGCTCAGGCTGCATGACCCGCGCCGCTTCGGCGCGGTGGTTCATGCCGCCGGCCAGGACCAGGGCATGGCGCACAAGCTGCTTTCCGGTCTGGGGGTTGAGCCCCTGGGCGAAGCCTTTGATGCGGGCTTGTTCCACCAGGCCCTCAAAAGCAAAAAAGCGCCCATCAAGCAGGTGCTGCTCGCTGGCGAGGTGGTGGTGGGTGTGGGCAATATCTATGCCTCGGAGGCGCTGTTTCTGGCCGGCATACGGCCTAGCCTGCGCGCCTGCAAGATCAGCCGTCCGCGCGCCGCCCGCCTGCATGCGGCCATCCGCCAGGTGCTGGCCCAGGCGGTCAGCCAGGGCGGCAGTACCCTGCGCGATTTCTCCAACGCCATGGGCCAGGCCGGGCACTTCCAGCTCTCGGCCCAGGTTTACGACCGGGCTGGCCTGCCCTGTCTGAGCTGTGAGACCCCGATACGCCGCATCGTGCAGCAACAGCGCTCTACCTATTTCTGCCCGGTATGCCAAAGACCCTGAATCCAGGGGCGAGCCCGTGAGTCCCGGCGGTAAAGCTGACCCTGGCCCGGCCCTGCCAGCCAAAATCCGGCGCGAGTTTGCACCGCGCCTGCTGGCCTGGAAAGAGGTGCATGGGCGCAGCAATCTGCCCTGGCAAAACTCCCGTGACCCTTATCGCGTCTGGCTGTCGGAAATCATGCTGCAGCAAACGCAGGTGCTGACCGTCATTGATTACTACCAGCGCTTCCTGGCGCGTTTTCCCACGGTGCGAGACCTGGCGGCTGCCCCGCTCGACGAGGTGCTGGGGCTGTGGAGCGGTCTGGGCTACTACAGCCGGGCCCGCAACCTGCACCGCTGCGCGCAGCAGGTGGTGAGCCAGTTTGGCAGCTTTCCCGGCAGCGCCGAGCAGTTGCAGCAACTGCCCGGCATAGGCCCGTCGACCGCTGCGGCCATTGCGTCTTTTTGCTTTGACGAGCGTGCTGCCATTCTGGACGGCAACGTTCGCAGGGTGCTGGCCCGGCTGCTGGCTTATGAGGGCGATTTGGCTGCCACGCCGGCGCAAAAGCAGGTGCAGCGCTGGGCCGAACAGATGTTGCCGCCGGCCGCGCAGATGCCGCTGTACAGCCAGGCCATCATGGATCTGGGCGCCACCGTCTGCCTGCCCCGCCAGCCGCGCTGCACCGACTGCCCGATGCGCGGTTTGTGTGTGGCCGAGCGCCAGGGTCAGACCGAGCTCTACCCCGTCAAGTCGCGCAAGCTCAAGCGCTCAAGTCAGCGCCTGTGGCTGCTGTGGGCCGAGCGCTCTGACGGTTCGGTCTGGCTCGAACGCCGGCCGGAGCAGGGCATTTGGGGCGGGCTGCAATGCCTGCCGGTGTTTGAGTCCCTGGATCAGCTCAGTGCCGCAGTGCCCGCCCGTGCGCGCGAGTCGGTTCAGGAGCTGCCGGGCTTTCTGCATGTGCTGACCCACCGTGATTTGCATCTGCATCCGGTACGCGTACCCTGGAATTTGCGCTCCAGCCGGGGTTTGCCTGTCGGCCAATGGTGGGCGCACAAGGAGTTGGCCGGCCTGGGCCTGCCGGCGCCGGTGCGCAAACTGCTGGGCGCCTGATCAAGCGCTGCATCGCCGCGAGGGCGCGGCTCCCACTCCTACTTTCCTGCTGGATGTGCTTGGAGCGATGTGGGAGGGCCGCCTCGGCACGCTTTAGGCGCCGGTGGCGTCGAGCTCGCGGTGCCGCCTCAGGGTGTTCCATTGCGCGCCAAAGGCCTGAGCCAGGGCCTCGACCAGGTAGACCGAGCGGTGCTGGCCGCCGGTGCAACCGATGGCCACGGTGACATAGCTGCGGTGGTCGCGCGCCAGGGCTTGCAGCCAATGCTGCAGGAAGCCTTGAATGCCATTGAACATGGCATCGACCTCGGTGCTGGCCTTGAGGAAAGCCGCCACCGGCGCGTCCTTGCCGGTCAGCGGCTTGAGCTCGGGCAGATAGTGCGGATTGGGCAGCATGCGCACATCGAACACATAGTCGGCGTCCATCGGTACGCCGCGCTTGAAGGCGAAGGACTCGAAGACCAGGGTCAGGCGCGAACTGGGCGCCGAAATCAGGGCCTTGATCGAGGCCTGCAGCTGCGAGGGCCGGATCATGCTGGAGTCGAGCACATGCGCCTGCTCGCGCAGCTCGCCAAGCAGCTCGCGCTCAAGCTCGATCGCTTCGACCAGCGCGCGGTGCTGATCGGGTTTTTCGACCTGCGACAGCGGATGCAGTCTGCGGGTCTCGGAAAACCGCCGCACCAGGGTTTCGGTGCTGGCATCCAAAAAAATCGAGGTGATGGCCACGCCCTGCGCGCGCAGGTCATGGAGCTGACGGGGCACGATGGGCAGCGAGGCCGCGCTGCGCACATCCATGGCGATGCCGACCTTGCGCGCCCCGTGCTGGCGTTCCAGCGCCACAAAGCTGTCGAGCAACTCGGGCGGCAGGTTATCAACGCAGTAGTAGCCGGCGTCCTCCAGCGCATGCAGGGCCACCGATTTGCCTGAGCCGGACATGCCGGTGATCAGCACCATTTCCATCGGTGAGGTCTCGGCGGCTGTCATGGGCTGAGCATCTCGCGGGCATGGGCCAGGCTGGTCTCGGACAGGCGCTCGCCGCCGAGCATGCGGGCAATTTCCTGCACCCGCTGCGGGCCTTCGATCGGCTGCACCCGGCTGGCGGTGCTCTGGCCGCGGCTTTCCTTGCTCACCAGCAGATGGGCGTCGGCGCAGGCGGCGACCTGAGGCAGATGGGTGACGGCCATCACCTGACGATCGCGGCCGAGCTTTTTCATCAACTGGCCCACCGTCTGCGCAACAGCGCCGCCCACGCCAGCGTCGACCTCGTCAAAGATCAGCGTCTGCGCCTGTCCCAGGCCGCTGGTGGTCACTGCAATGGCCAGGGCGATGCGCGAGAGCTCGCCGCCTGACGCGACCTTGCCCACGGGCCGGGGGGTGGCGCCCGGATGGCCGGCCACCAAAAACTGCACCTGTTCCATGCCGTGCTGTTCGGGTTCGGTCAGCGGCTCCAGAGCGACATCGAATTTGCCGCCGGGCATGCCCAGGCCTTGCATCGCCGCCGTGATGGCGCGCGCCAGCTGGGGTGCGGCCTTGGCACGCGCTTTGGACACAGTTTTGGCCTCGTCTCGGTAGGCCCGCTCTGCCGCCTGACTGGCGCGTTCGAGTGCGTCGAGGTCGGCAGCGGCGTCGAGCCGGCGCAATTCCTGCCCCCAGCCTTCTAGCAGGGCGGGCAATTCTGCCGGCGCGCATCTATAGCGCCGGGCCAAGCTCATCCACAGGGCCACCCGCTCGTCGAGCTCAGCCAGACTTTGCGGGTCGAGCTCGGCATGGCGGGCATAGGTACTGAGCGAGTGCGCCGCATCCTCGGCCTGGGCCAGGGCACTGGCCAGGACTTCGGTGATGGGTTCAAAGCGAGGCTCGATCTGCGTCTGCGCCTGCAGCAGGTCCAGCGCCCGGCTGAGCAGGCCGGCGGCATTGGCATCGGCTTGCTGCAGCGCGTCGATCGCGTCCTGCACTGCGTCTTGCAGGGCCTGTGCATGCGACAGGCGGCTGTGCTGGGCGTTGAGCTCCTCCCATTGGCCGGCCGCCGGCGCAAGCTTGCTCAGCTCGCCAATCTGCCAGCTCAGACGCTCGCGCTCGCTGGCCAGCGTCTGCTGGGCCTGTTGGGCTTGTTCGAGGCTGCGGCTGGCCTGTCGCCAGTCCTGCCAGCGCGCTTTGAGCGCATCGGTGGAGACGCCGGCGTAGGCGTCAAGCAGGGCCTTGACCTCGTCGGCCCGGGTCAGGCTCTGCCAGGCGTGCTGGCCGTGAATATCGACCAGCCGCTCGCCCAGTTCACGCAACTGGGTGGCGGTGGCCGGGCTGCCATTGACCCAGGCCCGGCTCTTGCCCTGGCTGTCGACGGTGCGTTTGAGCAGCAGTTCTTCGGCCCCTGCAAAGCCCGCTTCTTCCAGCCACAGGCGCAGTCCAGCCGGGGCATCGAAACAGGCCGTGACCTCGCAGCGCGGCGCACCCTCGCGCACCACGCTGGCCTCGGCGCGCGCGCCCAGGGCCAATTGCAGCGCATCGATCAGGATGGACTTGCCAGCGCCGGTCTCTCCGGTGAGCACGGTAAAGCCATTGGCCAACTCGATCTCGAGTTGATGCACGATGACGAAATCACGCAGAAACAGGCTCTTGAGGCTCATGGCGGACGGGCTGCAAGCGGCAAAGTGGACGCGGTCGCAAATCGTAAGCGACAGCCGGGGCCTTGTTAAGCGCCCCCTTCATTCCAGTGGAGTTTTCGGCGCAGTGTGTCGAAATAATTCCAGCGCTGCGGGTGCAGAAACCGCACCTGATGGGGCGAGCGCCGCACCACGATGCGGTCGCCGTGCAGCAGCGTGGCCAGAGACTGCATATCAAAGTTGGCGCTGGCGTCGCGGCCAGCTACCAATTCGATGGCCACCTCGCCGTGATCGGGCAGCACGATGGGGCGGTTGGACAAGGTGTGCGGCGCAATCGGCACCAGCAGCCAGCCGGCGATCGAGGGGTGCAGCAGCGGTCCGCCCGCTGACAGGGCGTAGGCGGTCGAACCGGTGGGCGTGGCAATGATCAAGCCGTCGGCGCGTTGATTGGCCACAAAACGGCCATCGACCTCCACCCGCAACTCCACCATGCCGGTGGTCGCCCCGCGGTTGACAACCACATCGTTCATCGCGGTGGCGGAAAACACGCAGCGGCCATCACGCATGACCCGCGCCTCCATCATGGCTCGGGCTTCCTCGGCATATTGGCCCTGTAGCATGGGCCCCAGCACTGCCTGGTAGCCGTCGAGCGGAATGTCGGTGATGAAGCCCAGCCGCCCCTGGTTGATGCCGATCAGCGGTATGCCGTGCGGCGCCAGCCGCCGGCCTATGCCCAGCATGGTGCCGTCGCCGCCCAGGACCAGGCCGAGGTCGCATTGCCGCCCGATCTCTTCCACAGTCAACGCCGGCATGTCGCTCAGGCCGGTGTTGTTGGCGGTTTCCTTCTCCAGTGCCACCTCGCAGCCCTGACGGTGCAAAAAATGGGCGATGTCCTGCAGGGCCAGGCGCGAGCCAGCGGCCTGGTACTTGCCGATCAGCACAACATGGCGAAAGCGGGAGGTCATGCGCAAATTACATCACAGGGTCAATACCTGCAGCGTCTGCTGTGCCAAGGTCAGCCGGAATGCCGGCCAAGGCGCGGCAACTGCGGTTTGACAGACTTGCCCACAAAGGCGCGCAGCTTCGTAGAATCGGCTCATGCTCGATGAACGTGCCAAACTGCTGCTCAAGGCCCTGGTGGAACGCTACATCGCCGATGGACAACCGGTGGGCTCGCGCACGCTCAGCCGTGCCAGCGGGCTGGAGCTCTCCCCGGCAACCATACGCAATGTGATGAGCGATCTGGAGGAGCTGGGCCTGATCGTCAGCCCCCACACCTCGGCTGGCCGCATTCCAACGGCCCGGGGCTACCGGTTTTTTGTCGACACCATGGTCATGGCCCAGCGCGATCCGCGCGCCCTCGATGCCATGGCCCAGCCCACACTGGCGCCCGATCAGCCGCAGAAGGTCATCAGCAATGCGGCGCAAATGCTCTCGAGCCTGTCGCACTATGTGGGCGTGGTGATGGCGCCGCGCCGCTCTTCGGTGTTTCGGCATATTGAGTTCTTGCGCCTGTCGGAAAAACGGCTGCTGGTCATCATCGTCTCGCCCGACGGCGATGTGCAAAACCGGGTGCTGTTCACCGAGGTCGATTACACCCAGACCCAGCTGATTGAGGCGGCCAATTTCCTGAACTCCCACTATGCAGGACTGGGTCTGGAAGAGGTCAGGGAGCGACTGAAAAACGAGGTTGAAGCCTTGCGCAGCGAAATCGCCAGTCTGATGCAGGCGGCGGTGCAAGTCGGCTCCGAGGCCATCGAATCGCGCGACGAGGTGGTCATCGCCGGCGAGCGCAATCTGCTCACGCTCAGTGATTTCTCCAGCGACATGGGCAGCTTGCGCAAGCTGTTTGACCTGTTCGAACAAAAAGCCCAGCTGATGCGTCTGCTCGACGTCTCCAGCCGCGCTGAAGGGGTGCGCATCTACATCGGCGGTGAAAGCCAGGTGGTGCCCTTTCAAGAGCTGTCGGTGGTCACCGCGCCCTACGAGGTCGACGGCCAGGTGGTGGGCACGCTCGGCGTCATTGGCCCGACCCGCATGCCCTACGACAAGATGATCCAGATCGTAGACATCACCTCCAAGCTGGTCAGCTCGGCCCTCAGCCACAGCCGCTGAGGCAGACTTTTTTAGTAGCGCCAGTGGGCGGGTTCTGCGCCGGCTATCGGCGAGCGGAAACTGCACAGGTGTGGATTGGCCAGACTGCCCAGGTAGACGGTGCGCAGATCCGGCCCGCCGAAAGCTACCGAGGAGGTGTTGCCCAGCACGCTCTTGCCGCCAGCGTCGATGTCCTCGCGGGTCAGAAAGCCCTGGGCATAGTGGGCGTCGGCGGTGGCGCACAGAGCCGGGTCGGCGTCGGCGAGCATGACGCTCGCGCCTGCGCCCGGCACGATGCGCACAATGCGGTTGGACACCACACAAGCTACCCAGACACCGCCCTCGGCATCGAAGGCCAGGCCGTCGGGAAAATCGCCGTCGCTGAACTGATGCACCACCTCCTTGGGGCCCAGCTGGCAGGGGTCCTGCGCCAGGATGCGAAAACGCGAGAGCCGGCGGCCATAGGTCTCATTGACGTATACCCATTGGCCGGTGGGATCCATGCGGCATTCATTGGTAAAGAAGATTCCGTCGGCCACGATGCGCGCGCCGTGGCGGTCGATCACTGCAATAAAACCGTCAGAGGTCTGCGCGTTGAAGGCGCGCTCGCGCGGCACCAAACGGGTACTGGCCGAAATCCAGATGCGGCCTTGCAGGTCGGTGGTGACGAAGTTGGCATTGCTCAAGGCCTGACCCTCGACCTCCATGATCAAGGGACTGGCATGGTGCTGCGCATCGATGCGCCAGATACCGCCGCCGGTGGCTGGGCTCAGGTTGGCAATCAGGAAGTCGCGCTCGGGCGTGAGCGCAATGCCGTTGGACAAAAAGCCCGCGGGCATGCCCACCAGGGTCTTGCGCGGCTGACCGAGCTGGCGCACCGCGCTGAGCTGGTCCGATACAAAAATCTCGCCCTTGGCGGTGACCACCACGCTTTCAGGCCGGCGCAAGTCCTCCCCGATGGCTTGCACAGATGAGATGTCGATTTTTGGGGTGTTCATGGCAGGGTCCTCCACACGGGACTGGCCTGGCCACTTCGATCGCGGGCCAGACCTCATCCTCAATTGAGTCGTGACTATGCCAGTGCCGCAGCGGCCGGGCACTCAAGGGGCGCAGCCTCGAGTCACCTAGGCGTCGGCCTCGCCAGAACCTGGCCTTAGTCATCCCCGGGCTAAAATCAAGGGTGTGGGGCGTTAGCTCAGTTGGTTAGAGCAGAGGACTCATAATCCTTTGGTCGTCGGTTCAAGTCCGCCACGCCCTACCACCCGTGCGGTTTTTTAAGATCAGGCCCTTGCCCTGACTTGACCCTACTTGGCCATGATGCCGCCGTCTATAGGCACGGTGGTTCCGGTCATGAAGCTCGACGCAGGGGAGCAAAGCAGCAGGACCAGGCCCTTGAGTTCCTGTGGTTGGGCGATGCGGCCCAGGGGCACCATGGAGGCAAACTCGGCCTCTACCTCGGGCTGGCGAATTCGGCCGTTGGCGATGTGGGTGCGAAACGGTCCCGGCGCGATGCCGTTGACCATGACGTTGTAAGGCGCCATCTCCATCGCCGCCTGCCGCACCAGGTTCACCACGGCGGCCTTGGTCGCGGTGTAGGCATAGCCGCACATGACCTCAGATTTCAGCCCCGCCACCGAGGCCATGGCCACCAGCCGGCCCGAGCGCTGCTTTTTCATGTGCGCTGCGGCGGCCTGTAAGGTCACGAACACGCCTGAGAGATTGATGGCCAGCACGCGGTCCCACTGCTCGTCCTGCACGGCGTTGATCTGGCCGATCTCGGTGCGGTAGCCGGGGCCTGCCGAGACGCCGGCATTGGCGACCACCGCATCAAGGCGGCCGTGGCGCAGGGCGATGTCGTCGATCACGGTGCGTATGGCTGCCCGGTCTGATACATCGAGCACCGCCGTCTCAGCAAGCCCTCCCTCGGACTCAATGGCTTGCTTGGCAACTTCTAGGCCGCGTGCGTCCACGTCCAGCAGCACCACCCGTGCGCCTGCACGGGCCAGCACCTCGGCCGTTGCCAGGCCCAGCCCACTGGCCGCCCCCGTGACGGCGGCCACCTGGCCCTGCATGTCAAACAAATCTTTGATCATCGGCAATCTCCTCAAAAGGTATACAAATATACAGGTTCTTTCGACCTCGTGGCTTGTGGGAAAAGTTCACTCGCAGACCATTTATCTCCGAATTTCTCAAGAAAAAAGCAAAACATCAGGGTTTTCATGAAGTTCTTTCTGGATAGAAGATCTGTCTCAAAGATGTACACTTTTTCGGAGATTGGCGAATTCGCCGATGGGTAAGCGTGCAGCGATCACCAGGAGGCCCAGACCGTCATGGCGCACAGGGAGACATTTGAGACAGTCACCGGATGCCGCATTCGACTCATGCGTGGGGGTCAGGGTGAGCCCCTGCTTTTTCTGCATGGCGCCGCCGGAGCGCAGCGCTGGCTTCCTTTCATGGAAACGCTGGCGCAAAGCCATGACGTGATCGTTCCCGAGCACCCTGGTTTTGGTGCCTCTGACATGCCTGATTGGCTGGACAACGTAGCAGACCTGGCCCATTTCTACCAGGACTTGATGGACCACCTCGGTCTGGACAGGGTGCATCTGGTGGGGACGTCTTTAGGCGGCTGGATCGCCGCCGAGTTGGCCAGCTGCAGCTGCGAACAGCTCCAATCACTCACCTTGGTGGCGCCCGCGGGCCTGTCGGTGGCTGGCGTGCACAGGCCAGACATGTTCATGTGGTCGCCTGAGGAATTGAGCCGCAAGCTCTTTCATGACCCGGAACTCGCCAAAGCCGCGCCCATGCCCCGCACCGATGACGAGCTCTTGCGGGCGCTGAAAAACAGGTTGACAACGGCCAAGCTGGGCTGGAGCACGCGCATGCACAACCCGCATCTGCGCAAGTGGTTGCACCGCATCAAGGTGCCCAGCTTGATCATTTGGGGCGATGACGACCAGGTCTTGCCCGTGGCCTATGGGCCGGCCTACCGGGACTTGATCCCCTCGTCCAGACTAGAGATTTTGGCGCAATGCGGGCACTTGCCCCATGTGGAAAAGGCGCCTGAGTTTTGCCGCAAGCTGCTTGACTTTACCCAGGGGGTGGCATCTTGAAGCGCTGCTTTCTACAGCTGCGGCCCGGGCTCATGCCAGGCTGGCGCGCGTGCACCTCGACAGGCTGGCGCCAGACGCGCCATCAGCCATTGGGCGAGACCGAGCTCACTCCGGGTCTGCGGGCGCTGGATCGTTGAGGATAGAAAACAGATGCGCACTCATCGCCGCTTCAGCCCAGTCCCGATTGCGCGCCTTCAGCGCTGCAATGATCTCGCGGTGCTGGCGGTGGGTGCGCGCTGTTCGCTCGTCAAAGCTTTCGGTGTAGTGGTTGAAGATGGACGCGGGCAGCTCCAGGGACGAGGCCAGGATTTTTTCCAGCCGCGGGCTGTCGGCTGCACGGGCAATGATGCCGTGGAACTCGTTGTTGAGCTCATCAAAGCGCGGCAGGTGCTTGTGCCAGCCCAGCTCGGCAAAAACCGCCTCCAGCTCGTCCTCGATGGCCTCGAGCCGCTCGATGTCGGCGTCAGAAATGCGCAGGCAGGCGCGCCGCGCGGCGTGCCCTTCGAGCTTGCCGCGCAGCCGGAACACCTCGGCCACGTCGGCCATGGAAAAGCTCGCCACCTGGGCCCTTCGGTAGCGCCCCAGCACCACCAGCCCTTCGTTGGCCAGGCGCGACAGCGCCTCTCTGACGGGTGTGCGGCTCACGCCTATGCGCTCGGCCAGGCGGGACTCCAGCAGGACCTCACCCGAGCTCAGCTCACCGCGGATGATGATGCCCCGGATATGCCGGTACGCGCTCTCGACGGCGCCGCTGCTCTCGCTGGCGCGGCTGGTGGCGTTGTCCTGTGGGGTCATGCGTCGGTGTGGCGTCGGCAATTGAAGGTGTGCAAGGGGCTGGCCAGGGCCTGGCCTTCCTTGGCGGGCCGCAGTATAGGCCGTGTCTGCCCTGGCCCCCGGCCAGGACAGTGTGGGATTCAAAGGAGTGCTTCATGATCATTGAGCCTGGAATGGCGGCCTTTGTGACCGGCGCTGGCTCGGGCATAGGCCGAGGCATGGCGCTGGCGCTGGCGCGTCGGGGTGTGCAGGTCGGTGTCTGCGACATCCGGGGCAGCGATGCGGCCGACACCGTCCGCCAGATTGAGCTTGCCGGTGGCAAAGCCATGGCCGTTGGCGTGGATGTGTCTGACCGCGCATCGGTCGAAGCGGCGGTGGTGGCTGTCGAGCGGGCCTATGGTGACATTGCCATCGCGTGCAACAACGCGGGCATCTCTCTGCACGGCGTGCCCCTGCACGAAATCAGCGCGGCCGATTGGGAGTGGGTGATGGGGGTCAACATCCAGGGCGTCATTCACGGCATCCAGGCTTTGGTGCCGCGCATGCTGGCCACCCAGCGGCCTGCGCATGTGGTCAACACGGCCTCCATAGGCGGCTTTCAGGTGAACCCTAATTTTTTGACGGCCGCTTACTCCATGACCAAGTACGCGGTGGTCGCGCTCTCTGAGGGCCTGCACAACGAGCTGCAGGGCACGCAAGTGGGCGTCTCCATCTTGGCGCCTGCCGCCGTCGACACCCGCATCCATTTGTCAGAGCGCAGCCGGCCCGAGCGCCTGGGTGGTGCCACCGTCAGGCCGCAAAACCATTTCATGGGTGATTTGCTCAAGGGCAGCATGCCGCCAGAGGCGGTCGGCGACCGGGTGGTCGATGCCATTGAGTCCGGGGACCTGTACATCTTCACCCACCCGGAAACCCGGCAGTGGCTGGACAGGCGGCATGCCGCGATTTCGGCCGCCTTCGACAAAGCAGAGCGGCTTGCCACCACGGCAGCGCGCCACGCTAAGGACAAGAGCTGAATGACAGCTTTCGCGGTCATCACTCGCTTGGCCTGTGGGGCTAGTTTTGTGAGTTTGGTTGGGCAGCAGTCGCTGCTCTTGAAAATGGAAGCGGCGCAGTCGAACGCCGCGGTCGGAGCTTGATAGATGCGCAACATCCGTGCAGTCAATCAGGTGCAGTTCCGGTGGAGCGTGGCAGGCGAAGGCCCGCCTCGCGCTGCTTGGCAATCAATCAATCCCCCGCTTTGGCGGGACAACTGGAGACAATGAGCATGAAAACGCTTCTTCTTCGCGCGGCCAGCCTGAGTGCTGCCTGCGTGGTGTCGGGTGCGGCCTGGGCCCAAACCGTCAGTATTTCCACCTTGCCGCCAGGCTCGGTCAACAACGTGCAGACCCAGGCGATTGCCAAGGTGGTGCAAAAGGCCGCGGACATGCAAATGCGGGTGGTGACCTTCAATTCCCCCCACGCCTCCATGGGGGCTGTGCAAGCTGGGCAGGCGGCCTTTACCTTCATGTCCAACGACGAGCTGGGCATTGCGGTGCGCGGCAAGGACGAGCACCAGGGCAAGCCTATGGACAAGCTGCGCCTGGCCGCCGTGGTGTTTCCGTTCAAGGTAGGCATTCTGGTGCGCAAAGACTCCAACATCAACTCGGTGGCTGACCTCAAGGGCAAGCGCTTCCCCACCGGCTGGCAAGGCTTTCCGCAAGGCATCGCGCTGGCCAATGCCATGCTGGCCACTGCCGGGCTGTCTTTGAAAGACGTCGATGGTGTGCCCACCGCCAATTTGCTGCGCGCCGCCGACGACTTCAAGGCCGGCCGACTGGACGCCACCTTGTTTGCCATTGGCGCGCCCAAGATGGCCGAAGTCGATTCCGCTGTGGGCATCCGCTTTTTGAGCCTGGACAACAGCGACAAGGCCAAGGCCGCCATGGCCGCCATCCGGCCTGAGTACACCGTGGCCTCACAAACGCCCGCACCGCCGCTCAACGGGGTGATAGGCACGACCAACCTCATGCAGTACGCAATGACGGTGGGCACCAGCGTCGACGCCGATGAAGAGTCCGTCTACAAAGTCGTCAAGGCCCTGCACCAAAACAAGACCGAACTGGTTGCCACCCACCCCTCGTTCATGGCCATGGACCCGGCTCAGTTGGCCCTGCAGCAGCCTGGGATCAGCTACCACCCGGGCGCGATCCGCTACTACAAAGAAGTCGGCATCTGGCCGGTCAAGTGAACGCCAAACTCCACCCACCAAAACAATATTAAAAAAGGAGCCCCCCATGGCCATGCCAGGCGAAGAAGACCTTCAACCCCCCTCGGGGACCGCCATGTCGGTCGCCACGACCGCGATGGGCGCACTCATCGGCCTGGGCGGCATCGCCTGGGGGGCCGATCTCTACCGCATGGTGGGCTGGGATTTCCTGGCCGAGCAGTTTCTGGCGGTGGTGCTCGGGCTGGCCATGGGCATCATTTTCCTGATCAAGCCCTTGCGCAGCAGCAGCGGCCCCACGCGGGCCACGGCCCCCTGGTACGACTGGATACTCTCCCTCGGCTCAGTGGCCCTGGGCGTGTACCTGAGCTGGCACTACCCGCGCATGCTGGGTGAATTTTTCAATTCGCCGATGGACGTGGTGGTGTCCTGCACGCTGCTGTTTGTGTTGGTGGTTGAAGGCCTGCGCCGGGCCTCGGGCTGGGCGCTGGTGATTGTGGTGTTGGTGTTTTTTGCTTACGCCCTGGCCGGCCACAAGGTCGGCGGGGCGCTGCAAACCCGCGAGGTCAATCTGAGCGGGCTGCTGGTTTACCTCGGCCTGGATTCGAGTGGTCTGTTCGGTCTGGTGTTGCTCATCGGGGTGACGGTGGTCATCCCCTTTGTGTTTTTCGGGCAGCTGCTGGCCTCGTCCGGTGGCGCGAATTTCTTCAACGACATTTCCATCGGCCTGATGGGCCGCTTTCGCGGCGGCGCGGCCAAGATCTCCATCTTGGCCTCCTCGCTGTTTGGCTCCATCAACGGCATCGTGGTCTCCAACATCCTGGCCACGGGCGTGGTCACCATCCCCATGATGAAACGCTCGGGCTTCAAGCCCGAGCATGCCGCAGCGGTCGAGGCGACCGCCTCCAACGGCGGGCAGATGATGCCGCCTGTCATGGGCGCCGTGGCCTTTTTGATGGCCGACTTCTTGCAAATCAGCTATGCCGAGGTGGCCATTGCGGCGCTCGTGCCTTCAGTGCTGTACTACATCGCGCTGTTCATACAGGCCGACCTTGAAGCGGCCAAGGGCAACATCTTGCGGGTGCCGGCCAAAGACATTCCCAAGATGCTCCAGGTCTTGGCCAAAGGCTGGCTGTTCATGCTGCCCTTTGCCGTGCTGATCTATGCCCTGTTCTGGGAAAACCGGGAACCCGAAAACGCCGCCATCTTCGCCAGCTTGGCGGTGATGCTGATCGGCTTTGCCTTCGGCTATGGTGCAGACCGCTTGTCGCTCAAAGAGTTGTGGCAATGCGTGGTGCGCACCGGCGTGTCCTCGGCCGACATCATCTTGATCTCGGCGGCGGCCGGCTTCATCATGGGCATTTTGCAAATCACCGGTCTGGGCTTTGCACTGACGCTTTATCTGGTCGAGCTGGGTCAGGGCAATGTCTTTTTGCTGCTGCTCATCTCGGGCGCGCTGTGCATCGTGCTGGGCATGGGCATGCCCACCCTGGGCGTGTATGTGTTGCTGGCGGTGCTCTTTGTGCCGGCCTTTGTGGAAGTGGGCGTCTCGCCCATGGCCGCGCACATGTTCATTTTGTACCTGGGCATGATGTCTTTCGTCACGCCGCCCGTGGCGATCGCGGCCTTTTTTGCCGCCAACCTGGCCGGCGCCGACCCCATGCGCACCGGTTGGGTCTCTATGCGGTTTTCCTGGACCGCCTACATCGTGCCCTTCATCTTTGTGTTTTCTCCGAGCTTGCTGCTGCAAAGCACCTCCTGGGTGGAGACCACCTACAGCATCACCATGGCCGTCATCGGCGTGTGGTTTGTGTCTGCGGGCATGGTCGGCTACGGGTTGCGCCTCATGAGCACTTGGCTGCGCACCGCATCCATCACAGCCGGCGCGCTTTTGCTCTTGCCCCTGGGGATGGCCGGCTGGGTGGTTTATGCCAACGTGCTGGGCGTCCTGCTGGCGGTGCTTGTCACGGCGGTGGGGCTGGCAGACCGCCGCAAGGACATCGCTCGGGTGTCGGCCGCGTCGGCATCAGGCCGGCCCTGATAGAGCAACAGACCGATGTGCACGGCGCATCGGTCACAAGGATGAACCCATATGCGTTTTTGCCGCTTCAATGACAACCGACTCGGCGTGGTCCGGGGCACCCAGGTCCACGACGTCACCGCCGCTTTGGACAGCCTGCCTGCCTTGCGCTGGCCGGCCCCGCAGGGCGACCACTTTTTCAACCATTTCCAGGCCCTGCGGCCGCGTATGCAGGCGCTGGCCGATGCCACGCCGGGCATGCCCGTGTCATCGGTCCGTTTGCTCTCGCCCGTAGGCAACCCGGGCAAGATCGTTGCGGCGCCGGTCAATTACCAGCTGCACCTGGACGAGTCGCGCGCCGACAAAGCCATCAACTTTGGCACGCAGGTCAAAACCATTGCCGATTACGGTGTGTTCCTCAAGGCCAGCAGCTCCATGATTGGCGCCAGCCAAGCCGTGGTGGCCGACTGGGCCGAGCGCCGCATTGACCACGAAATCGAGTTGGCGCTGGTCATTGGCAAAAAGGGCTTTCGCATCACCGAAGACCAGGCGCTGTCGCATGTGGCCGGTTACATGATAGGCCTGGACATGACCATACGCGGCACCGAAGACCGCTCCTTTCGCAAGTCCCTGGACACCTTCACCGTGTTCGGCCCGCATGTGGTGACCGCCGACGAAATCAGCGATCCCGGCCGCCTGGACTTCGAACTCAAGGTCAACCAGCAGACCCGGCAGAAAGCGAACACAGCCCAGCTGATCTGGAACGTGCAAAAACTCATCGCCTACGCCAGCCAGGCTTACACGCTGTACCCGGGCGACATCATCATGACGGGCACACCCGAGGGTGTGGCGCCCGTCCTTCCTGGCGACACCATGCACGCCCGAATCGACCAGATCGGCGAGATGACGGTGGCCGTCAGGGGCACGCATACCTAGGTCTAAAGGGCTGTGAGGTCTATGAGTCGTGGTCTATCGGGCAGCCCTTGTGCCTGCCGCACCGCACTTTGAAAAATGAACGATTGAGGATTCAGCAACATGGTTTCAAAGGCACACGCCGCAGCGCACGAACACGGCGCTGACATGAACGTATTCAACCGGGTGGAGCCTATAGCCGCTTCCGACGAATTCATCCGTCAAGCCGTCGAGCAGGCCGACCTGCCGTCCCTCATGGTGACGCTCGCCATGGTGACCGGCGACACCTCGCTGATTGGACCGGATGTCAAGCCGCCGGTGCCATCCATGCGCGTGGAGATTGCGCAGCAAGGCGGAATGAGCAAGGAGATGCAGGTCAAGGCCAGGCGCCTGGCCACGGCGGCGCTCATTGCCTACCGCGACAGCGGGCAGCAGGGCTGTCCCCCGCCCTCCGCCGAGCTGCTGACCCAGTGCATGCAGTACCTGCTGCCGCGCGACATCGGCGAGTTGCGGCCCTTGCTGGAGCACGAAATGGGGTTCACTAAGGATCCGGGCGCGCCCGACTGGACGCGGGAGAGCGTGGCGCCCGGTGTGAAGTTCCGCGTGGCCGTGATCGGCGCGGGCTTTTCTGGCATTGCCGCCGGATACCGCTTGCAGCAGACCCAGCTTGACTTCACCATCTACGAAAAGAATGAGGAGGTGGGCGGCGTCTGGTGGGAGAACCGCTACCCGGGCTGCCGACTGGACACACCCAACTTCGCCTACAGCCTGTCCTTTGCGCAAAAGCAGGACTGGCCCCAGCAGTTCTCCCGCCAGCCGGAAATCCAGGCCTACCTCGCCACGGTGGCCAGTGCCTCTGGGCTCAAGCGCCACATCCGCTTTGGCACCGAGGTCGATGCCATGCGCTTCAATGAAGATCGCGCCACCTGGACCCTCACCATCAGGGACCGCAGCGGTGGGGTGACTCAAGAAGAGTTCAACGCCGTCATCACGGCGGTTGGCATTTTGAGTCGGCCCAGCTTGCCAGACATTCCAGGGCTGGACACCTTCAAGGGCCGCATCGTCCACTCGGCGGTTTGGCCAGAGGACTTGGACCTGGCGGGCAAGCGGGTGGCACTGGTGGGCACGGGAGCCAGCGCATTCCAGATCGGCCCCTCCATCGTTGACCAGGTGGCTGGCCTGAAGATCTTCCAGCGCAGTCCGCCCTGGATGCTGCCCACGCCGACCTACCACGATGACATTGCGCCCGGCATGCAATGGCTGCTCAAGCACGTTCCGTATTACGGCCGGTGGCTGCGTTTTTGGCAGTTTTGCATTTCCATCGAAGGGCGCTTTCCCCTGACCGCCGTCGAGGACGACTGGGACCACCCGGTGTCTGTGGGCCGCGACAACGAGGAACTGCGCCAGGGCTGCCTGAAGTGGATCACCTCCCAGTACCAGGACAGGCCGGACCTGCTGGAGAAGATGACGCCGAACTACCCGCCTACCTCCAAGCGCATGTTGCGCGACAACGGCGTGTGGGCCGCCATGCTGAAAAAGCCGCACGTTGAACTCAACACCACGGGCATAGACCAATTCACCCCCGAGGGTATTCGCACTCAGGATGGCGTGCTTCACGCCTTTGACGTGGTCATCTGCGCCACCGGTTTCAAGGCCTCCGATTTTTTGGCGCCTATGACCATCACCGGCTCAGGCGGTCGGCAATTGCACCGCGATTGCTGGGACGGCGACTGCCGCGCCTACCTGGGCATCAGCGTGCCGGGCTTTCCCAATTTGTTCATGACCGGTGGCCCGAACACGGCGGTGGTGATCAACGGCAGCGCCATCTTCTCGTCGGAGTGCCAGGTCGAATACAGCCTGCGGGCGATTCGCTACTTGCTAGAGACGGGACAAAAAGCGATGAACTGCAAAGAGGCGCCCTTTCTTGACTACAACGTGTGGGTCGACGCGGGCAACTTGAAGCGCTCCTGGGGATCTCCCCGCGCCAGGAGCTGGTACAAAAATGCAAAAGGGCGCGCCTCTCAGCCCTGGCCCTTCGGCATGCTCGACTACTGGAATCTGACGGGCCGGTTCAAGCCGGAAGATTACGAGTTCATCAAGTAAGAGGCCTTGGCCTTTGAAAATATTGGCCACGATGGCGAGCTGTTAATGCAGCTCGCAGCCCTGGGCCTGCCTGGCTCAAGCGGCTTCGTCGACCACCCGGTTGCGCAGCACGCCGATGTTGCTCACTTCTACTTCGAGCAGATCGCCAGCCTTCATGAAAATCTGAGGGTCGCGCCGGTGGCCTACCCCGCCTGGGGTGCCGGTGGAGATCACGTCGCCCGGCACCAGGGCGCAGATGCCCGAGACGTAGGCGACCAGCTCGGCCAGGTCCCAGGCCATCAGGTCAAAGCCGCTGTGTTGCATCACCTGGCCATTGAGGCGGGTGCTCAGCACCAGTTTTTTGGGGTCGCCCACCTCGTCGGGAGTGACCAACCAGGGGCCGAAGGAGCTGCTGGCGTCGAAGTTCTTGCCTGCGGTGACGCTGTGCTTTTGGTAGTCGCGCACCGAGCCGTCCATGACGATGCTGTAGCCGCCGATATGGGACATGGCTTGTTCTGGCGGTATGTGGCGCCCGCCTTTGCCGATGACGATGGCCACCTCGCCTTCGAAGTCAAAGCGATCGGACAGGCGCGGGCGCACGATGGGCTGATCATGGCCGACCAGCGACTGCGGATGCTTGCTGAACATATTGGGATGCGTCAGATCTTCCTTGCCCGCCTCCATCTGGTGTGCCTTGTAGGCCCAGCCCAGGGCGAACATACGCATGTCGCTGCGCGGGTTGACCGGGCGGTAGCGCAGCTCGCTCAAAGCCGCATCCACCGGGCCTTGTGCCAGATGGCGGGCCTGATCGAGCAGGCTGTTTTCAAACAGGGCCACCAGGTCGCGGCAGCCAGGGTCCAGGCGCCGGCCCAGATCCACAAAGCCCCGCTCGTTGATCACGCCAAAAGTTGGATTGCCACGCAGCTCCACGCTGGCCAATTTCATGCATTACCCCTCGAATAAATGATGTGTAAGCATAAGATTTTTTCACCCGCCGCGCCTCGGTATCTCTCCCGACTGCGGGTAAATGCCAGTTGTTCGCAGCGCCTGCCTTCTTAGACTTCGCGCACCCCATCATGGATAGAAGACAGGAGCCGTTATGAACTCGGATTTTTCGCGTCGCCAATTGCTGATTGCTGGCGCTGGCGCCGCCTGGTCGGCGACCGCCTCGGCCCAGGACTATCCGAGCAAGCCGATACGCATCGCCGTGCCGCAGGCGCCGGGCGGCGGCACCGACATCCTGGCGCGTAACCTGGCCGCCCGCATGACTGAGCTGCTCAAGCAGGGTGTGGTGGTTGAAAACCGCACAGGCGCCGGCTCCCTGGTGGGCACCGAATTCGTGGCCCGTGCGCCCGCCGACGGCTATACCCTGTTGATGGGCGGCATCTTCAACATGGTGATGAACAAGGCCTTGGTCAAAAACCTCTCGTACTCGCCGGAGAACGACTTTGTCAGCCTGGGCTATGTGTCGGCCTATCCCTTTGTGCTTTTGATGCGCGCCGACCTGCCGGTCAATTCACTGGCCGAACTGGTGGCTTATGCCAAGGCCAGGCCGGGTAAGCTCACCTACGGCTCAGGTGGCATGGGCACGCTGCAGCATGTCTGGGGCGCGATTCTCACCAGCAGCCTGGGTCTGGACATGATCCACGTGCCCTTCAAGGGCGCGGCGCCGGCGCACCAGGAGATGATGGGCGGTCGTCTGGACATCATGTTCGACAACATCTCCGCCGCTAAGCCGCACATCCAAGCCGGCCGGCTCAAGGGTCTGGTCGTGTCTTCGGCCCAGCGCAGCGCGCAATTGCCGCAATTGCCCACAGTCAATGAGTCGGGCTTGACCCGCTTCGAAGGCGAAAGCTGGTTTGGCGTGTTTGCGCCTGCGGCCACGCCGGCCCCGGTGGTCGCTCGCCTGCGCGAGACGCTGGCTTCCATCAACCGCGAGCCTGAATTCATTGCCCGCGTCGACCGCGATGGCGGGCGCCTGCTCAACATCGCACCCGCTCAGCAGCAGGCCTTTTTGCGCGATGAGATTGAGCGTTGGGTGGGTGCCGCGCAACGCTACAAGGTCACCGCCGACTGAGGGCCTGAGCCTTCATGAAGCCGCGGCCCGATGACGGCGCGCTGATGCCCTCACCCTAAGCCTCTGCCAGGGGCAGAGTGGATAAAACCGAGACGTGTCGCCGGGTCGCGATGCAGCCTCATTGCCCCCCTATGGAGTGCCAGGTCCAGGCTGGCCATTACAGTCGGTCCTGTTTTTTGGCCAAGAGGCTGAGTTTATTGAGCAGGGAGTACATACGATGAAGATCGGAATCGCCGGTGTCGGCAAGATGGGGCAGGCGGTGGCCCAGCGCCTGATGGGGCTCGGTCATGAGCTCAGTGTGTGGAATCGCTCGCCGTCACGGGCCGACGCACTGGTGGCCGCTGGGGCCCGCCGGGTCGAGCGGGTGGCGCAGTTGGCGGGCAGTTGCGATGTGGTCATCAGCCTGCTCACCGATGCGCCGGCTATCGAGGCGGTCTACACCGGCCCCGAGGGGCTGCTGCAGGGCGGGCCGGCTTTATTCATTGAAATGAGCACGGTAGCGCCTGAGTTTCAGGCGCAGATGGGACAGCGTGCCCGGCAGGCCGGTGCGCGCTACTTGGAGTGCCCGGTGGGCGGCAGTGTCGGCCCGGCCAAGGAAGGCAAGCTGATTGGCTTTGTGGCGGGCGAGGCGGCCGATGTCCAGGCCGCACGGCCATTGATCGAGCAGATGTGCCGCAAGGTGGTGGAGGTGGGCGCGCACGGTAACGGCGCGCGCATGAAACTGGCGGTCAACCTGCCTTTGATGGTGTACTGGCAGACCTTGGGTGAGGCGCTTTCTTTGGTGCAGTCGCTCGACATCGACCCCAAGGTCTTGGTTGATGTGCTCAGCGAGTCTTCCGGCGGCCCCAATATGCTCAAGGTGCGAGGCGGCATGATTGCCGACGCGCTGGCTGGCACGCCGCAATCGACGGTGACGGTCGATCTGGCCACCATGCGCAAGGACGTGCGAACCATGGTGGAGCAGGGCACCAAAAATGGTTTTTCAATGCCGCTGACCCAGATCACCCTCGACCACCTCAATCAGGCGGTCGACCAGGGACTTGGCGGTGCCGATTGCAGCCAGTTCCCGCTGTGGTGGCTCAAAAAATAAGGGCGCTCAGCTTTCGATTTTCATCTCGCGGATGATGGGCCTGAACTGGTCCATCTGCCGCTTGAGGATTTCGTCTTGGGCCGCCGCATTCGAGCCCACAGGCTCAGCGCCGAGTTCAAGCAGCCGGCGCGCTACGTCCGGGTGACGCACCGCCGCGGCCGATTCCTTTTGCAGCCGTTCGACGATCTCGCGCGGCGTTTTGCCCGGCACGAACAAGCCGTTCCAGCCCTCCAGCTCGAGGCTGGGAAAGCCCAGTTCGCGCACCGTGGGAATATCGGGCAAGCCGGCGACGCGCTTGGAGGCGGTGGTGGCCAACGCTTTGAGGGTGCCGGCCTTGATCTCGGCCAGGGAGGTTGACAACTGGTCACCGCCAATTTGCAGACGCCCGGCCAGCAACTCCTGCTTGAGAGGCGCGGCACCTTTGAAGGGCACATGCTGCATGTCGATCCCGGCAGCCTTTTTGAAGGCTTCGCCCTGCACATGCATGGCCGAGCCGGGCCCGGTGGAGCCGTAGTTGTAGGGCAGTTTCTGGCTGCGCAGCAGTTGGCCGAGCTCGCGCAGGTCTTTGGCGGGCACTCCCGGGTGGGCGGTCCACATGAAAGGCACATAGACCGAGATGGAGACGCCGGCAAAGTCGGTCTCGACGTTAAACGGCGAGCGCCCAGCCAAGGTCTGTGCCACCGTGGTCATGGGGAAGGTCAGGTTGTGCATCAACAGGGTGTAGCCGTCCGGTGCCGCCTTGGCCACCGCATCGGCCCCGATCGCGCCACCAGCGCCGCCACGGTTTTCAACCAGCACCGGCTGCCCCATGTTCTCGCTCATGCGCTGGGCGATCAAGCGGGCCACCACGTCGGTGGTGCCACCGGCGGGGAAGGGCACCACCATCTTGATCGGCTTGGCGGGGAAGGTCTGCGCCCAAGACAGTGAGGTACCTACGCCCAGACTGGCAGCGCCCAGTCCTACTGTGAAATGACGACGATTGATGCGCATATCAGCTCCTGCTAAAAGATCAGGCCATGATGCACAAGCTCGCAATAGGTGGTCAAGGGTAGAAACCTGATGCCATGCAACCCTTGGGGTTAAGGCCAGATGAGCAGGGCCAGGCGATGCACCCAAATGACGACGCCATCCTCTTGCCTTTGGGGGTCGACCCGACGGCTGCCCGAAAGCCAGCGGGCGTCTTGACCGAGCGCCTGCCGGATTACGCCCTGAGGGTCAGCGCGACAGATGGATGGCCATCACCGCCGCCAGCACCGCCACGGCTGCTGCGGTGGCGGCCACTGCCGCAGCGATGACCGCAATCTGGGTGGCTGCTTGGGGCGACTGTTGGGTCGGCTGTGCCGCCGGGGCGGGCGGCAGTTGCGGTGAGCGAATTTCTGGGGACGCGGGCGCCTGCACGCTCGGCCGGGTACTTGCAACCGTGGCCTCAGCCGTTGTCTCAAGCGCCGCCTCAACTGGCACCTCAGCGGGCGCCGGCGCAGAGGACGCCAGATCGGTGACCAAGCGGCTGAAAAACTCATCGGCCATGCGGCGGGTGACCCCATCGATCAGCCGACCGCCGACCTGGGACAAGCGGCCGCCAACCTGGGCCTGCGCCGTATAACGCAAGCGCGTGCCCTCGGCCACATCATCGAGCGTGACCCGGGCGCTGCCTTTACCGAAGCCGGCTGCTCCGCCAGAGCCTTCAAAAGCCAGGGCGTAGGATTGTTCAGGCACCAGGTCGAGCAGTTGCAGCTTGCCAGCAAAACGCGCCCGCACCGGGCCAACCGAGGCGTGCATGGCCACCCGGAACTTGTTCTCGCCCTCGGCCTCAAAGGTGTCGCAGCCGGCCAGACAACGTTGCAGAACGGCTGGCTCATTCAGTGCCCGCCACACCTGGCTGCGCGGCGCGGCAAGAATTTTCTCTCCCTGGATGTCCATGAGTTGTTCTTCTTTCAGGCCGCGGCCCGCATGCGCTGGCCGGCGAGTTTGACGGCCTCGATGATTTCGGGATATGCGCCACAGCGGCACAAATTACCCGCCAGGAAATGCCGAATCTCGTGGTCGCTGGGCTCGCTGTTTTGCTGCAGGAGTTGGCGGGCCATGAGGATGAAGCCCGGCGTGCAAAAGCCGCACTGCAGCGCGCCGGCGTCCATGAAGGCCTGCTGCACAGGGTCTAGCTGCCCGTCTTGCTCCAGGCCTTCGATCGTCCCGACCTCGGCCTCTTCGGCATGCATCGCCGGATAGATGCAGCCTGTCACAGCCTGTCCGTTGACCACGATGGTGCAGCAGCCGCACAGGCCTTGTCCGCAACTTTCGCGAGCGCCGTGCAAGCCGCATTCGCGTACGAGCTCCAGCAGGGTGTGGTGGGGCTCCACCTGGCGGGAGACGGGTTCGCCATTGAGGCGAAATTGGATCAAGGTGCTGGTCGTGCTCATGGTGTGGAGTCCGTGTTGGCCAGAGGCTCGCCGCGTTGTTCGGCCAGTGCGCGGTACACCGCCTCTGGGGTGATGGGCAGCGACACGATGCGCACGCCGACCGCATCGTCTATGGCCTGCGCCATTGCCGAGGCTACGCCAAAGCAGCCGCTCTCGCCCAGGCCCTTGGCGCCGAACGGTCCCGTGCTTTGCTGTGAATCCACGGCCGCATAGCCCATCTGGTGGGGAAGGTCCAGGATGCCTGGGATCTTGTACTCCGAGAAGGACGCGTTGCGCAGCTGGCCCTCGGCGTCGAATTCCATTTTTTCCAGGAAGGTCGCCCCCAGTTGCTGGATGGCAGCGCCAGTGATCTGGGTTTGCACGACCTTGGGGTTCAGGGGCGTGCCGCAGTCGACCACGTTTTCCATGCGCACGATGCGGAACTGGCCGGTTTCGGTATCGACTTCCACTTCAATGCCGGTTCCCCCGACCATCCAGTTGGGGGTGATGTCAGGCGATCGGCCGTCCGCGTCAGGCGATTGGTAGGGCGGGACAAAGCTGCCCGTGCCCACGACGGTACCAGCCTGCATGCCGAACTTCTTCTTGAGCAGCGTCGATATATTGCGGGTGCCCTCGAAGGGCAAACCCACTTCTTGGGCCAGCGCGCGCACCTTGTCCAGCAAGTCCTGCGCGGCCTGCTTGACCGCATTGCCCATGGAAAAAGTCGAGCGCGAGCCCAGCGTGGCCATGTCGTAAGGCGTGACGTCGGTGTCTGGGTTGACCACGCGGATGTCTTCGGCGCGCAGCCCCAGCACGTCGGCTGCCACGATGGCCATCGCGGTGTCCGAGCCCTGACCCATTTCGACGGTGGAGATCAGCAGGGTGCAGCTACCGTCGCCGCCGGCTGTGATCGTCGCCACCGAGGTGGTCGGTGCCACCAGCGCTTTGAAGCCCAGGCCGATGCCGCGGCCGCGCCGCACGGTGCCCGTGCCACGGTCCAGCGGTTTGTCCCAGTCCATGGCACTGGCCACGCGATCGAGCACCAAGCGCAGCCCAGCATCCTTGAGGACGGTGCCGGTGGCATGGGGTCTCCCGTTTTCCAGCAGGTTCAGGCGCCGGAAGGCCACCGGGTCCATGCCCAGCTTGTGCGCAATCAAGTCGGCTTGCGACTCATAGGCCCAGACCACCTGGGTGATGCCGAAGCCGCGAAAGGCGCCCGCTGGCGGCAAGTTGGTGTAGACCTGGTAGGAGTCGATGTCGAGGTTGGCGATGTCATACGGTCCGCCGGCAGTGAAGCCTGACTTTTGCGTGACCCGCGGACCGATATCGGCGTAGGCGCCGCCATTCCAATACACCTCGCAGTGGCGGGCGGTGATGCGGCCATCGGCGTCCACGGCGCTGCGGATGCGAAAGGTGGTCGCATGCTTGGTGATCATGTAGAACTGCTCTTCCATGGTCAGCGCAACCCGCACCGGTCGGTGCGCGATCAGCGCAAGCGCCACCGCCAGGGCTTCGAGCTTGATGTAGAGCTTGGCGCCGAACCCGCCGCCGAGCAATCGCGTCTTGACCTGCACCTGGTTCTCGGCCCAGCCCAGCAAGCGCGCGATTTCCAGGCGCACAAACGAGGGGCTCTGGGAGGCGGTGTGGATGATGATGCGCCTGTCCAGCGGCTGCGCGATCGAGACCATGGGCTCGAGCGGCACATGCACCACCTGCTGCGTGCGGAAGGTGTGGTCAAACACGTGCGCCGCTTGGGCGAAGGCCGTCTTCACATCGCCGTGCCGAAGCCGGTAGTCCAGGGCGACGTTGGTGCCCTTGCGGCCTGCCAGGTGCTTGAGGTCGGGGAAGGTGCCGGCCGGGCGCAGCACGTCGTGAACCAGCACGTCGGTGTTGTTGGCCGCCTGAACTTCGTCGAAAACCGCCGGCAGAACCTCGTACTCCACGCTCACCAGCGCGGCAGCAGTCTCGGCGATGTGCACATCGTCGGACAAGACCACCGCCACCGGCTCACCGATATGGCGCACCTTGTCGATGGCCAGGATGGGCTGGTCGTGGAAGGCCGGGCCGTAATGCGGATCGGGAATGACCCGCATCACATCTTGTGCGGTCACCACCTTAACAACGCCGGGGACTGCCGCCGCCGCGCTCGTGTCTATGGACAGGATGCGGGCGTGTGCGTGCACGCTGCGCACGATCTTGGCGTGCAGCATCCGGGGCAGCACCACGTTGTGCGTGTAGTCGGCGGTGCCCGTGACCTTGGAGCGCGATTCGAGGCGGTCTATGCGCCGGCCGACCTGGCGCTCTGGAGTGTTGGTGTCGTTCATGCGTGGCTCCGGCTGCGACGCAGCGCCGCTTCAATGGCCCTGGGCAGGGCGACCCTTAGCAGTTGGCTCTTGTAAGGAGCCGATCCGTGTGCATCGCCCATCAGCGGGGCTTCGGCCACAGCGGCTTGAGCCGCCGCGCGCTGGGCACCCGCATCGAGGCCGCGCTGCTCCAGGACAGACTGGGCCTGAAGCAGCCGCGTCGGCCTGTCGGTGGCCGCGCCGGTGAATACGCTGGCGCGCTGCACCTGCTCGCCATTCATCTTGAGCACCACGGCAACGCCCAGCGCCGGCCAGTCGTGGGCGGCGCGGGTGGTCATCTTGAGGTAGGCACCGGGGCCGGCTTGCGGGGGCACGAAGATGCCGGTGACGAGTTCGTCGCGCTGGAGCACGGTTTCGTAGTAGCCAGTGCTGAAATCTTCTGCACGAACCATGCGCTCGCCGCGCGGCCCGCTGATGGCGATGCGTGCTTCTAGAGCCGCCAACACTGGCGGCATGTCCAGGTGCGGGTCGGCATGGCTGATGCAGCCACCCAGGGTGGCGACAGCCCGTACCCGCGCGTTGGCCACGCCGCGCAGTGCCTGCGCCAGCAGCGGCCAGCCCGCGCGAACCGCAGGGTGGCATTCGATGTCCGCCAGCTTGGCCTGCCCGCCGATTGCCAGCTCACCGCCGGCCTTGACCTCGATGGCTGCATGCTGCTGGCCGATCTTGTGCAGGCTGACCAGCCGCGTCGGTCGCAGCACGCCGGCCTTCATCATCAGCATCACCGCCGTGCCGCCCGAGACCGGCCGGATGCCGGGATCTTCAGGGTCGAGCAGGGACAGGGCCTCCTCCAGGGAATAGGGAAGCAGGAATTCGAAAGGAGTCATCGCAGCACCTGTGAACAGAGATCGATCAGGGCGGCGCCCACGCGATCGGGAACTTCCAGCGGCGTCAGATGGCGGGCGCCGAGGATCACTTCCATGCGCGAGCCGGCGATCCCCTCGTGCATGGCTTGCGTCATGGCGACCGGGGTGGCGTAGTCTTCCTCGCCGACCAGCAGCAGGGTCGGGATGCGCAGCTGAGCCAGTACAGGGCGGGCATCGAAGCCGCCCATCATGCGACAGGCGGCCATGTAGCCCTGCAGCTCATTGGCCACAAAGGTATCGACGCTCGCCTGGACAATCTCTGGGTGGCTGGCGCGAAAGCTGTCGCTGAACCAGCGCGTTTTCTGAAAGTCGACCATGGATGCCAGGCCTTTGGTCTGCGCGTTCACAGCTCGGTCTTCCCAGTCTTTGGTCGCTGTAGGACCGTACCAGGCCGTGGTGTCCATCAGCGCCAAGCCCAGGGTTCGCTGCGGATGGCTGCCGGCAAACTGCAAGGCGATGCAGCCGCCCATCGAGGCACCGCCCACGATGGCGCTGGACACCCCCAGGTGGTCCAGCACCTCGGCCAAGTCGTCGGCCATGCGCTGTGCGGTGACGGGCGTCTGGCCGAGGCCGGAACGGCCGTGGCCCCGGGCGTCGATGGTGACCAGGGTGGCGCGGCCGCCCAGGCTGAGCGCGACCGGATCCCAGAAGCGGTGGTCCATCCCGAGCGAATGAACAAGGGCGATGACCGGCGTCTCTGGCCCTGCCTGGCGTAGGCGGTATGCGAGCCGCGTGCCGTCGCTGGCCTCCAAAGTCCGGGGAGCTGATTCTTGCGTCATGGTCGGGGCATTGTTGGCCCCGCCGCCTTGCGCGTCCAACGAGAAATTTGTGGGGAGCCGATGAAAACTGTTCATGACCCCGGGTCCGGATCCAGGGCCGGCTCCTTGGCGCATGAAGGCTTTTGATGACCGACAGGCAAAAAAGTCATTTGACCGTTGCAGCCCTATCGCCGAGCATCGCTACCATTGCCCCAATAAGCCTGAACATCAGGATGCATCAAGGAGATGAAATGACTAATAGGATTTTTTCGCGCCGCACGCTGGCCCTGGCTGGCGCTGCCTTGCTGGCACACCCCTTTATTGCCGGCACGGCGGCGGCCCAGGCACAGGACTATCCTTCGCGCGCCATCCGGGTGGTGGTGCCCTTTGCCCCGGGCGGTGTGGTCGATGTGACCGCCCGGATCCTGACGCAAAAGATGACCGAGCGTTTGGGCTGGAACTTCATTGTGGAGAACCGGCCGGGCGGCAATGGCTTTATCGCGGTGACCCAGGTGGCCAAGTCCGCCCCCGACGGTTACACCTTGCTGACCGCGCACACCGGCGAGTTCGCGGTCAATCCAGCGCTGTTTCCCAACGTGCCCTATGAGCTCGACCGTGACTTTGCTGCCATCACCATGATCAGCGACACCCCGATGCTGCTGGTGGCCAACGCGAAGGAGCCCTACAACACCATCCAGGAGTTGGTTGCCGCAGCCAAGAAGGACCCGGGCAAGCTGTCTTTTTCTTCGCCGGGCAATGGCAGTATCAATCACCTGGCCGGTGAATGGTTCTCGATCGAATCCGGCGCAAAGCTGACGCACATCCCCTACAAGGGCGGCGCGCCGGCCGTCGCAGCGGTTGCCGCCGGCGAGGTACCTTTGGGCGTGGTTGCCATTCCTGCGGTCATGCCCCATGTGCAGTCGGGCCGCGTGAAAGTGCTGGGCCTGACGACGGCCAAGCGCGCTACTTACAACAAAGACTGGGTACCCGCCAATGAAGCGGGCGTCAAGAATGTAGATGCTTCCAACTGGGTGGGCCTTTTTGCACCCAAGGGCGTGCCGGCAGATATCCTGGCCAAGCTGCAGTCTGAAGTGGCAAAAATCCTGGCCGAGCCCGATGTCAGGAAGCGCTTTGCCGACGCTGGCGCTGAAGTCGGCGGCATGTCGTCTGTCGCTTTTGCCGACCGCATCCGCAAGGACGCGGCGCGCTACAAGGAAGTGGTGCGGGACGGCAAGATCCGCGCCGAGTGAGCTCTATCAGGACTGGGCGAAATAAGCCAGCAGCCATTGCTTGAACAGATGCACCTTCGGCAGCGCCGATCGCTCGGGTCGGCTCAGCACCTGGTAGCCGGCGGGCGAGGTGCAACGCAGGCCGAAGGGCGCCACCAGGCGACCAGCGGCCAGGTCGTCGCGCACCAGCAGCGATCGGCCTATGCCCAGGCCCAAGCCCTCCATGATGGCGTACATCGAGAAGGACAAGGTTGCGCAGTAGATCTCGCTGCTGAAAGCGTTCTGCTCGCAGCCGGCTTGTTGCAGCCAGACCGGCCAGTCGTCGGTGATGATGGGCGAGACGGTGCGCACAATCGGGTACTGCGCCAGGTCTGCAGGCGTACGCAGGGGCGGGCCATCGCGAAGCAATGCAGGCACGCAGACTGGGAAAATCTCCTCGTCGGCGATGCGCTGCCCTTCGAAGTCCTTCCACTGATCCAGGCCATGCCAGATGGCCACGTCAAACTCGCGCTGCTCGAGCCGGTCGGTCGGCGCCAGCGGCGTCAGCCGCAGTTCGAACTGAGGATGGCGCTGACGGAAGTCGCGCAGCGCCGGGACCAGGCACTTGGCGGCAAACGCGCTCAGGCAGGCGATGGTCAGCCGGTTATCGTGGACGGAAGAAACGCTCTCGGTGGCCGCGGCAATCTGCGCCATCGCCGGTCGTATGCATTCCAAGTAGGTACGGCCCTCGTCGGTCAGACGGGTCGTGTTTTGCTTGCGGGTGAACAGCTGCACCGACAGCAGGCTTTCCAGCTCTTTGATCCGATGGCTGATGGCCGTCTGCGTCAGCTTGAGTTCGATGGCCGCGCGTGTGAAGCTCTGATGGCGCGCGGTGGCTTCGAAGGCAAGAAGAGCGCTCAGAGGCGGCAAAGCTCGTGACATTTCACAATTTTATGACAGAGCCTGACGCTGGAAATTCGCTGGTATTCAGGCCTTCGGCCTGTCTGCGTGCGCGCCTGACCGCGCCTTGCCATGATGGCATCGGTGGTGTCCGGGTGGCGCAGGCGCTCGATCATTGACTCACATCAGGAGACAGACAATGAGTGGCAACTCCATTCCCACCTACTACGAGCCAGCGGGCATGGCCGCCTCCCGCGGGCACTACAGCCATGCGACGAGCGGCGCCGGGCTGGTTTTTATCTCCGGGCAACTGCCCGTCGCGCAAGACGGTAGCGTGCTCCATGACGCAACTTTCGAGGTGCAGGCGCAGCAGGTGCTCGCCAACGTCGCAGCGGCGTTGCAGGGCGCAGGCAGCTCGATCGGCCAGTTGTTGCAGGTTCGCGTTTACATCACCGACATGGCGCTGTGGCCGGCCTTCAATGCGATCTACGCGCAATGGGCTGGCACGGCGCGCCCTGCCCGCGCGGTCGTACCCGTTCCGACGCTGCACTACGGCTGCGCGCTGGAGGTGGAGGCGACCGCTCTGGCGTGAGCGCTTGCGCCGCCCTGGCGCGGTGCGACTTTCTTGCTCCCTCTGCCTACGGGGGAGGTGATAAAACCGAGACCAGCCGGCCCTGCAAGATGCAGCCTTCTTACTCCCTCTCCCGGGGGGGAGAGGGGACAAGACCAAAATGCGCCTCACCGGCGCGATGATGCTTTCTTGCTCCCTCTCCCTCTGGGAGAGGGCAGGGGTGAGGGCATGGGCCTTTGCTCACGCCCTCAAGCGGTATTCGTCCATCTTTGCGCTCAGCGTCAGCTTCCAGTAGTCGACCAGACGCCAGGGCTGGTTGGTGACGATACGGCCTTGGGTGTTTTTGTACCAGGTGGTGACGCTGGCGTGGCTCCAGGAGAGCCGGCTGAGTTTGTCGTCGATGAGGACGTTGTAGGCGTCGTGAACATCGCGGCGCACTTCGGCTTCGCGCGCGCCCTGCGCTTGCAGGCCCTGCAGCACGCTCAGGGTGTAGCGCACCTGGCATTCGGCCAGGAAGATGGCGCTGCCGCCATGGCCCACATTGGTGTTGGGGCCGTAGAGGACGAAGAGATTGGGGAAGTCGGGCACGGTGATGCCCAGGTAGGCACGCGGGTTGTCATCGCCCCAGACCTGGCGTATTGACACACCGCCACGGCCGCGGATGTCCATAGGCCAGAGCATTTTCCCGGCCTGAAAGCCGGTGGCAAAAACAAGGGTGTCGACCTCGACAAGGCGGCCGTCGCTCAGCCGCAGGCCCTGGGGCTCGACGCGGCTGATGTCGGTGGTGACCAGCTCCACATGCTTACGCCGCAGCATGCGGTACCAGCCGGCGTCGCCCAGCACCCGCTTGCCAAAGGGCGGATAGCTGGGGATGACTTTTTCCAGCAGGGCCTCATCGCCTTCGAGCTCGCGCCGCATGTGGCGAACCATGGCCTCACGCAGCTGCGCGTTGTAAGCGCTGATGGACTGGTTGCCGCCGTCCCAGTCGGGGTCAATTTTCAGGGCTTCAAACAAGCCGTCGCCGAAGGCCCAGAACAATTGGAAGCGGTACCAGGCGGCGTAGTAGGGCAGGTTCTTGAGGGCCCATTTTTTGTCGTCGCTGACCGCCTTGTCGATGCCGGGCCTGCGCACCACCCAGGCGCCTGAGCGCTGCATCACATGCAGCGCCTGCACCTCGTCGACGATGGCCGGGCCCACCTGCACCGCGCTCGCACCGGTGCCAATCAGCGCCACCCGTTTGCCCTTGACCGAGCTGCCCTCGGCCCACGCCCCGGTATGCAGCACCTGGCCGGCAAAGTCTTGCAGTCCTGGTAGCGCGGGAATCATCGGACGATTGAGCTGACCGACTGCGCAGATCAGGACATTGGCCTCCAGGGTCTCGGTCTTGCCCTCGGCCGTGCGTGCGCGCACCTGCCAGAGCTTGCGCGCCTCGTCGTAGTGGGCCGCCTCGACCTCCCAGCCCAGGCGCAGATGCGGCAGCAAGCCGTACTTGCGGGCGCAGTGCTCCAAATAGGCACGGATGCTGGGCTGGCGTGAAAAGTAGTCGGGCCAGTCGTTGTTGGGCTCGAAGCTGAATTGGTAGAAATGGTTGGGTGTATCGACCGCGCAGCCGGGGTAGCGGTTTTCATACCAGGTGCCGCCCAGTTGAGGGTTCTTTTCCAGCACGGTGTAGGCCATACCCGCTTGAGCCAGCCGCACCGCTGCGCAGATGCCGGAGGCGCCCGCGCCGATCACGATCGCGCTCAGGCCCGATGGCTGGCTTGCAGCAGCCGGTGGCGGGGTGTCCAGCCCCTCCAGGCGCATGTGCTCGAGCAGCATGGGAATGTATTCCTCATGCACCGCTTCGCCAACGGCCACCGTCATCATGCGCTGCATCAGCTCGGGCGGCGGCACGGGGCAGGCGGGAGCGCCGCCGGCGGCGACGCGCTCGAGTTCAAGCGCCAGTCGGTCGCGTATGGAGGCCGCCAGCTCGGGGGGCACTTTTTCCAGATGCTCCCAGGCTCCCCGAACATGGGGCCGCAGGCTTTCGAGCAGCTGCTCGTCGCCGCTGAGCTGCAGCAGCGTCATGGCCAGCGGAACGATGGCCGCGCCTTCCAGGCGCTGGCGCAGCGTGTCGCTGGCCTGTGAGCTCATACCGAATAGCCGCCGTCCACCGCCAATTGCTGGCCGGTCACATAGGCGGCCGCATCCGAGGCGAGGAATACCGCCACCTTGGCCACCTCCTCGGCGGTGCCGAAGCGGCGCAGCGCGGTGTTGCGCCGCATCGCATCCACAAACTCAGGCTTGACCTGCTCTTTCAGGCGCAGGAACAGGCCGCCGTCGACGATGCCTGGCGCCACCGAGTTGGCGCGGATCTGGTAGCGGCCCTCCTCGCGGGCAATGCCGCGCACCAGCGCTTCGATGCCGGCTTTGGGTACGGTCGAGAGGATGTCCATGGGCGGGTGGCGAACAATGCCAGCGCTGGTGATGGCCACGAAGGAGCCGCCACCGTCTGCGCGCATCAGCGGCAGGCTGGCTTTGACCACATGGAAAAAACCATCGAGATCGCCTGCCATGGTGCGTTGCCATTCATCAGGGTCGATGTGGGCCACATGCACCATGCTGATGTCGGCGCCCGAAGCAAACACCACCGTATGAATGCGGCCGTATTGCTGGTGCACAGCCTGCAAGGCCGCAGCCACCTGCTCGCGCTCGGACAGTTGCAGGGCGAAAGCGTGGGCCTGCACGCCCAGTGCCTGCAGCGCAGCGACCACCTCCTGCGCCGCCTGGGCGTTTTTGCGGTAGCTCAGGGCCACATGACAGCCCTGGCGAGCCAGTTCGAGGCAGATGGCCTGCCCCAGGCCGCCGCTGCCACCGATGACCACCGCCACACCCTGGCCAAAGCCGCTCATGGCTGCGCGCTGCGCGCTTGCAGTGCAGCGTCCTCTCCCGCGATTTTTCCGAACACCGCGCCGCGCAGCACCGAGGTGGCGCCGGTATAGACCTGGTAGTACAAGCCTGTGGCCTCACCGGCGGCGTACAGGCCGGGGACGGTGCGGCCGTCGCTGTCGACCACCTGGGCGCGGCTGTTGGTCTTGATGCCGCCGTAGGTAAAGCACACGCCGGCGATGATGGGGTAGGCCAGGAAGGGGCCCTGGGCGATGGGCCGGGCCCAGTTGGACTTGCGCGGCTCCAGCCCTTGGGTGGCCAGACCGTCCACTTTGAGCGGCGAGAACTCGCCCTTGCCGCAGGCCGCGTTGTATTGGTCCACCGTTTGCTGTAGGCCCTGCTCATCGACTTCGATCAGCTCGGCCAACTCGGCGATGCTGCTGGCCTGCACCGGCGGCTGGTCGGTGCGTATGCTGCGTTTCCAGTTGGGCACATCGTCGATGCTTTGGTCAAACACCACCCAGCAAATGCCATCGGGCTGGTCTTTGATGGCGCGCGAGATGTGGTCGTAGTTGACGTCTACCGGACCAGGGGCCTCGTCCACAAAGCGCTTGCCCTGGCGGTTGACCAAAATCCCGTAAGGGAAGTTCATCACCAGCGCTTCGGGCAGCGGCGAGCGCGGGTCCAGTGGCTCGGCATGAAAGGAGCTGAAGTCACCCGCTGGAGCCGCGCCCAGGGCCAGGGCCAGCCGTATGCCCTCGCCCTTGTTGTAGTAGCCGCCGCGCGCCACCGGCCGGATGTAGCGGGCGGTCGGGCCAATGTAGTGCGTCATCATTTCGGGGTTGCCCTCGAAGCCACCCGAGGCAATCACCACCGAGCGGGCCGCCATTTGATGGCCCTGACCATCCTGGCTCACCACGCCGACCTGCAGAAAGCCTTGTGCGTCCCGCCGGGTCAGTTGGTGGGCGGTGGTCTCAAAATAAAGGGCCACGCCCAGCTTGCGCGCCTGCTCCTGCAGCGCCTCGATCAGCGCCAGCCCGCCGCCCACAGGCATGAGCCGCGGCGCGGCCGCCGTCACAAAGTAGGTCGGCAGGGCGGCAAAGCGCACGCCCCACTTCTTGAGCCATTGCACCGTCGGGCCGGCCTGGGTCGACAGCGTCGAGACCAGCTCGGGGTCGGGCATGCCATGGGCCTTCACATAGCCCGGCCACTGCGCATAGTCCCGCGACACCGCCTCGATCACGTTGGGGTCAATGTGGTGGCCTGCATTGGCCACCAGCAGCTCCTCGAAGTCGTCGCTGACTTCATCCTCGTTCTTCATGCGAAAGTAAGACTCGGTCCAGCGGGTGTTGCCGCCAAATTCTTCGGGCGCTGAGCGCTCGAGCACCGCCACCTTGGCGCCGGCGGCAGCGGCGGCCACCGCCGCAGACAGGCCGGCGATGCCGCTGCCGATCACCAGCAGGTCGAAGCTGCTGTCAAAAGACGGGTTCACATACATGGTTGACTGCCTCTGCCAAAGCGGCTCAGTATTTGCGAATAAAGGGGTCGGGCATTTCCAGCTCGGTGGAGATCCACACGCTCTTGACCTCCAGAAACTCCTTGACCGCCTCGACCCCGCCTTCGCGGCCCAGCCCACTGTCTTTGTAGCCGCCAAAAGGCGTGGTGAAACTGGTCGAGCGGTAGTTGTTGATCCAGACGGTGCCGGCGCGCAGCTTGGCGCTCATGTGCATGGCGCGGTGCAGGCTGCGGGTCCAGACGCCGGCGGCCAGCCCGAAGCGTATGTCGTTGCCGATGCGCACCGCGTCGGCCTCGTCCTTGAACTTGAGGACTGACAGCACAGGCCCAAAAACCTCCTCCTGGGCAATGCGCATGTGGTTGCTCACCCCGGTGAAGATGGTGGGCTCAACAAACTGGCCCGCGCCATAGCCCGGGCCAGTGCGTGCATTGCCGCCCAGGGTTACCACCGCGCCTTCGGCCTTGGCGATGTCGATGTAGCTCATCACCTTGTCGAACTGCGGCTTGGTCGCCACCGGCCCGACCTGTATGCCGGGCTCGGCTGGGTTGCCGATCTTGGCGTCCTTGCAGATGGCGAGCAGCCGCTCGATGAATTCGTCGTGGATGCTCTCTTGCAGCAGCAGGCGCGAGCCGGCCATGCAGGTTTGTCCGCCGGCCGAAAAAATACCGGTGACCACGCCATTGGCGGCGTTGGCCAGATCGGCGTCGTCGAACACGATGTTGGGTGACTTGCCCCCGAGCTCAAGCGTGCAGCGCTTGAGGTGCTGAGCGGCCTGCACAGCCACCCGGCGCCCGCCCTCGTCGCCGCCGGTAAAAGCCACCGCCGCGACATCTGGGTGGGCGATCAGCGGCTCGCCCACTTCTTTGCCAAAGCCGGTGATCACGTTAAACACGCCGGGCGGAAAGCCGGCCTCGACAAACAGACGGCCGAGCTCGAACATCGATACCGAGGTGTGCTCCGAGGGCTTGGCGACGATGGTGTTGCCAGCGGCCAGGGCCGGCGCAACTTTCCAGGCGGTCAAGAGCAGCGAGGAGTTCCAGGGCGTGATAGTGGCCACCACACCGACAGGCTCGTAGCGGGTGTAGTTGAAGACCTTGGGCTTGTCGATGGGGATGACCGCGCCTTGGATTTTGTCGGCCAGGCCGCCGAAGTAGTAAAAGTATTTGGCGGTGTACCTGACCTGGCCGAGCACCTCGCTGAGCAGCTTGCCGTTGTCCCGGCTTTCGATCTTGGCCAGTTGCTCCGCGTTTTTATCGATCAGGGCGCCGAGCTTGTAGAGCAGGGCGCCACGGTCGGTGGCCGACATCTGGCCCCAGGGGCCTTGCAAGGCAGCGGCAGCCGCCTTGGCTGCCTTGTCGACGTCTTTGGCATTGCCTTGCGGTACCTGGGCCCAAGCCTCGCCGGAATAAGGGTCGAGAGCGTCAAAGTATTGGCCGGAGTCGGGGGCGAGCCATTCGTTGTTGATCAGCAGTTGGCAGGTTTGCATGGCAGGGTTCAGGGGGGGTGATACAGGCCTGGTTGAGTCAGGACTAGGCCATTTAGGCCGAGGTTTCAATCGGCTTGCTGGTCAGCTCGGGGGTCTTGACCTTGCCCAGCAGGGCGTCAGAGATGATGCGCAACTGGATTTCCGAGGTGCCTTCGAAGATCTTGGTCAGGCGCGCGTCGCGCCAGTAGCGCTCGACCGCGAAATGCGTGGTGTAGCCCGCACCGCCCAGTATTTGAATGGCTTGGCTGGTGACTTCCTCGGCCATTTCAGCGGCCAGGTACTTGACCATGGCGGCCTCGGTGTCGCAGCGCTGGCCTTCGTCGATCTTGGTGCAGACCGAATACATCAACTGGCGGCAGGACTCGATCTGCGCTGCCATGTGGGCAAGCTTGAAACGTATGGCCTGGAAGTGGGCGATGGGCTGGCCAAACTGCACCCGGTCTTGGGCATAGGCCATGGCGTCCTCCAGGGCGCCGCGTGCCAGCCCGATGGAGCGGGCTGCGGTTTGTGCGCGCGAGCTTTCCAGGCCAGAGGTCACCAGGTAGAAGGCCTTGCCTTCTTCGCCCAGCATGTTTTCGGCCGGCACGCGTACGTTGTCCAGAGCCAGCTCGCAGGTGTTCCAGCCGAAGTAGCCGATCTTGGGGATGGGATGGCCCTGGATGCCGGCCGGCCAGGCGCCGCGCGGCTTTTCCACAATGAAGGCGCTCAAGCCCAGGTGGCGGCGCTTGGGGTCGATGTTCGGGTCGGTGCGTGCGATGACCACCAGAAAGTCGGCGCCGTCGCCAAAGGTGCACCAGTATTTGTTGCCGGTGATCAGCCAGTCATTGCCCTCGCGCCTCGCCCGCGTGGCCAGGCCCGAGATGTCCGAGCCCGTGCCTGGCTCGGACATGGCCAGCGCGCCCAGAAACTGCCCGCTGGCCATGCGCTTGAAGTATTTTTCTTTTTGCGCTGGCGAGAAGGCCGAGCCCGGGATGATGCTGTGCGCCATCGAATGGCGGATGATGCTCGAGACGCTCATCCAAGCGCGGGCCAGTTCTTCGGAGATCAGGCAGTACTCGAAGCAGCCCATGTCCAGACCGCCGTATTCGGTCGGCATCTTGATGCCGAAGTAGCCCAACTCGGCCATCTTGTCGCGCAAGCTCATCGGGATCGCGCCTTTTTCCGGATCGAGCTTGTTGGCAATGGGCAGCACTTCCTGCATGGCGAACTTGCGCGTCGCCTCCTGCAGCATCAGTCGCTCTTCGGTGAGGTAGGTCATCGGCTTGTCTTTTAAGGAGTTTGAAGTCCGGCGCTGGCCGGGGATGCATCGGGTCGGCACAGGCGCAGCAGGGCTTGCAGATCGTTCGCTTGCTCGAACTTTTCAAGGACGCCGAGCAGGGCCTGGGTTTTGTCTGCGCCTGCTGCCGGCGTGACCAGGGCCTTGAACTTAGCGCGCAGCTTGCGCGTTTGTGCCTGCTTGTCGGGGCTGGGGGTGCCGCAGTCAAAGTGGCGCTCGAGCGTGCGGCCGTCTTTGAGCTTCATGCTCACCCGCGACTCGCTCAAGCTCATGCCGGGCACCAGTGTGACCTGTACCCGCTGGCGCAGCGCCTCTACCTCGGGCTCTGTGACCCGGTCCCAGGTGTGCAGGTCAGCGGTGTCTATACCGAGCAGTGCAAAGGCGGTGACCGCACGCAGGCTGAACTTGGCCTCCAAACCGGTGCGCGGTTGCTGAATATTGCAGATGCTGCAGCCCTCGCCGGCCACCACCGCGATGGATTCAACCGCATCCGCTGTCAATGGCTGCGCCTGGCGCAGCTGACCCACCGCCTCGATGGTCGAGTGGGTGCTGTAGCAGGCGGCGTGAAACTTAAACAGGTTGTGCGTCAGATGCCAGTGGCCAGCCGGCGCGCTCAAGGCCGCATCGACATTGAAGTCGCTGCCGTGCAGCCGCGCAAAGCCTTTGTCGCATTCGATGGCATCGCCCCGACTGCTCATGCCCCGCTGGGCGTAAAGCGCGGCGCGCAGCCCGGCCTGTGCGGCCAAGCCGGCATGCAGCGGTTTGGTCATGCTCCCAAACATGGCTTTGAGGCCGGCCGATTGGGTGGCGGCAATACCCACAGCGTGGCTGGCCTGCTCGGCCGGCAGTTCAAGCAGGCGGGCGCAGGCGATGGCCGCGCCTATGCCGCCTATGGTGGCCGTAGCATGGAATCCATTGGCGTAGTGGGCCGGCTCGACCAGTGTGCCGATCCGACAGGCCGCCTCATAGCCGGCCGCAAAGGCTGCAATCACCTGCTCGCCGCTGGCGCCTCGGTGCTCGGCCAGCGCGATGACCGCTGGCAAGATGGCTGCCGACATATGCCCGGGCACCGCCAGATTGACATCGTCGTAATCGAGCGCGTGCGACAAGGCGCCGTTGTAGAGCGCGGCCTGTAGCACCGTGCCGCGCTCGGCCTGGCCGATCAGCGTGGCTTGCGGCCTGCCGCCTTCCTCCTGCATGCTCTCGGCCAGGATGGTGGCCACCGGCTCGCTCAAACCGGCAAAGCTGCAGGCCAGCCAGTCGGTGACGCAGGCCCGGGCCACTTCGAGGGCGTCAGCGCTCAGCGCGTCCAGACGCAAAGCCAGCGCCTGCTCGACCAAATAGCCGGTCAGGCCTTCGCCACCGCTGCGCCTCACCGAGGCTGCGTCCACAGTCAGCTTATTCGGCAAAACTCAGGCCAGAGGCGCGAATACGTTCGCCCAAGCGACGCGTGTCGTCCACCAAGATCTTGCCCAGCGCGGCTGGGGCGATGTAGTTGGCCACATTGCCTTGCAGGTAGAGCTTCTTGGCGTACTCGGCTTCTTGAGCCATGGCCTGCAACTCGGTGCTGAGCTTTTGGACCACATCGCTAGGCAGGCCTTTGGGCCCGAACAGCGCATACCAGATCGGAAAGACCAGGTCGGGGTAGCCCTGCTCGGCCAGGGTAGGCACATCGGGCAGGAAGGGCAGGCGCTTGCTGGAAGTCACAGCGATAGGTATCAACTGCCCGCTCTTGATGGGCTCGTCGAGTGCGCCCGAATAGCCCGGGGCTGAGAGTGTGACGCGCCCGGCGATGGTGTCCATCAGGGCCGGGGCTGCGCCTTTGTAGGGCACATGCAGTACCTTGATGCCGGCCTGGTGCGCGAACAGCGCAGGCGGCAGGTGGGTGGTGCCGCCGACTCCGGCCGAGCCATAGCTGACCGCGTCCGGACTTTTCTTGGCCAGGGCCACCAGATCGCTGACGCTGCGCACGCCACTGGCTTTGCTGACCACCATCACATGCGCCGAATCGGCTACGCCGCCAATCGGGGTGAAGTCGGTCACGTTAAAGGGCAGGGGGTTGTTGGGCGGCCGCACATTGGGGTAAATGGCCATGGAGTTCACCCCCATGTAGAGGGTGTAGCCGTCGGGCTTGGCGCGAAAGGCTTGCTCGGTGCCCACCACCCCGCCTGCGCCCAGGATGTTTTTGACCACCACCGCCTGGCCGAGCCGCTCGGTCAGGCGTTGGGCCATCACCCGTGCGACCGTATCGGTGGGGCCGCCCGCGCTGACCGGGACGATGATCTCGATGGTTCTGTTCGGATAGCTTTGGGCTGCAGCCCAAGCAGGGATGGAAAGTGCAAGCGCAGCGAAGATCCTGCGGCTCAGGGCGTTCTTGGTCATGGTAGGTCTCCTTCTGTGTTGTTACATACCGATCAGGTCGGCGCGGTGCAAGATGCCGCTTTGGGCGCGCACGGTGGCCACGTCCACCAGCGAGCCGTCGAGCGCGATGGAGCCCAGGCCCTGTTCCAGCGCCTTGGCATAGGCGGCGGCCATGGCGCGCGCCTTGTCCACATCGGCCTGCAGGGGTGTGTGCGCCTTGTTGGCCGGCTCAATCTGGCTGGGGTGTATGGCCCACTTGCCGACAAAGCCCATGATGGCGCCACGGCGGGCTTCAATTTCGTAGCCGGCGGCGTTGCGAAAGTCGGCGAAGGGGCCGTCGATCGCGTCTATGCCGGCGGCCCGCGCGGCGATCACCACTTTGTAGCGTGGGTAGTGCCAGAGGTCGCCCGGGTAGTCCTTGGAGCCCCAGATTTCTTTCTGGTCCATGCCCTGCGAGGCCGAGTAGTCGCCCATGCCCAAAATCAGGGCCTCCAGGCGCGGGCTGCAGCGGGCGATTTGCTCAACATTGATCAGGCCTTCGACCTCCTCGATCAAGACCTCCAGGCCGATGCGCTTTTTCAGCTTGAGCTTGAGCTCGAGCTGGTTGAGCAAGGTCTCGACGAAGTGCAGGTCACGCGGGTGGCGGACCTTGGGGATCATGATGACATCGAGGTTTTCGCGGGCACCTTCGACGACTTCGATGATGTCGTTGTAGCAGTATTCGGTCTCCACATCGTTGATGCGCACGCAGCGGGTTTTCTTGCCCCAGTCCAGCGTGTTCAGAGCGGTGACCACCTTGCCGCGCGCTTCGGCCTTGGCGCTGGGTGCGACCGCGTCTTCGAGGTCCAGAAAGACAAAGTCGGCCGCGCTGGCGGCGCCTTTGGCCATCATTTTTTCGCTGCTGCCGGGAACGGCGAGTTCGGAGCGGCGCAGCCGCTTGCTGGGAGGCAGGTGCATGGGAGCTTTCTCTGGTGAGGATGGGAAAATTAAAAAGGGCTCAGGCCTGCAGGCCAGCAGGGCGGCGCCGGATCAGCACGGTGCGCTGACCTTCAAAGACCTGCTCGTCTTTTTGGTTGAAGCCCAGATGACGGAAGACCACGACGCCAGCGTCAGGGCGGTCTGCATCGCGCTTGTCGAGCACCTCGGTGTAGGCATAGAGCGTGTCGCCGTGAAACACCATGGCTTTGAGGCGTATGCCGGTGACACTCAATTCGGCCAGCGCGTTTTCAGCGGTGTCTTGGGCGGCCAGGCCTATGACCATCGAGGTGGTCAGGCCGCCAAAGTAGACCCGCTGGCCGAAGGCGCCCTTGTTCATGGCGTGTTCGTTGAAGTGGCCTTGGGCGGTGTTCATCACCAGATGGGCGAACATCGTGTTGTCGATCTCTCCGATGGTCTTGCCGCGCGCATGGCGCATCACTTGGCCGACCTGAAAGTCTTCAAAATAGTTGCTGGTACCGGTCAGGGTGAGCGAGGTCATGGCAGTCCTTGATGGGTTCACGCAGCGTTCTTGCGCAGCACGAGATTGGTGCGGCGAAAGTGGATCACCCGCTGGCCTTTGCGCAGACCCTCGGTATGCCAGGTCACGATGCCCTGGTCCTTGCGGCTTGACGAGTTGCGCCGGTCGACCACGGTGCTGCGCGCCACCAGGGTGTCACCGGGATACACCGGCTGTTCAAACACCATGTCGTCGACGCCCAGGAAGGCGCCGCCGAGCTCGCTCAGGTCTTCGGTGCTCAGCCCAAAGACCAGGTTGAACACCAGGTAGGGGTTGACCGGGCAGCGTTCGTAGCCCAGCGACTGGGCATGCTCCTGATTGAAATAAATCGGGTTGAAGTGCAGCGTCATCGTCGAGAAGAAGCTGTTGTCCGATTCGGTCAGGGTGCGGCCCCAGTGGTGCTCGAAAACCCGGCCGGGCTCGAAGTCTTCGAAGTAGCAGCCCTTGGGCAACAGGACCGCAGCCTGACGGATTTCGTCGGCGCTGCGCAGGGGAGTAGGTGGCATGGGTATTCGCTCTCTAGCCGGAAACATCCGGACGTCTGAATGACTTAATCCTTTCATGGGCCAGCCGATTTGTCAACCGTGAGAACTCACTCAGAGGGAAAACCCTCGTGACAGAGTTTGGGCTTGGTCCAAACATCCGGACATTCAGACAACCGTATGTCAGGGTTTGAAGCTCCGATGAAGATTGCCATACTGGACGATACCTATGGGGTGGTGCGCACATTGCCCAGCGCCCGCCGCTCGCCGACCCTGCCCGATGTGCCTACCTTCGAGGAAGCGGGCGTGGCCGGCTTTGCCGCCAACCCCTGGGCCGGCATCTTCGCGCCAGCGCGCACGCCGCAGGCGGTGGTCGAGCGCTTCAACAGCAAACTCAATGCACTTTTGAGCACGCCCGAGGTACGCGATAAGCTGGCCGGCATGGGCATCACCGCCACCCCGATCCGGCTCGATCAGTTCGCTGCTGAAATCCGGCGCGAGCTCGATGCCTACGGTCCCATGCTCAAGCAGGCTAACATCCGGGCCGATTCGTCTTGAACCAGGATTGAGGCACTGTGCCAGTCACCCTTGAAAAAGCCAGAAAGAAAGCGCCCACGAAGGCCGCTGCAGCGCCGGCGCGCTCCCACCTGTCGCAGAGCACCACCCGTTATGAAATGTTTGCCAATTCTCTGGTGGCTGACATTGAGTCGGGCCGCTATCCGGTGGGCGCACTGCTGCCGCCTGAGCCAGAGTTGTGCGCGCATTACGGCCTGAGCCGCCACACGGTGCGCGAGGGGGTGCGCAAGCTGGTGGACATGGGGCTGGTCTCGCGCCAGCAGGGGGTGGGTACCAAGGTGATTTCGGCCCAGGTGGGGCCCAATAACTTTTCCGCCGCCACCTCGCTGGAGGCTCTGTTCAGCTATGTAGGCGGCACCTATCTGGAAATCTATGAAGAAGGCTGGGTCAGCGCAGACGACCAGCTCGCCCGCCTGCTCGACTGCAAGGTGGGTCAGCGTTGGCTGAAGGTCAGCAGCTATCGCTACAAGCAAAACGACCAGCAGCCGCTGTCGCACACCGTGCTCTACATACCGCCGGCCTATGAGGGGATCCGGCAGTACCTTGGCGAGGTCAATCACCCGGTCTACCAGCTGATTGAAAAGCATTACGGTCACAAGGTGCAAGACCTGCAGATGGATGTCAGCGCCCTGTCGATTCCCACCGCCATGGCGCGCAAGCTGCAATGCCGCCCGAATTCACCCGGTTTGCTGGTGGTGCGCCGCTACCGGGGCGCCAATGACTCGGGGCTGTCCAACTCGGTCAGCATCTACCCGCAGTCACGCTTTCAGGTCTCGATCCGTTACCGGCTTAACTGGGCGGCCTGAGATCGGCGGCCTGAGGTCGCTTGCCTGAAGCCGGCGCGGTCAGGCCCGTTGTTCCGGCTCGAAGCCTCAAGCGCCTTAAGCTGCGCAGCGCACCGCGCCGCAGGCCGTCAGTTCATCGACCTGCGCCGCCGTCATGCCCGCGGCCAGCAGCACCTCGCGGGTGTGCTCACCGAGCATAGGAGCCCGGGTACGGACGCTTCCCGGTGTCTCAGACATCTTGATCGGAACGCCCGCGATGGTGAGTTTTTTTCTGCTGTGCGGTTGCTCGACTTCGACCAGCATCTCGCGCGCGGCGAAGTAGGGGTCGGTGAAGATGTCCTGCGCGTCGTAGATCGGCCCGAAGGGCAATTGCCCGCCGAGCAGTTGCCGCAGCTGCTCCTTGGTGTGGGCACTGGTAAAGGCGCCCAGCTCGGCCTTGAGCGCGGGGGCGTTGCGCACCCTGTCGTCGTTGCCGCGAAAACGGGGGTCTTCGGCCAACTCGGGCCGGCCCATGAGCTTGCACAGCTTGATCCAAAAGCCGTCGTTGGGGCTGCCGACCGTGACCCAACCGTCAGCCGCCGGGAACACGCCCATGGGGACGAACATCGGGTGGTGTGAACCCTGAGGCCTGGGGATCACACCGCTGATGGAGTATTGGTAGATCACGCGCTCGCAAAAGGCCAGCACGCCGTCGACCATGGCCACATCAATGAATTGCCCACGCCCGGTGCGCTGCGCACGCATGACGGCAGCGAGCACGCCGAAGGCGCACAAGGTGGCCGGGATCAGATCGCCCACGCCGGGGCCCACCTTCATCGGTACGCCGTCCTCGGCGCCGGTCACGCCCATCATGCCGCCCATGGACTGAGACACCACGTCGAAAGCCGGCCAGTCTGTGTAGTCGTTGCTGGCGCTGCGCGGATCGCCAAAACCGCGGATGCAGGCGTACACCAAGCGGGGGTTGCGCTCGGCCAGCTTTTCATACGATAGCCCGAGCCTGTCGAGCACACCGGCCCGAAAGTTCTCGATCAGCACATCGGACTTGTCGACCAGCGACAGCAGCACCTGCCGCCCTTGTTCGGACTTCAGATCGATGACCACGCCCTTTTTGTTGCGGTTGACGCTCTGGTAGTAGCCGCCCATATTGCGCACCTGATCGTCATCGCAGTAGGGGCCAAAGGCGCGGGTCATGTCGCCCTCGGGCGACTCGACCTTGATCACCTCGGCGCCATGGTCGGCCATGAGTTGCGCGCAAAACGGACCGGCGAGCATCTGCGTGAGGTCGAGCACCCGCAGGCCTTCGAGGGCGCCGGCCAGGGCCGCACCGGCGCTGGAATGGACAGTGCCGGCCTGCGGCCGATCAGCGTGTGGATTCATTTAAACATCCGGATGTCTGTACGTTAGGACATCTTCACATGCGGGCCTGAGCTTGTCAAGGATGCTGGCCCGGGGGGAGGGCCGGGGCTTTACTGCAAGCGCGGCCCAATGGCGCCGGGCCGCTGCCCTCACCCTACTAGCCATCTCCCAAAGGCAGAGGGGATAAAACCGAGACCAGCAGCCCCGGCAAGATGCAGCCTTCTTGCTCCCTCTCCCCCTGGGAGAGGGCGGGGGTAAGGGCATGGGGTTTGATCAAGCTCAGGCTCGGTCGCGTTGAGTCGGCACCCTCATCCTCACCATGTTTCGGGGAAGAAATGGCGGTGGACCTGCGTCAGCCTTTGATAGACCTGTAGAAAGCGGCTACCTGATCGATGATATGCGCGGGGCTGCGCCCCCTCAGGTGGTCAGCAAAAAGTTCAAACTCGAAGTAGCCTGGGTAACCGTCGAGCGCCAGCGCGCGCAGCATCGAAGGTACGTCGAGCAAGCCGCTAAACGGCTCTTCGCGTTGGAAGTCCGCAGGGTCGCGCAGGGCGACGACATTGCTAAATTGCACCAGCCTGAGCTTGTCACCCGCGCGCGCGGCCAGGCCTGCTAAATCGGCATCCCACCATGAGTGGTACAGGTCCAGGGTGAGGCCGGCTTGCGGCAGCGGATCGATCAGCGCAAGGGCCTGGTGCAAGGAGTTGACGCAGCCTTTATTGAGCACGCCGGCAGGGTGTATCGGTTCGAGGCCGAGGTGGACCCCGGCTGCGGCAGCCTGCTCGGCCAACTCTGCCAAGCCTTGGGCAATGCGAGCGCGGGCCTGATCCAGTGAGCCAGTTCCATGGGCAAGTCCGCCGGTGATCACCACCAGTGTGTGGGCTTGTAGTTGCGCAGCAAGTTCGATCAGGCGCTGATTGCGCGCGCGCTGTTGGCCGATTGCCGCAGCATCGTCATACAAAAAATAGCCCGCGCTGTTCAACGATGACACTGCCAGGCCGTGCTCATCGAGCAGGGAGCGCAGCCGGTCAAGGCTGATGTCGTCAACGGCACGTGCTGTCAGCCCCACGGCGCTCGCACCGGCGGCGACCGCCATTGGAAAGAGTGCCTCCACCGGCATGTCCTGCGGGCAAATGTAGGCGTTGATGGACAGAGGGTTCATCGCAGCGCTCCATCAGCCTGCATGGCAGGCTGGACATTGCTCGAATGTGGTTTCATCAGATGGAAGATCGCCCATACACGGAGACCGCGCAATCCTCAGTGATGTAGCCGTCACGCAGGTCTCGCTCAATGAGGGCATGCTCGCGTTCAGCGGGGTCGCCATAGCCGCCGCCACCGGCGGACTGAAGCCAGACCAGCGTGCCCTCTGCCAGCGGCAGGTAGGGAGTTTTACTCGACAGCCTGCGCTCCTCAGGCGTGCCAGGGTCGAGCACGTAAAGGGCCGAGCGCCCAGGCTGACCACCAAAAAGGCCGCGCGGCTGCGATTCATGCCGGTCTGCGCAAAGGCACAGTGAGGCTTGGTCCGCCAGAACTCGGAACACCCTGCAAAAGCCATTTCCCCCTCTGAATTTGCCGGCTCCACCCGAGTCGGCCACGATTTCATAGCGTTCAAACAGGATGGGATTTTCCATTTCGTCAGCTTCGATAGGAACGTGGCCGGCGTTGCCGGCGCCATATCGGATGCCGTTGATGCCATCGCGTGTGGCCCGGGCGCCGTAGGCCCCGGACGACAACTCCAAGGTTAGAAAAAAGGGCTTCTTGGCGTTCGGTCGTGTATCTGCCCCTCCCACCACCGAGGTGCCGGTGGACCCGGAGCCGCTGGCGAGTACGGCCAGTGGCGCGGCTTCGGACAGCGCGTTCATGGTGGTATCGAGCACGCGGTAGGCGACTTCGGCATAGCCAACCATCGACCCTGGGGGCCGGGCGTCACACAGAGTTCCGGGCTTGGTGATGACCTTGATGGGCCGGTAGCTGCCTGCGTTGGGTGGATTTTCTGGGTCGGTGATCGATTTAATGGCGTATTGGACGCCTGATATCGCGGAGGCGCGGGAGCAGTTGATGCCGCCGCGCGACTGCGGCGACGACTCGCTGAGGTCGACGGTGATGTCCGAGCCATCAATACTCACCTGGCAGTCAATCCACTGCTTGGCCTCGCTCAGGCCATCGCCGTCAATACAGTCACGCGATCGGTAAATCCCGGACTTGAAGCGGGAAATGCGGGCGCGAGTCAACTGCTCTGAGCGGTCCAGGATCTCGGTCATTGCTGTGGTGATGGTGTCCAGGCTGTAGCGCTCGATCAGCTCGAGCAGCCGGCGCTCGCCGGTAAAGCATGACGCGTACTGGGCCCGCATATCGCCAAGGGCGACGGAGGGGTCGCGGACATTTCGCACGATCATGTCGGCGATGGGTTGGACCAGCTCGTCATTGACGAAGAGTTTGACCGGCGGGATGACGATGCCCTCTTGAATGAGCTCCTTGGTCGCGGGCGAATAGCTGCCCGGGCCCATGCCACCGATATCGGCCCAGTGGCCGCGGTTGCACAAATAGCCATAGAGCCTGTCATGCAAGAACAGGGGGCGCACCAGCAGCACGTCGGGCAGGTGGGTGCCCCCCAGATAGGGGTCGTTGGTCATAAGGACATCGCCCGGCTTAACGTCCTTGCCAAAGCGCGCCAGCAGCCCTTGCAGCTGGTAGGGCATGGTGGTCACATGAATCGGAAACCCGGTGGGATCCTGCGCCACGATCTCGCCATGGGCGTCCATGATGCAGCACGACAGGTCTCCCTGCTCCTTCCACAGCTGGGTGTAGGCGGTACGCATGGTCATGAGCTTCATCTCGTGGGCGATGCCAATCAGAGCGTTTTGAAGGACGGCCAGTGTGAAGGGGTCTATCGTCATGATCGCTCCGTCAGCTCAGTTCGAGCACAAGGTTGAGTTGGGCGTCGACCGTTGCCACGCCGGTGGGCGGAACGACGGTGGCCGATGACAACTCCTGAATGATGGCCGGCCCGATGATGCGCGCGCCCGGGTGCAGGTGTTCCCGGCGGTAAACCCGGGTGGGATGAGCGCTGTCGCCAAACCAGACATCGCGGACGCTGGTGGGCGCAGCGTCCGCGCTACCCACCGCATGAACAGGCTCTTTGGGCTTGTCGACCCGACCGACCGCACGCAATCTCAGGTTGACCACCTCGACCGGCTCACTGGCGACAGCATAGGTATAGATTTTTTCGTGTTGTCGGTGAAATTCCTCGATAAACGCTTGTAGCTGCACTGGCGCGTCTAGGCGGTCATTGGCGATGCGCACGTTGATCTCGGTCGATTGGCCCAGGTAGCGGATATCGATGCTGCGTTGGAACTCACGGCAGTGGGCCGGCACGCCTTCGAGGTCAAGGTCTGCGTCCGCGCGTTCGCGCAGTTGTGCAAAGGCCGTCTCCAGTGCCCCATCGGCCAGTTGGGCCGAACGGCTGAGGATGGATTTAGAGTAGTCGTGCGTAAAGTCGGCCAGCGCAATGCCGCCCGATGAAAACAAACCCGGACTGCTGGGAATGAAGATGCGCTTCATGCCCAGCTCCTGCGCGATCGCGAATGCATGGATAGGGCCGCCTCCGCCGAATGCGCAGAGGTCAAAGTCGCGCGGGTCAGCACCGCGTTGTACCGAAACGAAGCGGATGGCCTCAGCCATCTGGTTGGCTGCCACCTTAAAGATACCGCTGGCCGCCCGGATGCTGTCTATGCCCAGCGGCTTGGCGATGTGCTCGCCAATGACTGCAGCGGCGCGTTCAGGGTCTAGCTGGACCTCGCCGCCGGCAAAGTCGTTGGCATCGATGTAGCCCAGCATCAGATTGACATCGGTGAGCGTGGCATGGTTTCCGCCCAGGCCGTAGCAGGCCGGCCCCGGGTCCGAGGAGGCGCTCTCGGGGCCGACTTTCAGGCGGCCAACCTCGTCCAGTGTGACGATGCTGCCGCCGCCTGCGCCCACCGTATGCACATCCAGCATGGGGGTGACAACGGGAAAGTAGCCGATTTCACGCGCCGTTGTTGCCTCTGCGGTGCCGTTGCGCAGCAGGCAGACATCCAAGCTGGTGCCGCCCATGTCTATGGTGATCAGGTTGGGATGCCCTGAGGTGCGCGCCAGTTGAGCGGCGCCAACCACAGCTCCCGCTGGACCTGACAGAAGCGTTGTCGCCGGGTTTCTCAGAACGAGCTCAGGTCGACCGACTCCTCCGTTGGACTGGAAAATGAACAGCCGACTATCGATGTGCTCTTCGCGCATGCCTGCCAGCAGCTTTTCGACATAGTTGCGAAGTACGGGGGCGACGTAGGCGGCGAACAAGGTGGTGCTGGTGCGGGGGAACTCCCGAAATTCAGGCTGGATGTCATAGGAAATCAGCACATCAACGTGGGCAAGCGCGGCCCGCAGCCGGCTTTGGATTCTTCGCTCGTGCTCGGGATGAAGAAAGGAAAACAGCAGGCAGATGGCCACCGCCTGTACGCCACTGGCGCGCACCTGTTCGACCAGTCTGTCTAAGTCGACCTCCTCGAGCTCCTTGATCACCTCGCCTTGGGCATTGACCCGGCAGTCGACCTCGAAGCGCAGATGGCGCGGTGAGATCGGCGCAGGCTTGTCGACCTGAACCCGGTAAATCAAGTCAGCGGGTCGACTAAATCGCCCCATTTCGATAATGTCGCGAAAGCCTTTGTTGGTGATCAGCGCGGTCGGTGCGCCCTTGCGCTCAATGACCGCGTTGGTGGTGATGGTGGTGCCGTGGCCTATGAAAGTGAGCTCGGAAGGGGCAGCGCCGGCCTGTGCCATGACCCGCTTGATCCCCTTGACGACAGTGGCATGCCTGCGTCCTGGCTCGTTGAGCACCTTAGCAAAGCAGCGTCGCCCGGTTTCCTCGTCAATCAGGGTAACGTCGGTGAAGGTACCACCCACGTCGATTCCAATTCTGTACATAAATCGTGGTCCAGCAAGGGACGGTTAATAGGGAACGATGAGCAGGTCATGGGCAGCCCAGGACACCTGAACGGAGCTGCCAGCGCTGCACTCTTGCTGCAGGGCGCTGATGGGCGTGTCAATGGTCAGGCGTACGCCCTGGTCAAGTTGCACGACCGAGCGTATGGACGGCCCTAAATAGGTTGAATCGATCACCGTTCCTGGGTGGCCTGCGATGCCCGATCCCGTGGCCAGAATGCGGGCTTTCTCATGGCGCAGCACCGCAACGACGGTCTGCCCCGGCTTGAGCGCAGTGCTGCTCAGGCCTTGCAGGAGCCAGCCACCTGCATCGACGGTACACAAGCCGCTTTCGTCTGTGGCCTGGACCACCGCCTCGAGCAAATTGGCGTGGCCAACAAACTCGGCCGCAAAGCGGGTGGCTGGCCGCTCGTAGATGTCGCGTGGAGTGCCCAGCTGCACGATCCGTCCCTGTGACATGACTGCAATGCGATCCGACAAAGTGATGGCCTCGCCCTGATCATGCGTCACAAAGATCCAGGTGCTGTGAGTCTCTTTATGGATGCGCCGCAACTCTTCGTGCATCTGCAAGCGCAGCTGCAGATCCAGCGCGCCCAGCGGCTCATCGAGTAGCAGTACTTCGGGCTCGTTGACGATGGCCCGGGCGATGGCCACGCGTTGCTTTTGTCCTCCGCTGAGCATCGAGATGCCCCGGTCCTCATAGCCCGACAGGCGCACCAGAGCCAGCGTGTCTTTGATCTTGCGTTCAATGGTCGCTCGATCGAATTTTTTCATCTCCAGTCCGAAGGCGATGTTCTGGGCAACGCTCAGGTGGGGGAAAAGTGCCAGGTGCTGGAACACCATATTGGTGTTGCGCTTGTAGGGCGGCGTGCCCACTGCATCGCGCCCGCCGATGATGACTTCGCCCGACGATGGCTCCTCGAAGCCGCCGATGATCCGCAAGAGGGTGGTCTTGCCGCAACCGCTGGAGCCCAGGAGCGAGAGCAGTTCGCCCCTTCGAACCTCCAGACAAACCTGATCCAAGGCGGTAACCTGCCCGAACTTGCGGGTCAGGTTACGCACGGAGACTGCACTGGCGCCGTCCATGGCTTCAGGCGCCTGGCGCCAAAGATTGCTCGTTGGTCATCACGCGCTCTTGACCCGGGCCCAGACCTCGAGCCACTGCTGCAGGTTCGGGGGCATGACCAGTGGGTAGTTTTTGGTGCTGCCGTCGAGCACGCCGTAGCCCAAGGTGGCACGCTCCTGGGCGGACAGCGAGACAGCCGCCAGTTTGGAGGCCGACAAATAACCTGAGACGGTGGTCAGCTGGCTGGAATAGGCCTGCCCGAGCATGGCATTGATCATGGCGTGGGCGGCCTGCTGGTTGTTGGAATCCTTCGGAATGTAGGCCGGCTGAACAAATGAAAGCACGCCTTCCTTGCACCAGCAAGTGGCAACCGGTACCCCCTGCTTGGTCAGGCCGGTGCGCATGGGGATGGTTCCAAAGGTAATGGCCACTTCGCCCGAGGCCATCAGATTGGCGCCCTGTGCAAAGCTGGACCAGAACGTACGAACATTCTTTTTCTTGGAAATCAGGAATTTGGCCACCTCGTTGAGCTCGGCGGTGGTCATGGTCTCCGGCTTGGTTTTACCGAGAAAGAGTCCGGCGGCCATGATCATCTGGTGGGCTGTGTCAAACCAGGCAATTCGGCCTGCATATTTGTCATCAAACAGCAGGCCCCAGGTTGTCGCTTCTGCCGCGGGTACGACCGAGGTGTTGTAGATCACCGTGTCGTAGCCCCACATGATGGGTACGCCGTATACCTTGCCGTCGCGTTGCAGGATGTCTTCCTTGAAGGTGGGCGCGACCTGTGAAAAGTTGGGAATCAGCTTGAGGTCAAGGGGTGCGCATTTTTCCTGACCGGCGGCGGCGCCCAGAACCGGCCCGCGCGAGAAGATGCTGTGGCTCATCATCAGGTTGTAACGACTGGTGCCGCCCGGCGCTACCAATCGGGCAACGACGTCTGTTGAGCTTTGGAACGGGTTGTCGTTGATCTTGAACTTGCCCTCGTTTTCGAGGATGCCCTTGAGCGGCCCTCCCACCAAAGCATTGGCCAGCAAAACCTCGAGGGTGGGTCCCTGCTGAGCCTGGGCCCAACCCATGGCACCTAAAGCCGTAGCTGCACCTCCTGCCTTGAGCAGGGTGCGGCGGTGATGATTGAGACTGCTGAGTTTGATATCGGTGGAAGTCATGGATACTCCTGGTGGTGGGTGAAAGTCTTAAATACCTACGGTCGCAAAATAGTCAAAGCCAGTCCTTTTGGATCACGGTCTGATTGCTCAAGTGCTGCGTTTGCTGGTTGGGCTCGATTTGGCTGAAATCCAAAATCCCAGCGCAGCCACCGTCACTGAGATCAGCATGATGATCACACCGGCTGCGGGCAAAAAGGGAGCGGTCTGCTCAACGATCAAGACCCAGAGATAAACCGGTGTGGTGCGCTCAGCGCCGATCACGAACAGTGTGCGTACAAATTCATCAAAAGACAGGGTGAAGGAAAACAGTACGGTGGCAATGACCGCCGGGCGGATGAGGGGAAACACGATGCGTTGAAACACCACCCATGGATAGGCGCCGAGGTCCATGGCTGCCTCCTCGAGGGCCTGGTCAAAGGCTGCCAATCGTGGGTAGAGCGTCAGAAAAGCAAAGGGCAGTACCCAGGTCACGTGGGCCACCAAGGCGCCGGTCCACAGGCCGTAAGGCACGCCAACGATGCCAAAGAAAACGAGCAACAGCGCGCCCGACACGATGCCGGGGATGATGATCGGCACCAGCATGATCGGCACCACCCATTGCTGCCCCCCAAAGCGCTTGCGCAGGCCCAGCGCTGTCATCAGTGCCAGCGCGGTGGCGATCAGCGATGCGACCAGGCCAACGCCGAAACTCTTGAGCAAGGCGATGAAGAACTTGCTGTCGTTGAATACCTCGTGGTACCAGTTCAGGGTCAAGCCGCGCAGTGGGAAACCGATGACGGAAGACTCATTAAATGAGAGCACCACCAATACCGCGATCGGCAAATAAAGGAATCCGAAGAACGCCCCGGCATACAGGCGCAGCCAAAGTGCCATGGGCTTGTGCTTGGACCCGAGCATCAGTGTTGCCCCATGAACAGGCGCTGCAGGCCGAATCGACGGCTGGCCAAATACAGGCTCAGCAGCACGACAACCATCAGCACCACCGACAGCGCCGCGCCCAGCGGCCAGTTGCCTGCATCGAGAAACTGGCTCGAAATGATGTTGCCAAACATCTGACTTGACGGACCGCCGAGCAAGCGGGGGGTGACGAAGGCACCGCAGCACAGCAAAAACACCATGGTGCAACCGGACCAGACGGCAGGCAGTGTCAGTGGCAGGACGATGCGCTTGAAGGTCTGCCATGTCGAGGCTCCCAGGTCACTGGCGGCCTCGATCAAGGCTGGATCGAGCTTATCCAGGGCCAGGTAGATGGGCAAGGTCATGTAGAGGGTGTAGACATAAACCAGTCCCACATAGACCGCGCCCTCGTTGAAGACCAGGCCGTCGATAGGGCGGTCGATGACGCCCAGTGACATGAGCGTTGCGTTGATCAGCCCGGAGCGTCCAAGGATGGGCATCCAAACGAAAGTCCGTACCACGTAGCTGGTCCAAAAGGGGAGAAACAGCAAGATGACAAAGAGCGTCTTGCGCTGCCCCTTGAGGCTGGCCAGGAATAGCGCGATGGGATAAGAGGCGAGCAATGACAGGGCGGTGGTGATGATGGCGATCTTGAGCGTGTTGCCCAGAACCCGGATGTAAATCGGATCGCCTGCCAGCGCTGCATAGCTTTGCAGCGAAAAGCTCGAACTCAAGCCGAACATACTGGCCGTCCAGAAGGACACTGTGACCAGAAAAACCAAGGGCGCCAGGGCGAACAGCGCGAGCCAGACCATGGCCGGTGCAACCAGCCACCGGCCGGCTCTTGCTGCCTGGGGGGTATTGCCCATGGCCTTGCCCGCCTTCAGCCTTTAGCCCGCATGGCAGCGACCCGCGCTTCGAGTTGAGCGCGCCAGCCACCGGCTGCGATGATGGCCAGTTGCGATTGAGCCAGCGGCGGGTACTGCATTTGAGTGCCCCGGCTGTGGTTGATGAAGACGCCCGTGGCAAAGTTCACTTCGATCTGGTCGCCGGTCTGAACCAGCTCCCCCACCCCGACGCAGGCGGGCAGAAAAGGCACGCCCGCATTGATGGCATTGCGGTAGCTGCCCCGCTGGATGGACTCGACCACCAGCCCCAGGCCGTGAGCACTGATGCCGATCAGGCCCTGAATATGTGGATTGCCCTGTGCGAAGCGCTTGCCGCCCACGATGATGTCGCCGGGTTTGACCTTCTTGGGAAAGTCAGGATCCAGACCGGTCATGAGGTAGGGGCCTAAGACGGCCGGGTTGGTCTCTCGCTTCAGGGCAAATTCCAGCGGCATCATGTCACCGTCGATACCGACGTTGTCGCCGAATTTCCAGCATCTGCCATTCATGGTCCAGTTCGTCATGGCGCGTCCTGTATCTTCAATCATGGAGGTAGGGGCGGGGGTCCGCAATGGCGCCAGCCAGCGCCGAGGCCGCCACCGTTGCCGCGCTGGCCAGATAGATCTCAGAGTTCATGGCGCCCAGGCGGCCGAAGTCGTTGCGGGTGCCGGTGTTGATCGAGACCTCGCCGTCGGCCATAGCGCCGATCTTGCCTCCTGCGCAGACTCCGCAGCCCGGCGCGGTGATCGATGCGCCGGCGTCGATCAGCGTCTGCATATAGCCCAGTTCGGTGGCTTGCGACATCACCTCGTAGGTGCTCGGTGTGACGAAGAATCGGACATCCTGATGGATGTGTTTGCCTTTGAGGATGCGGGCAGCGATGGCCAGGTCGCCGATGCCTGGCGCCGCGCACGAGCCGAGGAAGGCGTGGTCAATTTTTTTGCCCACCAATTGAGACACGCCGACGACATTGTCGGGCGTCGGCGGCGCGGCCACCTGTGGCTCCACCAGACCCAGATCGAATTCGATGACGGTGTGAAAGCGTGCGTCGGCGTCGCTTTTGATCAGTTCGACCGGCTCGGTGGTTCTGCCCTTGAGATAGTCCAGGGTTTGCTGGTCAGGCTCAATGAAGGCCGTCTTGGCCCCAATCTCGATGGGGGTGTTGCACAGCACCTGGCGCCCGGCAAAGTCGACCGAGGCCAGACCTGGACCGCCGATCTCGAAAGCGGCGTAGTCGGCCGCGTCAACCGGGATCACCGAAATCATCTTTTGCGCCACGTCACGCATGGTGATTCCCGGGCCGAGTCGGCCCACGAGATTGATCCGGACGGTATGCGGTACCTTGAGCCAGACATTGCCGCAGGCCAAGACTTCACTGATTTCGGTGACGACCGGAATACCCATGCAGCCCAGTGCGCCATAGTTGGTCACGTGGATGTCGTAGGCAATGACCAGCATGCCGGGTCGGACATAGCCTTTTTCCATTGGAAAAACATGGCCGTGGCCGCCTCTGCCGACGTCATAAAAGTGTTCAATGCCGTACTTGCGCACGACCTCGCGAACTTGTCGCTGGCGCTGCGCGGCCAAGGGACTGGTGGCAACCGGCTCGTGATCTGTGGAGATCAAAAGTTTATGAGGCGCATGCAGACGGTCTATGCCCAATTCCTGCATGACCTTGTCAAAGTTCACCACGTACCAGTCGTGGGTTGTGACCAAATCCGGCTCCGGGTAGACGATGTCACCCTCCTGGACCGGTCGGCCGCATGCACGTGAGAAGATTTTTTCGGCGATGGTTTGTCCCATGATGATGACCTCAACGCATACCAAGAACAAGGGTCAATGGCTCGCCCGCTTTGATTCTGGCGTCACGCGTTTCCTCCTTGGCGCGCTGTTTCATACCGCCTTCTAGGGCCGCCTGGGCCAGAGCCCTGGGCACGACAACCACACCGTCAGCGTCGCCAACAAGGATGTCGCCCGGGTTGACCACCTGGCCTCCGACGGCTACCGGCAAGCCGACCCAGCCCGGGTGGTTTTTGATGGTCCCGGTCACGGTAATACCGGCGGCGTATACCGGAACGCCAAGCTCGATGATTTCATCGACATCGCGCACCAGTCCGTTGGTCACGCAGCCAGCCAGAGCGCGCACCTTTGCTGCAAGCGACGAGGTACCACCCCAGACGGAAGACTCACCGTCACCGCCTGTGTCGATCACCAAGACCGAACCGGCCGGCGCCTCCTCAATGGCCCGCAGTACTGCGGTGGTCTCCCCGGGCAGGATGCGGATCGTGTAAGCCACACCCACCAGGCGCGATCCCGGACAGATCGGGCGGATGTGGTGGTGGATGGCACCGACTTTGCCCATCCCCTCGTAGAGCGTGGCAGCGGGCAAGGCCGCCAGTGCCTGGACGAGCTCTTGGATTTCCATGGCGTTGATCCTGACTTTCAGTAAAGTGTTTTTTACTCTAGTCCGGATGAGTTGAAGTGTCAAACGATTTTGCAGATCCTGGAACCATCGTTGGCTGGCCGAGCTTGCACAGGTGGTCTCGTCCAAAAATTCACGTTCTCGGTGCAGATGGCACTCAAAAGGTGCTGAACTGGCGAACCTGTTGATGGAGGCCTTCAGGGTTATTCCCTAGAAAAATCCAAATGGAAATGGACGACGCGTCCTGATGTCGCGGATCTTGGCAGTCCTAAGGGAGATCGTGAGGGGCCTCGCTGGAAGCGTGAGTCGATTTCAAAAATCTATCGTCCAGACTGTTGACATGGCAGCAATCTTGCGAATACATTGGGGTTGACCTCAACAGGTCCGGATGTGTCATGGCTGTGCTCTCATGGCGGTGGCGCAATGGACGGTTCGCTGAGAAATCCTCAAGCCAGAGACGGAGAGCACGCAGTGGCGCAGTACAGAATCGGCATCGACATCGGCGGCACCTTCACCGACTTCACGGTCATTGATGATCAAAGCGGTGAGATCGTCGTCGACAAGACTTTGACGACGCCCAGGGCGCCCGAAGAGGGCGTGCTCCACGGCTTGGATCGGCTGATCGCGCGCATTCCCCGGCTGCTCGAGCAGACTGGCGAGATCATCCACGCCACCACTTTGGTGACCAACACCATCCTCGAGCGCAAGGGCGCGAAAACCGCCTTGCTCACCACCGAGGGCTTTCGGGATGTGCTGGAGATGGGGCGCGAGGTGCGGTATGACCTCTTCGACATGTTCATCCGCTTCCCCGAGCCGTTGGTGCCCCGCGACCTGCGGGCCGTGGTGGGCGAGCGGATCCTCAGCGATGGCCGGGTGCTCCACCCGCTGCGCGACGAAGAGGTGCGTGCTATTGCCCGAAGCTGGGTGAGTCAGGGCGTAGAGGCAGTCGCAGTGGTGTTTTTGCACGCCTACAGAAATCCGGTCCATGAACAGCGCGCCGCTGCGATCTTGCGGGAGGAAATGCCTGGTGTCATGGTTTCGGTCTCGCACGAGGTGCATGCTGAGCCCAAGGAATATGAGCGGACCTCCACCACAGTGGTTGATGCTTATGTGAAGTCAGTCACCCAGAGCTACTTGGACCGGCTGTCGGACGAGTTGGAGCAGCGTGGCTACCACAAGCGCATTTTGGTGATGCTCTCCAACGGGGGGACGGCTACCATTGCCACCACCAAAATGGTGCCAATACAGATCGTTGAATCGGGTCCGGCTGCCGGTGTGGAGGCGACTGCGTTTTTTGCCCGTCTTCTAGGGCTGGAGCAGGTCCTGGCCTTCGACATGGGAGGCACGACAGCCAAGCTTTGCTTGGTGCAGGGCGGCCAAGCCTCGCGCACGCGGGAGTTTGAAGTGGACCGGGTGCAACGCTTCAAGCAAGGCAGCGGCCTGCCGATTGCTGTGCCTGTTTTTGACTTACTCGAGATCGGTGCTGGCGGCGGCAGTATCGCGCGGGTCGATGACCTCGGCCTCTTGCAGGTGGGCCCGGACAGCGCCGGCTCAGAGCCCGGGCCGGTCTGCTATTCGCGCGGCGGTACTGAGCCGACGGTCACCGATGCCGATCTGTTGCTGGGTTACCTGAACCCGTCGTACTTTTTAGGCGGTGAAATGGCGTTGGACGAGGCGGCAGCGCGCCAGGCCACGCTCAGGGCATTGGCCGGGCCGGCGCGGCTCGACGGCATAGCAGCGGCGGCGGGCGTGCATGAAATTGTCAATGAAACCATGGCCTCTGCGGCGCGGATGTATGTCGCCGAGAAGGCCATGGCGCCGGCTGATCTGACGCTGTTTGCTTTCGGTGGCGCCGGTTCATTGCATGCGGTGGGGCTGGCGCGCAAGCTGGGCTGCCGCAAGGTGGTGGTGCCTCCCTATTCGGGGGTGATGTCATCGCTGGGCTTGCTTGCAGCCCCCTTGGCCTTTGAGCGCAGTGCTCCGATCCGCAAGTTGCTCAGAGACGTTCATTTGCCGGACATTGAGCAGAGTTTTGTGCAGCTGGAGTCGCAGGCCCGGCTGCATCTGCCCGAACCCCAGGCCGCTGCGATCCGGCGTACCATCGATGTTCGGTTTTCAGGCCAAGACTATGCGCTGGAAATTGACGTGGGCCCTGATGCCTGCGCTGCCGAAAATCGAGCCCTTTGGCTAGCAGATTTTCGCCAGGCATACCGCGCGCTTTATGGTCGGGTCGAGGATGACAATCCGGTCGAGCTGGTCAGCCTGCGGGTCTATGCCCGCCAACCCACGCCGAGTCCGAAGATTGTCGCTGCCGATCTGCCGGCACCCGGTGCGATCAAGGCCTTCCGGGATGTCTATGTGGCCAAGCGCAAGTCTTTTGTGCGAACGGCAGTCTATTCGCGCGATGATCTGCAGGTCGGCCAGCAGGTGATCGGGCCGGCCGTGATTGAGGAGCGAGTCTCCACCACCATCATCGAGCCGGGAGACGTGCTGACGGTGGACCCCAGCGGCTGCCTCATGATCACCCTGGAGGCCGTTGCCGCTGAGGTGGCGCCTACCGACGTGGGTGATTCAAAGGCACAGCCTGGGCGCGAGATGGCGCTCGACCCGGTATCGATACAGATCTTGTGGAATCGCCTGATCTCCATCGTCGATGAGGCGGCAACCGGCCTGATCCGGACCGCCTACACCCCTTCCGTGAAGGAGTACCACGACTTTTGCTGCGCCCTGTTCGACGCAAATGCCCAGATGCTGGCGCACTCCACGGTAACGACGGCTGGCTTTTTGGGCATTGTTCCGGCCGTGCTGCGAAATTTTCTGCAAAAGTACCCGGCTGACACCCTCGCAGCTGGCGATGTAATCATCACCAACGACCCCTGGTTGGCCAGCGGGCACCTGATTGACGTTTCGGTCGCCTCGCCCATCTTCCGAGATGGGCAGATCGTGGCCTACACCCTGTGCATCGTGCATCACCTCGATATGGGGGGGCGCATGTCGACGCTGGAGTCCAAGGACCTGTTTGAAGAGGGTTTAAAGATCCCGGTTTCAAAGCTGTACAGCGAGGGTAGGCTCAACGAGACCATATTTGATTTCATCCGCGCCAACACCCGTGTGCCGGAGAAGATATTGGGCGATTTGCGGGCACAGTTGGTGGCCAACCATGTGTGCGAACGCGGCTTGCAGCAGCTGCTCGACGAGTATCCGCTGGGCGGGCTGGACCGGCTGGCCCACGAGGTGGTCAGCCGAACCGAGCGCAGCTTGCGTGAAAAAATCGCGCAGTTGCCCAGGGGGACATACCGCCACCAGGTAACCCTGCCACCCATCCCGGGCGTCAAGCAGGACATCATCATCAAGGCGGCGGTCACCATCGATGGGGAGGAGATCATCATCGACTACACCGGCTCTTCCGCACAGGTAACGGCCGCCATCAATTGCACGCCCAACATCGTCAAGTCCTACTCGTCCTATCCCATCAAGCTGGCCCTAGACCCTCACGTGCCCAACAATGACGGCAGCTTGCGGCCGATCACCATCGTGGCGCCCGAAGGCTCGGTGGTCAATGCCCGGATGCCGGCTGCGACCTGGGGGCGCACCATGATCGCGCACCTTTTCCCAGACATCATCTACGGCGCGCTTGAGAGCGTGATGCCGAAAATGATCCTGGGTTCGGCCGGTGGAGCGCCCGCCAATGAGGTCTATCTGCACGGCAAGCACGCTGATGGCCGCTCTTTCATGTCCATCGCCCAACACACCGGAGGTTTTGGGGGCAGCGCGCGGCAGGACGGGTATTCCACCCTGAGTTTCCCCTTCAATACCCGCAACATTCCGGTGGAGGTCATTGAGAACGAGGCGCGTGTTTATTACGTCCGCAAGGAGTTCCTCACGGACAGCGGTGGTCCCGGCTTGAACCGAGGGGGGCTCGGCCAGGAGGTGGCGTTTTGCATCCTGGACGGGGGAACGCCCGAGGCCCACGCAGTGGAGAGTTCGGTGCGCATCAGCGGCCGCACGCCCGATGGACCGATGCCGGCGATCGGCCGTTGTGGCGCTGGCACGGGTTCAGGCGGCGGGCTGTGGCTCAATGGCCAGGCCGTCGAGCATGGTGTCTACCGCAAGCTGCAGCCCGGTGACACGGTTCGCTTTGAAATGACAGGCGGCGGAGGCTACGGCGACCCGCTGCAGCGTGACCCTCAACGCGTGCTCAAGGACGTACGGGAGAGTAAGGTCTCGATACCGGCCGCACGGACCCACTACGGTGTGGTCATTGAGCCGGCAGACTTGAGTGTGGATGTGCAAGCGACTGCTCAGGCCAGAGCGCTCAAGCGGGGTTGATCATGAGCCGCGCAACCCCCACAGCCTCCGATACGGCCTCGGTACAGCCCGTCGGACGTCCCGGTTGGCTGCTGACGCCTGGGCTCGTGTGGCTGCTGGTCTTCATGATCCTGCCGGTGCTTTTCATGGTGGCGGTGTCGTTCTGGAGTTCGGGCTATTACGGCACACGCCCGGACTTCACCTTCAAGAGCTATCTGCGCATCTTTCAGTCTCCCTTGTACGTGGGCCAGTTGCTCAAGACCTTGCGCATCGGCCTGGAAGCCACGGCCTTGTCGTTGCTGATCTCCTATCCGATTGCCTACATCATCTCGCGCGCCAAGGGCAACGCCAAGGCCCTGCTGATCTTGCTGCTGTTTCTGCCGTTTTGGGCCAGCTATGTGGTGCGAGCCTTTGTGTGGTTACCCATACTGGGGCGCAACGGGGCTATCAACTCGGCCTTGATGTCGTTGGGCGTGATTGACCAACCCCTGGACTGGCTGCTCTACAACGAGGGATCGGTGCTGCTCGGCCTGGTCTACGTCTACACGCTTTTCATGGCCCTGCCGATCTACATGTCACTTGAGAAGATTGATCCGAAGCTGATCGAGGCAGCCACCGACCTGGGCGCGCGGCCGTTTCGTGTTTTTGTCGAAGTTTTGCTGCCACTGAGCATGCCGGGCGTGGTGTCGGGCTGCATCATGGTGTTTTTGCTGACCATGAGCGCCTACGTGACACCGCAGCTTCTGGGCGGTCCTCAAGGCATCATGATCGGCAACATCATTGCCAGTCAGTTCCTATCCAGCAATGACTGGGCTTTCGGATCTGCGCTGTCGGTGATCCTGGTTTTGGTGGTGATGTTGTTGTTCCTGGCCATAGGACGCAAGACGAAGGTTGAACAAATTTTCACCGGAGGTGGGTAATGGCAGTCAGCAGCACCTCATCGCCCCCCATGCTGCAGCGCTGGCAGCGGCTGAACCCCTTTGAGCTTGCTTCTTGGCTCTATGGGCTGATCTTTTTTGTCTTTCTTTACAGCCCGCTGGTGATGATCACCGTGCTGTCCTTCAACGACTCGAGGCTGACCGGATTTCCGCTCAAAGGCTTCACCACAAAGTGGTATGAGGCGGTTTTAGCCAACCAGCCCCTGCTCAGCGCGCTGGCCAACAGTATTTATGTAGGCCTGGCCTCGGCGGCGATTGCCACCACATTGGCATTGTTGATGGCGCTGGCGTTCCGTCACGAGTTCTGGGGCAAGCGCATCGTGCTCTACATGATCCTCACGCCCATCATCTTGCCGGGGATCATCGGTGGCATTGTGTTGCTCATCTTCTTTGGATACTTGGGCGTGCGCCCGTCTTTGTTCACGACGGTTTTGGTCGGTCACGTCAACTGGGTTCTGCCCTTTGCCTTTCTGACCCTGTATCCGCGCCTGCACAAGTTCGACCGATCGCTGGAAGAAGCGGCGATGGATTTGGGTGCGCGGACCAGCCAGGTTTTTTGGGAGATCGTCTTTCCCATCGTGCGACCCAGCGTCATTGCCACCGCAATCTTCGCCTTTAGCTTGTCGTTCGATGAATTCATACGGACTATTTTCACGGTGGGCAGTGACCGCACCATACCAGTCCAGTTTTATGTGCTGATCGTTGAGGAGCTCTCCCCTGAGCTGCCGGCGATGGCTGTGATCATCATTTTGCTAACCACGGTGGCGTCGCTGCTGGGGTTTGCATTCATGCGGCGAGCCGACCGCTCAAATCCGGCTTGATGCTTCCCTCAACCCTTATGGAGAATGGCCATGCCACGCACTGCAACTTCAGCTGATCGGCAACCTCTTGATAACCAGCGCCGCAAGGCGCTCAAGGTGACGGGCGCGCTTGCCGCCTCGCTGTCTGCGGGTATCCCGCTGTCGGTCTTTGCCCAGCGGGCCAAGATTCGGGCCGTCATGCCCAACGTGTTTATTCCCGATCCGGTGCGCCCCATCATTACATCGCAGTCGGGTGGCGTGGAGGTCGACAACTTGCCCTATGTCTCGCCCAGCGATAGCCTGGCAAAGTTGATGGCGCCGGGGGGAACCGGGCAATACGACATGATCATCACGCTGACCAATTTCGCCAAGGGCCCAGCCCTTGGCGCCAAGGCCGGCGACGAGCGTCTGCTGGCCCTGGATATGAGTGCCATCCCCAATGCAACAGGTATTTCCAAGGACTTCCAGTCTGAGGTGGTCAGGCGTGACGGCAAGACCTATATGCTGCCCATTGTCAGCGGCTTCGAATCGGTCGTCTTTGATGCATCCAAGGTCAATCCAGACGATCCACTGACGCAGTCCTGGAATGTATTGTTTTCAGACAAGTACAAGGGCCGCATCGCCTGGCGCGACGATGCGCACGGCATGATCTTCACGGCCGCATTGGCCATGGGTATTACGGATCCCTTGGGGATGCAGCCTGCCCAAGTTCGTGAGGTGCAGCGGTTCCTGATTGATCGCAAAAAGAACATTCGCACCATGTGGACCAAGTTCGCCGAGGCGGTGAATATGATCGCCACCGGCGAGGTGCATTGCCTCTACGGCTGGATCCCGATGCGCGCGGCCCTTGAGAAACAGGGGCTCAAGGCCAGCAACAACTGGCCCAAGGAAGGGCTTCCATCGTGGACGCAGTCTGCCTTCATTCCTCGGGATAGCAAACAGGCGGCTGCCACGCACAAGGTCATCAATGCCATGCTGTCGCCGGAATTCGGTCGCAAGCTGACGGACGTCACTGAATACCCTTCGACCATCGCGCAGGTGGCTTCAGGCTACGACAAGGCCTACCAGACCAAGCTGGGTTTTGACGTGGCCGCCCGCGGCGTGCGGCGTATTTCTTTTGAGTTGCCTCAGCAAATGGATGTCTGGCTTGAGGCTTGGAACAACGTGAAAGCAGCCTGACATGGTGACACGCGATACGCCGGCTGAGACTGTTGTCGAGGCGCGTGGGCTATCCAAGCGCTTTGGTACGACGACGGTACTGAACAACATTTCCCTGTCGATTCGGCGTGGCGAATTTCTCTCCCTGCTCGGTCCGAGCGGGTGTGGAAAGACGACTTTGCTGCGGATCATTGCCGGCTTTGAGCACCCCAGCGAAGGCCAGCTGCTGATCGATGGGCGGGATATGGCGGGCCAGCCGGCGTATTCGCGTAACACCAACATGATCTTTCAGCAGCTCGCTCTCTTTCCGCACATGACGGTCACCCAAAATCTGGCCTTCGGACTGCGGATGAAGAAGGTGGACCCCGCCACGATTCGCACCAAAGTGGGTGAGATGCTCGATCTGATCCAGCTCAATGGCTATGAGCACCGGATGCCTGACCAGCTCTCTGGGGGCCAGCGTCAGCGGGTGGCTTTGGCCCGCGCGCTGGTCAACAGCCCCGATGTCCTGCTGCTCGATGAACCCTTGGGTGCCTTGGATCTTCAGCTCAGGCTGCAGTTGCAGCTGGAGTTACGGCGTTTGCAAAAAGCGCTGAATCGGACCTTTATTTTTGTTACGCACGATCAAACTGAAGCGCTCACCATGTCAGACCGCATCGCGGTGCTCAACAAGGGTGAGATTGTTCAGGTCGGAAGCTCGCAGGAGATCTATGAGGCACCGAAGGTGCGGTTCGTCGCGTCTTTCGTTGGGCACTCAAATTTGTTCGAAGGGACAGTGCTGGAGGCGTTGTCGGCGGGCTTTTACCGTGTCTTGCTCGATGGCGGCGATGTCAGCATCGGGTGTACCTCGTCTGCAGCCCTGGTCATGGGGCAACAGGTCTGTGTCGCGCTGCGCTTCGAAAACGTGGGCTTGATTGCGCCGCAGACAGGCGGGGCCTTGCCCGGCGAGCATTGCTTCGGTACGGTGCAAGAGCGTACTTACATGGGCGGCTACACCCGCTTTCTTGTCCGTACCAGCTGGGGGGCAGAGATGACGGCCGATGTGCCCATGGATGCGGTCAGCCCGAGCCTGAGCGTTGGCGCTGCGGTCGAGCTGCGCTGGTCGGCCCATCAGGTGGTTGCCCTGACGAATTAGCCATCGCGCATAAGGAGGCTTGCATGAGAAAAGTTCACTGGCCCCGCAATGACTATTCGCGGGTTCCGTATTACCTCTACCATGATGCTGAGATTTATCAGCAAGAGCAGGCCAAGGTGTTTCGTGGGCCAAGCTGGTCCATGCTGTGTTTGGCCGCCGAGATCCCCCTGGCGGGCGATTTCAGGACAACCTGGGTGGGCGATACGCCTGTCATCGTTCAGCGTGCCCAGGACTTGTCGGTGCATGCCTTCGTGAATCGGTGCGCCCACCGCGGTGCGCTGGTTCGCCGCGAGACCTCTGGCAATGCACAAAGCCACACATGTATCTACCACCGCTGGTGTTACAGCCAGAAGGGTGACCTGACCGGCATCCCTTTTCAGCGCGGCGTACGCGGCCAGGGGGGGCTGGACAAGAGCTTTGACAAGGCCGAGCACGGGCTGCAGGCGCTGCGGGTTGAGGTTTATAAGGACGTGGTGTTTGGCACTTTTTCCGCCGACACCGAGCCCTTGAGCGACTACCTGGGTCCGATGATGCGCGAGCACATTGCTACCCTGATGCGAGCTCCGATCAAGGTGCTGGGTTACCAGCGCCAGGCTATTGACGGCAATTGGAAGCTGTATGCCGAGAACCTGCGTGACACCTACCATGCGAGTCTGCTGCACGAGTTTTTGGTGACCTTCGGTCTGGACCGTGCGACCCAGCAGGGCGGCGTGGCCATGGACGATAGACACCGCCACAACCTCACCTTTGCGGTGGCCTCGTCGGACTCCGATGCCGAGGCCAATCAGGCCTATGGCGCGCACAAGCTCAATTCCGACAAGTTGACCCTGCGGGCTCCGGCCTTGCTCAAGTTTCTGCCAGAGTTCGAAGACCAGCGGTCGCTGTCGATTTCCAGCATGTTCCCGAATGCGGCTTTTCAGCGCTTAAATAACAGTCTGGCGGTCAGGCAGATACAGCCCAAAGGGGTGGATAAGTTTGTGCTCGTGTGGACTTTTTTTGGCTATGCGGACGATACGCCGGAGATGAGCGAACACCGCTTGCGGCAGATGAATCTGCTGGGGCCGGCCGGCCTGGTTTCCATGGAGGACGCTGAGGCGATCGAGATTGCCCACAGAACCAGTCGCGTTGATGCCGATCGCCACTCGGTGATCGAGATGGGCGGCGGAGGCGAAATTTCCGACCGCAACTACCGTGTCACAGATGTTCCTTTGCGGGGGTTCTGGAGCTACTACGCCGAACTGATGGGCATTGAGCCTGAGGGGGCTGTTCGATGATCACCGCCGAGCAGCGATTCGCTGTCTATGACCTTTATGCACAGTACGCGAGTACCGCTGATGCGTGCCTTTACGATGACTGGTTAAACCTCTTCTTACCGGTATGCTCGTACCGCATCATTGCCCGTGAGAATTACGCTGCCGGCTTGCCTTTGTGCCTGATGCTTTGTGAGAGCCGGGATATGTTGATCGACCGCATCGTTGCGCTTGAGCAAGCCAACGAGTACGCCATCCATGTCGATCGGCACATCATCAGCGGCATACGGGTCACGCAGGTTCAGGGACAGCTGCTGTCGGTCGAGGCCGACTTTTTGCTTGGGCAAACCAACAGCGAGGGGGAGCTTTCGCTTTATGTGATGGGGACCTACAAAGACACGGTGCAGATCAGCGGTGCGCAGGCGTATTTTGTTGACAAGACAGTGATCGTCGACAACGGATGCATACCGCACGCAATCTCAACCCCAATCTGAGCCTTGTATTGGCCCGCTGCTGTTTGAGCAGCTGGAGGCCCATGGGTGCGCTTCCTATAATTTGTCTCCCGCAGTGCGCGCCATTGGTGGCGCGCACCAGCGATTTGTGACGTGTTAGTCGGATTACCATTCATGAGCAATAGTCAGACCCTCAGGTCCCAGCCAGTGTTATCTGTCCCGAGCGGGCCCAAGCTGGTCCGGGCGGCAAAGCCGGTGAAAGCCAAGCCGCGGTATTCCGAAGTGGCTGACCAGATACGACTGCAGATCATGACAGGGCGATATGCCGTGGGCAGCTTGCTGCCCAGCGAAACCGATCTTCGCCTGGAGTATTCAGTGAGCCGCCATACCATTCGCGATGCAACGCGTCAGCTCGTGGTGGCCGGTCTGGTCTTGCCCGAGCATGGGCGGGGCGTTCGAGTCGTTTCGGACAAGAGTGCTGCACAAATCAATGTGGTGTTCGGATCCATGGAGGGTATTGAACGCTATGGACGTTTGACCCATCTTGTCGATGCACATTACCGCATGATCGAAGCCAGTGAGACGCTGGCGCACGATATGCAATGTGGGCTTGGCGCTCAATTGCTGCACATCCAATCCTTTCGCGAGCCGCGTAACCTGATGACCACCGCTGGCACCGCCTGGAACGAAACCTATCTCTTGGGTAAGTTTGCCAGCATCGCTGATGAGGTTCAAACCTGGTCTGGCGCGGTGTACTCATTGATCGAACAGCGCTTTGGCGAGCGTGTCGTATCGATACGGCAGGAAGTCACAGCCCTCAATCTCAAGGCCAGGGTGGCTCAAAAACTCAGAGTCAGGCCAGGCGTTGCTGGCTTGCAGGTCAAACGCACTTATATCAACGCGGACGGTCAGCCTTTGCTAATGGGCTTCAACACCTATGTGGGCAGCAGCTTTACCTTGGCCATGGACATCAAGAGCTGATGGCCAGGCGAGCAGGTGCATAGCGCGCTCACCAAAGTGTTGAGCCTCCAAAACAGCAAGAAAGCCCTTGGACGCAAAGACTTCGAACCAACAACAAGCGGCCAAAGCCGCTTGTAGGTTCAACCCACCTTGGCGTACTTCCCGGTGAGCTGTGGCGTCAGGCCTTCCAGGCCCTTTTGGGTGCGCTCCAGGCGGGTCTCGCGCGACCAGGTGCGTTTGAGATCGTCGCGCACATTGATTTTGAGCCGGCCCATGCCTTCGCATTCAAGCTCAACCAGGTCGCCGTCCTGGAAGGATGACAGGCCGCGGTGGTTGGTGCCGGTGGCGATGATGTCGCCGGGTTCGAGGTCGTGGATGTGCGAGAGCCATTCGATGCAGCGCGGGATCTTGTGCGCCATGTCGTCGCTGTTGAAGTTCTGCTTGAGCTGGCCGTTGACCCAGAGCTTGATATGCAGCTTTTGCGGGTCGGGCACTTCGTCAGCCGTGACCAGGTAAGGCCCGATCGGTGCGAAGGTGGCGCGCGACTTCATTTGATAGAACACATTGGTCGGCGGCACCACACCGCGGGCCGAGCCGTCGATGAAGTTGATGTAGCCGAACACATGGTCCATGGCATTGGCAGCCGACACCCGGCTGGTGGGCTTGCCGATCACCAGGCCCAGCTCGGCCTCGCCCTCGAAGACCGAGGCCGGAAAATCAGGCAGCACCATGGTGTCGCCGTGGCCGATGATGCAGCCAGGGGACTTGTGAAAGGCGTTGATGGCCGCCGGCTCCTTGAGTGTGCCGTCTTCCATGTAGTTGACCGCCATGCATTCAATGTTGGTCGGCTTGGGCACCGGCGGGCGGATGCGCACCGAGCCTACCGGCACGCCGCTGCCGGCGGCCACTGCCGCTTCGATGCGCGGGCGCAGGTCGGCAAAGTTGGCGATCACGCTGTTCATGCGGTCACCGGGCCCGCTGTGCGGGATGTTGGCGATGACGGCTGTGACATCGACCACCTGGTCGCCCTTGAGCACGCCCAGGCGAAAGTCATTGAAATGCAGCAGTTTCATGGTGGAGTCTTCCCTCTTGGTGTGGTGTGGATCAGGCTCGGCGCATTCACGCACGAGCCCCTCGCGGGCCCCGATTGTGCCCTTATGCGGCTGCCATTTTGGCCACCTCAGGCCTGCTGTCTGCCTGGCTCAGGCCTCGATGCGCGCCGTCTGTATCACGCGGCGCCAGCGCTCGATTTCGCTCTGTAGTTGTTGGGTGAGCTGGGCGGGCGTGTTGCCGATGGCGTTAAAGCCCAGCTCCACCAGTTGCTCACGCGCTCCGGGTGCACCCAGGATGGCCACCACCTCGCGCTGCAGGAAGGAAATGACGGCCGCGGGCGTGCCGGCCGGGGCCATCAGCGACTGCCAGGTCGACGATTCCTGGTCCGCAAAGCCTGCCTCGACGACGGTGGGTATTTGGGGTGAGGAGGCAAAGCGCTGTGCGCTGGTCACCGCCAGTGCGCGCAGCAGGCCGCCGCGCACCAACTCTTTGACCGCTGGCAAGGTGGTGCAGCCAATGGCGATTTCGCCGCTGACCACCGACTGCACCGCCGGGCCAGCGCCCTTGAAGGGGATGTGGGTCATGTCCAGCCCCAGGCTGATCTTGAGTTGCTCGACCGATAAGTGCGCCACCGTGCCTGAGCCGGCTGAGACATAGCTGAACTTGCCGGGCTGCGAGCGCACCAGATCGGTCAGCTGACGCAGGCTCTGCACCTTGACCGAGGGATGCACAAAAAACACATGGGGACTTTCGCCGACCATGGAAATCGGCGCGAAGTCTTTGAGCGGGTCGTAGGGCACTGATTTGTACAGGCTGGGGTTGACCACATAGGTCGATGAGGCCAGCAGCAGGGTGTGCCCATTGGGCTGGGCCTTGGCAGCCGCGCCCATGCCGATGTTGCCGCCAGCGCCGGCCATGTTCTCGACCACAAAGGACTTGCCGGTGCGCTCGCTCAAGCGCTGAGCCAGCCAGCGGCCCATGATGTCGCTGGGCCCTGCGGGGGCAAAGCCAACGATGATCTTGACCGGCCGGTCCGGGTAGTTCTGCGCCCAGGCGCTGGGCATCAGGCTTGCTGCGCCGGCGGCGGCCAGCCAGTGGCGGCGGTTCAGGTGGGGTGTGTGCATGGCGTGGTTCTCCTTGATGAGGTGCGGGTCTGACTGATTCAAAGCGTCATCAGGCTCGATGCTCTCACATCGGTGATGAAGCTGTGTGCGGGTGCGTGGGCGATGAACAAAGGCAGCCCGGCCGCCTCGGCGGCGGCTTGTGGAGTGACGCCACAGGCCCAGAAGACCGGCACCAGATCATCGGGCAGGGCGGGCACCGGCCCGCCAAACAGCGGCTGCGCGAGGTCGGCGCCGATGGCGGCGGGGTCGCCAATGTGGATGGGTGCGCCGTGGTTGTGCGGAAAGCGCGCGCTGATGCGGCTGGCCAGCTCGGCCTGCGCTGGCGTGAGCCAGCGCATGGTCACGATCAGCGGACCTTGAAAGCGTCCGACGGCTTGGGTCGGGACGCTGCTGGTGAGCACCCAGCGGTGGCGGTGGGTGGGGATGCCGGCTTCTTCAAAGGCGCCGTCGAAGGTGATGCCCGAGCCGATCAGAAAGCTCACCAGGTCGGCTCGCCACAGCGCGCTGATGTCCTGGCGGTCGGCCTGGCGCTGGCCGTCCTGCCAAACCGCATAGCGGGCGCAGTCGGTGCGCAGGTCGGC
>Ga0164292_10000019_pt1 | contig 106841 bp, 100 predicted proteins | sample GEODES117metaG_FD_111486 | JGI IMG/M metagenome (GOLD analysis project Ga0164292, IMG submission 111486) | Eutrophic lake water microbial communities from Lake Mendota, Wisconsin, USA - GEODES117 metaG | ecosystem: Environmental > Aquatic > Freshwater > Lake | place: USA: Lake Mendota... | reverse complement strand
GATGTGCCATTTGGCTCGTTGGTTCGCATTAGGTGTGTCCATACGACAAAGATTGTCACTTGTGTTGAAGAAAATCCTGATCGCAAACCGCGGCGAGATCGCCGTCCGGGTCATCCGAGCCGCCCGAGAGCTCGGCATCGCGACCGTTGCTGTGTATTCCGAGCTCGACCGCAATGCGCTTCACGTGCGTTTAGCCGATGAGGCGTATGCACTTGGAGGCCAAACTGCCGCCGAGAGCTACATCAACACAGAAGCAATTCTGAACGCGATCAAACAATCTGGCGCCGACGCAGTTCACCCTGGATATGGATTTTTCAGCGAGAACGCAGACTTCGCACAAGCAATCACTGACTTGGGTGTTGAGTTCATCGGACCACCACCCGCAGCAATTGTTGAAATGGGCGACAAAGTGTCGAGTCGTAAAGCCGCACTTCGTGGTGGAGCACCAATTGTCCCTGGCACAACAGAGTTCGTTCACAGTGCAAAAGAAATCGCTGACTTCGGAAACGAATTTGGTTGGCCAATTGCAATCAAAGCTGCATACGGTGGCGGCGGCCGCGGAATGAAAGTTGTGCACTCCGCTGATCAAGTGCAAGAGGCCATGGAATCGGCACAGCGCGAAGCAAAGAACTTTTTCGGTCGCGATGAAATCTATGTCGAGCGCTATCTCACATGGCCACGTCACATTGAAGTGCAGTTAGTCGGCGACAAGCACGGCAACGTGGTGTGGGTCAGCACACGCGACTGTTCAGCACAACGTCGTCACCAAAAGCTCATCGAAGAAGCACCGGCGCCAGCACTTCCCGATGGCCTTGAAGAAGCAATGGGTGAAGCTGCAGTGAAGGCAGCTAAGGCAGTTGGTTATTACAACGCCGGAACCGTTGAGTTCATTTACCAAGACGGAGATTTCTTCTTTCTCGAGATGAACACGCGTTTGCAGGTGGAACACCCCGTGACAGAAGAAATCACAGGCATTGATCTCGTTGAATGGCAGATCCGCGTTGCTGCTGGCGAAAAGTTGCCAATGACACAGAAGCAGGTGCGCGCAGCACAAAGTGGTCACTCAATTGAAATTCGTATCAATGCGGAAAATCCCGCCGGTGGAAAGTTCCTCCCCTCGCCAGGCCCCATCACCAAGTTGGTAACGCCAGACGGATTTGGGGTTCGCTTCGATGGTGGATACGAAAGTGGCGATGCAATCAGCCAGTACTACGACAACTTGGTTGGCAAGTTAATCGTGTGGGGCAAAGATCGCGACACTGCAATCAAGCGCACTATTCGCGCACTTGAAGAAATGGTCGTCGAAGGCATTGCCACCACAATTGCTGCTGACCTTGCAATCTTGCGTCACCCAGATTTTGTTGCGTGCACACACTCCACCAAGTGGGTTGAAGAAACACTCGACTTAAGTGGAGTCGATGCGGCCCCTGTTGCTGCTCCCGCTGGCGACGATGAATCGCCACTTGTTCAGCGCAACACCACCGTTGAGGTGAACGGACGACGCTTCGACGTAAAGATGTGGGTACCAGAAACGGCAGCCGTCGCGGCTGGACCTGCAAAGGCCAAAAAGCCTGCGCGCGCAGCATCTGCTGGCGGTGGCGCAAGCGGCGGTGGCAGTGGCAAAGTCAGCGTGCCGATGCAGGGAACCATCGTCAAGGTCCTTGTAGAAGTGGGTCAAGAAGTTGAAGCCGGACAAAGTGTTGTCGTTCTGGAAGCCATGAAAATGGAGAATCAGATCGAAGCAGACAAGAGCGGCAAAGTGACTGCAATCAACGTGAAGCCCGGCGACACCGTCGGCTCCGGCGATGTTGTAGTCGTGATCGAATAATCACGCCAATTAGCAAAGTGATTGAATAATCACGCCAGGCAACAAAGTGATTGAATAATCAGTTTTTATTCGGGCAGTACGTGCTTGGATAATCGATGGTGTCACGTGGTTCTCCCACATATTCAAAGTGCATGCCATCAGGTATCAAGAAATTACCGCCCCAGGCAAACCCGTGCTTGCGAAAGATCCGCACAACATCACAGTTCATTTGCGGAATCTTGCCTTGTGCATTGGTGTCTGTGTTGATGTCGAACGCCATTCCCCATGCATGTCGTGAAATAGGGCCGAAGTTGTCTTTTGCCAAACGACTAAATCGCCCCACATAACACCCGCCATATCGATTCGAGTTGTCCAGATCGATTTCTTTTTCTAAACCTTTTTCCCGAATCTCGGTTAGTGCTTTTTGAATTGCATCAACGATTCGAACATGACAGTTGTGATTGAGTTGTACGTCGCTATAGGTAATGCGATGAGCAATACTGCGCGAGCGCCATCTCGAATCAACAAGCACACCTTTCCCGTTGACTTTCTGATACTCAAACTCGCCGAACATTTCTTTTACCTTGGCGAGGCCCAAAGAGGTGTCCGGATTCTTGCGACCCCAAGAATGAGATAGTCGATACATCGCACCAATTTCGATACCTCGACGCGACAGACTGCGACGCACCTGCGACTCATCATTAAATCCGATAAACGTCACGCGGCGTATCGACCGAACCCCCAATCGCAACGCAGTGTCATCGCTTATCAATAAGTCACCTTCGCCGGTAAAAACATCTGGAACGATGACTCCAACCACGAATGATTTTCTTCGATTACCCCGATCAAGAACAGTGACAACATCTCCGACTTTGGAATTACGAAGCCGGGCAGACGTTGCCCCCATGGCGATCGCACCATCGTCGAGAACATTTGCCACCGAAGTTCCCGCAATACGACGAACTAAATCTGTCGGCAGCGCAACTGCTTGCATGGGTACACGCCAACCGCGACGCACCACTTTTTTATCGACGCGGGTTCCAACGTCGGAACCTGAAGTGGCTCGTGCATACTCAACCATTGCCAGCATCGGCGCTCGCACAGGAAAGGCATCCACACCTGCGCTCGTTGCAGCACGCATAGCGGAACGAACCTCGGCCTTTGACAACGCCTTCCGTCCGTACAGCGACATTGTTCGCTCGAGGTATTCCGTCGGAATGCGAGCTGTGAATTCCTGAGGGGCTTGACTTGCTATATCCATCGTTTCGCCCGTTGCACGAGAAGCAGTGACGGACACAAGAGCCACACACAACGCAATGACACCGGCGATGCGTACACCGCTGAGCCTTTCTCGCAACAACATATGTGAACGGTACTGGTCAATGCACTTCCGAATGGGGAATAGCGCGCACTACGGTAGGAAGCCTGTGAACAGCGAAGCAGATACCCCCACAACCGACGAAACTGCATCTGCTGGTGGACTGGAATTTGAACGCGCCCGCCGACTGAATGAAATTAGCGAACTGCGTGCGCGAGGCATTAATCCTTACCCTTACCGTTTTGATCGCTCCGATGAGATTGAGACTCTTCGTGCACTACACGGCGCGTTAGCCCCTGGCAGTGAAACAGACCACCACGTCACCATCGCTGGCCGTGTCATGCTAAAGCGCGATCAAGGAAAATTGATGTTCATCACCTTGCGCGACCGCTCTGGTGACATCCAGTTGTTTGTCTCAAAAGCTGTTGTGGGAGATGAGAGTTTTGATCTTATTCGTGGACTTGATCTCGGCGACTGGATTGGAGCATCTGGTGCGGTGATGACAACGCGTAAAGGCGAGTTATCGATCAAGACCGAATCGGTACAACTTCTTGCAAAATCGGTACGACCGATGCCCGACAAATGGCACGGCATCACAGACCCCGACACCCGATTTCGCCAGCGGTACGCAGACCTCATCATCAATGAAGACGCAAGACGAGTGTTTGCCGTTCGCCACACCATCATCTCAAGTTTTCGCCGCACACTCCACGAACAGGGTTTCATTGAAGTGGAAACACCCATTTTGCACATGGAGGCAGGTGGGGCTCATGCTCGACCGTTCACCACTCATCACAACGCACTCGATATGCAGTTGTATCTGCGCATTGCACTCGAGCTTCACCTCAAACGTCTCATCGTTGGTGGCATGGAGCGCGTGTATGAAATTGGACGAGTCTTCCGAAACGAAGGAATATCCACTCGCCATAACCCTGAGTTCACGATGATGGAGCTGTACCAAGCATTCGCTGACTACACAGAAGTAATGGCCATCACCGAACTACTCATCACCAATGCGGCTGTTGATGCAACAGGTACCTCAGTTGTTCTCATTGACGAGAAGGAAGTAGATCTTGCAACGCCGTGGCGCCGTGTACGAATGATTGATCTTGTAGAAGAAGCAACAGGTGTTGCAGTGCATCCTTCGCAACCTCGGGAACAACTGGTTGCTCTCGCAGAAAAACACGGCGTGAAAGTGGAGCCGCATTTCGGGCCTGGAAAAATCATCGAAGAATTGTTCGAAAAGACGGCAGAGTCAGGTTTGCGCGAACCAACGTTTGTGACGCACCACCCCGTTGAGATCAGCCCACTCGCGCGAGTCGACCGCAATGATCCGCATCTCACTGAACGGTTCGAGTTATTTGTTGGTGGCCGCGAGTTAGCAAACGGATACAGCGAATTAAATGACCCTGTGGAACAGCGTCAGCGCTTTGAAGAAGAACAGCGCATGAAAGAAGCTGGCCATGCTGAAGCCGGCACTGTCGATGAGGACTACTTACGTGCACTCGAATACGGCATGCCTCCAACGGGCGGCCTTGGAATCGGCATGGACCGTGTCACCATGCTTCTTGCGAACACGCACTCCATTAAAGATGTCATCTTGTTCCCCACTCTTCGCCCGGAGGTTTTCGAATGAGTAATCGTGCATGGGGCGTGGGCCTCGCAACCATTGACGCAACTGGCACCACTTTAGATGTGCGATTTCGTGGACTCGGATTAGACAACGAGATTCCGCAAAATGCTCCATCAGTGAGCACGTCTCGCGACGGCGACCCCGAACGTGGAGTGTCGTTTCGTGAAGTGTCACTTTCGATTGACATCACAACGCCACCAACTGATGCTGCAGACGTGTATTTACGATTGCACGTACTATCGCACCGACTCTGTCGCCCTCGCACCGTCAATCTCGATGGTGCATTCGGATTGCTGACAAACGTTGCGTGGACAAGCCGTGGTCCAGTTTCTCTTGACGCAATCGAATCCGTGACATGGAATTTTGCGCGTAGTGGAGAGCATCTTGTGGTGCATGGCGTTGACAAGTTTCCGCGAATGACCGATTACGTCGTGCCGTCAGGTGTGCGAATTGCCGATGCAAGTCGAGTGCGGCTTGGTGCACATCTTGCTTCTGGAACCACCGTGATGCACGAGGGGTTTTGCAACTTCAACGCCGGAACACTGGGTGCGTCAATGGTTGAGGGACGCATTTCGGCTGGCGTCATTGTGGGCGATGGGTCAGATATCGGTGGCGGCGCATCGATCATGGGGACTCTGTCAGGTGGGGGAAAGGAAATGGTGACTATCGGTGAGCGCTGTCTACTTGGTGCAAACTCCGGCATTGGTATCAGCCTCGGTGATGAGTGCATCGTAGAAGCAGGCCTCTATGTCACAGCTGGAACCATCGTGATTGATCCCGCAGGAAACCAGACGAAAGCCATGTCGCTGTCTGGACAATCTGGATTGTTGTTTCGTCGCAATAGCGTGACAGGCACCGTCGAGGCAATCGCGCGCTCAGGGTCCTGGGGCGGATTGAACGCAGATCTGCACAAGAATTAGCACATGTCCCCCGACGACCTGCATCGCATTATTCGCTCACGTCGTTCGAGTCTTCTCATTGATCCATCGCGTGACGTGGACGACACAATCATTGCTCAATTGTGTGACGCAGTGCAGTGGGCGCCCAACCATAAACGAACATGGCCCGCGCGTCTTGCCGTGGTACGTGGTGAAGCACGCCGACAACTCGGTCACTCAATTGCTGATGTGATGGCAGCACAAGGCGAAGACGACACGAAAGTAACGAAGACACGCACAAAGTACTTGCGCTCACCTGTTGTGATTGTTGCCGCTAGTGCAGCGGGAGACACCGAGACGCGTACTCGCGAAAACACCTACTCCGTTGCCGCAGGCATTCAAAACATGCTGCTACTTGCTCACCAGCATGGACTCACGTGCTTATGGGGATCGCCTGCGAACGGCACTAATGCGGCGATCTCGTCACTTTGTGGATTCGAAGACGATGCCATCGTGTTGGGAATCGTGTATCTGGGATGGCCAACTGATGATGCACAGGACGTGTCTCGCCCCGACATTCGCGTGACGTATCTGGACTAAGCCCTGACTAGATCGCGCTCGTGAGCAAGCCGTAGCGAGTTATCAACGACCAGGCTGATACATGCCGTACACATCTCGCAAGGCGTCACTCACTTCACCCAATGTCGCATCGACACGCAATGCTTCTTTCATAGGGATCAACAAGTTGCCCGTGCCACGAGCAGCGTCACGTATAGCGTCGAGCGCGGCACTTACTTTGCTGTGATCACGACGATCTTTGTACGCCTTCAAGCGATCAATTTGATTCTTTTGCAAACTCGGATCAATTGGGAACACATTTGGTTCGCCCTCAACATCGACAGTGAATTTGTTGACTCCAACGATCACTCGCTCATCATCGTCAATTGACTTGGTGTATTCGTACGCACTTTGTTCAATTTCATCCATCTGGTAGCCAGCTTCAATTGCTGCAACTGCACCACCCATTTCATCGATCTTTGCGATGTATTCCCAAGCAAGTTTTTCTACTTCATCGGTCAGTGATTCAATAAAGTACGAACCAGCAAGTGGATCTGGTGTATCTGCTACTCCACTTTCATAACCGATGATTTGCTGAGTACGAAGTGCGATGCGAGCAGCTTCTTCGGTAGGCAGGCCCAGGGCTTCGTCATAGCCATTTGTGTGAAGACTCTGTGTTCCACCCATGACGGCTGCAAGTGACTGCACAGCAACACGCACCACATTGTTTAATGGCTGTTGTGCAGTGAGCGTGCTGCCGCCTGTTTGAGTGTGAAAACGAAGCAACTTGCTCGATTCTTTCTTTGCACCAAATCGCTCAGTCATGATCTTGTGCCACATGCGTCGGCTGGCACGGAACTTAGCTACCTCCTCAAAGAAGTTGTTGTGACCATTCCAGAAGAACGAAAGACGCGGCGCAAAGTCGTCGACATCTAATCCTGCATCAATTGCAGCTTGCACATATGCAATTGCATTTGCGAGTGTGAATGCGATCTCTTGCACTGCAGTACTACCCGCTTCACGAATGTGATATCCAGAAATGGAAATGGTGTTCCATTTCGGCACATTCTCTGAGCAGTACGCAAAGATGTCGGTGATGATGCGCATCGATGGTCGCGGTGGATACACATACGTGCCACGGGCGATGTATTCCTTTAGCAAGTCGTTCTGAATCGTTCCACTGATTGCGGTAGACGGAACACCTTGCTCTTCTGCAACCAATTCATACATCAACAACAAGATCGCAGCCGTTGAATTAATGGTCATTGACGTCGACACTTTGTCGAGCGGAAGGTCTTTCAATAGAAGACGCATGTCCTCCATGGAGTCGATCGCAACGCCCACTTTGCCCACTTCGCCCTCAGCGCGCGGATGGTCACTGTCGTATCCCATCTGGGTGGGCAGGTCGAATGCGCATGACAGACCGGTTTGTCCTGCTTGCAGCAAAAACTTAAAACGTTGGTTCGTTGATTCGGCGGTACCAAAGCCCGCGTATTGACGCATTGTCCACAACTTGCCGCGATACATCGTTGGATACACACCGCGGGTGTACGGAGGCTTACCAGGTTCGCCGAGGCGCTCCTTTGGGTCCCACCCAGAGAGGGTCTCTGGGGAATACAAGGGGGCAATAGAGATCCCAGAATCTGTGCGTTTTTCGACGTCTGACATGAAGGTAGAGGCTAAATGTCTGGGGTGACTTTTCCATTATCCATGCCTATCCGTGCCGTTTTCACCGCAATGTTGCCCAAAAAATGTGCCGTGGCGAATGGTGAGCACCACTATCAAAAACTGTCCTACGCTGGCACTATGACAATTGCTCCAGATGCTCCAGCCACCGGCACAACAGTGCGCAGCATTGACGGTGTCAAACTCACACCCAAAGAGACCTCGTTTAGTCGTTTCTCTCTCCCACAGCCGTTCGACATTGCTAACGGCGGGAATGTAGAAGACGAGCGCCGCGAACGTAAGCACAAACTCGCCGGCGCGCTTCGCATTTTTGGTCGTCTTGGTTTCGGCGAAGGAGTTGCCGGACACATCACGGTTCGTGACCCAGAGTTCCCCGACCACTTTTGGGTGAATCCCCTTGGCGTGAGTTTCCGACACATTCGCGTGAGTGATCTCATCCTTGTGAACCACAATGGTGAAGTGGTGTACGGCAATCAGCCAGTCAATCGCGCCGCGTATGTGTTGCACTCGGCAATTCACGCCGCACGTCCTGAAGTGTTGGCAGCAGCACACGCTCACTCGACATACGGAAAATCATGGAGCAGTCTTGGTCGCCTGCTTGATCCTCTTACACAAGACTCGTGCGCGTTCTATGAAGACCACGTAGTGATTTCTGAACAAGGTGGAGCCGTTGTATTTGAAATTGAAGCTGGCAAGGAATTTGCGGCCGGGTTTCCAAAAGGCAAAGCCGCAATTCACCAGAATCACGGCTTGTTCACAGTTGGCGGCAGTGTTGATGAAGCGGCATTTTGGTTCATCACAATGGAACGCACATGCCAAGCGCAATTAATGGCAGAAGCAGTGGGAACACCAAAGAAGATCCCACACGAATACGCCGTCTATACGCGCGAAAATGCTGGCAACAGCATGACTGGTTGGATGCACTTCCAACCGCTGTGGCAAGAGATTTGTCATACGGATCCAGATCTTTTTGATTGATCTGTACATCACATCTAAATGATCCCCTTAGGGATCAGCGCGTTTTGCGGTGCTGCCACCAGTTGTGTGGTCACACCACGTAGCGTTGTACGGGTATGACGCACCTGCACCGACGCTGTGTTGCTGCACTTGTGGCACTGCTGAGCATTTCAACGCTTGGCATCGTTATTGCACCTCCAGTTAATGCTGCAGACGTAGGCAAGCGCTCTGTCTCCACAGCCAATGCATACTCCGGCGACATGCCCCCCACCGCGGTTCTCATACGTGGTCGTGGTAACGGACATGGTCGGGGGCTCAGTCAATTTGGTGCCTACGGCTGGGCTACTGCGTATGGACGTTCATGGCAAGAGATTCTCACCTTTTATTACATCAACGGAACGAATAATTCGATCTCAACGTCGCAGCCCTCTGACCCATCACCTGAAATACGCGCGCGACTGGTGACCTTTGACGACCGCAATCAGGTGGCAATGATCTCACGCACAGGACAACTTTCAGTTAATAGCCAAGGACCATACGGATCTGTGTTGTTACGAGAAGTCAGTCGTAATCGCTACGACATTTACGCCGCGGCTGTATCTAACTGCTCGTTTGAAACTGGTGCACCAAGTGGATTCACTTTGATTGCCAGCAGCATTGAAGCGCCGACAGTCACCGTTCCGTCATCGGGCACATCATCAGGCGTTGCGCCAAATGATCTCATCGGATTATGCGAACCACCTACTCGTGCAATTACCCGAGGTCGTGTGCGCTATTACCGCGGATCCATTCAAGCGGTGAACGATGCAAACGGCGCCAATCGTGTGGTGAACCAAGTCAACATTGAAGAGTATTTACGTGGTGTAGTGCCGCGAGAATCCCCTGCAACGTGGGGCTCTGCGGCCGGCGGAGCGGGCATGAATGCGTTACGCGCGCAATCTGTGGCTGCGCGCACATACGCATTGTCTCAAAATCGCTATTCATATGCGCGTACCTGTGACACCTCGTCCTGTCAGGTGTATGGCGGTGCTGCTCTCCACACAATTGGTGATGGACCACAGGTCATTGAACATCCGCTCACTGATGCAGCTATTGCTGACACGCGCGGAACTGTCATTCGCTCTGGCGCTGGAACGCTCGTAAGCACTGAATACACATCGTCAAATGGTGGTCGCACAGCGAGTGGAAACTTTAAAGCTCAACAAGACGATGGCGATATCGCTGCCGATGCATTACTGCAATCGTGGTCGCGCATCTTTACTGCAGAACAGATGGAAAAAAAGTATCCTTCGATTGGCATCTTCACCGGCATCAGCACACAACACGACGGGCTCGGAGGCGACTGGAATGGTTATGCGCTGAGTGTCACCATCACCGGCACCGCGGGTGCGGTGACTCGAAGCGCGTGGAATTTCCGTAACGATTGGGACCTGCACGCGCCATGGTATGAAACAACGGCAATCTCGTATTCATCTACTGCTCCAGTTGTTGGCCCGATGGTGTACATCGGTGACTCTGTCTCAGAAAGCATTGCGTCACAATTCAGCGCAGTCATTTCGCCCTCTTACCCGTCGGTCAATTTCCAAGCATGTGCTGGACGCGGCATGGTCGGAGCCGCATGTATCGCAGGTGCACGGGCGTCGAGTTTGAATCTTGACGGTGTCAATGTGGTGAATGCGTTGCCAGAGACTCCTGCAGCAGCGATTATAAAACTGGGCTACAACGACGATCCCGCAACGTTTAATACCGAACTGCAACAAATGATCAGCACGCTCACTATCCGCGGCGTTGCTCGAATGATTTTCATCAACTTGTCAACACGTTCCACCACCCGTAATTACGCGCTTGCCAATGAAGCACTGATTGCAGCCGCCGCATCCAACCCAGCGATCACTGTTCTTGACTGGAATGCATTCGTGTCACAACAACACCGCTGGCGCTTGTTTGACAATGATTCACTGTGCTGCGGGGTCCATCTGAATGCAAGTGGTCGAGTGGAGTTCGCCATGTGGTTACGCGAACAGCTTGATTCACTTCGTTCGCAAGGCCTCTTGCCAGTGACAGCAGCTGGTGGCACATTGGTGGGACTCCCGCTTCGCAGCAATCACCGCGGTTCAATGGTGACGGCAGCTCAACGACGACTAAATACCGTGTTGAAATTGCGACCTAAGAAGCGCATCAAGGTGGACGGCATCTACGGAAAGTCAACGCGTCAAATGGTGCGTCGCTTCCAAACACGATCTGGTTTGCCCGCGACAGGAGTGATTGACCGCGCGACATGGGAGGCACTTGGTCTCGCACAACGACCGGCACTCGCATCACTTCGCAAGGGAACCAAACACCCCTCAGTACGTATAGCCCATCGTTCGCTCAACAAAGTCTTAAAGACCAACCTCCGTGTCACCGATACGTATTCATCGTCAACGGTGGCTGCAGTACGGACCTTCCAGCAACGTACTGGACTTCGTGTTAATGGACGCCTCAACGGTCCAACGTGGACAATGTTGATGGCAACCGCTGCCCGCACGAAATAGTTAGGCGTTGAAACGATCTTTCCACGCCGCGTCACTCACCATGCTGGAGTACGCGCCACGATATGCCTTTTTCAATTTCTTGTAGTCACGCATGAGGCGCCACGCTGAACGAAATGCTCGCTTTTGTAAGTCACGGAAACGTTCGCGATCTCGCGTACACACAAAACCTTCAGGAAGATCAGGATGTCGATACAAAATTGTGTCGTGACGCACTGCCAGACCAACAGCGCGAGCATCAATTTTTGCCACGCCAATCTTTTTCGATTTCAACCTTTGTGGCAATAATTGACCACCGGCTGTTACGAGAGCCAAGACAAATCCGATAAGGCGAATGGGCTTGGGTTTGGGATCAACGTATTTCAAGGCGTCGAGTTCGCGCGAGAGTGTTCCCGCTTTTTCTTCTTTGATCTGACGGATGAAATCGTGTTTCTTCTCGTGATCAATTTTCATCCACTCTTCAGGACCCGCGAGGTAGTCCTCGATACCAAGAATCATGTATTCGGCGCTGGCATAACGCTGTGAATACAAGTTACGGAATGACAGGCCGAAATACCGCCACAATAGGAACCACCATTTGTGCTTATCAAACACAAGCGTGTCTAAAAGTGCAAAGTTGCGGACCTCGTAATACAACGATGTTGGTGAGTTCTTTAGAGCAAAGTCTGCATGCCATACACACACGCCATTTAGGGTCACGGTGTGTGCGCCTGTATGCATCAGCCCATATCCCACATCATCACCACGTACGAAAACAGGAAGCGGGTTTTCTTGACCCAAATGCATTGGGAACATGGTGAACCACCACGCGCTGTATGCGTATTTGTGTTCGGGTTTGTCTTGCATGACATATGACTTGTCACGTAAATCAACATTGCGATCTATTGCTGTTAGCGGATACACCTGTCGGAAGTCGTATGTTGCTCCGGCTTCAAACTGCAGATATGGCGTACCTTCACTCACCATCGCGCCATGGATACAAATGTCAGAGGACGTCGCCATCGCTGTAAGCGCCATCGCCCGAACGATTGCTTCTCCATCAAGAATGATGTCGTCGTCCATAAACAAAACGTGCGTGCTCCATCCTTCTTCACGAAACGTGATGAGACCGCGTGCAAAACCACCAGCACCACCGAGGTTTGGATTGGGATAAATCGCAACTGGCGCACCTGCTGGCAGCGCGATATCAAAATTTCGCGCATTATCGGCAACAACGACACGCACATGCCCAGTGACTTCGGGAACCGATTTTTCGAGTTCCACAAGAGTGTTGAGAGTGCGGGTGATGTATTCCTGGCGGTTATAGGTAGTGATGGACACTCCCAGATTCACGTTGCGTTGCACGGCTTGCTCGGTGCGCCACACTCCTCCCAACACCACACAGTTTTCCAATGCGGTGACCGTGACATACAACGACTCAACAGAGGCAGATGCAATGGAATACGACAACTGCTCACCCGTTTCGGTGCTTGCGACAACATTTTCCGAACCACCAACACAAGCAATCAATTCCGTACGCACACGACCGTGAGCCAACACTTGGACGGTCACATCACGCACAACGGTAAGACGACGCCAACGACCAGCTGAAAACATCCCGAAGTAGGTGTCAAAACTTGCGCGCTCACCCGAGCGCAATGACAATCCGTCTTCGGTGATGACCCCTGTTGGCGCACGCACATACAGCTCGGGCTCAACAAAGTCTGGGCGTGGCAGGCACAGGCGCTGCAATAACGGGGTGCTCACTCCCCTAGTTTCACAGCGGATCGACCACGAATGATGGCATCTGTGCCGGATTTTTGAGGAAGGTGTCGGCCACCTCGAGAGCCTCTTTGATCGTCACATCCATGTCGAGGTAGCGATAGGTACCCAAACGGCCCAAGAACGTGACGTTCGTCGCTGCTCGAGCGGTGTCGACGTAGCGCAACAACTGTTCCTTTTCCTTCACCAATCGAATGGGGTAATACGGGATGTCTTGTGGTTCTGCGAGGCGACTGTATTCGCGGTAAATGGTCGTCCCAGCGTGTTGTTCCCACGGGGCAAAATGCTTGTGCTCGGTGATGCGTGTAAATGGCACATCGACGTCGCAGTAATTCATCACCGGGCAACCTTGAAAATCACCGTCAAGATGTTCGGGGACAAAATCGAGTGTGCGATACCCAAGAAATCCGTGTTGATGGGAAAACCATTCATCGATTGGTCCCGACCAAAACACACGATCTGCTCCATCAACATCCCCTGGTGTGATTGTGTGGGACAACTTCACATCGATAAGTCGATGATCCAGCATCGCTTGCACGATTGGTGTGTAGCCCTCTGCAGGGATCGCCTGATACGGATGATTGAAATATGAATCCTCATATGAAAACCGCACCGGTAAGCGGGCAAGTATTGATGCAGGAAGTTCGGTTGGTGATACTCCCCACTGCTTTTGCGTGTATCCCTTGAAAAAGGCCTCATACAAATCACGACCCACAAACTTCAGTGCCTGATCTTCAAATGTGACCGGAGTATCGATGGAAGAGTCACCACGTGTTGCGATGAACTCTGCGGCCTCTTGTGGAGACAATGTGAGACCAAAGAATTGATTGATGGTTAGCAAGTTCACTGGTAAAGAAAACACTCGTCCACCAGTTGTCGCCTTCACACGGTGGTTGTATGGCTTCATTTCACCAAAACGATTGACGTATTCCCACACGCGCTCGTCTTGGGTATGAAAAATGTGTGGTCCGTATACATGCACCATCACACCGTTGTCTGCACGCTCGGTGTGTGCATTTCCCGCGACATGAGCGCGGCCGTCGTACACCGTGGTGCGAATACCCGCTTCAGCTAATTGACGTGCAACAACGGCACCAGAAAATCCGGCGCCAACGATGGCGATTGATGACATGCAGTCTTTAGTGTGCCAGACCTGGAGCGCACAGACCTTCCAAATCGCGCACCAAAATGCGATCGCGATTTGCATAGGTCACAACATTGTTGGGGTCTTCGCGCAACTTGAACACCCGGAACGACATTTCGGTCGTGTCGATCGTCAAAATGCGACCAATCAACGGTTCACCAAGGTCGAGAAGCACCTTGATTGCCTCAAGGGCTTGAATTGATCCAATGATGCCTGGGAGCACGCCCAGCACGCCCGCTTCTGCACAACTTGGTGCAAGTTCCGCCGGTGGTGGCTCGGGAACCATGTCACGGTATGTCGGACCACGAAGTGGGTGGAATACCGACACCATTCCTTCAAAACGGAAAATCGAACCGTGCACAACCGGAATACCAAGTTTCACCGTTGCATCATTCAACAAGTAGCGGCTTGGGAAGTTGTCGGCACCATCAACAATGATGTCGTATCCGCTAATGATCTCCATGATGTTGTCTGCAGACAAACGCACGTCGTAGGTGTTGATCTTGACGTCGGGGTTTAGTCCTTGCAGCGTCTTACGTGCCGACTCCACTTTGCGCTCACCAATACGATCAAGATTGTGCAGGATTTGTCGCTGCAAGTTCGACGCATCAACTTCGTCCATATCGACAATGCCAATGGTGCCAACACCTGCTGCTGCCAAATACAACGCCGCTGGCGACCCGAGACCACCAGCACCCAAGAGCAACACCTTGCTCTCGAGTAATTTCGCTTGCCCTTCAATGCCCACTTCCGGCAATAACAAGTGGCGCTGGTATCGATTGCGCTGGTCAGGTGTCAACGTGACGGGTGCACGCCAGTTGCGACCTTCGTCTTTCCATTTGCCAAAGCCACCTTCCATCGACACAACATCGGTGTATCCAAGTGATGCAAGAGTGTCGGCAGCAAAGGCACTACGCACTCCACCTGCGCAATACACAACAACTTGCTGGTTCTTATCAACGATGCGACCTTCGATTTGGGCTTCAAGGTGTCCACGTGGGATGTGCAACGCACCGGGCAACGCACCTTGTTCGTACTCATCGGGCTCACGCACGTCGAGCACAACGACATCGCCTGCATCAATACGACGCTGCGCTTCTGTGGTGTCGATCTCTGTGATGCGCGACTTAGCGGCAGAGAGAAGTTCGCGGAAACTGGCCATAGGCCAAAATGCTACCTAGTTAGTCAGGTTTTCGATACCGGCCACGATCATGGGCACGATTTGGCTAATCCCCCCGAAAATCACCACATCCGCTAGCGAATCCATCTCGGTGGGATCACCATTCACAATGGCAATCTTGGCACCTGCGTATTTTGCGCGCGGCACCATGTTGTTCACCGGGCCCACCGCAAGCGTGGTGCCGATGCACAACAACACCTCGCATTCTTCTGCCACGCGAAGTGCACGATCGATGACCTCGGGGATGAGAGCTTGACCAAAACTGATCGTGTCGCTTTTCAAGATGCCGCCACATTCGCGACAGGGAGGATCTTCTTCCCCCGCAACAACACGATCAAGAGTCATTTTCATCGGTAGTCGATCACCACAATCCCAGCAACGCGAAAAGCCCATCGTCCCGTGCACTTCCACCACACGTTCTGGGTTCGTTCCTGCTTTTTGATGCAACTCGTCAACATTTTGCGTTACCAGCGTGTGCAATTTGCCACGACGTTCTAAATCAACGAGTGCATGATGACCAGGGTTGGGATCAACTGTCCATACAGGAGAGAGCAGTCGGTTTTGCCATGCCAACTTGCGCACTTCTTGATCTGCGAGGTAGTAGCGAATGTCAGACATTTTTTCTGCGAGTGGATTCTTTGTCCATAAACCCTTTGGTCCGCGGAAATCTGGAATACCTGAATCGGTAGAAATACCAGCACCGGTGAGAACCACTACTCGAGATGAGTCCGTAATCCACGATGAGACCTGTGCAATCTCCTCAAACTGAGCCGCTGTCACGGTGACATTCTGCCATTCCAATTCCGTGCCTACACACATCGACCTTGTTGATCGATTGCAGTCACGTTGTGCAATCTGTTCCGTGGTGAAAGGACGCTCTATGCCACATACACCCTCTGGTTCGCGCTCAGGCTCGCCCTCTATTCCACGCGGCCGTACACACAATGTTGTTCTTCCAGACGATGGCATTCTCGACATCATTCCGTGGCGAGATCCTGTCATTGAACAATGTGGGTACGAAATGCGCAGTCGATATGTTGAATTATTTTGGCTCGGCATACTTGGTCCGACGTCCACATGGTTCTTGCGACGATGCGTCGACAATTTCGACGAACATCCCGACGGTTTTCGCGCTCATCTCGACGACTTTGCAGGAGCACTTGGCTTGTCATACACGCACGGGCGACACACTCCATTTGCGCGAGCGGTACAACGATGCATGATGTTTGGAATGGCACAACACGTTCAGCGACGTAACTTCCCCACCATCGCGGTGCGAACATCGGTGCCACCACTTCCGTCGCGCCACCTCACCCGACTCCCCGAGGGCCTTCGTATTGCTCATGATGATTGGATGAACGCTGGCGTATAAAACTCGGCAACAATGGGAAGATGAAACTTCGCATCTTCACCGAACCTCAACAAGGTGCCTCGTATGAGGATCTCCTTGCCGTTGCTCAGCACGCAGAAAAATTGGGATTCGATGCGTTTTTCCGCAGTGATCACTATCTCAAGATGGGCACTCAGGTCACCGGCGATCCGGGCCCAAGTGACGCATGGATCACTCTCGCTGGCATTGCGCGTGAAACCAGCACCATTCGCCTCGGCACGCTCGTGAGCTCGGCAACGTTTCGCAATCCGGGAGTTCTCGCCATCAGCGTGGCCAACGTCGACAACATGTCGGGGGGTCGCATTGAGCTTGGTCTCGGTGCAGGCTGGTATCTCGAAGAACACACCAGTTACGGCATCACGTTTCCTTCGCTAGGTGAACGATTTTCAATCTTGAGTGAACAACTCGCAATCGTTGACGGCCTGTGGCGGATTCCGCGCGGAGAAACATTCTCTTTTGAAGGCGACCATTACAGCATCACCAATTCGCCAGCACTACCAAAACCCACACAGACTCCCCCTCCGATCATCGTCGGTGGTGGAGGACCACGAAAGACTCCAGCATTGGCGGCCGCATACGCAGCGGAATTCAATGTGCCGTTCCAGCCCGAATCATTTGTGTCGGAACAATTCCTGCGCGTACGTCATGCATGCGAGACGATCGGACGCGATCCCGACAGCATGCGTTTTAGCGTGGCGCAAGTCATTGCAATTGGGCGAAATGACGCAGAAATTGAACGGCGCGCAAAAGCAATTGGACGAGAAGTCAACGAACTAAAAGAAAACGGACTGTGTGGCACACCGCAGGAAGTGGTCGACAAAATTTCCATGTGGCGAGATCACGGAGTGCAAACTATCTACCTACAGATGCTTGATCTGTCTGATCTTGAACACTTAGACGTGATCGCGTCTGAGATCATGCCTCACATTCACTGATCACTTCTTGCATTCTGCTGTGATTGACCCCCTGCTGACCGACACCTTGTTAGTCGGTACTAGGGTCGAGACATGTCGAAGTATCCAACAGTTATTTTTGTTCACGGCGCATGGCACGGTGCGTGGTCGTGGGCGCCACTTCAGGCCAAGCTCGACAAGATGGGGATTCCCTCGGTTGCAGTAGACCTTCCGGGGCACAGCACTAACACACAACAATTCACCGACATGCATGGTGATGCACGGTATGTCGCACAAGTTGCCTCGAACATTGGCGGCGACATCATTCTCGTGGGGCATTCATATGGTGGCGGTGTCATCGGACAAGCTGCGGCACAGTTGCGCGGGAACGCCACGGCAAACATTGTGCACTTGGTGTACATGGCAGCCTTTGTGTTGGATGTTGGCGAGAGCGTTGGTGGACTAGCGGCCGACCTAGCAAAACAATCCCCTGTGGAATCAAACATGCTCGGATCTGCAATGATCCCTGGTCCCGAAGGTTTGTTACTTCTCGACCCCCACGGAGCTGTCGACGCTCTGTACAACGAATGTTCCAAGAAAATGGCAAAGGCCGCCATCGCGCGCCTGTCACCACAACCTGCTGTGACATTTTCACAACCCACCAATGGCGCACCATGGAAGTTGATCCCGTCCACGTACGTGGTGTGCGAAAAAGATAATGCGGTGCATCCAAAGCATCAGCACCTGATGGCCAAACGCTGCAGCAAAGTGATATCTATCGATGCTGATCACTCACCGTTTATGTGCATGCCGAAAGAATCCGCCAAAATCATCGGCAAAATCGCCGGCGCCTAAAAAGGCGACCACTCAGTCGAGCACGGCTGCGTGTATCAACATCTCGCGTCGCATGTCTGCGGGTTGCTGTATACGTTCTGAAATGAACACAGCCGACTTACCAGGCAACAACACCGTTCCTGGAGGAACTGTTGTGTTTAACGTTGGCAGATTCTCTCCGGAAATATCGATAGCAACAGAATCTGTATTCGTGATGCGCACTTTGTCGGTTCCTGAGATTGTGTAAGAGATTTTGCTTGCTTGCGCGGTGGGTAAATATTTGGCGTCGTCGCGCAGGTAGTACCCACGCTTTTGTGCTGCATAGTTATTAACGATGAGATCTTGCGCCTCTTTCATTGTCTGTGGCTCACCGTATTGACCCCATTTATCGATGTCATCTTCGGCGTCTTGTGCCATTGACTCATGAAGCTCGTCAAGCTTTCTTTCAATAACTCCCTCTCGTAAATACAAGTCCGACAACGTACGGGTGCGACGATCAAGCATTTCTCGAAATTGGGGAATGCGAATGAAAATACGGGCAAAACGATTTGCTTCCATGTAGTTGATGAAAGAATTTGCAAACACGTCATCGCATCGCGACTTGCAGCCAGCTGTCCACTTCTTCCCGAAATTGAGGTCATGGTCGATGGGCTGAAAGCGCCATTTCTCATCGCGCGGATCGTAGAACATCATCCAGTTTTTATGTTCAAGTTCAACATGCTGTGATACTCGAGCAACGGCGAGAGCGTTCACCACTTGTGGAATATCAATGTGGCGATACGTGAAATCAATTACTTTTTGTCGATCAGTGTGATTGATTTGCTCTATTAGCCACCGCAACTCGTCATGATGAAAATTTTCAGTTTGAGTAATGCGGCGATAGTCGACATTCATTTCCTCGTCGCTGCGATACGTATGTCCAAGTCGCAATGTAGAGATTCGTTCACCCTTTATTGCAACTGTGTCCTCGTTGAAACCAAATGATTTTCGCCAACGTCCGTCTGGCTGTTCGTGATACAGATACAACCCATAAAACTCATTGTTTAATTCAAGACGTACTGGGAACACTTGCTGGTTCATGCCGCCGGCCACCAACTGGAGGTTGTATGTGAGAAGTTCACGTGAGAACGACTTATCAGTGAGCATTGAATGCAACCCAAACTCGTTTACGGGCTCTCGAGTCAACCCTTTCATGTCCCAATCACGACCAGTGGGTAAAGAGACCTTGTACTTATTCTTATTCCGACCGCGAGACTCTTGACCCTTAATGCGGATGAGCGCGTTATCAATGATGTGTCCGTCGTAGGCAAAGACAGCAGGGAAACCCGTGTCTCCTTCCAGTTTGCGATTCTCACGCAAATCTTGAAAGTGTGTGTCATCCATGAACCACTGCAGACGGGGCAACGCAGTGGGATTCGGTGATGCCACAACGGTGCCGTCATATGTTGCACCTTGTTGTGCCGAGGGCCAGACAACAGAAGCGTCGTTTACACGCGTTTCTATGCGATAGCGGATCAAAGTTCCAGCAGTTGCGCCAGGAATACTTGCCACCCATCGACCATCTGCATCGCGAGTCATCGACGTAGAGGTTTCAGAATTGAAGTTGTAGCGATAATGCAACTGCACAACTGGCGCACTATCAACTTGTACAACGCCAAGTGACGCAGTCACTCGCACAGGGGAATTCGCCGACGGCGAAACAGTGTGCGTGACCTCTGAGAACTCTGTGAGGGAATCAGCGGCCAGAGCCGCTAGTGCTTTTCCCGGGGATGGTTCTCCAGGGGTTGGTGGCGCGGCGACCCACGCATTTGGCGAATCAGCAATTGCCAAAAGGTCAACCCGGTGCAACGAATCTCCATCACCATCTGCCGACTCAGGCCATGGCGTGGAGTCTGAGTAGTTCACTTCATCGCGCACGTTGTCTTGTGCATCAACTAGGCGAATAAGTTCGCCTTTGTTTCCTAGACGACCATCGAAATCAGAACCACGCACTACGAGAAACATTCCTGGTTTGATCACCGTTGTCTGTGTAAAGCAATATCCCACACCCTTGATACACCAACCAGTCAATGCGACATCGTCATCATGATTGTTATGTAACTCGATGAAGTCATTCGCATCGGTATCGCTCACATCGTGATAATTGATCTCAGAGATCACTACATGAAGTGGCTGATCTGTTGATACAGCCGATGAAGAATTGGTGGTGTTGTCACCAGAGCCACCACACGAGGAAATGATAAAACCTGTTGCTACACCCAGAACCATGATCTGTCGCAGACGACGAGACGCGATGAGCGACTTCATTGCGCAGCACCAACCCAAATGTGCAGATCATTTGCCGCAAGTGTTGTCGGACGTGGTCCGCGAGTGGCGGTGAACACCGCAGTCCGGCCAGGCAACAACACCGTTCCCGCGGGCACAACAGCCCCCAACACCGTCAATGGCACACCGGAAATGTCTATTGCGACATTGTCGGTGCTGGTGATTCGTACACCGTCACCTTCTGTCAACGTGTACGACACTGGGTTCTTTTGAGGACCGGGTAAGCGAGAGGATTTCGGCCCGAGAAACAATTTGCGTTTGGGCACAAAGTATTGATTGATGAGAATTTCTTGACCGCGCTGCATGGACTGCTGTTCCCCGTAGGTGTACCAAATCTTACGGTCACGCGCCGCGTCATCACGCATCAGCTGTTCAAGCTCGCTGACGCGGGTTTCCACTTTGCCCTCTGCGAGAAACTCATCAGCAAGTGTCTTTGTACGACGATCAAGCATTGTGCGAAAGTCGGGATTTTTCAAAAGGATGCGCGCCAAGCGATTTGATTCCATGTAGTCCATGTAGCCACTTGCATCCACTTCTTCGCAAAAAGCATTACAACCCGTCACATACCGCCGCCCAAAATTCAAATCAAAGTCGATCGGGACAAGTCGCCACTTTTCATCTGCCGGGTCATACAGCAACATGTGATTCTTGTGTTCCCACTCAAGATGTTGAGCGACACGCATGGTTGCCATCGCCTCAATGATCTGAGGAATATCTAAATGCTTGTATGCAAACGCAAGCAGCTCGGCTTGATTGCCGTTATTCACTTGGTTAATGAGCGTACGGACTTCGTCAACGTTGTCGATGTAATCCTGCGTTTGACGCTGATAACGCAGCTTTAGTTCCTTGTTGGGTATATCGAGTTGATCTCGATTCAATGTCGCGCGAAGATCAGATTTAAATGCCACAACTGCATCAGAAAAACCATGCTTGTCTCGCCATTGCCCATCTGGCTGTTCTTGATACAGATACAAACCATAAAACTCATTGTTCTTTTCAAATCGCAATGGAAATATCTGTTGACCAATGCCTCCACCCAGAGTCTGTAATTCGCTCGTTAATATCTCGCGTACGAAAGATTTATCTGTCACCGCAGAGTTCAATGCAAACTCATTGACTGGATTCTCTAATAAGCCGCCCATATCCCACTCATATCCTGCGGGCAAAACAATTTTCCATTTACGCTTTTCATTAAGTCGAGATTGATTTCCTCGAATACGCATGGATACGTTGTCGAAGACCTCTCCGTTATATGCGATCACCGTTGGATAACCGTTGTCTCCGTACAAATCTCGGTCGTAATAGATCTTGTTGTAACTCTTGTCGGTGACAAACCACTGCAAGCGCGGCAAGTTGCTTTCTGATGGAGATTGCACCACTGTGCCGCGATAATTCATACCGTCACCTTGACGCGGCCATGTCCCCTCACCGGCCCCCGATGTCCCCACCAAGCGATAACGCACCAAAGTGCCCGCGGGTTGTGCAGGGATCTCAGCACTCCAGCGACCATCTGGTTGTTGTGCCATCGAGACAACAACGTCTTTCTCAAAATTGATCTTGTATGACAGAGCAAGCGCATCGCCGTCGCGTATTGATGTTGTCACAGTTATCGGCTGCTCAGGAGTTGGCAAAACTGTGTGCTCAACCAGATCGAAACTTGTGGTGTAACCGTTCTGTGATTGCACGTCATGTATTCCTGGCGTGGGCACAACCGCTTCCCAGTTCGACGCCATGTACCCCATCAATAGTGGGTCACGTCGCTGCAACGAATAACCATGACCGTCAGCGAGCGCGGGCCATGCACCACGATCTTCGTATCGAAGAGCATCCTGCACGACACCAGTCGCGTCCACAAGACGTAACACCTGTCGCTTGTTACTCAGTTCACCCGCGGGGAAACCCCGTACGTCGCGCACTTGACCGGGAGCAAGCGACGCACTTGTGTCAAAACACACCTGAGCCTCTGGGATACACCAACCCGCCAATGACACAACTGCATTGGATACATTCAACAACTCAACGAATTCTTCGGCTGGATTGTCGTCTGCTGGGTGATAGTTGACCTCGTTGATAACAACAGCTGCGTTGGAGCGTGGCGTTGTACGAAACGTGGCGTCATATGCCAACCCAGGCGACGGTGCATCTGCGATCCATGCGTTCACGTCACTGCCTGCTTGTGCTTCCGCGACTCGGTGTAGAGATTCTCCCGCCCCATCGGCGCGTGGTGACCATGGTGGAGTGGACCCGTATGTCACCTCATCGATGATCTTGTTGTCGTCATCGACCAACTGCACAGCTTCAGAATTGTTGCCTAATCGACCGCCAAACTCAGACCCCCTCACAATGAGAAATGCGCCTGCACGTATCTGTGCAGATTCATCAAAACAAAAATCAACACCGTCAATGCACCAGCCCTTGAGCGACACATCGTCATCGCTCGCATTGTGCAGTTCAATGAAATCTTGTCTGTCATCGTCTGAGATGTCGTGATAGTTGATTTCGCTAATGAAGACCTCGAAGGGGCCCCGTGGGCGCTCAATGTCTGTATCAAGCCCTCCTGTCCCCACCGGACGCGCATTTGATGAGTCGGAGGACCCAGAGCGAGAGCCACATGACCCAAGAACGAGCGAAAAGGTGACCCACAACGCAATCGAGACTGGCACTTTTCGCGTCACAGATTGATTGTATGTCCACGGTTAGCATGGGAACCCAGCATGAACGAACTTGATCTGCCCAACCTGTTACGGGATTTTGCTATTGACGCGGTGGCAATCACCCTTCTTGCCTACTTCATCTATTACCTACGCCATCGCCGTCGCGACGCCACTATCGGATACATCGCGACCAACGTGGCCATTTTTGTGGTGTCAGCTGCACTGTCGTCTTCCACCGCACTGAACGTCGGTGTTGGCTTCGGATTGTTTGCGGTGTTGTCCATTGTTCGTCTGCGCTCAGACGAAGCAACCCAGTCTGAAATCGGCTACACGATGGTCGCTCTCGTTATTGGTCTTATGACCGGTCTTCCCGGTCTTGACACTGAGATCAAGATTGTTTTCTCAGCGTTGCTCGTCGCCACAATGTTCATCGTGGATCATCCACGCCTCATCAAGCCGCAGCAGTACCAGCGACTGCGTATCGAACTTGATCGCATCATCACAAATGAAAACGAACTGCGAGAGTTTGTCGGAAGCCGCATCAAAGGTGACGTCAAACGACTTACTGTTCTCGAGATTGATTTTGTTCGCGAAACAATGAGTCTTGATGTGCGCGCAGATCACTACAACCTCTAACTAGCTTGTGACCACACTCGAAGAATTCCCGTCAATCTCTCTAGAGCACCTCACAGCACAAGCAGAGCTGCTGCACCGGTATGACACAAAATATCTTGTTCATGTCAACCAACTACCAGATCTGTATACAACCTTGGCCTCACACATGTCGGTTTTAGAGCATGAGGGATTGCGTTGCGCTCCATATTCCACAACATATTTCGACACCCCAGACGTGCGTACATACCACGATCACCTCAAAGGACGACGCAAGAGGTTCAAAGTACGCACTCGCCACTATCGCGACCCGAATAATGGATTCCTTGAAATCAAAATGAAAAAACCACGGGGACAGACACTGAAAGTGCGTTGGCCGTACGAACTTTCTCGTATAGATGCTGTTCTCGGCGATGCGGAAATGTCTCTCATTAACGAGGCCTTACGTGATTCTTTCTACGAAGAAATCTCAGATCCATTTCACCGCACTCTCCACACAACGTTCAATCGCACAACATTGTTTGACATTTCGTCACTCGAACGGATCACGATAGATACTCAACTCACAGCATCTCTTTGTGGCGTCGTCCCCAACAGCCATGATCCGCAATCGTCAGTCGATCTTGGACAACACTGTGCGATCATCGAAATCAAGTCGCCAACAAAGATTGGCGATACTCACCGCATTTTCACTCATCTCGGCATTCTTCAAACCAGTATCAGTAAATACTGCGCAGGCCTATCCGCACTACGACCCGACCTTATAAATGTGCCGTGGCGCGAGGCCTTGCGCGCACTACAAGGCTCCGGTCAATAACAACACAACTCCAGTTGCCGCTATTGCGAGTCGATACCAGCCGAAAATTCGCAAATCATGTGATGCGAGATATCCCACCACCCATTTCACTGCGATAATCGCCGTCACAAAAGCTGCAACAAGTCCAAGCGCTGGCGCTAACACACCAAATTGATCAAATAATTCATCACCATTTCGCAACAAGTCATACACGCTTGCTGCAGTCAGTGTCGCAAGGCCTAAAAGAAAACTGAACTCGAGTGCTGCCGACATCGACAGGCCAACCAGTAACGCGGCCACAAGGGTAACGAGAGCACGACTCACTCCTGGCCACAACGCAATCGCTTGTGCCATTCCAATAATGAATGCGGACCGTACAGATAAATCCAATAGTGCCCCACTTGTCACACGGGGTCTCCACACAAGAAGAAAGACTCCTCCAACAGCCCATGCGATAACCACAGGAATAGGACCAAACAACGAGTCTTTAATTGCGTCGCCAAACACCGCGCCAAGAAATGCGGCGGGAAGAAACGCTGTTAATAAACGACTGAACACGCGACGACCTTCTGGCGAGTGTCCCAACACCCCTTTGCACATTTGCCCAATTCGTGATCGATAGAGAAATGCAACCGCAATAATCGCACCGAATTGGATTGCTATTGCATACGTATCTGCTGCACGTTCCGCCTCGGCAGTATCAAAACCAAAAAGTTGTTGCACCACCAATAAGTGTCCAGTGGAAGAAATTGGCAGAAATTCGGTGATGCCTTCAACAACGCCGAGCACAATCGCTTCGGGAATTGACAGCAACCCACTCACTTGAACCATGGTAGGTGACACTCGTTTGTAAATTCGGTAGATAGAGGCGACAAAAACCCGTAAAGTATGCAAGGTGCCCACATGTTGTCTTATGGTGTTTCTTCAGACACAGACCCAACTGACGACACGTATAACTAACCAGAGTGTCGGCGCTCACTCACATACCGAGAGATGTGCTCGGGTGTGGCCACATTCCGTCCTTGGTTGTCTGGGATCTCGTCATCTGCGATAAGTCGTAACGGGATTTCTCCACCCCAGTACTCCGATTGCAGATCGTCCGCGGTTGCTTCCACCGGCGGACCTTTGCGCAACTTTACGGACCATTCATTAACCGGCAACCGCCATACCATGGTCTCGCGTATCTCTGTACGGCTCGGCCCGCGTGCATGACCCACTCGACCTGGGATCAATGAATCACTGAGAGCCAGCAACGCTTGTTCTTTTTCATCGTCTTTCACGATTTCAGGATGTCCAAACACCGTCACGCTTCGATAATTCATCGACGACGCGAATAACGAACGTGCCACCACGATGCCATCAAGCAAAGTAACGGTGGCACAAACTTCGGTGTCACTACGCATTAAGCGGCTTGCGACTGATCCATGAAGCAACATCGCGTCATCTACAAAGGCATACGCCATTGGAATAACTACCGGATGGCCTTCTTTGGCAACGATGCCAACATGAGCAACAATTCCTTCAGAAAGAATCTGACGAACTACGTCGTACTCAAACACTGCCTTCTCGCTAAGACGACGAATGGTCGTGCGAGACGAATTTGATTCGTTCACACGACCATCATAGGTCTTTTCAATTGTGGGTTGAGAAAATTTCTAGAATTCAGATCCCATACATGTAACCAGCGCACCCGTTATTGCGCCGGCAGCTTCACCTTCTCCTGTGCCTTCAGCCATTGCCAGGAAACCTTCTGCGATTTGATCCGAATCAAGTTTCTCGAACTCGTCGACAAGACAAGAGCGTTGATCATCTGTCATCGACCCATCGGCTCCCATTTCCCCGGCGAGCAAGTCGACTATTTCAGCAGGTGACAAACACTGCAACAACATCAGGGATGCCTCTTGTTCAAACGTGTCTTCTTGGTCGATGGCTGCCAATAGTTCTTCTCCCTCGGCGCCTTCGTCGTATGCGGCCTGCAGAGCAGTATTCATTTCTGAATTGTCAAGCAACTTGCCCGATACACACGACACCACATCATCGGTGATGCTGACTGGTGCGCCATCTTGTTCGAACTCCGCCGCAAGTGCATCTTCAACTGCACCAGAAAGACCGTCGCCGCCTGATGATGAATCGTCACCACCACAACTCGCTAGGACAAGACACGTAGCCGCGATTGCAGCAGCAATTTTTGATTTCATCAGAAAACCTCCACGCGCGATGGTAACAGTCGTGATCTGCTCACCATGCCATACTCACGACGTCATACTCATGGCGCCTCAATATTGAAGACAATTGGCACTCCCAACGGGATTCGAACCCGTGCCGCCACCTTGAGAGGGTGGTGTCCTAGGCCACTAGACGATGGGAGCTAGTGCGGAGATAGAGCGTATCGCAGGCTCAGGCAATTCATGCCTCCCACATCACGCCCTGTTGAAGAACTGCTACTTCTTCTTCGTCGCTGGCGATACGTATGTGGGATCGATGATGGAGTTGAAACGAATGCGATTGTTTGCATGTGCAATGTGCTGCAAAGAAAATGCAGCACGGAAGGCGTTGTACTGACCTTGTGCTTCCAGTGTCTGGTTGACACTTTCTTTCGCCAACTTCAATGCAAAACCAGGACGTTGTGCAATCTTTTCGGCCATTTCCATTGTGAAGGAATCAAGCTGGTCGCGGACAACAACATGGTTTACCATGCCAACACGGTGTGCTTCCTCAGCAGAAATGAAGTCTCCGGTAAACAGCAGCTCTTTCGCTTTGCGCGCGCCAAACTCCCACGGATGTGCAAAGTATTCGACACCATTTACCCCCATAGCAACAACTGGGTCGGAAAACATCGCATCATCAGATGCGATGATGATGTCGGCGATCCATAACAACATGAGTCCGCCCGCAATTGTTTTGCCATGTGCAGCTGCGATAATCGGTTTTGGATTATTGCGCCAGCGCCAACACATATTGAAGTAGATCTCTTCTTCTTGTGCCATGTGTGCATCCTGGCCTTCACCTGAAAACACGGACTGCGCAAAGACTGTGGGGTATTCCTGCCAAGCCGTAGTGTCACGCAAATCGTGGCCAGATGAAAAGTGTGGACCCTCTGCGCGCAACACAATTACCTTGACATCTGTGCGCTTACCCGCATCGTCAAAACACGCGTTGAGCTCATAGGTCATCTGATTGTTTTGAGCGTTGCGAGCATCTACACGGTTCAGCGAGATCACCGCAATGCCATTGTCACCCGGGTTTTTCACCTCATAAGTGACAGCTTGAAGATTGTTCAGGTCAATTTTCATGGTTGGGGAACAAGGACTCGAACCCTGAATAACAGTACCAGAAACTGCTGTGTTGCCAATTACACCATTCCCCAGTGTTGCCTCTCAGCCTAGCGGTCACTTAATGCCGAGCAAATATTTTGCAGACGCGCTCACCATTGCAGCCCACCGATCTCGGAATTCCGGGTCGTCCATGTGGGCGACAATTACTCCACCGCCAAGTGCGCCGTTTAACCAACTTGCAAATGCTTCTAGATCGATTGAGCGAGGGATAAAACCTCGATACTGCGCAACTTTTAACACCTCGGCCGTACGTTTATTTGCGTCTCGTTCGGCTTCGGCAAGACGGCGGGCGAACTCTGGGCGACCATACGAACTTCCCATGGCATTTGCGCGTCGAAAACGAAGAGTACGTCGCACATCAGACAGCAACACGGCCAGTGTGCCGTCAACCACCCTGACAAATTCGTCCATGGTGTCAATGTTTTCCAGTTGACGCTTGAGATCATCCAGATTGCTATACACCTCTCGTATGTATCGCTCAACGTGTGCTTCTTCAATCAAGCCACGGAGGTTTCCGAAGTGGTGATACAGCGAACTTGGCGAAATTTGAGCGCGTTCCAAGATTGTTTCAAGACGCACCTCGGCTTCGCCAACATTATTCAACTCATCAATCATCACTTGCAGCAGAATGTCGCGACCGCCAGCGCGGGATGAAGTGCGACTCGATGAGGTTTGACCGCGCCCGCTTGCCTTGGCTACATCTTTTTTTGCAACAGCCATGCGTCTCACCTCCCCTAGTTCTTTGTGCTTTAAATAGTCTGATTTATCCCGTTATATCAAACAAAGTATCGAAACCAACAAGACGCCCAAGGCTAATACCAAGCCCCTCACGTAACGTGCGTCGTATAAGAGTTCCACCCGACAAGGGGCTGGATGATGTCGCACTTGCACTTGCCGCGAAGCCTTCTTGTCGAAAGGACAAGACCGAACGCTGCTCATGGTAGGGATCAGTCACAACAATCACTGACTGAACCTTGTTCGTTCGAAGCACTGGAGCGAGAGCAACAATCGAGTCCCATGTCGCGATTCCCTTGTCTTCCCACACAATCACATCTTCAGGCACTCCAGCATCGACTAAATAACGACGAGATGCTTCCGCTTCAGTGAAACGATCGCCTTCCATTTTTCCACCAGTCACCGCAATCAGTGGTGCTCGTTTGTCATCCCACAAAGCTTTTGCGTGATCAAGGCGTGCAGCAAGTTGAGGGGATGGACGACCATCGTATTGCGCAGCTCCCATCACCACTATTGCATCGGACGTCTTCCCATCATCACGCGAACCAACAACAATGATGGATGCAAAGTTCACCGCGCCATACACAACGGATGCAACAACAAGGCCGCACACAACATAAAGAAGTGTTTTAAACGTTGTGCGAATCACAGGACAATAATCACCGAGTCAAAATCGAATGCAGGCGCTGAATAGTCACTTCACGCCCGAGCAATTCAATGCTTTCAAAAAGTGGTGGACCAACGGATCGACCAGTCACTGCAACACGAACTGGTGCTTGCGCCTTTCCTAACTTGACACCATGGGTCTCGCCTGTCGATTCAACAACATGTTTTAGGGCGTCGTGATTCCACTCGCAGGTTGCGAATTGATCCGCACATTGTTGCAACAAAGGCGCGGCCCACTCTGGTGTCATTGCTTTTATTAGTGCAACCTCGTCAATGACTGGGTTGGCAAGAAAAAGAAAATCAACCATGGTAGGGATTTCTCGCAACACACCAACTCGCGTTTGCACAAGTGGGGCCATCGCAGTAAACACATCTGGTCGAAATTGCTCGGGAGACCACGGCACATCGCCGGTCAACCACGGTTGTGCCGCGATGATGAAATCCTCTTCACTCAATGCACGAATGTACTCACCATTGAATGCATGCAATTTCTTTTCATCGAAAAAAGCGGGTGAATGATTGACGTCTTCGAGTCGGAACTGTTCCACAATGACGTCCCATGGAACTATCTCGGTGTCGCCATGCGGAGCCCAGCCAAGAGTCATCAAATAGTTCACCATTGCTTCGGGCAAGATACCTTCATCTTTGTATTGCTCTAGCGCAACCTTGTCGCGTCGCTTCGACAATTTTTTTCGTTGCTCATTCACTAGAACAGGAACATGTGCCCATACTGGTGGTTGATGCCCGAGTGCATCCCACAACATCTGCTGCTTCGGAGTGTTTGGAAGATGTTCTTCGGCTCGCACCACATTTGACACAGACATGTCTATGTCGTCAACAACGTTTGCGAGCAGAAACATCGGCGATCCACTGCTACGTAGTAGGACAAAATCTTCGATCGTTGTATTGTCAAACTCCACTCGTCCGCGCACAAGATCTTCAACAATTGTCACGCCATCTGGTACACGAAAACGCAACACTCGCCCGGGGCCTGGTTCTAATCCGCGATCGCGGGAATAGCCGTCATACCCCTGTTTGCCAGAAGTCTTGGCGCGTTCTTGAATTTGTTCGGGCGTGAGATCACACCAATACGCTCTCCCCTCGTCATACAGATGATGGGCAGCAGCGACGTGCTTGTCCGCATTATGCGACTGAAAATACGGTCCTTCAAAAAGTGGCGATGATGTGTTGATTCCCAGCCACGACAATGCGTCAATTATTCCCTGCACCCACTGTGGCTCGTTACGAGATTCGTCTGTGTCTTCAATGCGTAATACAAAAGTTCCACCCGTGCGTTGAGCAAGCGCCCAGTTATATAAAGCAGTACGTGCCCCACCAACATGAAAAAACCCAGTTGGTGATGGGGCAAATCGATAACGAGGGGCGTGTGACGTCACAGATGTCAGGCTAGTTGGGGCACTCACTGCATCTCTGTGACGGGTAGCGTGAGAGACATGGCAAAGACGCGTGATCCTCATGACAGCCACCGCTCCGTTGCAGGTGGGCTTGCACGTGCGGCGGTGTTTGGTATCAGTGACGGTCTTGTGTCAAACGTTTCGCTCGTCCTTGGTTTTGCTGGTGGAGGCGTCAGCGCCTCCGTGGTACGCCTCGCAGGTCTTGCCGGGTTAGTCGCCGGTGCCACGAGTATGGCGGCCGGCGAATTTGTGTCGGTGTCTGCACAAAACGAGCTCATTCAACGTGAAGTCGCGCTTGAGCGTAATGAAATCATTAATAACACCGAGACAGAAACCCAAGAGTTGGCCTACTTTTATGAACAACACGGCATGTCGAAAGAGCAAGCCGATATTTCTGCTCGACAAGTAATGCAAGACACGGATCGTGCAGTAGTCGTACACACGCGCGAAGAGATGGGTATCGACCCAGATGATCTTGCTTCCCCACTTGCGGTAGCTGCAACCTCATTTCTCTGTTTTGCACTTGGTGCGCTCATCCCCGTCATCCCGTGGTTTTTCGGAACAGGAGCTGCTGCTGCTGTGTGGTCGCTTCTGTTAGGTGCAATTTCAGCCGCAGTCGTGGGATCACTCATCGGTGTGTCGGCTAATCGATCGATTCCAAAAAGTGCCGTTCGACAGGTTGTCATCTTGTTGGTTGCTTGTGGGGTCACGTTCCTCGTTGGTTCACTTCTCAATGTTTCCGTCTCGTGACGATGCGTTAGGAAGCATGGGCATCTGATGACACAATTTTCTCAAACTGACCAGCTAAATGTGTTCGGCGAACCGCTGCAATCATGTTGCACCGATCCAATGACAGGCTTTTACCGCACAGGATGTTGCGAAGTTGGCGGCGACGATGTGGGCGTGCACGCTGTGTGTGCAATCATGACCGACGAATTTCTTGCGTTTTCGAAATCTGTTGGCAACGACTTGTCGACACCAATGCCCCAGTATGGTTTTGCCGGCCTCACAGCAGGCGACCAATGGTGTCTGTGCGCCGCACGTTGGCAAGAGGCCTACGAAGCGGGCAAAGCTCCACAAGTGCGCCTTGCATCAACCCACGTCATGGCGTTGGAATTTTGCGACGCTGATGCGCTTCGCAGTTTTGGTGTCTGATCAGACAGCGAGGTATTTGGTGTCAAAGCTCATCAGCAACGAGCTGTCACCACACACTGCTGCTTCAAGACCATGGACTGCTGGCAGCAACTGCTCACAGAAAAACCGCGAAGTAGCCACACGCGCTTCACGGGTCGCACTGTCGAGATCAGTTGCCTCGAGTGCAATTACACCTGATTGGGCCATGAGATAACCACCTGTAACGGTGCTGAGCAGACGCAGATACGGCGTTGCGCCCGACAATACATCGAGTGGATTCTTCGCATGTTCTAGCAACCATCTCGTGGTGCGTTCTGTGGTGTCAAGAGCCTGCGACAACGCATCACGAACACCAGCTAACTCATTGTGTCGTGCAAGCGATGAGTCAAGAGCACGCATGTCACCAAAAAGCCCCATCAGAACCGCGCCCGACTTCATGCCAAGTTTGCGACCCACCAAGTCCATCGCTTGAATGCCGTTGGTGCCTTCATAAATCGTGGTGATTCGAGCATCGCGATAATGCTGTGCAACGCCGGTTTCTTCAATAAAGCCCATGCCTCCGTGTATTTGAATGGCCATGCCCGTGAGTTCCACACTCATGTCGGTTCCCCACCCCTTGGACAACGGAGTGAGCAATGCGGCCATGTCTTCTGCTTTTTCACGTTCGGCTGCATCTGGGTGATGCTCTGCAATATCCAAACATGCGGCATTCCAATACAACAATCGTCGCAATGCTTCAATTGTTGATTTCATTGTCGCCAACATGCGCTTCACATCGGGATGATCAACAATGGGAGAATTTGCACCAGCTGGTGCACCAGGTGCACGACCTTGCTTGCGCTCAATTGACCATTCAAGCGCTTGCTGATATGCGCGCTCTGCAAGTCCGAGACCTTCCATACCAACAAGCAAACGAGCCTGGTTCATCATCGTGAACATGTAGGCCATACCGTGGTTTTCTTCGCCGATGAGATACCCCACTGCTCCACCGCTATCGCCATACGACAGCACGCACGTAGGGCTTGCCTTGATACCCATTTTGTGTTCGATGCTCACGCACGTGACATCATTTTTTGCACCGAGCGATCCGTCATCGTTCACGAACCGATTAGGAACGATGAAGCATGAAATACCTTTGGTGCCTGGAGGGGCATCGGGCGTACGCGCCAGCACTAAGTGCACAATGTTGTCGGCCATGTCGTGATTGCCAAATGTGATGTAGATCTTGGTTCCACTGATGAGATACGTGCCATCGGCCTGCTTTACAGCTTTTGTGCGCACTGCTCCCACATCACTACCAGCGTCTGGTTCGGTGAGATTCATCGTGCCGGTCCACTCGCCGGTGATCATCTTTGGCAGATACGTCATCTTTTGTTCTTCGCTCCCATGGTGATTGATCGCATCAATTGCACCTTGGGTGAGCAGTGGCGCCATGGCAAGTGCCATGTTTGCTGAGTTCATCATCTCTTGCACCGCGATCGTGACGAGCCATGGAAAGCCGCCACCACCAAAACCGGCATCGAACGGCAACGCCCCCCAACCAGCATCAACATATGCCTTATAGGCCTCTTTGAAACCGTGTGGCGTCGTGACGGTGCCGTCATCATTTCGCACAGACCCCTCAACATCTCCGACGACATTGATCGGCGCGAACTTCTCTTCAAAAAATCGTGCAGCTTCTGCCAACACGTCGGGAACCATTGACACGTCAACATCTTGAAAGCGCGGCAACGCCATGATGTCGGTAAGACCGCAATGGCGGTTCAATACATATTCAATGTCAGTCAACGGTGCTTTATAAACAGTCATTGTTGTGCTCCAGTTAGTTCTTTCCATGCGACAGGCATTTTTGCAGCGACATCTTCGGGGGTCATACGCAGTGTCTGTTCGGGAACCATGTCTGCGATCTCGCGACCATCGCCATAGTGATGCAACGTATTGCGCACACCTTCAAATAGTGGACGTCGAGTGGCTACTAAGTCAGCAGGTGGATTCTCATCAAGGAAACCCCAAATGATGAGCGCAATTTTCATATCATGAATCACTGGTGCACGTCCGTACAAAGATGCGCGACGAAGCGCGACAAGAGAACATCCCTTTAACGCGTCATCAACGTTTTCGCCCGGCTGCACTTTCACATGTGATTCCATGATCGCCGCCAAGGTCATCACATAACCCTGGTCGGGACCTTGATATCCAAGTTGTGCTCCTGCTGGTTGACGACCCTCAATGTCTGTTGGACGAGTGGGCGTCCATGAATCAGGTACATGCTCGGGAGATCCATACACGCGAACCTCCTCAGCCGATGGAACTGGGGAAAATCGTGGTGCAGCCATAGCTGTTATGTCTAGCCGACTATTTCAGGCGTGCAACAAACCGTAGACAAGTGATTCTTCAAGAGCGCGCCATGAAGCCTCAATGATGTTCGGTGATACGCCGATGGTTGTCCACGAACGCTCTCCATTTGTGGCATCAAGCAGAACACGTGTCACAGCACCTGTTGCGGTGGCCCCGTCCAAAATTCGCACCTTGTAGTCGGTGAGGTGCACTTTTGAGAGCTCCGGGAAATCAGGCACTAGTGCGGCACGCAACGCTGTATCGATCGCGTTCACAGGACCATTGCCCTCTGACACTTCTACAACGCGCTTGTCTCCCACCCATACTTTGACGGTCGCCTCAGTACTAAAACGGCCATCAGTTGCTTCGTCAGTGATAACGCGCATTGATTCGACATGGAACATCTCTTGTTTCCATCCAGCGGCACGACGCATGAGCAATTCCAACGAAGCGTCAGCTGCTTCGAAGTGATAGCCCTCGTGTTCGAGACGCTTTAGATCATCGATGACCTGGTTCACAGCTGCGCCATCCATTTCCAAGCCAAGTTCTTGTGCTTTCATTTGGATTGTGGCGCGACCAGCCATCTCCGACACAACAAAACGTGTGCCATTGCCAACGAGTTCGGGGGCCACATGTTCATAGGCATCTTTCGCACGAGCAATTGCAGATACATGCAATCCTGCCTTGTGTGCAAACGCTGATGAGCCCACGTATGGTGCCTGCGGATTAAGTGGACGATTCAACACTTCTGCAACATGGTTGCTGACAGCGGTGAGACGATCCATATTTCCTTCAGGCAAGCACGTAAAGCCCATCTTCAGTTGCAGGTTTGGAATGATGGTGGTGAGGTTGGCATTGCCAGTGCGCTCACCAAGACCGTTCAAGGTTCCTTGTACGTGACGAACACCACCGCGCACTGCGGCCATTGAGTTAGCAACGGCGCAACCAGTGTCATCGTGGCAGTGAATACCCAAGATCGCGTCATTTCCGACGTGAAGTTTCACCGCGGTGACGATTTCTTCGATTTCATATGGCAGTGATCCACCGTTCGTATCACACATCACCAAATGGGTTGCGCCTTTCATCACCGCAGCTTCGATGACACGCAGTGCAAATTCAGGATTGTTCTTGAATCCGTCGAAGAAATGCTCAAGATCGACGAGAACACGACGTCCGTGACCATTCAAAAACTCGACGGAATCGCCCACCATCGCAACGCCCTCATCAAGAGTTGTCTGCAGTGCATATTCGACGTGATAGTCCCACGATTTTGCAACAATGCATACCGCTGATGTATTCGCCTCGATCAAGTTGCGAAGAGTTGCATCATCATCAACTTTTCCTTTCGGACGGCGCGTTGATCCAAACGCAACAAGAGTCGAATGACGAAGCGTCAATTCATTAACTGCGCGGGCAAAAAATTCGATGTCTTTGGGGTTAGCTCCCGGCCAACCACCTTCAATGAAATGTACGCCGAGGTAGTCAAGCTGCTCAGCAATACGCAACTTATCTTCCACAGTTGCTGACACGCCTTCTACTTGCATGCCATCGCGCAACGTGGTGTCAAATGCTTCCACATGTTCTGTTGCAGGTGCGGTGTTCATTGTTCTATCTCTCTTTATGTCGCTTGTATATCGTCTCGTGCGAATTGGTTGTGATGTGCGGGCAAGAAAAAACCGCCCTTTCGGGGCGGTGAGAGCGCGCGCATCGTTTTCCAATGCGCGCTAACGAATAATGATGATGACGAGGCCGCGGCCAACAGCAGGTGCTGTGTGGGAGATACGGTTCGTCAACATAAACACCAGTTTGACGGGTTTTTCACCGATCGTCAACGCCCAAGGAACTGCTTCTGTGGAAAGCCTGTGGAAATAGTCGGGGAAATCATGCCCATGTATCCCCACCCTGTGGACATCGGTGGAAATGTTTGTGTATTACAAATACTTAGACACTGACTAAATGGCCTCACACCAGTGGCGGTATGCGGGAATTTGACCGCGCACCGCTTGACCGTATCGCTCCCCGATTGCCTTCGTCATCGGACCAGGGCATGGAATGGAACGATCATCAACCGAACTGACGGCACTCACTTCAGCAGCAGTTCCACACACAAAAATTTCGTCTGCAATGTAGAGATCTGAGCGCGCGAGATTATCGGCAACCACTTCGTACCCCAGTTCCTGAGCAATTGCAGTGACGCTGCTTTGCGTGATGCCTTCCAAAGCACCGGCAGATGTTGGTGGTGTAATGATTCGACCGTGGCGCGACACAAAGATGTTCTCTCCGGTGCACTCTGCAACAAAACCGTGAGGACTAAGCATGATCGCTTCGTCATAGCCAGCTTTCAATGCTTCCACTTTTGCAAGCGATGAGTTGACGTAGTTTCCAACAGTTTTTGACGCTGGTGGCATCGTGTTGTGATCATGACGTGTCCACGAGGAAATCTTCATCCGCACGCCTTTGGTGAGCGCATCGTCGCCTAGGTATGCACCCCACGACCAACACGCAATTGCTACGTCGACACTGCATGGCAATGTGTTAAGTCCCATCTCGCCGTAGCCGTAATAGGCAATGGGGCGAATGTAGGCACTTGGTAAACCAGTTGAGCGCATTGTGTCTTTTGCTGCCTGCACCAACTGATCCACCGTATAGGGAATTTCCATGTCGAGAATCTTTGCGCTCGCGTGCAAACGCTGCATATGTTCTGTTAGACGAAAGATTGCTGGACCATCGTTTGTTTCGTATGCGCGAATACCTTCAAACACGCCCGTGCCGTAGTGCAAGGTGTGAGTGAGAACGTGAATCTGAGCCTTCTCCCAATCGACGAGTTCGCCATTCATCCAGATTTTCGGTGTGGGTTGCAGCGTGGGCATTCCAAGCTCCTTAATAACAGTCTTTTCGACTTTACTTGCCAGCCACGCGCGCAGCGATAGCGTTTCCTACTTCAGTTGTTGAACCCTCTGGCGCGTTGTCACATGCAGCACGAATTTTCATGGCCGCAGCACTCTCGCCAAGGAAATCCAGCATGAGTGCCGCCGACAAAATCGCGGCCGAGGGGTTTGCCTTCCCTGTTCCCACAATGTCTGGAGCCGATCCGTGGACCGGTTCGAACATGGATGGGCCCGTGCGAGCGGGGTTCAAGTTGGCAGACGATGCAAGACCGATTCCACCACTGACTGCTCCACCTAGGTCGGTGAGGATGTCGCCGAACAAGTTGTCGGTGACAATGACGTCATAACGATGAGGGTCCTGCACGAAATAAATACACGCAGCATCCACATGGTTGTACGCGGTGCCCACTTTTGGATAGTCCTTAGCCACTTCATCGAAAGTACGTTGCCATAAATCACCTGCGAATGTGAGCACGTTTGTTTTGTGCACCAGTGTGACGTGCTTAGTTTCACGTGACATCGCAAGATCAAACCCATAACGAATGCAGCGCTCTACGCCGTGGCGCGTGTTCACACTGCCCTGTGTTGCTACTTCGTGTGGTGTTCCTTTGCGCAACACACCACCTTCGCCAACATAAGGTCCTTCGGTGTTTTCACGAATCACCACGAAGTCGTGCGGTGCACTGTGTCCTGGGGCAACGCCTTTGAAAGGACGTTGATTCACAAACAGGTCCAACTCAAAGCGCATTTTGAGAAGCAATCCGCGCTCGATCACTCCGGGTGGAACATCGGGAGTTCCCACAGCACCCAACAATATCGCGTCGAAATCTCGCAACGAATTGAGTGTTGCGTCCGACAAGATCTCGCCATCGCGCAGGTAGCGGGCGCCTCCCAGATCAAAGTCTGTTGTGTCAATGGAAACACCGGCGGCAGAAATTACTTTTAATGCTTCGGCGGTGACTTCCGGACCAATTCCGTCTCCACCAATGATGGCAATGCGATGTGCTGATCGAGTCATAGGGAAGCCATCGTAGGACGCGCCGATAGCCTTCCCCTCATGGCAAAGCACCTGTTGTCGAAAGAAACGTACGCCCGTCTTGAGGCCGAGCGCACCCACCTCGAACACACGTTGCTACCGGAAATAGCCGACAAGATCGGCCATGCCCGTGAGTTAGGCGACCTATCGGAAAACGGCGACTATCACGCCGCCAAAGACGAATACGGCATGGTCAATGACCGCAAAAATCTCGTCATCTCCGTTCTTGAAAATGCAGAGATCGCACCCGCGCCAACCACTGGAATCATCAGCGTGTTGAGCACCGTCACTGTGTTGTTCGATGGCGATGATCCAGACGATGCAGAGACCTATCTCATCGGACACATCGAAGAAAAAACTGATGGTATTGAGATCATGAGCCCATCGTCGCCAATTGGTTCGGCACTTCTCGGACAGGGCGAAGGCGACAAGTTACATATCACGCTCGAAAACGGAGCGAAGGTATCTGTTCAAGTAGTCAAGGTGAGCAACTGAGCGACATTCGCATCCCCCCGTTGCCCGACGGGCATCACATTGAACTGCCCGGACGAGGAACCACGTTTTATCGTGACGTACCCGGACCAGAGGGTGCACCTGTTCTCATGTTGTTGCACGGATGGACCGCAACAGCAGATCTCAACTGGTTCAACTGTTACACGCCATTGTCACAGCATTACCGCGTGATCGCACTCGACCATCGTGGACATGGTCGTGGCATTCGTTCTGCTCGCCCATTTCGTCTGGCAGATTGTGCTGACGATGCCGCTGCACTTGCAGATCGCCTTGGTATTGAAACATTCATCCCCGTTGGGTATTCAATGGGCGGCACTGTTGCTCAATTGATGTGGCGACGTCATGAGGCGCGCGTGCGCGGTCTTGTTCTTGCAGCAACGGCATCTCATTTTGTTGAATCTCGTGAAGAACGATTGTCGTTTCTTGGTTTACACGGCCTTGGCGCCGTAGCACGCATAACCCCTAAACCAGCCCGCGACTGGTTTAGTCATCGCTTGTACATTCAGCGAAAGACCTTGACATGGCAACCATGGGCAGTCCAGCAATTAGAGACACATGAATGGCGACAAATTCTCGAAGCTGGAGGCGCGCTGGGATCATTTGATTCGCGTACATGGTTACCCGAGATCAACGTGCCAACCGGAGTGGTCGTCACTACTTCTGATCGCGTTGTGCCCACCCGTCGCCAAAAAGAAATGGCCGGGTACGTCCCAGGGTCTCGTATGTGGACAGTCGACGGAGATCATGATTCGGTATTTGGACGCGCGGATGTTTTCGTGCCGGCACTATTAGAGGCCGCCCACTTCGTACATCACGAATCACTGCGGCGTGCCACGTCATTATGAGCAACTACGCCGTACGCCTGCGCTCACGATGGCGCCGTAACAGCAAACTTGCACGTCTTGGAGCCCGTATTGGTATCGGTCACGCCACCACTTCTGCACGAAAAGTATTCGCAAATGCTGAACGAAAAGACGTGCTATCGCGTGAACGTGAATTGAAAACTGCCCAACAAGTTGCAAATGAATTAGGCAACATGAAGGGCGCCCTCATGAAACTTGGCCAAATGGCGAGTTACCTAGACGACGGTTTGCCAGAGCCTTTGCGATTAGCTCTTGCTCAACTGCAATCCAATGCCCCGCCGATGTCAGCAGAACTTGTCCACGGAGTCATCCGTGAAGAGTTTGGTCGTGACACTGCAGAGCTGTTTGTTGAATTCGATGAAGCACCCATCGCTGCTGCATCTATTGGTCAAGTACACCGAGCTCTCATTATTGATCCCGTAAGCGGCAAAGAGCGTGCGGTCGCAGTCAAGGTGCAATACCCCGGTGTTGCCGACGCAATTGACGCAGACCTACGCACCGCTGATCTGCTTGGAACATTGCTGGCCTTCGGATTCAAATCGTTGAATCCCGAAGACCTAGTGGCAGAAATCAAAGACAGACTTCGCGAAGAACTCGACTATTCACGCGAAGCACGCAACCAAAAAGAGTTTGCGGAGTTCTATCAAGGTCATCCATTCATTCACATTCCCGAAGTCATCGACTATCTATCGACGGCGCGAGTGCTCACCACCGAGTTGGTAAACGGATCAAAATTCGACGAGGTGTTGACTTGGTCGCAAGATGAACGAGACAAAGCAGGGGAAACAATTTTCCGTTTTGTCTTTCGAAGTTTGTATCGCTTCCGAGCGTTTAACGGTGATCCACATCCGGGAAACTACATTTTTCATGGAAATGGTCGCGTGACATTTCTCGACTTTGGTCTCATTAAACACTTCACCATTGAAGAAATGGACATGTTTAAGTCGATGGTGAAATCTGCCGTTATCGACCACGACATGGAGACATACCGATCAATCGTGGAAAATGCGGGCATGTTGCAAAAAGATCTCGACCTTTCGACGGATGAAGTTGGTGAATACTTCTCTCACTTCTACGAACCAGTTCGTGAATCACGCGAGATGACCTGGACCACTACATACGCGACGTCCATTGTTCGCCACACCTTCGATCGGTCATCTCCCATCGCGCAATACGCAACTGTGCCGCGATCGTTTGTGTTTATTCAGCGCATCAACTTGGGTTTGTATGCAATCTTGGGTCAACTTGGTGCGCGTGGCAATTATCGACGCATTGCCGAAGAATTATGGCCGATGACAAACAGTCCCGCCTCTACTCCACTTGGCGAAGACGAAGCGCGCTGGCTTGCCACCAAAAATTAATGTCGCCAGGGTCTACAGAACTGTTTCGAGATCGAGCCCGATATCGAGAATCGGTGATGAGTGCGTAAGCCCTCCCACCGAGATGTAGTGAACGCCAGTTTCGGCGACGGCGCGCGCCTTATCAAGCGTAAGTCCACCGCTGGCCTCAAGCAACACCGTGTGACCTGATGACTTTTCATGATCGCGTGCAATAGCAACTGCTTCACGCATCACGTCTGGCGACATGTTGTCGAGCAATACCAAGTTGGCGCCAGCTGTAATCACCTCACGTAATTGTGTCAACGTGTCGACCTCGACTTCGATTGGAATCTGTGAGTTCATCTCGCGCACTGCGCGAAATGCCTCCACTACTCCACCCGCAGATGCAACATGATTGTCTTTCACCAAAGCCGCATCCGATAACGACATGCGGTGATTTTGACCCCCACCACATCGCACAGCGTATTTCTCCAACAAGCGAAGGCCCGGGGTGGTCTTTCGTGTATCACGAATCACCGCACCAGTCCCCTCGACTGCTGTCACCCACTTTGCTGTTGCAGTGGCAACTCCCGATAGATGGCACAACAAGTTAAGCGCTGTGCGTTCTGCTGTGAGAAGAAGTTGCGTCGGTGCAGTAACACGCATAATTACATCGCCCGGGTTTACGGTGTCACCGTCTGCAACCAGCTGATCAAACGTTCCCACATGCTCGCCGCACGCCATCTGAATGACAGCACACGCAACATCGATGCCAGCGACAGTGCCATTTGCGCGTGAGCCAAACGAGGCAATACTTCGCTGTGTTAGCGGCACAGTTGCAACGGAAGTGACATCAATACCCCCCGCAAGATCTTCTGCGATGGTGCGACGAATGAGATCCTCGACGGTTGCCGGATCTACACCACTATTTTGCAATCGTTGTGCAATTTCAGCCGACAATGGCGCGCACGCAAGTTGTTGATTTCTCATGACGTCACTCGAATTTGTCCATGATCTTGCACAACGCAAGTGTGGTGTTTCCAGGAATCTAATGTGACACCAAAATCACTGCGTCGATGGCAACCACGACTTTCTGTGCGCTGCTCTGCAGATGTCACTACTGCTAATGCAATAGTCAACAAATTAGTTGTTTCGAATGTCTTGCGATTTGGAACCACATCGCTTGACGCACACGACAACAATTCATGTAACACCTCATCAGCAGTTGCCAGCCCTTCGGCATTACGAACCACACCAACATGTTTCGACATAGTGGAGCGCACTGCCACTCGATGCGATGCATCTAGAAGTGCACCTCGCTCGTCGTCTTCTTCCAGTGTGACTTCCTCAGGAAGTGACCAACTGAGATCGCGGCCCACTCGTGTCCCAGCAACCACACCTTCCGTGAGACTGTTTGACGCCAAGCGATTCGCACCGTGCACGCCGGTACACGCAGCTTCTCCTACCGCAAACAAACCATGCAATGACGTGCGGCCACTCAGTGTTGCTGTGATCCCCCCACAGACATAGTGCGCAGCCGGTGCAACCGGAATGAGATCTTTCAACGGATCTATTCCCGCACTCATACACGATGCTGTAATTGACGGAAAACGTTGTGAGAAATTATCGACACCACGCGCATCGAGATACACATGGTCGTCCACACCATTAGGTGCTGTTGTCATACGCGCGCTAATCGCAGCAGCCACCACGTCGCGCGGGGCAAGATCTTCTAATGGGTGCATGCCAGCCATCACACGCTCGCCGGCTGCATCAACGAGAAATGCTCCCTCTCCGCGCACCGCTTCACTAATTAAGGCTTGTTGGCCCGTGGCATCAGGACCACGCCACAGGACAGTGGGATGGAACTGAATGAACTCAAGATCGCGCACTTCCACTCCTGCGCGCATGGCGAGCGCAATGCCGTCTCCGGTCACTGCAGGAGGGTTCGACGTAGATGCATACACCTGCCCATAGCCACCAGTTGCAACAACAACCGCTCGCGCACGGATATCACCAACACTTTCAACATCACCGGTGTCATCCAGCAATGCAACACGCACTCCTGCTACTGCACGCTTGCCACTTGAGGTGAATCCGATTAACAGATCAAGCCCAAAGGCATGTTCAACGACATCAACTCCCGCGAGACGCACCGACTCATCGAGTGTTCGCTGGACCTCAGCTCCAGATTGATCACCACCGGCGTGAACGATTCGTCGATGCGAATGACCACCCTCTTTGGTGAGTGCCACACCTTCATGTAAACCAGGATCAAACGACGCACCAAGGTTCATCAAATACCGAATCGCGGTGGGCGCCTCTGCCACTAATTCACGTACTGCGCCTTCATCACACAGCCCAGCACCGGCTTCCAACGTGTCACGCACGTGATTTGCTAGTGAGTCGTCGGGATCAAGAACAGCTGCAAGGCCACCTTGTGCCCAACTTGTACTTCCGGCATCGAGAGTGTCTTTCGTGATGAGCACCACATCTCGCACTGGTCGCATCGCCAAAGCCGCGGATAACCCCGCGGCTCCCGAACCCAGCACCACCACATCGGTTTCAATAAACCATGTTGGTTCTGGTGCAAGAAGTTTGCTCGGTATGTCCTTATTCGCCGACACGAGAAGGGGTTCCGATCGCAATCATGCGTTCGACTGATACACGTGCACGATCTGCGATGTCGGCGGGGACGGTGACTTCGTCGTTCCCAGTGATCAACGCGTTTTCAAGTTTTTCCGGTGTAATCATTTTCATGTACTTACACACGGCTGCACGATTGACAGGTTCAAATACTGTTTTTGTGTTTACTTTGCGCAGTTGATGCAACATGCCAGTCTCGGTTGCAACAAGAACTTTTTTTGCTTTTGTCTCTTTTGCGGCTGTCAACATGCCGCCCGTCGACAAAATCTTGGTGCGTTCTTTTGGTACGACGCCTTCAGACGCAAGAAACATCGCACTTGTGGCACATCCGCACTCGGGGTGAATGAACAACTCGGCTTCGGGTTCGGACTTCACAAGTTGTTTTAACTCCGAGCCATTAATGCCTGCGTGCACATGACATTCACCCATCCAGATGTGCATGTTGTCGCGTTTGGTCAAACGTTGCACATGTGCGCCGAGGAATTGGTCGGGACAGAACAGAATCTCTTTATCGAGGGGAATAGAAGCAACGACTTCAACAGCATTAGAACTTGTGCAACAGATGTCGGTTTCTGCTTTTACAGCCGCCGTGGTGTTGACATAACTGACCACGACAGCACCAGGATGTTGCGATTTCCATTCACGTAATTGATCGGCGGTGATGGTGTCGGCAAGTGAGCATCCGGCTTTCTCGTCGGGAATAATCACAGTTTTTTCAGGAGACAAAATTTTCGCAGTCTCTGCCATGAAGTGGACACCACAAAAGACAATTGTTGATTGTGGAACTTCAGCAGCGATGCGAGACAGTGCCAGTGAGTCACCTACGTGATGGGCAACATCTTGAATCTCCGGCACTTGATAGTTATGGGCCAAGATGACCGCGTCTCGTTCGTCGGCGAGTGCACGGATGCGCTGTGCCCAAGCGGCGTCTGCGATGTAGGTCACGAAAACAAGGCTAGAACGCGATTTGAGACTTTGCTCGCTTGTGAATGGTTTCCGTATCTGTGCCTGTTGGATCTATGCCTGCTGGGCCACTGGGGGGTCGTACCAATAACTGTGAATGGCCTCGGCGAGCGAGCCCGTTGCACTGCCGTCATCAATCACAACATCATCTGGTTCGTCTTGAAAGCGAATAACGCTTGCCACCCCCGCATCACATACGACCACGACGAGTCGGACGCGACGACGTAAAGCATGTTCGCTAGGGGCTCCTTCCACGCTTCCTCCGGGACCAAGCGGTGCTGCCCATCCGGTTGTCACAATCGCAGCCGCATGAAACATGCGACCAAGCGATGACGTTGGTGCTTCCAGCAATTCATACACATCAGGATGCTGAACAAGAAAAGACACACGTAATGCATCAATACGTTCGTTATGAACACTGTGGACGTCATCAATAGTGACGCCATACAAATGCGCGCCCGACATTTCGAATGAATCAATCAAGTCATGAATATGTTGTTCGACGAGAGTTGCAGTAGCGAGAACGGGAACGTCAAGAGGTTGAACAGGTACGTCAGGATTCATGTCGTGCATGTGTATGCACGCAATAATGCGCTGGCAGTTACGGACGAACTAGAGAACGCGCAGCCGCTACTACTTGTGCGCCAAACATACGTCCAGGATGCGATGTGATGCGCTCTAACGGACCTGACAAACTCAAGGCCGCAATCACTTCACCGTCGCCATCACAAATAGGTGCACTTACTGATGCCACACCTTTTTCGCGGTCCTCGCTGGTTTCGATCCACCCGTCACGCGAGAGCTTCTGCCCCGACAACACGCGACCAGCTGATCCTCTATCTAACGGCAGCAATGCGCCTTCGGGAACGATCCAGCGAAGTCCGTGTGTTGATTCAAATGATGCAACGCAGCGTCTGCCATCTCCTTCAGGTACGTACAACTGCACGCTCTCACTCGTGTCATCGCGAAGTTGACGCGCCACTTCACGCGCACGTTGAATCCACGGAAATTGCTCGGTGGCAGCGCGACCAAGCCCAACAAGTGAGACACCCACACAAAAAAGACCATTGTCGTCACGTCGCACGGCACCGTGATGCTCAAGCGCCAAGAGCAACCTGTGGGCGGTGGCGCGGGGAAGCCCCGTGCGATCAACCACGTCAGATAACGATGCGGGGTTCGTTACAAGAACGTTCAACACAAGAAACGCTTTGTCGAGAACTCCGACGCCTGATACGCTGTCCATTAGTTGGGAAGTGTATCTCACATTATGAGACAGTCAAATTACTGAGACAGTCACATTGTGAGATCCGTACAAGATGAAAGAAGGGCGTAATGAGTACTCCAAAGACTCTCCCGCAAAAAGTGTGGGACGCACATGTCGTCCATTCCGCTCCAGGCGAAGCGGATCTTCTCTATATCGATTTACATCTCATTCATGAAGTGACAAGCCCACAAGCCTTCGACGGTTTGCGTTTAACCGGTCGCACAGTTCGCCGACCCGAATTGACTATTGCAACTGAAGACCACAACGTGCCAACAGAAAACATCGACCAGCCAATCGCTGATCCGATCTCGGCAAAGCAAGTTCAAGTGTTACGAGACAACGCTAAGGAATTCGACATCACTCTTTTCCCCATGGGTGATCCCGGTCAGGGCATTGTGCACGTCATCGGTCCAGAACAAGGTCGCACGCTTCCCGGCATGACCATTGTGTGCGGTGACAGCCATACAGCAACACACGGCGCATTTGGTGCGCTCGCATTTGGTATTGGCACGAGCGAAGTTGAGCATGTGCTTGCAACACAAACGTTGCCTCAATCACGTCCCAAGTGGATGGCGATCAACGTGGAAGGTGACGCGCCTGAAGGCGTCACGGCTAAGGACATCATCCTTGCAATCATTGGCACCATCGGTACGGGTGGCGGTATCGGACATGTCATCGAATACCGCGGTTCGGCTATTCGCGCATTGTCAATGGAAGGACGCATGACGGTATGCAACATGTCGATTGAAGCTGGTGCACGCGCAGGTCTCATCGCACCTGATGACACAACGTTTGAGTATTTAAAGGGACGCATGCACGCACCAAAGGGTGCCGAGTGGGACAAAGCTGTTGAAGCGTGGAAACAACTGCGCACCGACGATGGCGCAAAATGGGATAAAGAAGTCACCATTGACGCAACGAAGTTGACGCCATTTGTGTCGTGGGGAACAAACCCCGCACAGGTGCTGCCCATTAATGCATCGGTACCGTCGCCAAGTGATGCGCCCGATGCGCAAACTGCTGACACTATTTCTCGTGCGCTTGAGTACATGGGTTTGACAGCCGGTACAAAGATTCGTGACATTGAAGTCGACACCGTGTTTATTGGTTCATGCACGAACAGTCGCATTGAAGACTTGCGCGCTGCAGCTGCTGTATTGAAAGGCCGCAAAGTGTCGGTAAAGCGCACAATGGTGGTCCCTGGCAGTCATGCGGTTCGTAATCAGGCAATGGCAGAAGGACTCGACAAGATCTTCATCGAAGCAGGAGCTGATTGGCGCGAGCCTGGTTGCTCAATGTGTTTGGCGATGAACCCCGACAAGTTGGCTCCCGGTGAACGCGCAGCAAGTACGAGCAACCGCAACTTTGAAGGACGCCAAGGACGCGGTGGACGCACTCACCTTGTCTCCCCCGCTGTTGCCGCTGCCACAGCCGTTGCAGGCCACTTCGCAACACCAGCAGATCTGTAATTACGACGAAAAGGAAAAACGATAATGAAATCAGTACAAATCATTACCGGTCGCGCGATTCCGTTGAAGCGCAGCGACGTTGACACCGACCAAATCATTCCTGCTGATTGGCTGAAGCGCGTTGAACGCACTGGTTTTGAAGCTGGATTATTTTCGACATGGCGCGATGATCGTGACTTTGTGTTCAACGATCAACGCTATGCGGGTGCAACAATCCTGGTCGCTGGTCCAAGTTTTGGTGTTGGTTCTTCTCGCGAACATGCCGTGTGGGCAATCCAGCAATACGGTTTTGATGCAGTCATTGCTCCAAGTTTCAGCGACATCTTCCGCAATAACTGCACCAAGAACGGTCTTGTTCCTGTTGTATTGCCAGAAACCGTGGTGCAAAAACTATGGGACCTCATTGAGAAGGATCCATCAATTGAAATAACGGTCGACATGGAACGACTTGCCGTGGAAGTACCAAAAGCAGGTATCACCGAATCATTCCCAATGGATGCAGCGACGCAACATCGTTTCTTAAACGGTCTTGATGACATCGGCATCACGTTGTCTCATCAAAGTGACATCGACGACTTCGAGCGCAATCGCCCATCGTGGCTTGTAACGCGCTAGGTCGAAAACTTATTTCAAAAACTGCGACAAATCAGCAAGTCGCGCATCGTTGCTAAACACTTCTGTTGGAAGTTCAGTTGGCAACTTTAAGGCACGCTGAATAATTCGACACGTGGTGTGCTGGTTATATTCGGCCATCGTGACGGCAAAGCCATCGCGACCAGCACGTGCCGTGCGACCAGAACGATGCAAATACGTTTTGCTGTCGATTGGTGGTTCGTAATGAATCACCACCGCGACATCGTCGATGTCGATACCACGCGCAGCAACGTCGGTAGCAACCAACACTGTAATTTCTCCTCGAGTAAAGCGTGCGAGAGCTTTCTCACGAGCCGCTTGTGAAAGATCACCGTGCAGTGCGGCCACCTTTGCATCAAGGTCGCGGAGATTGTCGGCAACACGATCACACAGTCGTTTTGTATCGCAGAACACCACAGTCTTGCCGTTGGTCTTTGCGATGGCTGCCACGACTTTGTCTTTGTCCATTCGGTGGACACCAAGAAACACATGATGCATTGTGCCAACGGTGTCGGTTGGTGAATCGATTGATACTTCCGCTGGTGACTTCATGTACCGACGGACAAGATTGCCTACCTGGCCATCGAGCGTTGCTGAAAACAACATTGTTTGATGCTCAGCAGTGACATGTCGCAAAATCCACTCGACTTGTGGAGTGAACCCTTCATCTGCCATACGGTCAGCTTCATCAAGCACGACAACTTCAATGTCGCTTAGCGATACTTCTCCGGACTTCATGAGATCGATGAGTCGTAACGGCGTCGCCACAACAATTTCGATGCCTTTAGCCAACGCATCGACTTGATCATCACGCGATGCGCCACCGTACACAGCCAAGATGCGACGCTCACACGCCTCTCCAATTGGCGAAAGGACCTCGGCAACTTGTAGTGCCAACTCGCGCGTGGGGACCAGCACTAACCCACGGGGTGCACGTACGGTTGTTGCACGACCGACGCGGGCAATCATCGGCACGCCAAAGGCGAGTGTCTTGCCAGAACCGGTACGTGCACGACCGCACAGATCAACGCCTGTCAATGCAACGGGAATTGCTTCTGTTTGGATCGCAAATGGACTGGCAAACCCAGCGCGGGCAAGTCCGGCGTCGACGTGGGCGGGAACGCCGAGGGCTGCAAAGCCGGTGGGTGGAGAAATGATGGAGTCAGTGCCCGAGGTATGTAAGGGGGTCATGTTGCTGTTCAGGGTAGCGGTGTGCGTTCGTTGCGAACCGTTTTGCTCGCAACAACTACAAAATGGCGATACAGTATGACCCAATGAACGCCGCTCGCACCCTCCTTCTTCTTATGTAACGGCAACAGCCGCATATTGCTGTTGTCGAACCTCTCGCGCCTTTTGGCCCGGGGGGTTTTTTGTTGCCCCAGAAGATTTTGAGAAGCGTCACCACACACACCAAAAGGACCAGACCATGCCTCCACAGAACATCACACCGAAGAAAATGGCTTTCGATAAGTACAAGCCTTTTGTTCCGCTTGTTCTCACTGACCGCACATGGCCCAATCGAGTCATCGACAAGGCGCCATTGTGGTGCTCAGTCGATCTCCGAGACGGAAATCAGGCATTGATTGACCCCATGGATCCCGAACGCAAACTGCATATGTTCGAGTCGCTCGTGAAGATGGGATTCAAAGAAATTGAAGTGGGGTTCCCCGCAGCCAGCCAACCCGACTACGACTTCGTGCGCTTGCTGATTGAAGAAGACCGCATCCCCGATGACGTCACAATCCAGGTGTTGGTGCAGTCACGTCAAGAATTGATCGAACGGACATACGAATGCATTAAGGGCGCTCCGCGAGCAATCATGCACTTCTATAACAGCACGAACCCATTGCAACGTGAAGTGGTCTTTGGTCTTGACAAAGAAGGCATCGTCGACATTGCCGTGAACGCTGCGAAGATGTGCAAAAAGTTGGAGCAGACTATTCCCGAAACCATCCTCCGCTACGAGTATTCGCCGGAAAGTTTCACCCTTACTGAACCAGAGTTTGCAATCGATGTTTGCAAAGCAGTGATGGATGTCATCGAGCCGACTCCTGACAACAAAATCATTCTGAATTTGCCTGCAACGGTGGAGTGTTACAGCCCGAACGTATATGGCGACGTCATCGAATGGTTCATTCGTCATCTGCCTAACCGTGACTCTGCGATTATCTCGCTGCACCCACACAATGACAGAGGATGTGCGGTTGCTGCTGCAGAGTTTGGTGTCATGGCAGGAGCCGACCGCGTTGAGGGAACGTTGTTTGGTAACGGCGAGCGCACAGGAAACGTCGACATTGTGAACTTAGCGATGAACTTGTTCATGAACGGCGTTGATCCGCAATTAGACATCTCCGACATCGACGCATTACGACGCGTTGCTGAATACTGCAATCGCCTACCCGTACATCCTCGCCATCCATATGTTGGCGACTTGGTGTACACCGCGTTTTCCGGTAGCCACCAAGACGCGATCAAGAAAGGTTTTGAAGCACTGCCGAAGGACTACACAGAATGGGGCGTTCCCTATTTGCCGATTGATCCAAAGCATGTGGGCCGTACATATGAAGCAGTAATTCGCGTAAATAGTCAAAGTGGCAAGGGCGGAGTTGCGTATGTGATGAAGGCAGAACATGGCTTTGACCTGCCACGTCGTTTGCAGATTGAATTCTCCAAGACGATTCAACACATCACAGAAGACAGCGGTACTGAGATCAGTCCCGTTGTGATGTGGGAGACATTCCGAAGTGAGTACTTACCAGATGAACCGCAATACATCTTGCACAGCCATGAACTGCGAAGTGATTCAAGCTCTGGTCGCACCAATATCACCGCACAAATGATGGTGAATGGCACGGCATCCACCATCACTGGTGAAGGCAATGGTCCTATTGATGCGTTCGTCCATGCGTTGCGCACAGGTCTGTCAGCCGACATTGATGTTCTTGACTACGCCGAACATGCCACTGGACAAGGCTCGGAAGCCACTGCTGTCGCATACGTAGAGACCACCGACTCTCTTGGAAACGTCTTATGGGGAGTGGGAAGCGACCCGAATATCATCACTGCATCATTGCGAGCAGTGCTGGCAGCACACGAACGACGCATGCGTAACGCCTAGGGTTAAGAGATACACATCCGCATCAGTTCCTCAAGGAGTTGCCATGAAAGTCGTTTATGAAAGTAGTTGTTGATTTTGACCTCTGCGCATCGACGGGTTCTTGCACGCAAGTGTGTCCCGAGGTGTTCGAGATTCGTAGTGACGGCTATCTCTATGTGCTGCAGGAAGAACCTGATGAATCATTGCGTGCCAAGGTGACAGAAGCTGAAGAGCTCTGCCCCACCGGTGCAATCACTATTGAAGGATAATTACTGCGTGACCTTTCGTGAGATGTTGACACAGCGCTGGAAAAGTGCCGATTCTGTCTTGTGTGTGGGACTCGATCCCGACATGGCTCGACTGCCAGATACTTTTCAAAGCGCTACTGGCGGCATTGCGAAATTTTGTGTCGACATCATCGACGCAACGGCAGAGTTTGTATGCGCGTTTAAACCTCAGATCGCATACTTTTCTGCTGTTGGTGCGGAACGACAACTCGAGCTTGTGTGTGAACACATTCGTGATTCTCACCCGCAAATCCCCATCATCTTGGACGCCAAACGTGGCGACATTGGTGATACCGCGAAGCTCTACGCGCGCGAAGCATTTGAACGCTACGGCGCGCACGCCGTGACAGTGAGTCCTTATCTTGGCACCGACAGCCTTGAACCTTTTTTCGAATACTCCGACAAAGGCGTGTTTGTTCTCTGTCGCACATCTAATCCGGGTAGCGGAGAGTTTCAGTCACAAAACATCGATGGTATGCCTCTCTATCAACACGTGGCGCACACCGCTGCAACCTCATGGGCGACGCGCGGCGATGTGGGACTTGTTGTGGGCGCTACGTATCCCGAGGAACTCGCCCAAGTTCGTGCCATCGTTCACGACATGCCGCTTCTTGTTCCCGGTATTGGCGCACAAGGTGGAAGTCCAACCGACGTCATGAGAAATGCTGCGACACCAGACGGGTATGGAGTTGTTGTGAACTCATCTCGTGCAGTGTTGTTTGCAGACCCTGTTGATCATGTTGCAGGCGCGCGCAAGGCTGCACAGACCACGCGCGATCAGTTACGCGCGTAACACCGATACTTCGGTGATCCCGGGAGCTGCGCGCAATTCATCAAGCACGCTGTCTGCAACAGGACCGCCAGGAACAATCACCATCAACGCCGTTCCTGGTGTCAGTGCCATTCCCACTTCCATGTCGCGAATGTTGACTCCGGCATTGCCAAGCAATGTTCCGACGGTGCCGATCACGCCTGGACGGTCGTCGTTTCGCACCACAATCATTTGCTCTGACGGAGGGACATCGGTCATGTGGTCATCCATCAAAACAATGCGCGCCTGACGACGTGGTCCCACCAAAGTGGCAGAGATGCTGTGACCGTTTGCGCGAAGGGTGACCAAGTTGACGTAGTCACTATTAGAAGCACCTGATGCAATTTTGGTTTCTTTCACCGCGATACCTGCTTCTCCAGCAAGTTGAGGAGCATTCACGTACGTGACCGAGTCATTACGCACCGACGACAAGAATCCCTTCAATACCGAGAGAGTAAGAATGCGTGTGTCGTATCCGGCAATCTCGCCAGTTGCGATGATTTCCAGTTCACTGGTAGTTCCGTTCACCATTGACGAGAACAAACGACCCAGCTTCTCCGCAAGTGGCAGATACGGCTTTAGTGTTTCATTTGCGTCACCAGCAGCAACGTTCACCGCGTATGGCACAAATTCGCCGGCAAGTGCAAGGTTGATCATGTCTGCGATGTCTTCTCCAGCTCGATCTTGAGCTTCGCTGGTACTTGCACCAAGATGCGGAGTAACAACAATGCCTGGCACAGCAAACAGAGGTGAATCGGTCATCGGTTCTTTGCTGAACACATCGATAGCTGCTCCCGCGATGGTCCCGGAGGTAACAGCTTCTGCAAGGTCGGCTTCATTAACAATGCCACCGCGTGCCACGTTGATAATTCGTAACGCGGGCTTTGCCTTTTTCAACATGTCAGCGTTAATGAGATCAACAGTGTCTTTTGTCTTTGGAAGATGAAGCGTGATGAAATCTGAACGCTCCATTAATTGATCCATATCAACCAGTTCGATGTTCATGGCCTGAGCTCGTTCTTGGGACACAAATGGATCAAAAGCAATGATTCTCATTCCGAAAGCAACCGCACGCTGCGCAACAAGTTTGCCAATACGTCCAAGACCTGCGATGCCAAGTGTCTTGTCGAAAAGTTCGACACCTTCCCACTTGCTGCGCTCCCATCGACCTTGCACAAGCGCTGCATGAGCCTGTGGCACGTTGCGCGCGACCGCCAACAACATCGCCATTGTGTGCTCTGCTGCAGACACGATGTTTGATTCCGGTGCATTAGCCACCATCACGCCGAGACGAGTGGCTGTTTCAACATCCACATTGTCAAGACCAACACCGGCACGACCAACCACCATCAACTCATCGGCTGCTTCTAATAATTCGGCGTTGACGTCGGTGGCCGAACGCACGATGAGCGCTTGGGCCCCCACGATCACTTTTTTCAACTGATCGGGTGTGAGACCGACTTGCACGTCCACCTCATGACCCGCGGCGCGGAGACGATTGAGGCCGTTGTCGGCAAGAACTTCTGAAACAAGAATGCGGGCCATGGGTGACCATTCTCGCCGCTGCGTACACTGCAGACGAAACGGAAAATTGATATTCCGTAAAGACCCCGTGAAAGGCGACACCCCCTATGCCCTATCCGTTTTTATCGGAGGAATGGATCGCAGCCGCACGCGAGATCCGCGCTCAACACGCCCATGTCGAAGCCTCAACCCAGGTCGCAGTCGCTGTGCGCATCAACCAGGTCATTACAGATGTCCCGTTTGGATCTGGCACCGTCCTTGCGTATTTCGACACTTCTGGCGGAGCGATCGAGATGGAGCTTGGTGCTCTCGACAACCCAGATGCAACGGTGACGACTGATTACGCCACAGCGCGATCAATTTTTGTTGATCAAGATCCGGCAGCAGGAATGCAGGCACTGATGAACGGAAAAGTAACCGTCGATGGGGACATGCTCAAACTTCTCGCCCTTCAAGCCACGATTGTGAACGCTGGCGATGCAGAAAAGATTGCCACTGAAATGAAAGCAATCACCGGATAGTAGAACGATCCGTGGATCGAACATAAAACGCCGCAAAGGTGCCAAGTGCAGAAACACATGCGCCCACCACAAAAGCGATACTGAAACTTCTCACCACGCCACTTGGCTCGAGTGACTCTTGAACAGAAATCATCACTGTTGTTCCCGCCACGGCTGCTAACTGGTTCATGAGTTGTTGCAACGCTCCGGCAACACCCATGTCTCTATCGTCCACTGCATTTGCCACTAATGCTGTTAACGACGGTGACGAGATACCAAGACCGATTCCGGAAATAGCGAGTGCACCCGCGATGAACCATGACGATGAACCGACATCAATGAGTGCAAACAAAATCATTGCGAGCACCACGATGCCTGAACCCACCACTGCTGATGCTCGTTCTCCCACGCGCATTGTCACAAAACTCGCAGTAGGAGCAGCGAGAGAGAACGCCAAGGGTCGCGCCACGATCAACCAGCCAACAAACGCAGCGGAAAATCCGAGACCCCGTTCCAACAATTGAGGAATGAGAATAAAGCCACCCATGTACGCAAAGTTTGTAAACGACTGACTGACCACCGGCATCACAAGATTTCGACGTCCTAACCAGTGCAAGGGCATCAACGGTTCTTCTGCACGTTTTTCCACCTGGACGAAGACGGCAATTGTTGCAACGCCTACTGCAATCACCAACAATGTGGCAGGCGAGGTCCAACCCCATGAGTTTCCACGGTTAATACCGAGAAGTACAAAAACTGCACCGAGACCAAGCGTGACCGAACCCATCACGTCGAAACGAACGTTTTTGATTCGCGAAGTTTGTGGCAACATCTTCCACGCAATGAATGCAGCAATAAAACACAGTGGCGCTTGAATCACAAAAATGATTCGCCATCCAACTGACTCGATGAGTGGTCCACCAAGTACAACACCAAGAACAGGTGCACCTGCGGTGGTAAAGCTCCAAATACTTAATGGACGAACACGTTCGTGTGGTTCGAACAATCTGTTGATGTACGCCATTGCTGCTGGTCCGGTCGCAGATCCCGCAGTTGCTGATAAGACTCGAAAAGTGACCATGCTGGCTGCGCTCCATGCAAAGACAGTGGCGCCGGCAAAAAGTCCAGAGATTGCAAGTCCATAGACATAGACCTTCTTGTGCCCGTACAGGTCGCCGATCTTTCCAAACGCGGGCCCCACTACTCCGAATGCGAGCATCGGCCCGGTGATGGCCCAATTCAGCGTGCTGACGCTGGAGTTGATGTCATTTGAAATCGTCTCAAGTGACACAACAAGAATGGTGATCGTTGAACTTGTCGTGAATAATCCGACCAACACCACGATAAGCACCGCCCACTTGCGAGAAAGTCCCACTCGTTTGGCAATGCGTTTCGATACCAACAAACTCCACGGAACTGTGGATGACTCGTCAACGCCCGATGACTGCGGACCAAGAGACTCGGGGCCTTTCGGACCGAGTTCTTCTTTATTGCTGTCGTGCGACGATGCGCTCACTTGATGGTGCTGGACATGTTTTTCATGGCAGCAGACAAATCAGCAACAGACCAGTACTTACCGGCATCAACGGTCTCTGCAAGTTCCCATGACTTCACGCGCGTTACTTCCCCGCCTTTAACAAAAAATGTCTCACCAGAAAATGCACACTCAGCTGACGACAGATACGCAACAAGTGGAGAGATGTTTGCGGGGTCCCACTCGTCAAATGCGTTGTCGTCTTTTGGAGCAGCGATGCGTTCTTCTAAACCGGGAGTTGCAAGTGTTAAACGTGTGCGTGCTGCAGGAGCAATGGAGTTGCTCTTCACGTTGTATCGCGACAGTTCTTTTGCGCAAATCTGAGAGAAGGTGGCGATGCCAGTTTTGGCAGCACCGTAGTTGCTCTGGCCAGGGTTGCTAAACAAACCAGACGTTGATGACGTGTGCACAACATTGCGTGGCTTGTTTACACCAGCTTTATGTTGTTCTCGCCAATATGCAGCGGCCCAACGCGTGGGTGCGAAGTGCCCCTTTAGGTGGACCGCAATTACTGCATCCCATTCAGCTTCGGTCATGTTCACCAACACTCGATCGCGCAAAATACCGGCGTTATTCACGAGGATGTCCAAGTCTCCGAATGTTTCAACAGCCATGTTGATCATGCGCTGTGCGCCCTCCCAGTCGGCGACATTGTCGTAGTTAGCAATAGCTTCACCGCCCATTGCAATGATTTCATTCACTACCTGTTGAGCTGGAGTTGCATCAGTGCCCGTTCCGTCATTTGCACCGCCGAGGTCATTCACAACAACCTTTGCGCCTTCTTTTGCAAATAACAACGAGTGTTCGCGACCAATTCCGCGACCGGCTCCGGTGATGATTGCTACGCGACCGTCTAATGCACCCATGACACTTTTTCTCCTTCACATCTCGCGCCAATGTGGCCTTCCACAGATGCGGTGATGTATTGCGTCTACGAGACTAGGGGAATTGAAGGTCTACGGTCTGACCGACCAGCGCTGGGTCGAGATCTTTCACGGGCTTTCCATCAATCGACGCTGACTTAAGCTTTTCTTTACGATCACCAGTAACGGTGCCCACGATGAGACCCGCGGCCACCAATCGCTCACGTACCTTTTTGACATCGCGATTAATAATCGTTGGGATCAATGTGCCGACCTGACCGCCCGACAATGTGAGTGTCACCGTGCCGCCGCGAGGTACCTGCGCTCCTGCAACCGGGTCCATCACCGACACAGTCCCAAGAGGAATCGTGGGATGTGGAACGGCATCTGGTAACACGACCGTTATCAATCCGAGTTGTGTCAAGGCTTCTGTTGCCGCTTCTGGCGTAGCGCCGGCAAGATCTGGAATCGTGCGCGGTGCTGGCCCAATCGAGACATTGAGATTGATGGTTGCGCCTTTCACCAACGAGTCGCCAACTTTGAGCGTGGGTTGATCGGGCACCAGCCACGACACCACGGTACCTACCGGAACATTTTCATCGTGGATGTCAGTAGTGACGACGACGAGCTGCAACGATTCAATTTGAGCACGCGCTTCGTCAGTAGTTAAGCCAGATACTTCTGTAAGAACAGACAAGGTGGCACCTTCTGCTACGTAAATCGTGAGGGTGTCACGCTTGGCGAGTTCCACTCCGGTTGCAGGGTCACTTCGAATAACGCGATCTTTTTCGATGTCGTCACTTCGCTCATACACAACTCTGATGTCCCAACCATATTTTGAAACTTGGTTACGTGCTTCACCTTCAGTGAGACCTTCGAGAATCGGAACAGGATTCTTTGGATTTAAGACAGTGTTATACGCAAGAACACCACCACCAACAAACGCAATAATCACAAGGACTGCTACGCCAATGCGTAGCTTCCAGCGTTTTTGTTTGGGTACTAATTGTTGCGTGGTGGGATCTTCAGCGGCCAACGTCGCTAGCACCGCGGCATCAATTGAAATGGGGCCTGTTTCGTCGCCACCTATTACGAGTGGACCACTTGGATCTTTTGCTGCTGGTGGTTGTGGCGGTACCACAACTGGATTCAACGGTTCACTTCCACCAATCGGTGGTGTTGTGCGAATCACGATTGGATCACGGTCTGCTACTGGTGGCGCCCCAAGCGATGGTGCAACAGTTGGTTCAAACAACATCGAAACACCGACGATGTCAATCGGGGTGGGACGCGGCAATTTCTCGGCGGCTTGAACAAGAGCCTGACCAAATTCTCTCGGAGTGCACCGTTCTGCCTGGTCAGGTCGTCCTGCGCGCTCTAACACTTGAGCGAGCGCGCCAAAATCTGCATTGACCGGCAACAATTTCCCGGCTCGTTGCGCACCTGCAGCATCAGGTGTGTCACCAGCAAATGGGACCTCGCCGGTCATTGCTTCGATCAATGTCAACGCGAGGGCATACACATCAGATGACGTGGTACGTGATGACCCCTCGAACAACTCAGGGGCACCGTAATTTGCCTGCTCAATTCCCCATGAGTCAGTAGGGCGCTGGGGAGCACCAAAGCCGACCACGCGTACGCGCCGGTCAAGACCAAAAACAAGTCGCGATGGACGAAGGTCGCCATGGACGATGCCACTACGGGCGGCTGTGTCGAGGGCCCGACAGACGTCGATTCCTACAACGAGGGCTTGCGACGGAGTGAGGCGTCTGCCTCTGTCGATGAACTCACGTAAGGATCCCCCGGCCAAGGACTGTCCGATGACATACACGTACCGCTCACCTTCCACAGTGACGTCGCCGTGGTCAAGGATGGTTTCAATCGTGGGATGCGAAAGGCTCATTGCCACTTGGCACTGACGCTCAAAGCCCTCAAGTGCATCAGACACTGTGGTGGCACCAAGAGCGGGGTCGACCAGACGCTGCAATGGAGTGAGGCGTGCGCCTAAGACTTCGGTTGTTGACAGGTCGGTGGCGTCAAATTGCATGAGCCCCGAGGCAGCCCCAACGGCAGATGCGTCGCTGCGTACGGCGTCTAGGCGGTAGCGACCGCCCAGCACAATGCCGACAAAGGCAGTTCCTGGAAAAGACTGAGGTTCGCTCATGACCCCGTCGAAACTACCGTTTTTCCCCTCCTGAGGGTGGGCGGGACCCATTTCAAGGCGAGAATGGGGCCATGTTGACCCGTTCTCGGCGCGAAAGACTGCTGATTAGTGCCGTTGTAGGCGTTGGCCTTGCCCTCATCATTGTCGGGTTTAACTCGGCAACGACTGGCCGAGATGCTCAACGCATCCCTGAGGCGATCGAGCGAATGAACCCAGGGCCAAATGATCGCGTGCCACAACAGAGCCAAATTGTTGTCGACTTTGTCGAAGGGTATGACGCAACGCTCACCATTGACGATGTTGAATTACCAATTACGCGTCTCGATGAGATCACGGCCGAAGGCAATGCGCTGAAACCAGGATCGCAAGTCAACATTCCGCCAACGGCAATCTATGACCCGGGCAACTTTGTTATCAGTTTCTTGCCACAACCTGATGCACCGTTTGAACGGTGGGAACAGGGTGAGCACGAAGCACTGGTGCGGTACTGGAAAATTGAAGATGGGCCGTCAGCGGCGCGATCATTTCGTTGGACGTTCGTTGCGAACTAATTACTTGTCACTAACGAGCGGGTAACTCACCTGTCGTCAGCAGATGCTCGAATCCTTCTTCGTCCAGTACAGGAATACCAAGTTGTTCTGCCTTGGTTAATTTGCTGGCGCCGGGAGCCTCTCCCACTACAACTGCAAACGTCTTTGCACTCACACTGCCAGGGCTCTTCCCACCACGATCTTTAATGGCGATTTCAGCACCCTCACGCGAATAGTTCGCAAGAGTTCCCGTAACAACAATTGCTTTACCCTCCAACGTCTGCGGTGCATCGCTCACTTGAACATTGCCAAAGTCGACACCAGCAACGCGAAGTTTTTCGATGATTTTTCGGTTGGCTGGTTTGTCAAACCATGAACGTATTGAGGCCGCAATAATTGCACCGACACCGTCAACGTTCGACAACTCCTCAGAAGATGCGTTCGCTATTGCATCCAAGGAACCAAAACGTCGCGCGAGAGCCTCGGAGGCTGCAGGACCAAGATTCTTAATACCTAACGCGGTGAGCAGTTTCGGTAGCGGACGAGTCTTTGATTGTGCAATACCGTCAATAAGGTTTTGTGCTCCTTTTTCAGCAAAGCCTTCCAACGTGAGCAACTGCTCAACTGTGAGCGCGTACAAATCTCCGACGTCTTCAACAAGTTCCGCTTCTGACAACGCAAACACCGTACGTTCACCAAGACCTTCGATATCCATTGCGCCTCGTGACGCAAAATAAATGATGCGTTGATCACGCTGGAACGGACACGTTGGTTCAACACAACGTGTGTCTGCAACCCCCTCTTCTTTGACAAGAGTGGATTTCACAGGACATGGACATGTTGCAGGAAACTCCCACGCCTTCGTGCCCTTTGGTCTTTTTGCAAGAACCGGACCGACAACTTCAGGGATGACGTCGCCAGCTTTACGCACCACCACCGTGTCACCTGGTCGCACATCTTTGAGTGCCACTTGATCACGGTTATGAAGCGTGGCCATGCCGACGGTGGAACCGCCCACAAAAACCGGTTCAAGAACAGCAAAAGGTGTGGCACGTCCGGTGCGTCCAATCGACACTTGAATGTCGCGCAAAATTGTGTTTCGTTCTTCAGGTGGAAACTTAAACGCGATCGCCCAACGTGGTGCTCGCGACGTCACACCTAAAAGTTCGCGTTGTGCCAAGTTGTTCACCTTCACTACAACGCCATCAATTTCATACGGGAGTGTGTGGCGCTGCTCTTGCCAGTGGTGGCAATACGCAAGAACCTCGTCAAGCGAGCCAACCACGCGAATGTTTGGATTGACAGCGAATCCAAGTGACGCCAGGTACTCGAGGGTTTCGAAGTGTTCAGTGAAGTTAGGTGTCCCCTTCACTTCTCCCAATTGATACGACCAGATCGACAAATTGCGACTGGCAGTGACGCGAGCATCCTTCTGGCGCAAACTTCCCGCGCCTGCATTTCGGGGGTTGACGGGAACAGATACTGGGGCGCGTCCCTCTGCAGCGCGTTCTCTATTTTCTTCTTCTTTTTCGGCCTTGAATTTTTCGAATGCAGCAAATGGCATGTATACCTCACCGCGTACTTCCAACACGTCGGGAAGTGATGACTTCTTCTGCGAAGCACCTTTCAACTGAAATGACTTTGGTACGTCTGTAATAGTCGCAACATTTGCGGTGACGTCTTCTCCAACTCGTCCATCGCCACGTGTCGCAGCCTGCACAAAAGAGCCGCCTTCATACCGCATGCTGATCGCGAGACCATCAATTTTCAGCTCGCACACATACGAGACGTCTGCGGCACCCCCGTTAGCAGCGAGGCCTTTGATGACACGCTCACCCCATGCACGAAGCTCATCCTCATCCATCGCGTTATCGAGACTCATCATCGCCACGGCGTGTGTGACTGGAGAAAACGTGGTGGCAGATCCAGCACCGACAATTTCCGTTGGAGATTGTGCGTCAACGAGTTCGGGGTGACGTTCTTCTAACTCGCGAAGACGACGAACCAACTCGTCATATTCGGCATCACTAATTTCTGGCGCGTCGTGCGAGTAGTACAACTCGTTATGGTGGCGAATCTCGGCGCGGATCTGTTCAATCTCTTTTTTAGCGGGGGGTGTGCGTGCCACAGCCACCAACCTACTGAACGCCGTATTCCGCCAAGCGCGTTGACAGCACATTCACATGTGTAAAGACCTGCTCTGCCAATGCTTCTGTGTGGTTGCCAAGACCACACACCGGAGTGATAACGCTGTGAGCGTGCAACAGGTCTGCATCGACTCCCTGCGTAATCAGATGTGCCCACATCTCACGCAATGTGCGCCATGATCGTTCCGGGCTAGAAGCGATAGGGCCATCGGTGCGCACCGCACCCCATGCGATGCGACCACCTAATACGAGGTGTTCACTGATCCGTCGCGCAGACGACATGAGATCAGCTACTTCGTCTGTGTTCGAGGAACTTGGAACCGGCACTGACAACACTTGTGCACCTGTTGACAACAGTGCGTTCCAATCGGTCCGTGCACAACAGTGCAGTCCCGACCAATTGTCATCATCGACCACCGCCAGGGCACCAGAAATCACATCGAGGACATCGTCGACTGCGATTGGGAAATCACTAGAGAACGCCTCGTGTGCCATTGGCTCATCTAACACGATGACTTGTGTTGCTTGCGGACACGCACGTGCGATGGTGTCTTCCAAGACGCGCATGTGCGAGCGAATGACCTTGAGTGCTAGTTGAAATGCAAAGCGGGACTCAAGGCCAACACGAACCAAAACCGCACCGAGTGTGATCGGACCAACAAATTGCCATTTCACAATCGACGGTTGTGGATGCTCAACGATTGATGAAAGAAAAGTTGAAAAACCACCAAAGGCTTCATGAAACAAATCTGTCTCCACTGGCCCATCAAGATCGACTCGCGCAATATCGACGTTGATGCCGCCGTATTGTCCTAAGGACACGCCATCAATTCCAATGAGTGCCTGTGCAACCATTAATTCAGATGGTGACCGACGTGGCAACGAAGGAATCGTGGGGATAGTTGTTGCGCGCCACGAAAAATCAATTGCGTCAGCTGCGCGACGATGCGGAAGGCTTCCGACCGCAAATGACGCACCAGGACGAAGCTGCTCATCGTGTGCCATTCCTATTGGCTAGCACCGCATTTCCTCACACGGCGAGCCGAAACACGTGTTCACACATTCGTTAAAACATTGGTTGCATGTTGTTCGCACTGGGGTTGATACGGCAGGCTACGAGGGTGGAAAAAGCCCCATCTGCTCAACTGTTTCTGTGGATGGCGCGTCTCTCGTGGCTAGTGGTCGCACTATGTGCACCCTGGTGGTCACTTGCCGACGAACGTTCAACTGCGGTGTCCGTTGTGTTGCAGGCATGGGGATGGGGCGTATGGCTGCTCGTCGCCGCAGCACTGCTTGTTCCAACTCCAGCATCCCTCACGGCCATACGCATCACCATTCCCGTAGTGGTTGTGCAATCAATCGCAGTCATTTGGCATGGAGATCCCACCCAAAATTCATTTCTTCAGGCATGTGCCGTTGCGGGAGCAGTCGTCACGTGGCGCCTCGCGCATCATCAAATTCTCGTTGACGACATGGTCCAGGGCGGCGCATATGGTCAAGAGATCCGCTTTGCGTTGCGCACACCATGGCCACATGTTCTTCCTGCAATCGTTGCGTGGTTGTTGTTTGTCGGCTCATTAACTATTGGCACGTTGTTTCTCGCTGCACAGCAATGGATTGCAGGAATCATCCTCACAGCAATTGGTCTTGCTCTCGTTCGCACCGTTCCAAAACGTGTTCACCGTCTCGCGCGGCGCTGGCTCGTTCTTGTTCCTGCTGGAATCGTGATTCACGATCACATGGTGCTCGCTGAGACAATGATGTTGCGTCGACACAACATCACTTTCGTCAATGTTGCTAATCAACCAGGCGAAGAAGCCGACCTCACCGGTGGCGTGCTTGGATCACGACTCGTCATTGGTGCTCGCAACGCAGACAAAGTGATTCTCACTCCGATTGCTGCTCGCATGCTGAAAACAGGTGAGGCCCTGCATGTGCAGTCGTTTGCAATTGCCCCACGCCGACGCGACGCTGCGTATGCGGTACTGAGTAGTTAACTAACTATTCCGCCGCCGAGAACATAGGTATCTGTTTCGTCGTACCACACCACCGACTGGCCAGGCGCAATGCGTCGCTCAGGGTGTTGCCATTCCAAAACATATCCCATGTCATCGTGACGCAACGTCGCATCTGCACGAGCACCGTGTGCACTCCCCTGTACCAGCACATGGGTGTCCACCATGTTTTGCGCATCAGACTGATGCGGCCAAGAAAGCCCCGACACTCTCGTGTGCGTTACGAGCAAATCTTCGTCACTGCCGACTACAACTTTTTGTCCGGCAACATCGACGTCAACTACATATCGCTTGTCGCCGCCACCCAAGTTCAATCCGCGTCGCTGACCAATTGTGACTAACTCAACGGCCTGCACAGAACCAGCATGTCGACCATCGGTATCAACAACATCTGCAGGACGAAACTCGATGCGCTGTCCGAGGAATCCCTCGCGTCCTACTGTCGACCCAATAAAACACACGTCTTGGCTGTCGGGTTTGGTTGCAGTACGCAGTCCGGCTTCTTGTGCAACAGATCGCACTTCAGACTTTTGCATGTGTCCGACCGGGAACAACACGTACGCGAGGTCATCCTCTGACAACATGTGCACCACGTAACTCTGATCTTTTTTGGTGTCAGCACCGCGTGTTACTCGCAACATTCCGTTGCTGTCTGGTTCGATGCGCGCATGATGGCCGGTAGCGACAGCATCAAAGCCGAGCAAGCGACCACGCTCAATAAGACGATCAAATTTAAGGTGACGATTGCACTCGATACAGGGGTTTGGAGTCACCCCATTGACATGCGCATTCACATATGGTGCAACAACGTGTTCATTGAAGTCATCAGAGAAGTTGAAAACCAAATGGTCAATATTGAGTTGCTGTGCGACACGACGCGCATCGTCAACATCGGACACCGAACAGCACCCCGTGTCGCTTTCGCCGCCCCACAGACGCATGGTCACGCCGGTGACATCGTGACCTTCACACTGCAACACCAAGGCAGCGGCGGATGAATCAACACCGCCGCTCATTGCAAGGAGCACTTTCATGACGCTTCGACCCCCGACTTTGCACGTGGACGTGTCTTTCCCGACATTGACTGTATGTATTTCACTGACGATGTGATTGCGGCAATGGCTCGATCAATGTCATTTTGTGTCGTGGTGTGACCAAGGCTTAAACGCAACGCCCCTTTTGCACGTTCTGTTTCAACACCCATCGCTGCGAGGACATGCGATGGCTCCATCGCCCCACTTGCACAAGCCGATGCAGCCGAAGCGCACACGTCTTCTTTATCTAAAAGAAACAGCAATGGCTCGCTTTCGATACCGGACAAACACATGTGCGCAATACCAGCAACAGAGGAACCATTTGACAACGTCGCATGCGCGCATGGCACTTGTGATGTGATTTGCTCGACTAAGTAATCGCGTAATGCGCGTAACCGTGCCACTTCACTTGCTCGATGTTCGTGAGTCACTGAAAGCGCGACAGCCGTTCCGACAATGCCCGCGACATTGTGAGTTCCACTTCGACGATCACGTTCTTGTCCACCGCCAAATATGAGGGGCTCTACATGCACGCCATCGCGTACCACCATGATGCCCATCCCCTTCGGCCCGCCAAATTTATGAGCCGACAAAGTCAGCACATCCACATGTGGCCATACTTCCCGGAGATCGAGCCAACATGCGGCCTGAACGGCATCTGTGTGCATAACCGCGTCTGGACATGTGCGACGTACTGCACGACTTACTTCAACAATGTCGGTGATGGCGCCGATTTCGTTGTTGACTGCCATTGCTGACACCACTGAGACGTTGTCGGTGCCTCGCAACGTTTCCCTCAGAGCAACCGGATCTAAAACACCATGTGCAGTGACGGGCAACACCACGCCATTCACATGCTCAACACAATGCAACACGGCATGATGTTCTGCAGCCGAACACACTGCCACTCCACCATTTCGACGAACTGCGCCAAGGATTGCTGTGTTTGCACCCTCAGTGCCGCCCGAGGTGAACACAATTTCACCCGGCGAACAACCAATTGCATCTGCGACCATGTCGCGTGCTTCATCAATGACTTTTCGTACTTCACGTGCAAACCGATGGGACCCAGACGGATTTGCATACGCCACGTCATAAAACGGCTCCATTGCAATACGTGCTTCATGACGCAATGGCGATGTCGCAGCGTGGTCGAGATACACATACTCTCGACGCGGAGCGGGCTGCAATGACATATCTTCAGGCTACCGAGATAGCAAAACGCTTGTGAGGAACGAGTAATTGGCCCCACAACATGGTCTACTGGTCGACGTGAATAGGGACCAGCACGATATGGGTCGTTATGGCATTGCCGGCTACACAGCCTCGACATATGGCGATTCCTTTGCCGATGTCTACGACGATTGGTACTCCGACCTCGACGACAATGACTTCATTCGCTACATCGCATCACTGCTACCCGACCGGCCCGCAAAGGTGCTCGAATTGGGAGTAGGTACTGGTCGACTCCTGGCTCAATTGACACTTGCGCGACAACACCGCGACATTCTCTTTGGAATCGACTCGTCCCAGGCGATGCTGCAAAAGCTCCGTGCTCGCGACGATGTACATGACGCTGAAGTCACCGTGGGAGATTTTTCAAAAATGCTCCCTGACGGACCTTTCGACCTCATTTTCATTGGGTACAACACCCTGTTCAATCTCCCCGATGACGATGCCTTGCGATCGTGTTTGGCACTTGTACGCGACAAGTTGTCCGCGATTGGAATCTTTGCAATTGACGTTGTCGTCCCCGAACCAGCAAGCACGTCAGATGTTGTGTCCGTGAAGTCGATTACAACCGATTCGCTCACCCTGTCGGTGAGTCGCCACGATCACTTCCAACAACGCATCACCGGACAATTTGTCGATATCTCCTCTACCTCCGGGGTGAATTTGCGTCCGTGGTCGGTTCGTTATTGGACCCCAGAACAACTCGATGCCCACGGCGCAGCAGTTGGTCTGTCACTTCACTCGCGCTATGCCGACGGTGACGGCACAGCACACAACAGTGATAACGCCCGTCACATCAGTACATATATTCGCACATAGTCATCTAGATGACACCTAATTGCAAACGAGTGGTCGTATCCTTGATATCACTGTGAGTCAATTACGCCTCAATCTTCTCACCGGCCGATGGGTCACGATCGTTCCAGAACGCGCTCAACGAGCATCTGACTTTGCACCTCGTGCAAAACAGGTAGAACCCGACGCCACAAGCGAATGTCCGTTCTGTAACCACTCTTCAGACCGCGAAGCACCGCTGGCTGAGAATCTCAATTCTGATGGATCTTGGTCGATGCGTGTTCTGCCCAACCGCTATCCCGCCTTTGTTGGCGATGAATCAATGGCGGTGCGAAATTTGGGACCAGTACGCGTCATGGCTGAAGCCAGCGGTGTACACGAAGTGTTCGTCTACACCCGCAATCACGATGGCAACATTTCCCAACTTTCCGATTCGTCCATTGCAGAATTCATGCAAACACTAAAGAGTCGTCTCGTGGCACATGCCAACACCACAAACATTCGCTACACCCAAGCAATCATTAACCATGGTCGTGAAGCCGGCGCGTCGCTAACACACCCCCACGGTCAGTTGCTTGGCTTGCCATTTGTTCCCGGCGAGATTTTGGAAGAAGAGCGCGCATTTGAACGCTTCAAAGGTGGCTGTTTGTTGTGCACCACCATTGACGCAGAAGTGTCAGACAAAGAGCGTTTGGTATTCGAAACCGACCATGCTGTTGCAATCTGTCCGTTCTGGAGTAGCGGTCCATACGAAATGCTCATTATTCCGCGCGCGCACGATCTGCACCTCACTGACTCAACAGACGATGTGTTGAATAACGTGGGAATCGCCATTCGCGACGCGGTACGTCACCTCAATGAAACACTTGGCGATGTCGCCTTCAATCTCGTATTCCACACCGCGCCGGCACATCACTCTGGCCAGTATCACTGGCATGTCCATCTTTGGCCTAAGTTGACAACCACCGCAGGTTTCGAGCGTGGAACAGGCGTGATGATCAACATTGTCGCACCAGAAACAGCAGCAGACGAGTTGCGCAAAGTGTCATCGGCAGTGAAATGATCGAAGTATCAATCGACCTCAATGCCTCTGTCGAACGGGTGTGGCAAGTCGTCGAACCAATTGAACGACACATCGATTGGATGGCAGATGCTGTTGCTATTCGATTTAAGACCGAGCAGACCCGTGGTGTTGGCACCGAGTTTTTCTGCGACACAAAAGTGGGACCCATCAAATTGGTAGATGAAATGACCATCACCGAATGGGCGCCAAACGCAGCTATGGGAGTGCGCCATACGGGAATCGTCACTGGAACCGGCGTATTCACTCTTGAGCCACTCGACAACAACTCGCGCACACGATTCACATGGAAAGAAGAACTTACTTTTCCGTGGTATCTCGGTGGACCAGTTGGAGCAATTGTCGGCGGTCAGCTCGTGATGAAAGCAATTTGGCGTCGCAACTTAAAGAAGTTGAAGGCCATTGTCGAATCCCCTAGCGGCCAGTAAAACTGGCCTGACCGTGTTCTCTAACGGCCAGTAAAACTGGCCTTACCTGGCCCATTTTGGAGGAAGCTGGTGACGCCGATTTGGCTGTCGTCACTGCGAAACACTTCGGTGAATCCATCTTTTTCAAGCGACAAACCTGATGCAAGATCTGTTTCAACACCTTTGTCAACCAATGATTTAATGAGGCGCTGTGCAACCACCGCACCACTCGCCAGAGAAGATGCCAGCTCGAGTGCACGATTCATTAATTGGTCAGGGGCCACAATTTCATCTGCGAGCCCGATCGACAACGCTTCAGTGGCAGACACCTGACGACCCGTCAACATGATTTCTTTCGCGCGACTCGCACCTACAAGTCGAGGCAGACGCTGAGTACCGCCACCGCCAGGGATAATGCCAAGCAAGATCTCTGGTTGACCAAACACAGCCTTTTCTGACGCAATGCGATAGTCACACGCCATTGCCAATTCGCAGCCGCCACCAAGTGCATATCCACTCACTGCTGCAATCACAAACGATGGGATCGCAGCCACAGCATCAAGCGCAGTATGAAATCCGTTGCCGATGGTCGCTGCTTCACTAGGTCCGCCATATTCGGTGATGTCTGCACCAGCCGCAAACAAGCGGTCACCGCCGGTAATCACCACAGCGCCCGCGGGGTGAGCAGTGAGCTCTTGGGCGATCTCGTGGATACGCGCAAGCATCGCCTGTGACAATGCGTTGACTTTCGGCGAGTTCAACGTGACAACGGCAACGCCATCATCGCGACGCTCTAGTACAACAATGTCGGACTTATTGTCATCAGACATGATCAGGCTCCCACTCCGTGCAACATCTCGTCAGCTGCACTCCACGGATCGATCTGACGATCAATCACCTGCTGTTGAATGTTTTCCCAACGCTCTCCAGTGCACAACTCGCGCGCGCGCAACTCGAGCCGTCGGGCAACAATTTCACGCAGTTCTTCACGCAAACGAAATTCACGCCGTGTTTGCAGGACGTTATTTGCTTCAATGAAGCTGCGGTGTTCACAAATGGCGTTCCATAATTCGGTCACGCCTTCTCCAGTTGTGCCGACCGTTGGAATGATCAATGGATGCCAGTCGTCGGTCGCAAGATCGGTCAACTCGAGCATCTGTTCGATGTCACGTCGAGTTTCATCAGCACCTTTGCGATCTGCTTTGTTAATCACGAACACATCGGCGATCTCCATAAGACCTGCTTTATTCGCCTGAACGGAGTCGCCCCATCCGGGATTCAACACAACAACGGTGGTGTCTGCCTTGCCAGCAATTTCGACTTCCACCTGTCCGACTCCCACGGTCTCAACGAGGATCCACTCTCTACCCACTGCATCAAGCAAGCGAATGGCCTCGGGTGTTGACAGTGACAGACCGCCGAGATGACCACGAGTTGCCATCGAACGAATGAACACACCGGGGTCTGTTGCATGATCTTGCATACGCACGCGGTCACCAAGGATTGCTCCGCCGGTAAATGGCGATGATGGGTCGATTGCAAGAACGGCAATCTCCATCTCAAGCGAACGCAAGTGCTTGATGAGAGCACTTGTCAACGTGCTCTTGCCAGCACCGGGCGCTCCAGTGATGCCAACGGTGTATCCATGACCCGAATGTTTATAGGCCATGCGGCCCACTTCACGCGCTGTTGCATCGCCCCGTTCAAGGAGCGACAGGACCCGCGCTAAGGCACCACGATCACCGTTACGTGCGGCTTCAAAAAGTTCCGCGGGACTGAGATTGCGGCGACTCATTTAGGCAACCTGTACCACTGCGGTCACACCATCGATGCGGTCTTTCATGATCCGCTCAATGCCCGCCTTCATCGTCTGGTCAGATGCAGGGCACGTCGTACACGCCCCAACAAGTTCCACACTGACAATGCCAGTTTCTTCGTCGACGTTATGCAACACGATGTCTCCACCGTCGGCCTGAAGGGCCGGGCGAATAACTTCGATTGTCTCTTCTACTTGTTGTCGCATTGACACTGTTTTTGCTCCGCTGTGTTTCCTGACACGATACCCACCAACCCTCGTGACTGCCCCGTCCAGTGGTCACAGACCTACGCTTAGGTCATGATTGGGCATCAAGGCGGCTGGGATGAAATTCTCTATATCGCCGGTCCCGCGCTACTCATCAGTGGGTTGCTGTGGATTGCCCATCGTCGAGCGAATCGTCTACGAGACGCGGCTGATAACACCGCCGAGAGCAGCGAGACGACCTACTAGATCGTCATATCCGCGATCAATGTGGTGCACATCATGAATTTCTGTCATTCCGCGTGCGCTTAAACCCGCAACGACCAGTGCCGCGCCAGCACGAATATCTGGCGCTGAGACAACTGCACCCGTGAGGTGATCCACTCCGCGAACGACCGCATGATGACCATCAATTGTGATACCGGCACCGAGTTTGCGTAGTTCTTCGATGTAGCGAAATCGACCGGGATATAAGTTCTCTGTAACAATCCCGGTCGTATCTGCGATTGACAACATCGCGACAAGAAGTGGTTTGTAGTCGGTGGCGACTCCGGGAAACGGAAGTGTTGCAACATCTATTGAGTGCATTCGTTCACTACTTGTGACATGAATACCTGCGGCGTCGGGAACAATTGTTAACCCCATATCGGCATACCGCGATAACAACATTTCCATGTGTGCTGGTACACCACGACGAACAAACACATCGCCACCACACATCGCGACAGCCGACATGTACGTGGCCACCTGTACTCGATCGGTCACAACTTCATGAGCGACTGACACGAGAGAATCACGCTCAACTCCTGTCACGGTAATGACCGACGTTCCCGCACCAGAGATGCGCGCCCCCATCGACGACAGAAACGCACAGAGATCAACAATTTCAGGCTCGCGAGCAGCGTTACGAATCGTTGTGACGCCGTCGGCAAGAACCGCCGCAGTGAGAATATTTTCGGTGGCACCCACACTTGGAAATTCAAGTGTGATGTCAGCGCCATGTAGGCGATCACAATTTCCAAACACTGTGTTGTCTTCAACGATAAATACTGCGCCCATCGCCTCGAGACCGCGTAGATGCATGTCAATTGGACGACCACCAAAATCATCTCCACCAGGTAAAGAAATGGTGACTTCTCCAAAACGACCAAGTAGTGGTCCCACAACATTGACAGATGCACGAATGCGATCTGCCAACTCAAATGGTGCAAACGGAGTGATCAGTCGATTGTTATGAATGTGCAGTCGTTGGCCAACTTCACCAGAAGACGGATCTACGTAATCAATGCGTAAACCCAATGCCACAAGCAAATCCGCCATGATGTCAACATCAGCAATAACCGGAACATTGCTCAATACAGTGGTTCCATCTGCAAGAAGAGCAGCCGCCATTAATTTTAAAACAGAATTTTTTGCGCCAGGGACAGTGACTTCACCAGACAATGGCCCACTATGCGATGCGACGATCACCTCTTTTGCCACCACCACATCTGTGGGCACTGCGTTGGGGGCATCAGTCATCTCGTAAGTATGCTCCCATAGTGCCCCGCGCAGAAATTGGAATTACACAACGAATTCTTGCGCCTGCAACTCGGGCGTTGCGCCCGCCGGAGAGTCTCACCGATCTCCAACGACGATTGTTGTTTCTGCTGGCACTTGCGTCCTTGTCCTCTGCATTTATCAATACTTTGTTCACCCAAACAGTGGTATACGCCGCAAAAGAATTTGATGTCACCAACTTTCAACAAGGCCTTGCCGCCGCAATTGTGCGTTGGGGAATTGTGATTTCCATACCACTTGTCGCTTTGGCTGACAAACGTGGACGACGAACAATGATGATCGTTTTGGCATGGGTAGCACCCCTTGCCACTTCTCTTGGTGCACTGTCGCCGAATTTTTCCTTTCTTGTTGCGACCCAGACCATTGGACGCCCTCTTGGTCTCACCCTCGATGTCCTCATTGCCGTAGTTCTCATTGAGGAAATGCCCCGCGATAAACGCGCCTACACCACTGGAGTGCTCGCAATAGTGAGCGGCATAGGTGCAGGAATTGCTGTTGCCACACTTCCTTTTGCAGACATCGCCCAATGGTCATGGCGACTCAGCTATGTCACGCCGTTGATGTGGATCCCAGTTGCGCTGTATCTAAAAAAACACTTGCCCGAAACCAAACGCTTTAGCGAACGCATTGGTCATGCAGTGGTTAACAAAAAACTCGATAAAAACCGCTTGATCAATGTGTGCGCCGTGGTCTTTCTCACCAACATCTTCATTGCCAGCGTGTCGATTTTTCAGAACCGCTATCTCGATGACGTCCGTGGGTACTCAGCGTTTGCCGTTGCATTGTTTACCGCCGCAACATCTGTTCCCGCTGTGATTGGACTCGTTGTCGGCGGTCGCATTGCAGACGCCCGCGGCCGACGCATATTGGCTTCAACAATGGTTCCTATCGGCGCATTGCTCTTCACCTTGTCGTTCACCTTTGAATCAACTGCTATGTGGGTAACCGCAATTGGTGGAGGGATTGCTCTTGCGTTTTCCTACCCTGCTCTTGCTGTGTATCGCGGAGAGCTGTTCCCCACTTCACGACGAAGCCTCGCGGGTGGTCTCATCATGACCTCTGCACTAATCGGTGGCAGCATCGGTCTCATTGCCACTGGACAATTAGTCGATGGTGACTTGTCGTATGGTCAGGCAATCACCATCATGGCAATCGGACCGCTCATCGCATCAATCCTTGTATACGTGAAATTTCCTGAAACTGCAGGAATGGAACTGGAAGAAATTAATACGGGCGATCGCATTAGTGATGATCCACTTTTAGAACGCGGTTTCTAACCACGTCTTTACAATTGCTCCAATTACTTCATCACGACCTTTGAGATCGTGACCTGTACTACCAATGAAATGCGCTGAGTGCTCGCTAACAAGCAACTCCATGGCCGATGTGAGTTCGTGAGGAGTTCCAAAAGTGTCACGTGCGCCGCTGATCCACAGACTCGGCACCGTGATGTTCACGAGATGATCGGTGCGCAACTTTTCTGGTTTGCCTGGCGGATGTAATGGATATGAAAGCAGAACAAGGCCAGCCACCCGCATAGGGTCATCAGAGTCTGCAACCACCATCGAGCACATTCGTCCTCCCATTGACCGCCCGCCAATCACTACCCGGGAGGGAATGGTGCCCCACTCTGAAGTGACGCGATGCACTTCATCGCGCACACACTGCAACAACACCGGTGCACGATCGGGCATCTTTTTGCCTGCTTGTCGATAAGGAAAATTGATACGAGCAACCGACAGTGGCGCAAGGAGTTCTTCTAGTACAAGAAACGACGAGTGATTGCGATCACTTCCTGCACCGTGAAAAAGAATGACGCCATCAACATGCACGCGTGGTTTGCCTTTCAGTATTCATCGCTGGCTACCAATCATTACAAAGTGGCGAGCAACACCCTGCGTGCTTCAGTGATGTCTTCTATGGCCTTACTGGCATTCTTCTGACTACCGCCATGGTCTGGGTGTACTCTCCGCAAACTGTCGCGATATCGAGCCATGATCTCTTTTTTTGAAAGCTTTGTTGTGCCACCAGGAAAACCAAGAATGTCGAGAGCCCACGCGCGTGGATCCGTAATAGAACTCACCGATGACGCACTGTGTCCCGCAAGATACGACACAAATGATGGCCCTAATGGTCCTCGCCATGTCAGAGCGCGTCGCATCATCGCAATCAAATTGTGACGGAGATGAACATCCAGTCGCTCAAGTGCGTACAGAGAACCCAACACTTGCTGAAGTGGACTTCCTGCGGAATTAAATTCGAATGCAAAACTCTCGTCGGTTGCAAGCATGCGATGTGTACTCAGAGCAAGACCATGGCGATCCACTTGAAACCGATGCCGAAGTCGGGGCTGAACGATGCGCGAACCACGATCAATCTCACCGAGTAAACGTTGCACGTCGATGATTTCGTCTTCATCAAGGTCACGCACATGATTGGCTAACACACCACCAAGCAATAAACCACCAAAGCCCGGCAGGGGGTCAACGGGTAAATACAGGTGACCAAGTGCGATACGACGAGTGGGGGCAATCGGACGCGAGTGCCACACCTCCAACTCGGCTAACAGCATGAATAGTGACGCTACAGAGCCCTGAGGAAGTTATGGCAGGAAACCACGAAGGAACTCTTCAGTACGGGTGTATTCGAATTCTTGATTCGTCACATCACGAAATCCGTGTCCTTCGCCCGCCATCACATGCAGGGTGACGTTGCCGCCGACTGATGTCACAGCATCACGCAATGTCATTGATTGCTGAAGGGGCACCACCGTGTCGCTGTCACCATGAAAAATCAGAATCGGAACCGCGGCGAGTTCGTACGGGTGATGGTGAGGCGATCGCTCGTCCCATAACGAATCATCCAGATCTGTCGCACCCACCAACGTAGGAACGTAGTGAGCCTCAAAGGGGTCGTCTGTCTGAGCAAGTGCCCGCAGATCCACCACCGGATACGACACCACTACACCAGCAGCAATAGGTGCTGAGTCATCCGGTACACAAGAGGCGACAACTGCGTTCAGCACGGCAAGTGCACCGGCGCTTGCACCAATGAGCACCGTGTGGTGGGGGCTGTATCCATGTGCTTGCTGTACATACCGTGTGGCTTCCACGACATCGCGAGCGTCTGCACTACCCCACTCGCCATGTAGACGTTGCTGAAATGCTCGCCCATAACCGGTGGTACCTCGATAATCGATAACAGCAAGGGTGAACCCACGCGAAAGCCAATATGCATGACGTGGCATGAAGGCCACTTGCCACTGATCAATGGGGCCGCCGTGTGCCCACGACAGCAAAACTCCATTAGGCGATTTCGGCACGTACAACCGCACCACAACATCAGAATGAGGAACGCGGAGAACGGTTGGTTCGACAAGTTCATCTCGCACGTCATCGTCGAGCCAACGCAGATCGCCAGCGAATGCAATTGTTTTCTTAGTGGGGACCATTGCTTGTGGCATCAATAGGGACGACATGTTGTACGCCACTACTTCTGGTGCCGTGCGCGCCCCAGAACGAATCGCCGCAAGAGTGTTTCCTTCCCACGACACACATCCATGCACTGCTTTACCCACCATGAGAGGCGCACCGGCATTGCCCAGTGCACGCACCCACAATGATCCAAACCCATCTTCGTTTCTTGTGTATGCCACCATTGACGCATCAGAGTTAAAGCTCCATGACCTCGACCCTGGACCCCACGTGGGGCCACCGTGTTCGCTGGTGTCATTCATCACCGCGGTGTGTCCATCACGAACAATCGTGAGGTTTAACACTGAGTTGTCATCACACAAATATCCCAGCGCCCGATTACGTGACGCAACACGAGGTTGTTGCACCGCCACATCACGTGAGTCATATACCGAAGCAATGCGACTGTGCGTCCATGGCATGTGGGGCCTATTCCACGTGTGAAAAATTACTTCGCCGTTCCATTCATCAAGATCCCACGCAAAATCGCCATCATGATTGTGTATTTCTTGTGTCCATCCATCAGTTTTTGATCCGTGCATAAACACAACATCGTGCCAATCTCGAATTGCCCATGCTCCATCACGTGCGCGAGACAGCATGGGAGTGGAAAAAAATCCTTCATCTGCGACGATGGTTGTTTTCGACACTTCTGATGCCGTTGAATGCACACCAGACACCGTGCACACAACCAGACCGCCATCTCGCAATGCAACAATCACTTGCGCGCCATCTTCGGACCAACTGTGCACTCCTCCCGACAGTCCCCGCCCGGCCGCTGGCATTGGATCGACGAGTACATCAACGGTGTTACCGCTTGTCACATGCCACATTCGTAGACACGATTTCTTTCCATCGGCTGAGACCGTTGTGTGAACCCCAGAGATCCACACTCCGCCAGGGCGCACCCGGACATCGGTGATGTCGCCTCCGGATAAACACAGGCCAAGTGGCAGTACGGGCACGCGCGCAGGCTAGCCACCGAAGTAGTTTGTGACCATGTCTCCGCATCTCCCCGACAGAAACCTTGCACTAGAGCTCGTACGAGTGACCGAATCAGCGGCCATGGCGGCCTCTCGCTGGGTGGGTCGAGGCGACAAGAATGGCGCCGACAAGGCCGCGGTGGATGCGATGCGCACGGTGCTGTCCACCGTCCCCATGACCGGAGTGGTCATTATCGGCGAGGGCGAAAAAGACGAGGCACCAATGCTCTACAACGGCGAGGTAGTTGGAGATGGCAGCAAACCCGACACCGACGTTGCTGTAGATCCCATCGACGGCACCACCCTCACTTCGCTCGGACGCGGCAACGCCCTCTCGGTGATCGCGGTGTCGGAAAAAGACACCATGTTTGACCCGGGTCCGTGCGTGTATATGGAAAAAATTGCCGTCGGACCAAGTGCCGCCGGAAACATCGACATCACAGCCTCTCCCACCCAAAACCTTCGATGGATTGCGAAAGCAAAAGGGGAACACGTTCGCGACCTCACTGTCATGATTCTTGACAGGGATCGCCACAAAGACTTGATTGCAGAAGTTCGCGCAACGGGTGCTCGCATCAAGCTCATCAGCGACGGAGACATATTTGCCGCGATTGCTGCTGCTTCGAATGAAGCAGGCGTCGATGTGCTGTTTGGCATTGGTGGCACGCCAGAGGGAGTTGTCTCTGCGGCCGCACTCAAGTGCATGGGCGGAGAAATTCAAGGACGTCTATGGCCACGCAACGATGAAGAGCGCAAAGCTGCTCTAGATCTTGGTTATGACCTCAATAAAGTGCTCACCACTGATGATTTAGTAAAAGGTGACAACTGTTTCTTTGCAGCCACCGGCATCACCGATGGCGAACTGCTGAAAGGCGTTCGTTACGAGCCTGGCGTCGTGCACACACAAAGCCTGGTCATGCGTTCACGCAGTGGAACGGTGCGCACTATCGACGCAGCACACAAAATTGACAAACTTCAGAATTTGTCAGACGTTCCGTACTGACTTTTTATCTCACTAGACAGTTTTTAATGGCTGACGCGTTGTAGTTAATGGCTGATGCCGGGCAACCCACCGGTTGCTGCGATGCGTGCATGTGCACGACGCAAGTCTGCTTCCACTTCTGTTGAGTGGTCCGTACGCATCTGATCCTCTGCTCGTTCTTTGGCAGCACGTGCGCGTGTGACATCAATGTCTTCTGCAAGCTCTGCAGTGTCGCTCAAGATCGATACGTGATCGGCCCCGACTTCAACAAACCCCAAGTGCACCGCGATGTCTTGAACGCGCCCGTCGGTGAGATACACGCGGGTGTGATTCTCTACAAGTGCGCCAAGAAACGTGGCGTGACCGGGAAGAAATGCGATTTCTCCGCCACCCATCGTTCGGGTGATCACCTGCGTTGCTTCTCCGGAGAAAAGCACGCGCTCTGGTGATACCACTTCGACGCGCAATGTGCTGCCTGAGTCGGCCATTATGCGTTCTCCTGAAGAGCCTTTGCCTTCGCGAGCACTTGATCAACGCCGCCAACGTTCAAGAACGCCTGCTCTGGAACTTCGTCCAATTCGCCATTAATCAATGCTTCGAACGATTCCACTGTTTCTTTCACTGGAACGTATTCACCAGACACACCGGTGAAGACCTCAGCAACATAGAACGGCTGGCTCAAGAAGCGTTGTACCTTACGTGCACGTGACACGGTGAGGCGGTCTTCTTCGGACAATTCGTCGAGACCGAGAATCGCGATGATGTCTTGTAGTTCCTTGTAGCGCTGCAAGATTTCCTGCACACGGCGAGCAATGTTGTAGTGGTGATCTCCAACGGTCTCCGGAGTAAGAATCGTTGATGTCGACGCAAGTGGGTCCACAGCTGGGTAGATACCAAGCGATGCAATCTGACGTGACAATTCCGTGGTCGCATCAAGGAAGGTGAACGTGGTGAATGGTGCCGGGTCGGTGTAGTCGTCAGCAGGTACATACACAGCTTGTAGTGATGTAATTGAACGACCGCGAGTCGACGTAATGCGTTCCTGCAATTGTCCCATTTCGTCAGCCAGTGTTGGCTGGTAACCCACAGCTGAAGGCATACGACCAAGAAGCGTTGACACTTCGGATCCTGCCTGCACGAAGCGGAAGATATTGTCAACGAACAACAACACGTCCTGGTTTTGTACGTCACGGAAGTACTCAGCCATTGTGAGAGCTGACAGCGCAACGCGAAGACGCACGCCTGGTGGTTCGTCCATCTGGCCAAACACCAATGCAGCTTTTTCGAATACGCCTGACTCTTCCATTTCAAGACGGAGGTCCGTTCCTTCACGTGTGCGTTCGCCCACGCCAGCAAACACCGACACACCACCGTGCTTTGAGGCCACGCGGTTGATCATCTCGGTGATCAACACGGTCTTGCCCACACCTGCACCACCGAACAATCCGATCTTTCCACCAGCGAGATACGGAGTGAGAAGGTCGATGACCTTAATGCCGGTTTCGAACATGCGAATTGAAGGCTCAAGGGTGTCGAATGCGGGAGCAGGACGGTGAATTTCCCAGCGCTCAACGTCTTCGAACTCTTTGGGATCGCCATCGAGCACATCGCCCCACACGTTCCACACGTGACCAAGGGTCTTATTTCCCACTGGCACGGTGATGCCACGGCCTGTGTTGCGTACCGGCGTGCCACGACGAAGTCCGTCGGTTGGCTTCATACACACGGCGCGCAAGCGACTATCTCCCAAGTGCTGTGCGACTTCTGCAAGCACCACATTTGGTTCACCATCAACCATGATGGTGAACTCAATCGCCATGTTCAGCTCTGGCAGGTGACCACGTGGGAACTCCACGTCGATCACGGGACCAGCGATTGCGACTACTCGCCCGTCTTGGTGTGTTTCTGTCATCGTCATTGCATTCTCCTGCTCAGACTCGGTCGCCGGTGGTGGACGCATTTACCAAAAACGGATCATCGTGGCGTTGCGATGATCCCCCTTTGTCCGCAGACAACGCTTCAGCACCACTGACGATCTCCATGATCTCAGTAGTGATGGCGTCCTGTCGGGCACGGTTCATGATGCGCGAAAGGTTCTTAATCAGCTCTTCAGCGTTGTCAGTTGCCGACTTCATCGCGCGCTGACGGAACGCATGTTCTGATGCTGCAGCATTTAGTAACGCTGCATAGACACGAGCTTCCACGTAACGCGGAAGCAACGAGTCAAGAATTTGATCGGGGTCTGGTTCGAATTCGTAGTTACCGCCGTCCGCACTTTTTCCGTCGCCGCCTTCAACGACTTGGGAATCAAGTGGAACAAGTGGGCGCAACACAACTTCTTGCGAACCTGCCGAGATAAAACGTGTGTACACGAGGACGACCTTGTCGACTTCGCCCTTCGTGAAAAGGTCCACGACGTACTCGCCAATTTCTTTTGCTGATGAATACGGTGGATTGTCGGTGAATCCGGTGAATGCATCGGAGATTGAATAGCCGCGGAAGCGGAAATACCCCTCGGCCTTACGTCCAACTGGCACTACCAAGTGTCCGGCGCCCTTCAAAGCATCGGCTTTGATCTCTGCTTCGGTGGCGCGTAACACACCTGTGTTATATCCGCCGCACAAACCACGGTCAGCTGCAATAGCTACATAACAAACGGTCTTGACGTGATCACGGCCAGCAAGAAATGGCTTGTCACTGCCCGCGCCGCCAGCAGCAAGATCTCGCACCACTTCGGTGATGAGTTCACTGTATGGCACAGCAGCACTCACGCGCTGCTGTGCTTTGACGATGCGCGATGCAGCAATCAACTCCATTGCACGAGTGATTTTCTTCGTCGCCTGCACCGAGCGGATACGCCCGCGCAGAATTCGTTCCTGACCGCCTGCCACTTAGATCACTCCGTCGCGAGGGTCTTGTTGCTCTGGGCGTCGCCGATTTCCTCAGCTGCAACATCGGCAGATCCACGTGCCGCAACAGCTCCCGAAGTCACGAATTGCGCCTTGAAAGCGGTGATGATGTCACCAAGGTCAGACGGCACATCGGCCTTCGGATCGGTACGAAGTGCGGCAAGCATGGAGCTATGACGGCTACGGCAATGCTCCAATAATTCGGTTTCAAAACGACGCACGTCGGCGACCGGCAAGTTGTCGAGATAACCCTTTGTGCCAGCAAAAATTGCCACCACTTGCTCTTCAACAGGCATCGGGCTATTCAGAGGTTGCTTCAACAGCTCCACTAAACGATAACCGCGCTCGAGCTGAGCCTTTGACACTGCGTCTAGTTCTGAACCAAACGTTGCGAATGCTTCAAGCTCGCGGAATTGTGCCAGGTCGAGTTTCAACGTACCCGACACGCTCTTCATCGCCTTGGTTTGTGCAGCGCCACCTACGCGCGATACCGAAATACCCACGTCAACAGCGGGACGCACACCCGACTTGAACAAGTTGTCTTGTAGATACACCTGACCATCAGTAATGGAAATCACGTTGGTGGGAATGTATGCGGATACGTCGCCGGCTTTTGTCTCAATCACTGGCAGTGCAGTAAGTGAACCAGCGCCATTTGCGTCGCTCAATTTCGCGGCACGTTCCAGTAAACGGCTGTGCAAGTAGAACACGTCACCTGGGTACGCCTCACGACCCGGTGGACGACGAAGGAGCAATGACATCTGGCGATACGCCTCGGCTTGTTTTGACAAGTCGTCGTACACCACTAGTGCGTGCTCACCGTTTTCCATCCAGTGCTGACCGAGTGCACAACCGGCGTAAGGCGCCAAGTACTTAAACGGGGCAGGGTCTGATGCGGGTGCTGCAACGACAACGGTGTATTCAAGTGCACCAAGCTGACGCAATGTCTCGACCGTCTGGGCCACAGTGGAACCCTTTTGACCAATTGCAACATAAATGCACTTCACACCAAGACCACGCTGGTTAATGATGGTGTCGATTGCAATCGTTGTCTTACCAGTTTTACGGTCGCCAATGATCAACTCTCGCTGACCGCGGCCAATTGGAGTCATGGCGTCAACGGCTTTAATACCGGTCTGCAATGGCTCATGCACGGGCTTGCGACCCATGATGCCGGGTGCTTGTACTTCAACACGACGGGAAATTGCGCCAACAATGTCGCCCTTACCGTCAATTGGTTCACCGAGTGCGTTGATGACTCGACCGAGCAGTGCGTCGCCAACTGGCACCGACAAAATACGTCCAGTTGCCTTTACGGGTTCGCCCTCTTCGATGCTGTCTGCATCACCGAGAATTACCGCACCGATGCTTGCTTCGTCGAGGTTCAATGCGAGGCCAATGACGCCGCCTTCAAATTCGAGCAACTCGTTCACTGCACAGTCGGGCAAACCCGACACGCGTGCAATACCGTCACCGACTTCAGTAACGCGACCAACGGTACGTGCCTCGAGTGATGGCGTATAGCCCTCGAGACTGCGAGTAATCGCAGACGCAATATCGCTGGCGGAAATTGTGAGATCTGCCATGTCTTTCCTTCTCTACTTTCGCGTTCTCTTACAACCGGCTCTTCAGCTGGTCAAGTCGACTACGGACACTGCCATCGATCACCGTGTCACCCACGGTGGCAACTACACCACCGAGAACTGACGGATCAACAATGACTTTAAGATTGATTTGTCTGCCGGTTTTCTTTACGAGTGCATCAGCCAGACGACGTTGTTGGTCGTCTGACAACGCAACTGCCGTGCGCACAATTGCAACTTCTTTGTTATCAGCGCTAGACGCACGATGGACGATCGCATCGATAATTGCGGGAAGATCGCGTCCACGACCATTTCCAACGATGAATGAAACAATCTGCGTGGTGGTATTGGAAGCTTTCCCACTCAACAACTGCTCAACAACACCTTGACGTCGCTCGATTGGCAACGTTTCATCGTTGAGAGTTGAACGCAATTGATCGTTTGCTTCAAATGCTCGCGCAATGCGATACAACTCGTTTTCGACAACAGCAAGATTTCCTTCTGCATCTGCGATATCAACAAGAGCTCGTGCATAACTATCAACTGTTGAACTCATGATGCACCTACCTTGCTAATGAAATCTTCGATGAGACCTTGCTTTGTTCCATCATCAAGCGCTGATGAAACAGCTCGTTCCGCTGCGACGCTTGACAGGCGAGCAATTTCTGAGCGCAGTTCGTCGCTACTACGCGATGTCGCTGCTGCGATATCTGCTTCAGCTTTTGCTTGAATGTCGCGCATTTCAACCTCAATACGAGCACGGCCTTCTTGCAACAACTTCGCTGCTTGAGTATCGGCTTCGGCAAGAATGCGCGCACGCTCTGCTTCGATATCGCCAAGTGCGCTACGAATGCGGGTTGCCTCTTCTTCAGCATTGCGACGGGCATCTGCTGATGAATCAAGTTCCTTTTGTATGCGCTCTGTACGTGCAGCCATCGCCTTTTTAATTTGAGGTCCAGCAAACTTCCACAGCAAACCGAAAATAATCAACGAGGCCAGACCGCCGTAGACGTACTCGGCCTGTTCCGGAAGAATCCATGAAATGGACTGTGATGGGTCTTCGGCGCTCAGGAGAAAAGAAATAAATGAGCTCATCGCGATCCTGCACTTTCCATGGCTGCGGCAACTGCTTGTTGGACGGCTGCGGTGTCTGGAGTACGCCCTGTCGCCAATTCCGCTGCTTTGCTTGCAACAGTTGTCACTGCAGAAGACACTTGGCTTCGCGCTGCCTCACGCGCCGCCGTATTCACAGCATCAGCCTCGTTGCGACGTCGTGCAATCTCGGCGTTCACTTCAACCAATTTGGCTTGGCGCTCGCTGTCGAGTTGGGCACGGGCAGCATCAACCCGAGATGCAGCCTCTGCGCGAATTGAAACGATTGCTTGCTCATACGAAGCAACGTCTTTACGTGCATCAGCCTTGATCGTGTCTGCGCTTTCGAAGTCGTTACGGATACTCGCATAGCGAGCATCCATTCCCTTCTTAAGTTTGGGAAACAAGTAGTACCGCATAAGAACGAGGAGGACCAGAAAGGACCCCGCGCCCCATAGCAATTCTTTTATTTCCGGTGAGATGGGATTGGGACCCATGTCCTTTGCTTCTGCGCCGGCTTCGGCCTCGGCTGAGACCAATCCCTGAGGCGTTTGAAGAAGGACCTGAATCTCGTCTCCCGATCGTGTGACTACTGCAGTCAGCATGTCAACTCCTGGACTCCGTTTTTGCGGAGGTTGATAACGAACAAGAACTCAATGACGTCTTCGTCGATACGACTTAGGCGAACTTGAGAAGAATAAAGACCACGAATCCGATAAGCGCCAGCGCTTCGGTAAACGCGATTCCGAGGAACATCGTGGTGCGAACCATGCCAGCTGCTTCTGGTTGACGCGCCATCGCCTCGACCGACTTTCCGACGAGGAATCCGATACCGATTCCTGGCCCGATAGCGGCAAGACCATAGGCATAACCAGCCGAGGCTGCTGCTGCAGTGTTCTTAGCTTCTGCCGGGTCAGCTGCTGCAGCCGCGGCAATTCGTGCAATTGCTTCCATTGTGTTTTTCTCCTGGTGTAGGTGTTGAGGTGGGAGACTTTTTTAATGCTCCGGATGAGCCGCACCACCGATATACACGGCGGTGAGAATCACGAAGATGTATGCCTGCAGGAATGCAACCAAAACTTCAAACGCAGTCAAAAAGACGAGCATGAAGAATGGAAGAACTCCAAACGGGATAAGAATCTTGTCTTTCGCTTGGAACAGCGCTTCAGACAACAATGCGAAAGTCACAAGAAGAATGTGACCAGCAAGCATGTTGGCGAAAAGACGAACTGCCAACGAAAACGGACGAACGATGATCGTTGAAATGAATTCAATCGGCGTCACAAGAAGATAGAGAGCTTTGGGCACACCTGGCGGGAACAACACGCTCTTGAAATACCCAAAAAAACCTTGGTGCTTAATTCCGGTGGCGTTGTACACCACCCAAACGAGCAAAGCCAAGAACATTGGAATTGCCATACGTGCAGTTGCTGGCATTTGAATGATCGGAATAATGCCGGGAACGTTGCACAAATAAATAAATAAGAACATCGATAACAAGAAAGGTGTCCAAGGCAACCCTTCACGACCCATGGTCTGCATGATGACGCTGTTTTCAATGAACTCAACAGTTACTTCTGCAAGATTGCGCGAACCTTTTGGCGCTTTGTCTGCAGGTTGACGACATGCAATCAAAAACAAAATGGAGCTAATCAACGTTGCAGCAATAACGATGATTGCGATTTTGTTGAAACCGGGAAACACATCCCGCCAGCGCAGGATTTCGTTAATCGGTGGAAATGTTAGAGCGAACACTGTTTTTCAGTTCCTTCAGGTACTCGTTCCGGACGGCTATTCATTATTGCGCATCAGGCTTCAATCCAGGAAATGCAAGCGACGCTGCGACGTATTTCATTTCCCAGAACAACAGCCCTAAATGGGTGACGATGATGGTTATCCCCAGGGCACTCAGGTTGACCCAATCAGCGTCTTTGACGAGCAAAATCGCAATTGCGATGAGCCCAAGGCGCAAAAGGTACCCAAAAAGTATCGCTCCCATCATGAGAGCGAGCGAAATGGGGGCGGTGACAGCAACAAGTGCACTAGCGAGGAGGAAGTTGATCAGCACGAGTCCAACTGCAAATGCGACCGATGACACACCATCCATGCCCCAAATAATCCCACCAAGTACGAGAAGGAATGGCGCCGTGATGAGACCACGCTTCACGAGGTCGCGAGAGACTGCTACTTCTGGCGCTTCGCCTCGTGAAGCCGACGTGAATGGAGAAGGTGTCGAACTACTCATCGACGACCTTCCGTCACGCTTGCTCGTCGTGCCTCTTCGAGTTTTTTCATTTTGTCTGTATAGGCGTAGTAGGTGCGAACACCCATGCCAGCAGAAGCGAATAATGTCAATGCGATCATAAATACAGGGCGGGTGTCCAGCCATAGGTCAAGAACGAAACCGAGCATAAAGAACACGAGTAAGCCACCGGCGATCTCAGCACCATTTGATACCGCAGTTCCGGGGCGTGACGTATTCGCAAGTTTTGAAGAAAGTGGTTGTCGCACGGAGATTTGCCTCGTTGGTTATTTGTGAACCAAAGAACAACCTAGACGAGGTATCCGGAAAACTTCAAGATGAAAGTCATAGTTCACATTCCACTGGGCTCACGACGCCTCGCTGTCGCTGCGAACTGACACCGGCTCTGACTCTTTAGCCGTTGGCACTGGCCTTTTCAGGTCCGGATGCAACACCGTGTACAGAAAAAGAACTATGGCGATGAGGCCAAACGGTGCGAGAGTGCTCGCGCTTGGATAAAACACTGGGTACAACACAAACCCTGACAGCAACGTGGTCCATAACCACAAGATGGCCACTGCCCTACGTGGACCGTGGCCCAAATTGATCAACCTGTGATGCAGGTGGCCTTTATCCGCTGTGGCAAAACCTTGACGTTTGCGGACACGACGCAAGATTGCAAACACCACATCAAAAATAGGCACACCTAAAATAATGAGCGGAATAAACAACGGTGCCAAGAAGAAATACGTCTGGCTACTGGCCGACTGCGATGGATCCGTACGGCCACCGACCACTGTCGTAGAAATTGCCATTAATAATCCCAAGAGATACGAACCACCGTCGCCCATGAAAATGCTCGCTCGATTGAAATTAAATGGAAGAAAGCCGACACAAACGCCGACGGTAATAATCGCAATTAATGGACCGATATTCGGTTCCACCAATTTGCCTTCGTTCGACAAATAGAAACTGTAAATAAAAAAAGAAAACGATGCAATGGCGACTATTCCGGCCGCCAGACCATCGAGGCCGTCTATGAGGTTTACCGACTGTGTCATGACAAGTAGCCACAACACCGTGAACATCGGAATCCAATCATTTCCAAGCTGGAACACATCAAGAAATGGGACGCGAAAATAAAACATGGTGATACCGAAATACACCATCACCAATGCAGTAGCGATAATTCCCACAACACGCGCAGGTGCAGAGAGGTTTTTTAAGTCGTCCCATGTACCGACAACAAGAATCAGTGTTGCAGCAATGAAAACGCCAAGAGGTTCACTGTTGTCATTGAACACGAATGAGAACTGATCCATCTGCCACGCAACTACGAGTGAGACAATCACTCCTATGTACATTGCAACGCCACCAATATTGGGCGTGGGCACGCTGTGTACCGTGCGTTCGTTTGGCATTGCGAGCCAGTGGCGTTGACGCGCGACAGCGCGAACCACAGGTGTGGTCAATGCGGTCACAGCGGTGGCAACAATGCCAACAATGACGTACGCGCCGAGATCGACCATGCGGTTGAGCCTATTTCACCGCACGTGTGCGGTCAGTGAGCGGTGGGGTATACAGGGAAACGTCCGCACAACGCAGCAACACGCTGACGAATATCAGCAACTGCTTTTTCGTCGTTTCGATTGCGCAGGGTCTCTGCGATCAATGAAGCAATTTCAGACATTTCTGCTTCTTTCATCCCCTGTGTGGTCACGGCGGGAGTACCTACGCGCACACCGGATGTCACAAATGGACTCCGTGGATCATTTGGCACAGTGTTTTTATTCAGTGTGATTCCGGCCTGATCGAGAACCAACTGTGCTTCTTTGCCAGTGCAATCAGCATCAAAGGGACGAAGATCAACAACCATTAGGTGATTGTCCGTACCACCACTCACTAATCGGAAACCATGTTTTGCAAGAGCCTCAGCAAGCGCAGAAGCGTTGCGCACGACCTGTTGTGCGTACTCCTTGAAAGAAGGATCGAGCGCTTCACGGAATGCCACGGCCTTTGCGGCAATGTGATTTTCAAGCGGACCACCCTGACTACCGGGGAACACTGCTTTATCAATAACCTGCGCATGCTCGGCCTTGCACAAAATGCAGCCACCACGAGGTCCACGCAATGTTTTATGCGTGGTGAAAGTAACAACGTCTGCATACGGAACCGGATTGGGGTGTGCACCACCAGCCACGAGTCCGGCGAGGTGTGCAATGTCGAACATCAATAACGCGCCCACTTCATCTGCAATTGCCCGAAATGGCTCTGGATCAAGACGGCGCGGATAGCTCGTTGTGCCAGCCACGATCATTTTTGGTTTGTGTTCGCGCGCCAACTCACGCACTTCGTCGAAAGAGATGCGCTCATCGTTTGGAGTCACTTTGTAGTTAACAAAGTTGTACAAAATTCCACTGGCGTTCACCGGTGATCCGTGAGTGAGGTGACCACCATGATCAAGACTGAGTCCAAGAACCGTGTCGCCGGGGTTCAAAAGTCCGAGATATACAGACATGTTTGCACTGGCACCAGAGTGTGGCTGCACGTTTGCGTGATCTGCGCCAAAAAGCTTCTTCACTCGTTCAATCGCAAGTGCCTCAACACCATCTACAAATTCATTACCGCCGTAATAACGTTTTCCGGGATATCCCTCACTGTATTTATTAGTGAGTACCGAACCTGTCGCACACATCACCGCAGGGGACGTGAAATTCTCACTAGCAATTAACTGCAATCCGTTATTTTGACGAACGCGTTCTTTTTCGATCAGATCAAATACTTCTGTATCAACGCTCTTTTGAAGTGGCCAAGGCATAGTTATCGCTCCTCGCGTTCGATCTCTGCAAGTTGGTCGACACGACGTTCGTGACGACCACCTTCAAATGATGTGGCTAAAAATGTGTCGAGAATCTCTTCTGCCAACCCAACACCAACAACTCGTGCACCCATTGACAACACATTTGCATTGTTATGCGCCCGCGCCATCTTCGCGGTGTAGAGACAGTTACATAGTGCCGCACGCACGCCACGCACCTTGTTGGCTGCTAGTTGCTCGCCTTGTCCGCTACCTCCAAGAACGATGCCTAGATCCGCTTTGCCGTCACGAACTGCACGCCCCACCGCTGCACAAATTGGTGGATAGTCACAACTTTCGGTGCTGTTCGTGCCAAAGTCGTCCACGTCGTGTCCCTGACCACGTAGCCGCTCAATGAGATGTTGTTTTAGTTCGTAGCCAGCGTGGTCTGCGCCAATTGCAATTCGAGACATCGCCTTGAGCGTAGTTGCCACGGCGCGGGGAACGCCTAGCGTTAGCGCATGGCTCTCGACCCACGCACCCCTGTCATCATCGGTACCGGCCAAATACTCCAGCGCACCGATTCCCCCACCGACGCCATGGATCCTGTCGCGATGATGGTCGAGGCAATTCGTGCCGCATCACGTGACGCAGGTCTCTCTTCGGTACCGAACCCCGATGCAATCCGCGTCGTGGGCCTACTGGCATGGAACTACGGAAACCCCGCGCACTTCATTGCCAAAGATCTTGGGGTATCGCCAAAAGAATTAGGACTGTCAGGCATGGGGGGCAACACGCCTCAGACTCTCGTCAACAAAGCGTCAGTCGAAATCTCTGAGGGCAAAGCAGACCTTGTGATTTTGACGGGAGGCGAAACAACTCGCACCCGCGCCAAGGCAAAGAAAGCTGACATTGAGTTGAATTGGCGCAAGACCGACATTGCTCCAACAATGGTCACCGAAGAGATGGACATGGTCCACCCAATCGAGTTTGAACGCAAGATTTATATGCCAATTCAGGTGTACCCCATGTTTGAAACGGCACTTCGTGCACAGGCCAACCGTTCGATTAACGACCATCAAGTGCACATCAGTGAACTCTGGTCGCGATTTAGCCAAGTGGCCGCGAGTAATCCGAACGCGTGGTCGCGCCAAGCGCGCACGGCTGAGGAAATTCGCACCGTGTCACCAAATAACCGCATGGTCGGTTTCCCGTATCTCAAGCTGATGAATTCCAACAACGACGTCGACATGTCGGCCGCGATCATCATCTGCTCGGCAGAAAAAGCTCAAGCACTTGGAGTTCCTCGCGATCGTTGGGTGTTTCCACAATCTGGTACGGACACTCACGAACACAATTTCGTGTCGCATCGCCATCACTTTTACAAAACACCAGCGATTGAAATCGGCGGTGCACGCGCACTTCAACTTGCTGGTGTTTCAATGTCTGACATTTCCATTGTGGATTTGTATTCGTGTTTCCCATCGGCTGTGCAACTCGGCGCACAGTCATTGGGGCTCGACATCACATCACAGCTCACGCGCACGGGTGGTCTGCCATTTGCTGGTGGTCCATGGAACAACTACGTGATGCATGCCATCGCAACAGTTGTGAATGACTTGCGCGAAAAGCCACAAGAAAAAGCGTTCGTATGGGCCAACGGTGGATACACCACGAAGCATGCATTTGGTGTGTACGCAGCGGAACCACCAAAGGGTGGATTCACATTCGCCTATCCACAAGACGAAGTGGATGCCTTGCCGCGTCGCGATGTGGCAGCAACTGGAGATGCTGTTGGTAGCGCAACAGTGGAAGCGTATTCAGTGATGCATCACCGCGATGGACATCCAGAAATTGCCCATGTGGCATGTCTGTTGCCAGATGGTCGTCGCGCATGGGGCGAAACAACCGACGCTTCTGTCATGACATCAATGTGTGAAAAAGAATGGGTGGGCACTTCGGTCACTCTCGATGCCCAAGGTGTGCTGCACGCGTAATGACTTTGACGTCCGACTCATTTCCCCGTCAATACGCGCGCACACAACGCCTCACACTTGGTGAGCCACGCACGTTCTCGGTGTCGCCAGATGGATCACAAATAGTTTTTGTACGCACAGCATCGGGAGATGATCCCGTCAACCAACTGTGGCTGTACAAGGTTGCTACTCAGAATGAAGAGTTACTTCTTGACCCTCGTCAACTCGGTGCCGATTTGTCATCACTGACAGACGAGGAAAAACGTCGACGTGAACGCGCACGTGAAGGCGCTGGCGGAATTGTCACATACTCAACGGATACGGATCTGAACACAATTGCCACCGTTGTCGGTGGCTCTCTTGTCCTTGTAGATGTCACGTCAAAAACCGTGACTCTTCCAAACATCGCAGTGGGAATTTTCGATGCACGATTGTCGCCCAACGGATCGCACATTGCATACGCACGTGGCTCGTCTCTGCATGTGTGCAACCACGACGGTATCGAAACAACTCTCGCCTCAGACGATGACCCCAACGTCTCATGGGGAACGGCTGAATTCATCGCGGCTGAAGAAATGGGTCGACAACGAGGTTTTTGGTGGTCACCAGATGGCAGACACATTGCTGCGACGCGTGTAGATGTGAGTCCCATTCCCACGTGGCACATTGCAGATGCAGCACATCCGGAATCTGTTCCCCACTCACATCGTTATCCGGCAGCGGGCACGCACAACGCCCTCGTATCGCTGCACATCATCGATGTTGCAGACACGACTCGCGTTGAAGTTGCACTGCCTGGCGAATGGGAATATCTCAACTCTGTGTCGTGGTCATCTTCAGGCCTCATTGCCCAAACGCAGACCCGGGATCAACGCGAAGTCACCGTGTATTCGGTTGATACACACACGGGAACATGTTCCGAGTTATTAAACGATGTTGACCATGCCTGGATTGAACTAGTTCCAGGCGTTCCCGTGCTGTCAACCAATGGAGATCTGGTGACATGCCAAGAACGAGATGGGGTGCGACGTTTGTATGTAGGTGGTCGCCTAGTTACACCACCCACCGTTCAGGTGCGCTCAATTATTTCAGTTACAGACGACATCACATTCGTTGCAAACGACATCAACACACCTTGGGTGCACCGCGTCATGCGTTATTCAATTCATTCGAACGAATTGTCACATATCACAAGTGAGAAATTTGACGGAATTGCCTCGGGAGTATCGGCCGGCGGAACAACGGTCTTACGTACGTCAGCGTTGCAACAAACACGCGCAACGTTTTCTGTACACCGTTCTTCCACGTCTACGCAGATCACATCGTTTGCCGAAGAACCACTTGTATCGCCGAATGTGGCAATCCACACGGTTGGTCGCCGACACATACCAGTTGCAATAGTGATGCCGCGGAATCACCCGAACACGGAAAAATCGTCTGCGCAATTACCAGTGTTATTTGACCCGTATGGCGGACCTCATGCCCAACGTGTGCTTGCTTCGTCAGCGGCATACCTCTCGTCACAGTGGTTTGCGGATCAAGGTTTTTGTGTGGTCATCGCGGATAATCGCGGAACACCTGGCAAAGGCTCTGTGTATGAACGCGCCGTATTGCATGATCTTGCCGGCCCCGTCCTTGAAGATCAGATTGAAGTGCTCGACGTACTACGTGAACTTGAGCCTCGTGCAGACACATCGCGTGTGGCTATTCGTGGCTGGAGTTTTGGCGGTTACCTTGCAGCTCTTGCGGTGCTTCGCGCCCCCGACAAATTTCACGCTGCGGTTGCAGGTGCTCCTGTCACTGATTGGCGACTGTATGACACCCACTACACCGAAAGATATCTTCGCCACCCCGGCATTGACGATGAGCCATACCAAACGACATCGCTCATTGAATGTGCGCATCAGCTAGAGCGTCCGTTGCTTCTTATCCATGGTCTTGCCGATGACAATGTTGTTGCTGCCCACACCTTGCAGTTGTCTTCTGCCCTGCTCGCAGCAGGAAAAGATCATGAAGTTTTGCCACTTTCAGGAGTCACGCACATGACTCCACAAGAAGAAGTCGCCGAGAACTTATTACTTCATCAATTGCGATTTATTCAGCGGGCCCTGAAACTGCCGTAACAAATCGATCACGTCCCGTGGCATCTTGATGAACCACCACGTTCACAAATCCTGCGACGCGACACAACTCACGTACGTCATTTGCTTGGGTATGTCCCATTTCTACAGCAATCAATCCACCAGTACGCAGCCACTCGGGTGCGCCATTAATGATCGTTTTCAATTCTGACAAACCGCGCTCATGAGCAAATAACGCGTCGTAGGGTTCCCAGTTGCGTACCTGGTCTTCCACCTCAGTGTCATCGGGGGCGATGTAGGGAGGGTTGCTCACCACGACATCAAGATTCCCCCGCAATTTATTGGGGAGCGCTTCATACCATGAGCCTTCTGCAATGTGGCCATACATCGCTGCCCTACCTAATCCGGCCAAATTTGCACGTGCCACATCAGTTGCATCAGTTGACGCATCGGTCAACCACACTCGCAATGACCCAAGTGGTGATTCCTGAAGCAATGACAAACCAATGGCGCCGGTACCGGTCCCCAAATCGACAATTGATTTCTGATGCGACGGCTCAGCCTGAAGAAACGTGAGAACAAGTTCAACTAGTTGCTCTGTTTCAGGTCGTGGAATCAAAACACGTTGATCCACCATCAGATCTAGATAGCGAAATGCCCATCGACCCAACACATATTGCAGTGGTTCACCCTCGAGATAGCGCCGCATCATCGCGTCAAGGTGTAATCCGCATCGAGCTGTGACTTTCTCATCGAGAACATCGATCCACTCTTCAGTGTCAACTCCTGCGGCGTGCTCACACAACCATTTGGCAATAATACGGTCACCGACGATGTCAGTTGTCGAGACCAACATCTCGCGCCAGGTAATGGTGTCTTCGTTACTCATCTCCGGAAAGTTGCCGCGCTTTTTCATCGGCGATTAATGCCTCAACAACGGCACTCATGTCTCCCGCAAGAACATTTTGTAGTTGATACAACGTGAAACCGATGCGGTGGTCTGTAATTCGATTGTCTTTGTAGTTGTATGTACGGATTTTTTCACTACGTCCACCGCCACCAACCTGTGCTTTACGCACCGCCGAAGCTTGCGCTTCTGCTTCGTCTTGTTTCAATTTCAGAAGTCGTGAGCGCAACACTTGCATTGCGCGAGCACGGTTTTGCAACTGGCTTCGCTGATCTTGCATTGCCACCACAACGCCTGTTGGTTTGTGCGTAATACGCACCGCTGAGTCAGTGGTATTGACACCTTGACCACCGGGGCCCGACGCCCGATACACGTCAATTTCAAGATCACGTTCATCAATCTCGATGTCGACTTCTTCAGCTTCCGGCAATACCATCACCGTTGCAGACGACGTATGGACTCGTCCTTGGCTTTCCGTTGTAGGCACTCGTTGCACACGATGTGGTCCGCCTTCAAATTTGAGATGGCTCCATGCGTCTTCACCCTTCACAAGAAGTGTCACCTGATTCACACCACCGAGATCGGAGCCATCAAGCTGGATGACCTCTACCGTCCAGCCTTTGTTTGCCGCATATGCGCGGTACATCTCTAATAAATCACCAGCAAACAGGTTGGCCTCTTCGCCACCTTCGGCACCACGAATTTCCATGATGACGTTTTTGCCATCGTTTGGATCTTGAGGCAATAGGAGAACCCTGAGTTGTTCTTCGAGTTTTTCAATACGGGTTTCTGCAGTGTCGAGTTCGGCACGAAAGCCCTCGCGTTCTACCCCACTTGTTTCATTCATGAATTCACGAGCAACATCTGCATCACCACGTGCTGATCGCAATTCCCGAATACAAGTCACGAGCGGAGTCATTTGCTTGTATTTGCGGGTTGCCTCACGCAGTTTCGTCTGGTCCCCCAATACGTCGGAGCTACCAAGACTCGCCTCGAGTTCTACATAGTCCTTTTCTATGGACTCAAGACGATCATGCACGATGACACAGGTTAGGTGCTTTAGTGCGCAAGAAGACGCAGTTCAATGGGTCGATGTGCCAGAACTCCCATTTTCATGATGGAAGGAACGACATCTTTATCTCTGGCCGCCACAATGACATGTACGTTATCTCCGAGCCGGTCTGCCGCATCAAGTGCAAACGGAATCACATCGAGATCGACACCATGCATAAAAGTGACCACTGCGTTATCGCCGGCACCATCGTGACCACGAGCAACACATGGCACCGCATCTTTTAGATTTGCGCGCACAATTGGTGGCTCTGCTGGTTCCAAGAAAGACAGGCCGACGATTTCTGGTTGTGCAATGCACTGTGCGCGTAATAATCGTTCCGCACCGAAAGTATTTAATGGGTGGATTCGTGCACCGGTTTGACGATGTTGTGCCACAGTGTCGATAACAGAACGAAGTGCATCTTCTGTTGGTAGATGTCCGTGGATGAGTGCGAACGCTTCGCGATCATGTGCGCCCATCCCCACTTCAAGTCGCGTCTCTCCGGTTTCAACATCATCCACAACACGACAGATTTCAAGACCCAGCACTTCTCCAACAACAATCCCGTGTTCCACCACCACTTCTGCACCAGCGCGTTCAATCATCGGAACAAACTCAAGATGACGCGGATGAGGTGGCATCAATGGAAGATGTTCCTCACGCACTGCCGGCAACAACAACCGTTCATTGACATGCCACACATGAATTGGGAGATCAAACATTGCCGCACGCCGAACTAATAGACCCGAGTCCCGTTCCACCACAAGATTCAATGGTGCACCTGCTGGTGCCATGCCACCTTGTATCTGCGTTAAGAACCATGCCAATGTCGGACCAAGTGCGCGTTGTGCGACACCGTCTACGTACACCCACGTCTCATTAGCCGCAACAAATGCGGCACCAAGACCAAATACTTCTGCCCGACCTTCCGGCTCGCTCGAAAGACCAAGATGCTCTCTCACTAGAGCACGTAATTTGATCGACAACAGTCGTGAGCGACGCTCACGATCCGTCGAATCGTTGGTCAAGAATCAGTCTTCTTTTTTAGGAGACGACTTACGCTGGCCGTAACGCTTGTTGAAGCGCTCCACGCGACCGCCTGTGTCGACAAGTTTTTGCTTACCGGTAAAGAACGGGTGGCATTCGTTGCACAATTCGACAGTGAGATCTCCGCCACGGGTGCTGCGAGTGGTGAATGTATTGCCACACGAGCACTTCACATTGCTATCGGAGTATTCGGGATGTGTCTCAGTCTTCATGGCTTCTCCTCGGACAAGGGGTCAAAGTGTATCGGGATGCCCCGCGTCATGACGTGGGTGACTTGGCGATTTCTGTCAGGAATTCGTCGTTGGTCCGGAAGGTCTTCAGACGATCCATCAGCATTTCAAGCCCTGGTGCAGGGTTGCCGTCGGCAGCAAGACCCGAGAGGACGCGGCGCAATTTCCAGACCATCTGAAGCTGCTTGCGATCAAACAAGAGCTCCTCATGGCGAGTGCTCGATGCGTCCACGTCGATAGCTGGGAACACACGGCGTTCAGCAATCTTGCGGTCAAGTTTCAATTCCATGTTGCCCGTACCTTTGAATTCTTCAAAGATTGCTTCGTCCATGCGGCTATTTGTCTCAACAAGGGCGGTTGCCAAGATGGTGAGTGAGCCACCTTCTTCGACGTTACGTGCAGCTCCAAAGAACTTCTTCGGTGGATACAGTGCGCCGGCATCAATACCACCCGACATGATGCGACCACTTGCTGGTGCAGCAAGATTGTATGCGCGCGACAGACGGGTAATGCCGTCCAAGATGATGACAACGTCTTGACCCATCTCAACCATGCGCTTGGCTTTTTCGATCGCAAGCTCGGCAATGTGAGTGTGCTCATCGCTTGGTCGGTCGAAGGTGGAAGCAATGACTTCACCTTTCACCGTCCGACGCATGTCGGTGACTTCTTCTGGACGCTCGTCGATGAGAAGAACAATCAACTTCACTTCGGGATTGTTCTTTTCAATACACGTTGCGATGGTTTTCATGACCGTGGTCTTGCCGGCCTTTGGAGGCGACACGATAAGACCGCGCTGACCTTTACCAATAGGTGAAATGAGATCAATGATGCGCGCAGTCATGTTGCTTGGATCCATTGGATCTTCAAGTCGCAATTTCTCGTCAGGAAACAGTGGCGTGAGATCTTCAAAACGAAGACGGCGCTTTGCCTGCTCGGGATCTTGACCATTCACGGTATGAATCTCAAGCATCGCGGGGTTCTTTTCATTACGACCTGCCGGGCGCGACAAACCAGTGACGTAATCACCCTTGCGCAAACCGAATTGACGCGTGAGCTTTACCGGAATATATGAGTCTTCACGGGTTGGCAGATATCCACCTACTCGTAAGAAGCCGTACCCTTCATCGCGAAGGTCGAGATAACCAGCAACTTCCACGGGATCATTGCTGATTGGTTCGTTCTCGTCAGCACTGTAGCGATCATCGCCTTGTGGGCCTTCTTCGCGACCATTACGACCGCGACGTCGACGACGACGATTTCGTGAACCTCCATCATCCCAACCTTGTTCGCGATCGCTACGATCCTGGCGATCGCCGCGATCCTGGCGCTCACCGCGTTCTTGACGTGGGCCGCGTTCTTGACGTTCGCCGCGTTCTTGACGTTCGCCGCGTTCTTGACGTTCGCCGCGTTCTTGGCGTTCGCCGCGTTCTTGGCGCGGACCACGCGGGCCACGGTCTTGACGTTCACTGCGGGCCGCACTCGCCTCTTCAGTCGACATACGTCCTTCATGCTCTGCTAATTCGATTTCCCACTCGGCAAGTGGTTCACCATCAGGCCCTAGGAGTACGACTGGGTCGGACTTTGTAGCTGCTTGTGCTTTTGGCTGCGTTTCCGCTTTTGGTGTGACCGCTGCTTTTTCTGGTTTGCTTGCAGCCTGTCCATTGGCGCCGGTCTGATCAAGAATTTTTTCGATCAATGTTGATTTAGAAGCGCGCGACACGGATTTGATGCCAAGTGCAGTTGCGATGGCAGCCAATTGGTCTTTGTCTTTTGCTTCAAGTGCTGATTTCTCAAGGGCTTCTGCAGCCATGATGTGCCTGCTTTCAGGTGCTGTACTCAACCCGTACGCGTGAAAAGAGGACCGTCAAACGATCACCGCCAAACGTGCATCCGCAGAACTTACGCGGGGAGACTCGGAACAACCGAGCAACTAGATACTAGCGCATCAACGCTTCTGAGCCACCGATGCAACGAAATCCTGCACTACGAACAGGTCATTTGGCAGGGTTTGGGTGCGTTCAGGGCGGTCAAATAGGTCCGCAAGGTGCTCGGGCAAGGCCGGACGAACACCTGTTGCTTTTTCTACTGCATCGGGGAACTTTGCAGGATGTGCAGTGGCCAAGGTAACCATCGGAATATCGCCTGTTACGAACCGTTGTGACACGTACAACCCGACTGCGGTGTGGGGGTCAATGGCGCGCTCATATTTACCAAAAAACTGTGTGATGGTGTCGAGTGTTTGAGCATCGGTGCAACGTCCCGCACGAAACGTTGGTGCGATCCACGTAGCAAATTGTTCGTCATCAACAATGAGATCACCTGATGTTCTGAATTGCACCAGTTGCTCAGACGTGCGGGGTCCATTTCGGTCATTCATTTCAAACAGCAATCGTTCGAAATTAGACGACACTTGAATATCCATGCTTGGGCTTAACGTTGGATGAACACCACTCACAGTCATGTGATGGGTTTCAAAGAAACGCGTGAGAATGTCATTTGAGTTTGAGGCAACAATTAAATGACGAATGTTCGCACCCATGTTTTTAGCAATCCAACCACTCAACACATTGCCGAAGTTTCCGGTGGGAACCGTGACATCAATTGGGCCATTGAAGCGCCGGGCTGCTTCCACGTAATACACCACCTGCGCCATTACCCGTGCCCAGTTGATGGAGTTGATAGCTGAGAGCCGCTGGTCATTACGAAATTCAATGTCGTTAAACATTGCTTTCACGAGGTCCTGACAATCGTCAAACGTCCCATCTATTGCCACTGCATGGACATTGGGCGACGACACTGTAGTCATTTGTTTACGCTGCACGTCACTGACGCGACCTTTGGGATACAAAATCACAACGTCGACATTGCTACACCCTGACAAACCATCAATTGCAGCGCTGCCAGTGTCTCCACTTGTGGCACCAACAATCATCACCCGCTCACTACGAGCAGACAAGATGTGATCAAAGAAGCGTCCTAGTAGTTGCAGTGCGACATCTTTGAACGCCAATGTTGGGCCGTGGAACAGCTCCATCAGGAATTGATTATCGCCGAGTGGAACGATGGGAACGACATCCGGATGTCGAAACGAAGAGTATGCATCGTGGGTGAGCGAGCGCAACGTTGCATCGTCAAAATCAGGTGCGACATACAGACCCATCACATCTGCTGCGAGGTCGGCATAATGCAGCGCTGCTACTCCGGACGTTGAAGCGTCTCGTGTGCGTTCTGTGAGCGACGGCCACTTGTCGGGCACATATAGTCCACCATCTGTTGCAAGACCGGTGAGCACAACATCTGAGAAACCAAGAACCGGCGCACTGCCGCGCGTTGACAGGTATTTCATTAGCCGCTTATTACCCGCAATAACTCTGATGCACGTTTCACGACATCAAGTCCGCGAAACTCGCGTATACATGCCTGCACATCAGCCTCACGCGCGGTATGAGTGATGAACACCAGACGAGCGTCGTCACCAATTCCCTCTTGTTCGGCGGTGCGAATACTCACACCGTGTCGAGCAAACACTCCTGTGATTGCGTGCAATACACCCGGGCGATCAGCGACATCGAGGCCCACCAGATACTCCGATGTTGTTTCATCAATTGGGCGCACAGGCATACGAGTGAACGTGCCAATTGTTCCGTGCGTTTCGTTCCGTAGATTCACCGCCGCGTCAATGACGTCACCAAGAATCGCACTTGCGGTGGGACCGCCGCCTGCGCCGCGTCCATAGAACATGAGTGACCCAACCGCGCCACCTTCAACAAAAACCGCGTTATAACTGTCGCGAACATTGGCAAGCGGATGCGATAGAGGCACCATCGTTGGATGGACACGCACAGAAACATCTGATGCGTTTTCCTCACGTTCAGCAATGGCCAACAACTTCACGACATATCCGAGTCGATGAGCAATTGCGATATCTGACGCTGAGATTTTGCTTATGCCCTCGTGATACACATCTCCGGCAACCACTTTGGCCCCAAAAGCAATACTTGCAATGATTGCTGCTTTCGCTGCCGCGTCCTGGCCCTCTACATCTGCTGCTGGATCGCGCTCAGCAAAACCGAGTCGTTGTGCTTCTGCCAATGCAACTGCATAATCAGCACCGTCTTCAGACATCTTCGTGAGGATGTAATTTGTCGTTCCATTAACGATGCCCATGACACGACGCACTGGCTCACCACGAAGTGATTCGCGTAACACGCGCACGATGGGAATTCCTCCACCAACGGCTGCTTCAAATAACAAATCAACGCCTTTATCGTCAGCTAACGCGAACAATTCACCACCGACATTGGCGAGCAATTCTTTATTGGCAGTGACTACTGGTTTCCCACGTTGTATTGCGGCGCTGATCAATTCACGTGCTGGCTCAATACCGCCCATCACCTCAACAATGAGGTCAACAGTTGGGTCTTCCACCACTGCATTTGCATCTCTCGTGACAATCCCGTCTTGCAAAGCGACGTCGCGCTCTCGGCTGACGTTTCGCACCGCAACTTGAGCCACCTGAAGTCGCACTCCGGTGCGCGCCTCGATGAAATCGGCTTGCTCCTGCACGAGATGGATAAAAGCAGATCCAACGGTGCCGCAACCTAGTACGCCAATGCGGACAACTGATGACGAAGCCGAAGCCATAGGTAAGTCAGCCTACGTGGCAGACGCACCAGATTGATGATGATTATTACGCGTGGTTTGTGAAGACGCTCATCGAGAATGCTCGTCAAGACGCACAAGATCGTCGTAGACCTCACGCCGCACAACCACGCGCGCCTTGCCCTCTTCGACGAAAACAACGGGTGGTCGTGGCACCTTGTTGTAATTGTTTGCCATCGAATAGCCGTATGCGCCAGTCACCGGTGTGGCCAGTAAGTCACCGACCGCGACATCTGATGGAATGCGCGCATGGTGAATGATGACGTCACCACTTTCGCAATGTTTCCCCACAATACGAGCGTGCTCAGCGCGGTCAGCGGTGACACGTATTGGATCAAATGCTTCATACTCACTGTCGTACAACATGGGTCGGAGATTGTCGCTCATCCCACCGTCAACTGCAATGTATGTACGCACACCTTCAATATCTTTTACAGTGCCCACGCGATACACCGTGATCGCAGCACTAGCAACGATGGCACGACCGGGCTCCACTGCAATAACAGTGTCCGGCGGAAGTGATGATGTGGCTAACGAAATGACGTTGGCCCATTGCGTGATCGATGGTTCATGCTCATTTTCGGCATACGCGACACCGAGTCCGCCACCTAACGTGAGATGAGTGAGTCCGTGCGATGAGTACAGTGACTCATATAAATTGACCATAATCTCTGCTGCGCGTGCAAAATTATCGACTTCCAAAACATTGGAACCAATGTGACAATGAATTCCAAGAAGATGCAGAGATGGTGACGCAAGCGCACGATCTAGAGCGTGTCGTGCGTCTCCGTTATTGAGATTGAAACCAAACTTCGAATCGTCCTGTCCGGTTTGGATGAACTCATGAGTGTCGACATGTACGCCGGGAGTGACTCGAATCATCACGCGAGCTACTTCAGCAGCAACAGTTGAATGTGGATCCGAGATAATTCGTTCGATGCGATCGAGTTCATCAAAACTGTCGACAACAATATGGTTCACTCCCACTCGGAGGGCGTACTCAATTTCGTCGTCGCTTTTATTATTTCCGTGCAATATGCATTTGTCGGCATCAACCCCGGCGTGAAGCGCCACAAATAACTCTCCACCCGTTGCGACGTCCAACAAGAGGCCTTCCTCAACCGCAAGATGCGCCATGGCGCCACACAAAAACGCCTTTGTTGCGTATACAACTCGGCCTCGCCCGAATGCTTCCGCTGCTTCTCGGCAACGCGTGCGTAAGTGCTTTTCATCATAAATAAACAGCGGCGTTCCAAACTCTTGTACGAGGTCAGTCACAGGCATGCCACCAATACTGAGGGCACCAGCGCCATCCACTTTTGCTGTGTCAGGCAGTAAACGAAGTGGTAGCGCGGTCACATTTGCTCCGGTGCACGAATGCCCAACATCCCAAGTCCTGAATGCATCACACGAGCAGTGATATCACATAAGACAAGGCGTGATCGACGAACTTTCTCAGATTCAGCCTTCAACACAGGACAGTGTTCATAAAACGCGGTGAAATCACTTGCTAAGTCATATAAATAGGTGCACAACCGGTGTGGGCTGTACTTATCGAGTGCGTCCCATACGGCCGAATCAAACTGCAAAATGCGCAACGCCAACGCGCGTTCTTGAGGTTCGACGATGAACGGAGTTTCCTCGCGTAACGCATCACGGTCAAGGTCGGCGCGACGAAAGATGCTGCAGATACGCGCATGTGCATATTGAAGGTATGGAGCCGTGTTCCCGTCGAATGACAACATGCGATCCCAATCAAACACATAGTCCTTAATGCGGTCAGTAGACAGGTCGGCATATTTCACAGCGCCGATACCGATCATCTGTGCCACATCTCGTCGCTGCACGCCCGTCATCGTCGGATTTTTCTCAATAATTGCTTTATCAGCGCGTTCCACTGCTTCTTCTAAGAGAGCGGCCAACTTCACGGTGTCGCCGACACGACTTTTCAACATCTTGCGATCAGAACCAAGAACACTTCCAAATGCGACATGAATCATTTCGGCATCGCCAGACATCCAGCCAGCAGCGCGCGCCACTGCTTCCACCATTTGCAAGTGCTGAGCCTGTGGAGCGCCCACCACGTACAACATAAGTGATGCACCAAGACGCTCGACACGATCAATAACGCACGCCAAGTCGGTGGTGGCGTAGTTGTACCCGCCGTCGCCCTTACGAATAATGAGTGGCAGCGGCTCATTGTCGCGATTCATAAATCCGTCGGGGAATACAACTTCAGCGCCATCGCTGGTGACCAACATTCCCGATTGCTGCAGTCGGTCAACCACTGTGGCGAGGAGATTGTTGTATGCGCTCTCGCCCATCAGGTCATCATCGGTGAGCAACACATCTAATAGTCCATACACATGGTTGAAATAGTTCGTACTTTCTTTAACGAGTGTCTTCCAAAGACGAAGAGTTTCGCTGTCGCCACCTTGCAATAACACCACTCGCTGGCGTGCTCGCTCTTTGAATGTGTCGTCACTTTCAAACTTGTGGCGCGCTTCTTTATAGAAAGCATCTAGGTCGCCAACACCAAGCTCATGGGCAGCGGTGTCTTCACCCAAATCAATCAGATGCTCAATCAACATTCCGAATGGAGTGCCCCAATCACCAATATGATTTTCGCGAATCACAGTATGGCCAACATTTGTAAGCATCCGAACTAGGGCATCGCCGATAACAGTTGAACGTAAGTGTCCGACATGCATTTCTTTAGCAACGTTTGGCGCCGAATAGTCGATGGTGACAACTAATGACTGTGTCGCGCGACGAACACCAAGATGAAGATCAGTAGAGACCGTCGCCAGTTCTCTACTGAGGAAATCATTTCTGAATGTGAGATTCACAAACCCTGGGCCTGCAATTTCAAATGAATCAACAACATCTGCAAGTACTCCGATGTCACTGGCATGAGCCATGATGCGCTCGGCTAGTTCGCGCGGTTTTTCACCTAGTTGCTTGGCAAGAGCCAGAGCACCATTGACCTGGGCATCGGCGTGATCACTTGGACGTACCACCGGGTCGATTGCATCGTTTGCAGATACGCCCGCAACATGAGAGAAGACGGGCGCCATGAGAGTGGCAACGGTGTAGAGCGGATCAGCCATGAGCTCTCTATTCTGCCTTGTTCATCTGTAACCTGAACGTAGCTTTATGCTCACGTAGCTCAGCGGATAGAGCACTTGCCTCCGGAGCAAGGGGTCGCAGGTTCAAGTCCTGCCGTGAGCGCCACTGCGTCACGGTTATTAAAACTATGCCAACTATTAAGAACGCCAACCGGAAAGAACGCCAACCGGTAAGAACTAGGCCAAAGCCGATTTGACCATCGCTGCGACTTTGCCACCGTCAACACCGGAACCGGCACGTGCGCGCACTGCTTTCACCACAAGCCCCATTGCTTTTGGTCCCGTGTTTCCGGCTGCTGCCGCGTTGGCAATTTCCTCATTCACAATCACCACTAATTCGTCATCGCTTAATGCCGCGGGCAAATACGCCTCTAATACGGCAAGTTCAGCGCGTTCTTTCGCAGCAGCCTCTGCGCGGCCGGCATTTTCATAGATCTCTGCTGATTCTGCACGCTTCTTCGCCTCGGATTGGAGAACCACCAACACTTGATCGTCTGTCAACAAGACTGCTTCGTTACCAGCAACCTCAGCGTTCATCACCGCCGCGAGTGCCATACGAAGCGTTGATTTCACGACTTCTTGGTCTTTGCCAGCCTTCATTGCGTCCGTAAGGTCGGCTTGAATTCGATCTTTTAGCGATGACATGCGCACAGTGTGCCGTGTAATTGCATCTATGACTCGTTTGAGTCAGCAATAGGTCTGACAAAGTAGAGCCGTGCTAGCAGACCTCTTCCCCCCCGATCCGAATTACGAGCAAATCCATACGCGCCAGTACGAAGTACGCGCATACCGAATGTCGTCTCATCGATTCATGATGCGCGGAGTTGTCGTCGACGACAAGCCAGCCGGTTTGTACATCGAAAACGACCCCACACCACTACGTATGCACCATATGGTTGTTGAATTGGAAGTCAGCTTTCCGGGCTTTCTCATTGAAAAAGCATCCGTGACCTACCACAATTACCCGCACACGGGCTGCGACAACATCGTCGACCACTATCAAAAACTTGTGGGCCTGTCAGTGATGCGCGGTTTTAACCGCAAAGTGAAAGAACTTTTTGGAGGACCTCACGGCTGTACACATGTCACCGCGTTGATTTCAGCCATGGCCCCAGTTGTTATCCAAACGGCTTGGGCGATGCGTCTTATCGAAGTACGCGATAATCCCGAATTGGCAGAAGCTGAACGCACCATTGAGGAACGTGTGCAGGCATTGACTGGGAACATTGACACCTGCCACATGTGGGACAGTGACGGTGAATTGATGGATGATGTTCGTGCTGGCCATGACCTAGAAACACCCTTACCGGTGCAAATACGGCTACGTGATCTTGGTCGATCACTGGACGAATGGGATCGCTTTAAACGCGTCTGATTATTTTGCGATTGTTGTCAATGTGTACAGCACCGCGAGAATAAACAACAACAGGGCTGGAAACGTATTCTTTGCGTTGTCTCTGGCCCGAACGTGAAACGCGATTGCCGCGACGAAATACAATGACACACCTATACCGGCTGCCACGCCGATGGCTGTTACCCAAAAACCAATAATGACACCAACTACTCCGAGCAACTTCAATGCTCCAAGAGTTGACATGCGATCTGGGTTTACCCCCAGACGTCTCATCGATTCAACGATTTGTGGATTTTTCTTAAAGTCCGCGACAGCAGATCCAAGACACATAACACTCAAGATGAGACCAACGATGACTGCAACAATGTTCACACCGTTGATACTATCTACTGCGCTCGTGATCAAGTAGCCATTTCTTTTTGTCAATACCCCCCGCGTAGCCAGTCAACGAGCCGTCAGCACCAATGACACGATGGCACGGCAGAACAATTGCTACGGGGTTCTTGCTGTTTGCAACTCCGATAGCTCGCACAGCGCGCGGGCGACCTATAGATGCGGCTTGCTCTGCATATGTGGCGGTTCGTCCGAACGGAATGCGTGCAAGCGCTAGCCACGCTTCGCGCTGAAAATCAGTTCCACCAAGATCAAGTGGTAACTCGAACTCTGCACGCGATCCAACGAAGTATTCCGACAGTTGGTGAAGTGTTTGCTGAAGAATCGGATGAAGGGGTTCAGAAGCGGTCAGTAGCAAAGATTGCGCCTTTGTCTCATCGAGAAAATCAATGTGTTGAACACCCACCTCGGACACCACAACCAGAATCGGGCCGATTGGCGATGAAATAATCCGCCACAATTGCACATCATCTGGCACCCAATGTTTGCTCTGAGACATCTTGCTCGCGAGCATAGTTGTAGCGTTGGATTTCAGTGCAAAACGTGGACTTACCAAAACGACAGATTTATCTCGTCTACGCCGCAATGATGATGGCCACTGCACTATCAGCCCTCGACGGCACGATCATTAATACCGCAATGACAACGATTGTGGGTGAATTAGGCGGACTTCGTGCGTACACGTGGGTCGGTACCGCATACTTATTGACTTCCACAATCGCGACACCACTGTTCGGAAAATTCAGTGACTTGTTTGGGCGTCGCAACTTCACACAAATTGCGATTGGCACATTTGTTGCGGGTTCACTGCTGTGTGCCATTGCTAACTCCATGACCGTGCTCGTGATCGGACGTGGCATTCAGGGAATCGGCGGCGGCGGAATTATGGCGATGTCAGTTGTAGTAATCGCCGACATCATTTCCCCCCGTGAACGCGGACGCTATGTCGGAGCGTTCATGAGCGTGTACGCAATAGCTAGCGTTGCAGGCCCACTTCTTGGTGGTTTCTTTGTTGATCAATTGAATTGGCGATGGATCTTTCTGATCAATATTCCACTGGGCATTGTGGCAAGTGCAATGGTGCACTCATCACTACGTATTCCATTTGTGAAACGCAATACGAAAGTTGACGTCATCGGCGCGCTGTTGCTTGTGTCATCCATTACTTCGCTTGTGCTGATGATTTCCTGGGTTGCAGATGAATGGGGTTGGTCATCATCTCCAACTGTCGCGCTTGGCGCACTCACAGCAACATTGTTTGCAGGCTTTTTATGGTGGGAACCTCGTGCATCAGACCCGATCCTTCCACTGCATTTGTTTAAAAACCGCATCGTGCAAATGGTGATACCGATGGTCGCGTTAGTTGGCGCACTCATCACTGCTGTTGGCGCATTCATGCCGTTGTTCTTGCAAGCTGTGTCGGGCGTATCGCCTATGAATTCTGGTTTGTTAATGGTCCCGATGATGGCGGGCATTACTTTCACCAGCATCTGGGTTGGGCGACGTATTGCCACCACAGGTCATTACAAGATTTGGCCAATTCTTGGAATGTTGTGTGGAATCGTCGGAGTAGTTGCCATGGTATTTATCAACGACTCGCCACCTGCAATTGCCGCCGCAGTCATTGGCATGGTCTTTGTCGGATTTGCAACGGGCGCGACCATGCCAACCGGAACTCTTGTTGTGCAAAACAGTGTTGATGTGCGCGATCTCGGAATCGCCAGTTCAGTCACTGTGTTGTGCCGATCACTTGGCCAAACCATCGCACTTGCTGCATTCGGGGCCATCTTTAATGCACACGTGATCGGCAAGATAGACGACGAGTATCTACGTACTCCACGAACAATCAATGAACTCCCAGAACCTGCACGATCAGACGCAGTCAATGTGATCACAGATGGAGTTCAGGCCGTGTTTATGTGGGCAGTGCCTCTTGCAGTGCTCGCATTTATATGCACGTTGTTTATCGTGGAGCTACCACTTCGACAGCACACCGCGTTGCAAGAACAACACGACGCCGCCGCGATGTAACTATTCCCCAGCTATACCTAACGCGGCGAGCTCCGCTACCGCTTTACTCGCCAGCTGCTATACCCAACGCGGCGAGCTCCGCTACCGCTTTACTCGCCAGCTGCTATACCCAACGCGGCGAGCTCCGCTACCGCTTTACTCG